>Ga0302276_10004605_pt1 | contig 11573 bp, 10 predicted proteins | sample III_Bog_N2_3_FD_198768 | JGI IMG/M metagenome (GOLD analysis project Ga0302276, IMG submission 198768) | Peat permafrost microbial communities from Stordalen Mire near Abisko, Sweden - III_Bog_N2_3 | ecosystem: Environmental > Terrestrial > Soil > Wetlands > Peat | place: Sweden: Abisko... | reverse complement strand
CGGTGTAGAGCTGGAGGTAGTCGGTGCGATGGAGTTGGGCTTCTCGCCCCTCTGGCTCAGAGATCCCGAGCCCTCGGGCAATGCGGTACCGAGTCTGTTCCAGCAGACTGCGGTATGGCTGGTTGGCGCCCGACTGCAAGGCCCAGAAACATTGGTCGAGGACCTCTGGGAGGATGCGGCAGTATGGGTTATGCCAGCCGGCGACGCCGGTCCTATAGCCGAGTTGGAGGGCATCCTGAAAGATTGTGTCGCGCTGATTGAATGCCTGCCATGTGCCATCCTCCGGATTTCGGAGCGAGAGCGAACGGCCATCGGCGGACGAGCGGATCTGGTTGGCTGGGCGTCCTGCGATGAGAGAGGGGAGTACGATGTCGGTCCGAATTCCCGCGGGAAGGACCTGGGAGAAGACGCTGGCCTGCGCAGCCAGGTGGTCGAACTCCGGCAGTGCGAGGCCAGGAGACCTCTGTCCGTAGACCTGATCGTAGGAGAGTTCATCCAGCACCAGCCAGATGACGCGGGGCCGCTGCATCTGCAAGGTGAGAGCTGCGGATTCCGGCGCGTGTGCTTGCAACGGCGCGTTGAGCGAACGTGCCTGCCAACCGAACCAGGCCAACTCGCAGAGGATCAGGATTCCGACCATGGCGACCGCGGACAGCCCAGACGACAGCATCTTCCGGGCACGGTCAAAATGGGCGGTGTACTCGGGTCGCCAGAGGGCAATGGAGAGCAGGTAGAGGATCGAACAGAGGCCAAGTACCACGAGGTTGGCGGTGCGCAGTCTTTCGCCGTCGGCGAGAAGCGCCCAGGTCTTGAGGGCCACGGAAGGTAAGAACAGTATGAACCCTGACCACAGAGCAACGCGGGCCCGAACGGATCGTTCCGTGGCGAGCAAGAGAAACACGGTCACGAGCCAAAACAAGCAGAAGTCGAAGACGACTGGGGCGAAAAGCGACCAGGCTGTTCCGCTCCAGTGATACACCGTGGAATGGCTGTGCGACACCAGCGGCGCTACCAGCCACAGATTGCATAAGGTGGTCATGCCGAGCGCGACCGCAACGGAATCGAAGATCGCCCTCGTCCCTCGACGCGATTGCGGCGCCTGGTTGGAGTGGGGCGAATCGAACTCCCCGATTGCCAGCAGGTCCTGGTGCGAATGTAAAAGGTGGCTCACGTCTGCCTTTGTCGTGCAGCCCTTTGGCGGGCAACAAGCTATTGGTTTTTGTCGTGCCGTGTGCTGGCGGCGTGGGAGCGACTGGAGCCGGAGAAGAAGGAAGCAAGACGCCGCCGGAGACAAAAGAGCATGCCGGCCAACATGGCGCTCATACTCTGGTAGACCAGCAGGCCGGAGCCAGGATCGATATAGGCATGCGCGCGAGGTTCAAGAGCGCAGAACAGAGCGCCGGCGAAGAGACAGGTGAGAATGACATGGATGGCTTGTGCTGTTGCCCTGGAATGCGACTGCTGGACGCGCGTCGGCATTTTGCTGTTTGTGCTCGATGTCCACATATATTGCTAAACATCGGCTGGGAAAAAATGTTCTGTAGCCGGCGTTACGTTCCCCCGCCGTTGCCGTCCCGGATTGGGACAGCGGACGAGGTGCGGCTTGGTATCGATCAGAGGAGTCAGGTGGTATCGCCGTTAGGAGGTGTGCCGACGCGCCAGTGGCACTCCCATTTCCATTCTGGGATTCGTATAGCGTAGCGTTGCCGTATACGGTTGGACCCTTGAGAAAATGGGGAGACCACGCGGTGTCCACATTGGGGGCACCACCGGATTCACGCTGCGAGGACGATGAGATGCGGAAAGGGTCTACGAGGAAACCACCAGCGGACGAGCCCGCGACGCAAGGCAAGAACTACATTACGCCGAGCGGGCTGCAGCGTCTGAAAGACGAGCACCGGTTTCTGCTCACCAGGGACCGCCCGGCCGTGAAGGAGGTGGTGGCGTGGGCTGCTGGCAACGGCGATCGCAGTGAAAACGCCGACTATCAGTACGGCAAGCGGCGGCTGCGGCAGATCGATGGGCGGATTCGCTTTCTCACCCAGCGAATCGAAGCCGCGGAAGTGGTGGACCCGGAAGCCCCGAGAGCGGGTCAGCCGGCGACCAGGGCATTCTTCGGGGCGACCGTGCGCTATGCTAATGCCGCGGGAGCGGAGCGAGTGGTGAGCATCGTAGGCGTCGACGAGGTCGATCTCAGCCGCAACCACATCAGTTGGATGTCACCTCTGGGGCGCGCGCTGATGAAGTCGGCAGCGGGTGACACCGTAGTTCTCCAGGCGCCGGGCGGGACAGAATACTTGACGGTGCTGGAAGTGGGTTACGAGCGCATTTCTGTGGAGCCGTTCCGTGAACCACCTGGATCCGAGGCCTCCGCAAAGAGACTCTCGCCCACGCTCACCTGACGAGGAAGAGACGATGCGGCACAGATAGTGAAAGGGCGACGCCGGTAATAGCGCGCTATCTTGCGGTTTCCTGCTCCTGCATACGGAGCGACCCATTACACCCCGAGTTCGCTGCGGATGGCATCAGCAATCGCGTCGGCATGGTATCGCATCAGCGGTTCGGATTCGGCTTCGATCATCACGCGCGCCAGCGCCTCCGTGCCGGAGTAGCGGATCACGACGCGGCCGGAGTCGGCGAGTTCCTGCTCGGCAGCGGCGATGGCTGCGGCGACAGCGGGGATACCCTCCAGCGGACGTTTTTCGCGGACATGTACGTTGACGATCACCTGGGGAAAGGTCTTGAGGTCGGCCGTGAGTTCGGCCAGCGACTGACCGCTGCGGTGCACAATGTCCAGCAGCAGCAGCGCGGTGAGCAGGCCATCGCCCGTGGTGGATCGACCGGTGAAGAGGATGTGGCCGGACTGTTCGCCACCCAGGGCCGCGCCGGTGGCGAGCATCTGCTCCAGCACGTACTTGTCGCCCACCGGAGCGCGCAGCATCTTGATGTTGCTGCGCTTGAGTGCGGCCTCCAGCCCCATATTGGACATGGTGGTGGCCACCACGGTGGCGTTGGTCAGCAGGCCCCTGGCGGCCAGGTCGCGTGCGGCCAGCAGCAGCACGGCGTCGCCATTCACCACCTTGCCATTTTCATCCGCAAACAGCGCGCGGTCGGCGTCGCCGTCGAAGGTGATGCCCATGGTGGCTCGCTGGGCGACCACCTCTTTGGCAACAATGCCGGGGTGGAGCGCACCGCAGTTCTCGTTGATGTTGCGGCCGTTGGGGGTCACATGGCTGAGGATGACTTCGCCGCCGCCGTTGGCGTTCAGCAGCGCAAACAGTTCCGGCGCGATGGAGCTGGCGGCTCCGTTGGCGCAGTCCACGACGAGGCGGTGGCCATCCAGCGAGAGGCCGGGGACGGCGGCCAGCAGGAAGCGGACGTATTCGGCGCGGTCGGCATCGTTCACCTCCGGCGGAACGTGGTCCGACGTCCGCTGTCCGATGTCCGTGGAAGCCGAAAGGTGGCGGAAGATCTCCGCTTCAATGGCGAGTTCGGTCGAGTCGGGGAGCTTGTAGCCATCTGGGCCGAAGAGCTTGATGCCATTGTCCTGCCACGGATTGTGCGAGGCGGAGATGACCACGCCGGCGGAGAAGTTGTGCGCACGCGTCAGGCAGGCGACGGCGGGCGTGGTGATCACGCCGGCGCTCTCGACCGTAGCGCCGCCAGAGGTGAGTCCCGCGGTCAGCGCCGCGGCAATCCAGTCGGACGACTCGCGCGTGTCCTGGCCGATGAGGACGCGGGGGGACTGGCCGAGGTGGTGCGCCAGGGCGAGTCCGACGGCGTGGATGGTGGTGGGATCGAGCGGGGCCTGGCCTGCGATACCGCGAATGCCGTCCGTTCCAAACAACTTCTTCATCAATAGTTCTCCACTAGGGGGCGCGGAACAATGGCGGCATTGGATAGGCCGGCACTTCAGTGCCGGCATCCACCTTCGCTAAATCAACGCGGGCTTTAGCCCCTGCGACCTGCTCTTCGACCTGTTCAACACCCTCCTAGAAAGAGTACCTCAGTTGTCTTTGGCCGGACCGCAACCAAGACACAGGCGCGTTCCTCCACACTCGCCATTACCCGCACATTTCGCTTGCCCGCAATCCTCACCGGCTATACTGGTCCGTTCCCACCTCACGGAGGTTCTGTGCAGAGCATTCTTCGGCCCCTATCCCTGCTGGCTCTCCTTGCCGCCATCCCCGCTCCCTGCCAGATCTCCACCTCCATCCAGGTCGGCAAGCCGGACACGCCGGTCGTCGGCCTGCCCTTCACTGCGGACCAGACCGTGCACACCGTCACCCACCTCGCCAACGGCACGCTCATCACCCACCAGATGCAGGGCCACATGTACCGCTCGGCCGAAGGCGTGGAGCGCTACGACGGCGACATGCCATCCTCCGACCCGGCCCAGCCCGACCCCACCACTATGGTCCTCATCATTGACCGCACCAGGCACACCTCCATCCTGCTCAACTCCAGGCTCAAAACCGCCGTCCGCCAGGACCTCCCACCCGTCGCAGCCGTCACCGTCAACCTGCTCCCGCTGCAAATCCCGCCCCAGCAGCGTCAGATCAAGCCGGAGAACCTCGTCACCACCGACCTCGGCAAGCAGACCATTGAATTCCTCGACATCGTCGGCAAGCGCATCTCCGGCACTATCCCCGCCGGCAAGGTCGGCAACGATCAGCCCCTCCCCGTCATCACGGACGTCTGGTACGCTCCGTCGCTCAGGCTCATCATCAAGCAGATCGACAAGAATCCCCTCGGCGGCGATCGCACCTTCGAACTCACCAACATCCGCAGTGTGCTGCCGGACCCACAACTCTTCCTGATCCCCGACGGCTACACGATCACCGACCGCCCGCCTGTCCCGACCACCCCAGCCCAGATCCAGGCGCTCAAAGAATCCGCCCCGCCCCCCGTAGCAGCCATTCCCCAGAAGCGGACCAAACAAGTGGAAGACGCGCTCAATAATCCCGACCCTGCCATCAGGAATACGGCCGTCGCGTCTGACGATACGCGCAACGCAGGCGTCGCATTGTGGTATATGGCGCAGTTGGCCGGATCGGGCGATGAGGGGGCAACCAGGCTGGCTGCAAGTCGTGCCGCAGCGGCTGCGGACAAAGCGGCTGCGGCAGCGGAAACAGCAGCGGCAGCGGTCGAATCGGACGTTGTTCGGGCCAACGCGGCTACGGCCACCGGCAACAAAGCGTCGGTGGACCACGCCCGCGACACGGCGACGTCGGATTACTCGGCATTGCTGACAGCGGACGATCAACTGGCAAAGGCTGCAAACGATCTAACGGCGGCGGCAGCGGGGAATGCCACCTTTTTTGCCGCAGAACCCGGCAACGCGGCAATCAACGATCTGGGGACGCAGGATGCCTCCGCCGCAGCAAACCTGCTCTCCGCAGCCACACACGGCGGAGCCGCTGAATATAGCGCGGCCGCAGCCCATCAGGCGGCCGCTATAAAAGCAGCCAATACCATTGCAGAAATTGATCTCTCCAGAACCGCGGCTTTCCATGCCGTGGTGGACTCCGAGGAACAGGCGCAATCTGCCACGATAGCTGCTGCATCAGCAGGGAACGCATCGACCGCGGCGGCAGCGATGGCCACTGCCGCAACCGCCGGGGCAACCGCGGACGGAGCCGGAAATCCCTACGCGGGAGTAGTCGAGACCGCTGCCGCAGCCGTCGCAAATGCCGCATCGGCCACCATTTCGGCCCGGCGCGCCATGGACAAGCTAAAGATCTGAAGTGATCGGGCGAGCCGGACAGGACCCTCTGCTCCTGCTCGTAACCTCTCGATTTGACGGCTCGATCCATTCTTAGCTAAGCTAACTTAGCAGTTTCGGAAGAGGAGCCATGGTCAAAGCCACCATCTTCGAAGCCAAAACCAACCTCTCCGCCCTTATCAAGAAGGCGCGGAATGGCGAGACCGTCATCATCACCTCCGGCCGCAAGAAGGTCCCTGTCGCTCGACTGGAGCCGATCCAGCCCGCCAAACCCGCCCGCAAGAAGCGCCTCGGAGTCATGGAGACTCCCGGCTTCGTCTTGGGCGATTCGTTCTGGGAGCCTCTACCGGAGGAGGAACTGAGGCTGTGGGAAGGTGAAGGCGAGTGAGATTTCTGCTCGACACGCACACCCTGGTTTGGGCCACGCTCTCCCCGAAAAAACTAAGCCCGGCTGCTTCAGCCGCCATCGCCGACGAGAACAACGAGGTATTGGTCTCCGCTGCATCCGCTTGGGAAATCGCGACCAAAGTGCGTCTCGGAGAAATGCCCGAAGCGATCTCTCTTGAAGCCAGGTTCCTGCAGGCGCTCGATGAGGCTGGCTACGCTCTGCTCTCCATCGACGCCGAGAGCGCCCTCCGCGCCGCGCGATTCTCCGCCCCGCACGGCGACCCGTTCGACCGCATCCTCGCGGCCCAGGCCCTCGCGCTCGATATCCCAGTCGTCAGCCTCGATGCCAAACTCGACCAGTTCGGCGTCCGCCGCATCTGGTAGACGGCCCAAAACGGCAACTCACCTGCCAGCCATCGACCACCAACCCGCTCCTACTTGCCGCGCAGAAATCCCTTGGTGTCCATCCATTGCACAAACACGTCCGGCCACTCGGACACCGCCCCATGTGCGCCCAGCCGAATCCCAAACCCGTGCCCCACCCCCGCGTACTCATGCAGTTCCGCGGACACGCCCGCCTTCCGCATTGCGATAAACAGCAGCGGCAGCTGCTGCGCAATATTCTCGCGATCGTCAGCCCCGCACAGCAGAAATCCCGGCGGCATGTCCTTGGTCACACCCGCAATCAGCTCCGGCGTCAGTCCGCCCGGATACATCAGCGCCTCAAACGCTGGCTTGCTGCTCAGCTTGTCGATCGGGTCGGCCGCACTCGCATCGCCCGCATCAAACCGCTCCGCCGCCTTCACCGCCAGCTCCCCCCCGGCAGAAAACCCCATCACGCCCACCCGCTCCGGATCGATCCCCCACTCCGCCGCCCGCGCCTTCACCATCCGGATCGCTCGCTGAATGTCATGCATCTCGTCGCCGTCTATGGTGTAGGTCGACCCCTTCTGCTTCGCCAGCCGGTACTTCAGCACAAACCCGGCCACCCCGTGCCCGCTTAGATACTTCGCCACGTCATACCCCTCGTGGTCGATCGACAACAGCGAATGCCCGCCTCCGGGCGCAATAATCACCGCCGCCACCGGGCCCTTCGCTCCGCGCACCAGGTACGGCGTCAGCGATGGATTGTCGATCATGGTCACCGCATGCTCGCCGTCAGCGTTCTGCAGTGTCACCACTTCCTGCTCCGTCTTGCCCGCGGACCCCGGCGCCCCATTCGCCCACAATGGCACCTCCGCCCGCATCTTCACCGGTGCAGGCACCGCCGGCACCGCCGCCTGCTGTGCCACCCCAACCGCAACGCACCCTATCGCCGCCAACCCACACATCACCCTCAGCATCGTCACGCGCATGGCTCACCTCGCCCGCAACTATACCGCGCGCCCCGGCCCATGCGCCACCTGGCACCAGTTTCACGAGCGCGTCATTCTGGTCCTGAGCTTGCCGAAGGACCAGAATCTCAGTCGTTGTCTTTGACTCTCGGCAGGATCATCGCGCGCGCCAGGAGTCACTTGCCCTTGTAATCCTGAAACAGCTCCGGAAACTGCGCCTGCAGCGCATGCACCTTCGGAATATCGCACACCTGGATATACGGATTACCCGGGTTCTTCTCCGCATAATCCTGGTGATACTCCTCCGCCTCGTAGAACGCATCCAGCGGCACCACCTGCGTCACAATCTTCCGCGGAAACGCCTTCGCCGCATCCAACTGCGCAATGTACGCCTTCGCAATCTTCTCCTGCTCCGGCGAGGTGTAGAAGATCGCCGACCGATAGCTCGTCCCCACATCCGGCCCTTGCCGGTTCAACTGCGTCGGGTCGTGCACCACGCTGAAGAACACCCGCAGCAGCGTCCCGTAGCTGATCGTCTGCGGGTCGAACACCACCTTCACGCTCTCCGCATGCCCGGTCGTCTCGCTTGAAACCGCCGCATAATTTGCAGTGTCTTTAGACCCCCCGGAGTAGCCCGCCCACGTCTTCTCCACGCCCTTGATCCGCTCGAACGTCGTCTGCACGCCCCAGAAGCATCCGCCCGCAAACACCGCCGTCTCCGTGTGCCCTGTGGTTCCCGCGCCCGCCGCCGAGTGCTCATCCACCACCGGCGCCGGCAGCTTCTCCGTCCTCACCTGTCCAGCCATCATCGCCCTCACCCCCAGCACCGCCACCAGCACAAACCCCGCCACCACCACCGCCGCACCCAGCTTCGACATCCCGCACCTCGCCCAACTAGTTAGATCGCGCCACCCACAAAACGATCCATCCAGCTTTCAATCCGTGTTTATCCGTGCAAATCCGTGGTCGGCCGTTACGCCGTCTGCCGCCGCGCCTGGATCTCAATAAAGCAGTTCACCAGGCTCACCGCCGCCGGCGTCACTCCCTGGATCTTGATCGCCTGCCCCAGCGTCTTCGGCCTCACCTTTCCCAGCTTTTCGATCATCTCCCGGCTCAGCCCACTGCAAGCCGCATAGTCAAACCCCGCCGGAATCACCCTTCCCTCATCCCGCTTCAGCTTCTCCATCGACCGCCGCTGCTGCTCCAGGTACCCCGCATACTTGATCTCCGTCTCCACCGTCTTCATCTCATTCCGCACCCACGCCGGCAGCTTCCACAAATCCGGGTGCCCCATTCGTGACGGTTCCATCGTCACGGGTGGGGTTTGCGCCCATATCCTCAACTCCGGCACGCCTGCGATCCCCACGCTGAGCACTTGCCACAACCCCTCCACCGTCACCTCCGGCCGCTTCAGCATCTCCGCGTAGGACTTCCCCCGCAGCCCCTCCGCATCGCCGCGCAGCGCGGCCTTCAACTCCTCCGGCAGCGACTCCAAGTCCACCTTCGCCCTCCGCAGCAGCCCTTCAAAAGCCGTCGCCCTTGCCATCTTCGCCTCGTACTCCGCCCACGCCGTGTCGTCGATCAGCCCCAGCCGCCGCCCATGCGGAGTCAGCCGCCGGTCCGCATTATCGATCCGCAGATGCAGCCGATATTCCGCCCGCGACGTAAACATCCGGTACGGCTCATTCGTCCCCTTCGAAATCAAGTCATCGATCAGAATCCCGGTATACCCCTCCGTCCGATCCAGCGTAAAAGCCTCCGGCCCCGAACGTTCGGGTGTCCCATTCGTGACAGCTTCACCGTCACGGGTGGGGTTCACACCGTCCCGCTCCCACCGCGCCCACAGCCCCGCATTGATCCCCGCCATCAGCCCCTGGCATGCGGCCTCCTCATACCCACTCGTCCCATTGATCTGCCCCGCCAGAAATAGCCCCGCATACTTCTTCACCGCCAGCGTCCGGTCCAGCTCCGTCGGATCAATCGCGTCGTACTCAATCGCGTACCCCGGCCGCAGCATCTCCGCATTCTCCAGCCCCGGTATCGACCGCACCATCGCCGACTGCACCTCCATCGGCAGGCTCGTGCTCATTCCATTCACGTAGACCTCATGCGTGTTCAACCCCTCCGGCTCCAGAAAGAACTGGTGCTGGGTCTTCTCCGGAAACCGCACAATCTTGTCTTCAATCGAAGGGCAATACCGCGGACCAATCGCATGGATCTGCCCCGTATACATCGGCGACCGGTGCACGTTCTCCCGGATCAGCCGCAACGTCTCCGGCGTCGTCGTCGCAATCCAGCAACTCACCTGCCGCAACTCCGGCACCCAAGCCCCCGCCCCAGAACCGGGTGCCCCTTCCACAGAACTGGGTGCCCCATCAACCAAACTGGGTGCCCCATCAACCAAACTGGGTGCCCCATCAACCAAACTGGGTGCCCCATCAACGAAACTGGGTGGCCCATCAACGAAACTGGGTGCCCCATCAACCAAACTGGGTGCCCCATTCAAGGCGGCTTCATCGCCTTGGGTGGGGTATGCAGCCCCATAACCCTTCGAGTTCTCATCCGCTAGCTTTGGCTTGTCATTCTGAGCGGAGCGAAGAATCCCCGTATTTTGTATCCGTCCGTCATTCTGAGCTCCGCTCAGAATCTCCGTCGTTGCCGTTGCCGTTGTCGTTGCCGTTGCCGTTGTCGTTGCCGTTGTCGTTGCCGTTGTCGTTGCCGTTGCCGTTGCAGTTGTCGTTGCCGCTGCCGTTGCCTTTGTCGTTGCCTTCCCCTCGCCCTTCGCCCCTCGAACGCCTGCCCGAAACGAAAACGGCGTCGGGTCCGCATCCCCCGGCTGCTCCTCGAACTTCGTCCAATCAATCGTCCGCCCATCCAGCCGTGGCGGAGTTCCCGTCTTCAGCCGGCACTCCCGCAGCCCCAGCCGCTTCAGAGCCTCGCCCAGTAACACGCTAGCCGGCTCGCCACTGCGCCCCGCCGCATACTGCTGCTCTCCGCAGTGGATCAGCCCGTTCAAAAACGTCCCCGTCGTCACCACGGTCGCCCTGGCCCGCACCACTCGCCCATCCCGCAGCCGCACTCCGGTCACGCGCAGCCCCTGAGTTAGGGAATTGTCATTAGCTAGGGAATTGTCCTCGGTTAGGGAATTGTCATTCTGAGCGGAGCGAAGAATCCCCGCATTTTGCTCGGAGCCCCCATCCAGCCGGGGCGCCCCATTCGTGACAGTTCTATCGTCACGGGTGGGGCCTGCCACCGCCGAATCCGGCGCCTCAACGACGAGATCCACAACCTCCGCCTGCTTAATAAACAGCCCCTTCTGCCCCTCCAGAACCTCCCGCATCTTCACCCGGTACAGCGCCTTGTCGCACTGGGCTCTTGGACTCCAAACGGCAGGTCCACGCGAAGTATTCAGCAGCCGAAACTGGATCCCGCACGCATCCGCCACCTCGCCCATAATTCCGCCCAGTGCGTCCACCTCGCGCACCAGGTGGCCCTTGGCAATCCCGCCGATCGCCGGGTTGCAGCTCATCTGCGCAATCAGGTCCAGGTTCAGCGTAAACAGAGCCGTCCGCAGCCCCATGCGCGCCGCCGCCATCGCCGCCTCGCACCCCGCGTGCCCGGCCCCCACCACCACCACATCGAACTCTTCCGTAAACGCCATCACCCTCCATTCTACGTTCGATTACCGCCGCCAGTCTCCCCAACACACCGCACCGAAGCGTCATTCTGGACGCAGCCCAACTCTTCGTCGACACACGCCCGAAGCGTCATTCTGGACGCAGTCCAGAATCTCGGTAGTTCGACCGCCTCCGGCCCCGCAACATCCCGGCTTTTCGTCCCCATTCGATTCATTTTGTCCACCCCCGTTCGTCGTGTCATTCTGAGCGCAGCGAAGAATCCCCGCATTTGTGCCACCACCAAACCCTCCAAAGTGAAAAATAGGTGGCATAGGAGTTATGCCCCACTTGGTATACTGGAAGTAGTGAAGTATAAAGCAAGGCCCGGATACCCCTCCGGGCCTTTCCTATTGCAGTCGCCGATTGATCGGGAGGGGTGTTGTCGAATTGGTGACTCCCCTCCGTCATCTCGTTTGTTTCTTAGACTTTGACCATATAGGGGGGGGAGGC
>Ga0302276_10004591_pt1 | contig 11591 bp, 10 predicted proteins | sample III_Bog_N2_3_FD_198768 | JGI IMG/M metagenome (GOLD analysis project Ga0302276, IMG submission 198768) | Peat permafrost microbial communities from Stordalen Mire near Abisko, Sweden - III_Bog_N2_3 | ecosystem: Environmental > Terrestrial > Soil > Wetlands > Peat | place: Sweden: Abisko... | reverse complement strand
GCCTCTAGACTAGCCCTGAAATCAAGCACATGCGATCTCACAAGGACTCAGTCAACCTTGATTCCAATTACGACGCTTCGTAAGTCGAGATGCACCCAGCAAGCACCACCGGCAATCCCTACGCTCGGGCGCAGTTATGGGCCTTCTATGCATGTCGATTTCCTATTTGATACCGCAGGAACAGGTAATCGGCTGCGCTCTTTGTGCTGAGAAGCTTCCCCCACGGAGCCGTCGCGGGAGAGAACTCAACGTTGGCAACCAGGCCCGGCCTGGGGTGGCCTGCGACTCTTCCCGCAATCTGAGGCGCCACTGTCAGAAAAAGTTCATCTATTAGCCCGCCCGCGAGGAATTCGCCAAAAAGTGTCGGGCCCGCTTCGTGAAGCAGCAGTTCCACTCCGGCGTCCCGCTTGAGCAAATTTAAGATCGCAGAAGGTGAAATGCCTGTCTCTGCACTGGGGAGTGCCTTCACCTCGACTGAGGTGAGTGCCTCCGATCCGCTTTGCGACAACCGCCGTTTACCTTGCTCTGTAGTCAGTATCAGCACCCTGGTTCGAGGTGTATGAAACACGGCGCCAGCGAGGTCAAGGTTGCCCGTTCCCGTCACAACCACTACGAGTGGATACTCCGGCTTGCGGAGAGCCTCGGTTCGATACTTCTGGTATAGATCTTTCGCTGCAGGATAGACAGATTCAGGGAGCCAGGTGCCCTTCGGACCGACGGCTTGAAGCGTCCCCGAGCCCACCAGCACGGCGTCCGCCGAGGCCCGTAGCAGGCCCATGATAAAGCGGTCTTCTTCGTTCGACTTACTGATCTGAGCGCCTTCCGACTGACCCGGTATGTTGAAGCTCACGACCCCATCGAGGGTCGAAACGAAGTTGGCGATGCAATAGGGACGCTCTTCCGGAGCCGGTGGAAAAGAAAGATTTCCGTCGTATCTGGAGCGAAGGCCCTCGGGAAGGACTAATTCCGATGGCTCAGAAGGTCGAGCTGCGAACACTGTGCGAATAGGCTCCATATTAGGAAGGTTACTTCAATTTGAAAGCTGCTTATGGCTGCGACTTCGCCGCGTGACCCCTCTTCTCGAACGTCGGTTTTTCGGCAATTCGTCAATTGGCGATAACAGGCCTGCAGCGCATTTCCAGAGCCGCGCATCCACGAATCAAGCGAAGGCGATTATCTGTTTTCTTTCAAGGGCGGAACACCCAGGGACATGAACGTCTACCGCAGTCGCAAGATGGCGGTGTTGCTCACGTCCTTGGAGATCCCGAAGGCAGGTTTGCACTCGTTCCGGCATTTCAACGTGGCACTAATGGACGCCCAGCGCGTTCCGCTGAAGACGATCCAGGAGCGGCTATGCCATTCGCTCACCGGTTCGTTCACGCTGGACGTGTACGGCGGTAAACCGGAATGGGAACCGAATCGAGAGGCTGCAAGGCTGATCGCAACGGACATGAACTCAACCACGATCGGCCCCTCCCCCTCCAGTACCATCCTCCGGCATAATTTCGCATTGTCTTGTGCTTGGCTGGTGCGCCCGGGAGATACTACAAGCATTTCATCCGCAGAGCAGAAATACTGGGCCACTTTGCTCATTGCATCCGGACAGCGCAGGTCTATTCCATTCCTAGCTCCGCCAGCAGCTTCGGCTTCTTCTCATCCGAAACCAGCAGGTTGTGGCAAGCCGTGCAGTCGTTTGTGATGGTCGCGCCGCCAGGCGCAGTGTGGCTTCCATCGTGGCAGCGAAAGCAGCCGGGCGAATCATTGTGCCCGATGTTGTTAGGGTGTGTCCCCCAAACCACCTTCATCGAAGGAAATACATTGCTGCTGTAGATCTCCACCAGTGCTTTGGCGGCTGCCTGAATCTGTGGTTGCTGCCTGTTCCACACTGCCGGATACTGCGAGCGATAGAGCGCGATCATGCTTTCTGTGATCCTGGCCTTTGCAATCTCGCCCGATGGATATACCGCCTTGATCAACCTAAGCCCCTCTTTGTGGACGAATGGCAACGAGGCGCTTGGGCTGCCCTGAGCCATCTCCTTATCCAGCGCGTTCTCCGCAGTGTCAAACGAATGCGCTGGGCGGTTGTGGCAGTCCACGCAGTCCATCAGTCGCCTTTTGCTTGCGGACGGAGCCTTCACCCCGGCCGAGACGAACTCCGTTACTGAGCCATTTGCGTTGGTTTTTCCAACCCAGGAAATCATCTGGTTTGTATCGTCCGTGGCGACATATTCGATCTTCCCCATATGCGCTCCATGGATGCCGCTCAGACGAGCGAAGGAGTCGCGACCGCCAACATGGATGAGCGTGAGCGATGAGGTCTGTGAGTTGGTCTCGTCACTCGCAAACGACGTGCCCACTTTCAGTGTGTCGCCGATAAATCGATTCGCGTCGTGGCAATGCAAACATGTTGAACTTGCTGCGGGAATCTTGTCCTCCGCCATGATGGGCCTGGGATAATCGTGAAACAGCGTCATAAACATCTGCTTGGTCCCATTTAGCTTTACGTGCACATAACCAACAGCCCCCGGCACAACATGGCATTCGGTGCAGGCCACACCGGAGTGAGGCGAGCCATGATAAGCGACGAACTCCGGCTTCATCACATGGCAGGTTGCTCCGCAGAACGATACCGTATCCATGTACGCGACACCCCGATAGCAGGCGGTACCCACAATGACGAAGTTGAATAGCGTAGCGATGGCAACGAAGTCCAGGCCTTGGCGAAACATCGGGTCTTTGAGGCTGAGTTCCGGGAAGAACGCCGGAACCTGTTTGGTCGCATCGAGATAGCTGCGACGAACTACTATTCCGGCAAGGATAAGGCACAAGCCGGCGACAAATATCCCCGGCAGAATCAGGTCAAAAACAATATCGAGATAAGGATTTTTCGAGCCGCCATGCCCGAAGACGCTGACTACCCAGAAGCCGACCAGAACGAACGCGGACGCCGTTGTAATCGCTCCGCCAAACAAGCTTAGGCGGTTGTTCCCATAGAAGAAGAATGGACGGAGCCAGTTCTCGCGAAACTTGCTCGACTTGGGCATCGGTTTCCTCTGGCCTTAGAGTGTGCGTCGTCCGGAGCGAGCCGTGCTCGGCAGCGTACGACAGCCTGGGTTCTAGGCGGCGAGTTCAGCCATCCTGTTCGGCAATAAAATGTGAATCGTGCATCCACGGATTGCGATGGTCTTATTCTTCTGAAACTTGGCCAGGGTGCGACTTACCGTCTCGCGAGAGGTGCCGGCAAAATCCGCGAGCTGACCATGTGACATGGCCATGTTGAAGCGCATACCAGTCTTCTCGCATGAGGCGGCTCGGCCCCAGTCGAGAAGAATTCCCGCGATCCGGCCGGAGGCAGATGCCGATAGCGCAAGTCGGCGAGCGCCATGCAACGCAAGACGATAGTCCTCGGAGAGCCTCTGCGCGGCGTGGAGACTTGCTTCCGCATTGCGCTTGAGGAATGCGAGGAACTCGTCTCTTGAAATCATCTTAAGTGCCGTTGTGTTGATGGTCTCAGCGGTGGCCTCATATCTGACTCCAGAGAGCGCTGCGCTTAAGCCGAGGACATCTCCTGCGGTAGCGATCTTCAGGTTGAGGGTCTTTCCGGATCTCGACTCGCAGTACAGCTTCACCCGGCCAGAGCACATCACCAGAACCCGATCTCCAGGTTGATCCTCGCGAAGCAGGACAGTGCCGGGGGAATGGGTATTCAGGGAGCCGATGCGGTTGTAATCGGCCAGGGTGGACGGAGCCATGTTGCAGAAGAGACTGGAGCAGCGGCTCCTGCAATTCAAACAGTCATCGGCCTGGAGGATCGTGGGACGGTATGCCATCCGCTATTCACCTTATTTACCGAAGCCTGTTTGAGGAAAGAGTTGCAGAGTCTTACCAGCAGCTGAATGATAGCGAAGCCATTTGCAATAAATCTGATCACAATTGCACTGAATCAAATGCTTCGCGAGAAAGACGCAACAATTCGTCCACCTGGATACCTCGCCATGAGCTGAGCAAAATTGAACAGCCTCGGAGTCACCAAGTCAGATATGCTGAGGCACGCCTTTGGTTGATCACAGTCCTGGCGAAGGGTGTATCAGTGCGCTGTCTGGCCCGATCTGACGGGAGCTTAGACGCGATCGTCATAATTCGATTTGCTCAGGCGGCAGGATGCTCAGCTCCCTCATTACGGCCGCGACTGCTCTTGAAACCATTGACGAGCGTCTGTCGCATTGCGGCATCAGCCGCCGCTCCTTTATAGTTTTCTGCTCCAGCCTTATGATCGCTGCACCCTATGGCCTGGCTATCACCGACAAGAAAACCCCGGAGGAAGTTGCCGCAAGTCTGGGAAACGTGATTCGACCGCCGGTCATCTGGCTTCATTTTCAGGACTGCACCGGGTGCACCGAATCCCTTTTGCAGACATCCCACCCCGACTTCGGCGATCTTATCCTCAACATCATTTCGCTCGAGTATCACGAGACCCTCATGGCCGGCTCCGGCCTGCAGGCACGTCAGGCGCTCGACGAAGCGGTGAAGAAGTATTCCGGGAAATTCATCCTCGTCGTCGAAGGATCAATCCCCACCAAGGACGGCGGTATCTACATGAAGCTGGCTGGCCGGCCCGCGCTTGAAGTTCTTGCCGAGATTGGCGGACAGGCTGCCGCCATCGTCGCGATCGGATCGTGCGCCTCCTGGGGTGGCATTCCATCAGCCGACCCAGATCCTACCGGCGCGGTAGGTGCGGCTGACCTTTTACCCAACAAATCGATTGTCAATATCCCCGGCTGTCCGCCGAACCCATACACGCTGCTCGGCGTGCTGCTGCAATACGCCGCCGATGGAACTCTGCCCGAGGCGGATGATCAGCGGCGTCCCAAGTTTGCCTTCGACCGCGAAATTCACGAACACTGCCCGCGCCGGGCACACTTCGATGCAGGCAACTTCGTCAAGCAGTACGGCGATAAAGGTCATCGCGAAGGCTGGTGCCTGTACGAGATGGGCTGCAAAGGGCCGGACACTCACGCTGGATGCTCGACCCGCCACTTTAACGAAATCCCCGATGTCTGGCCGATTGGTATCGGTGCACCCTGCATCGGCTGCACCGAGAAGGCGATCGCGTTCCGCGTGCCCATGTTCCAGGTCGTGCAACTGCATACCATCGCCGCACCGCCGACCAGCTATGCCGCCATCGGTACGACTCATGGGGCCATCAGCCCACTCGCAACCGGACTGGTCGGGCTTGGCATTGGAGCCCTTGCCGGCGCGGGATATGTAGCCTCGCGCGAATTCTCCAAGGTGCGGAACGACGAGAGCGCTCCAGGCTCCAAGCCTCCACCCAACGATTCTGAATCAGGCCCCGGAGCGCCCGTATGAGAGTCAAACTCGATCGCCGTCAAGCCTTCAAGGTAATGATCGGCCTCGGCGGCACGGCCGTCAGCGCGATGCTGCCAAAGCCGGCGCAAGCCGTCGAAGAGCATCCTGCGCATCCCGTCGCCCCGCCTGATGCCATCGCCATGCTCTACGACAGCACTGTCTGCACCGGATGCAAAGCGTGCATGCCAGCATGCAATGAAGCCAACGGCCTGCCTGCGGACACACTCCTTTCCGGCGGGATATGGGATATGCCCACGGGCCTGAACGCGCAGACCAAGAACATCATCGAACTCTACAAAGACCCGCAGTCGGATGACTTTGCGTACGTAAAGAAGCAGTGCATGCATTGCCTCGATCCCGCCTGCGTAGCTGGTTGTCCCTTCGGCTCTCTCAAGAAGAGCGATTGGGGCGCGGTTACCTGGAACAGCTCTCTTTGTATCGGCTGCCGCTACTGCGAAGTCGCGTGCCCATTCGAGGTTCCCAAGTTTGAGTGGAATAGTTGGAATCCCAAGATCGTCAAATGCGAGTTCTGTTACGACCAGCGCCTGAAGCAAGGGATGGAGCCGGCCTGCACGGCTGCGTGTCCAACCCAGGCCGTCATCTTCGGCAAGCGTGACGACCTGCTCGCAAAAGCCAAGGATCGCATCGCCGAATCACCCGATAAGTATTTCGAGAATCGAGTCTACGGCGAGCACGAGGCAGGAGGCACCCAGGTTCTTTACCTCTCCAGCGTCGCCTTCGACAAGATCGGCCTGCCTAAACTCGGTACCACCTCGCTGGGCCACTACGCCACCAAGGTCACATCCGTCATCTACAAGTGGCTCTCAGGGCCGGTCCTGATGGCGGGTGTATTAGGCCTTGCCATCCGGCGTAACTGGAATCGTCACGAGTTGGAAAGGGTGGAGCACGAGAAGGAGACGGGGTTCCCCGACCAGCTATGAGCGACCCCCATCTAATCGGCGATAAGAGAGGCACCACTCTCATCAACCATTGGCAGTCCGGCGTTCCCGTCAATCGCGGTCCAGTGCTGACGCCATTTCTCCTCTTCCTCATCGCTCTCGCAACCCTGGGTCTGATCCTCGCCGCGATCCGTTTCTTCTCGCCGCTTGGTCCGTTCTCCGGCATGAACGACGCCTATGCCTGGGGCGTTTGGAAGACTTTCAACGTGATGACGCTGACCGCCCTTGGCTCTGGCCCACTGGCGTTGGGCATGGCGGCCTGGGTCTTCAATCGTCAGAAATTGCATGTGGTGATGCGGACCGCGCTTGTGTCCGGCTTCCTCTTTTACGCCACCGGCCTGCTGGCGCTCGGCTTCGATGTCGGCCGTCCCTGGAACTTCTACAGCGCTGTGATGCCGTGGCGTTGGAACAGTGAATCCGCCATGCTTGAAATCTCTATTTGCATGCCGCTCTACTGCGCAGTCTTTCTTTCGTTCGAAATCCTTCCACTCTTCCTCGAACGCATCTACTACACCGGCGACGATCGCGCCCGCGACATCCTGCGCCTCATCGCACCCGCCATCCGCAAGGCTTACCCATTCGTCATCATAGGAGCCTACATCATCCCGTTGATGCACCAATCCTCACTCGGTGGTTTGCTGTTGCTCGCTGGAACCAAAATTCATCCGCTTTGGCAGTCGCCCGTCATGCCCTTGCTCTACCTCATCGCCGCAGGACTGTGTGGATTCGCCTTTACCATCTTCCTGCTGCTCATCGTGTGCCTTCGCTTTTCGCGCACACTCGACGTAGGCGTGCTGATCGAGTTGGCGAACCTTCTATCCGGAGTATGCTTCGTCTTTCTCGCTATTCGATTCGCTGACCTCATCTGGCGCAAACAGCTTCACGCGGCAATCGCATTCGACAGCATGAGCCTGCTTTTCCTGGTCGAAACCGCGCTCATTCTTGTTCCGGCAGTCGCGCTTCGCATCCGACGCATCCGAGAGACCCCTCGCGCTTTGCTCAATATGTCCGTCTTGGCCTGCCTTGGTGGCATGTTCTATCGCTTCATTCCGACCTCCATCGCATACATGCCGGCCTACAGCACCAACTATTTTCCGTCTGTGCCCGAGTTAGTGATGGCTGTGGGTTACATCGCCCTCGGAAGTGTGGCGTTTGTGCTCGCCATCAATTATTTTGCGGTATTGCCCGGCGAAGCTTCGTCCTGGGATCACACTTTCCGTCCCTTCGGCTGGCCCCACAAAGCCGCACTGGCCCCGGCGCCGCTTCCATCCATCCCCGCCGCCGCGCTGGAAAGAGGAGTCTGATGGCCCGCATTTCAATCGATCCCGTAACGCGCATCGAAGGTCATCTGCGCATCGATGTCGAAGTCGATGGCGGCAAGGTGAGCCAAGCCTGGGCCAGCTGCACCATGTGGCGCGGACTGGAAAAGATTCTGCGTGGACGTGATGCCCGCGAAGGATGGGTCTTCGCGCAGCGCTTCTGCGGAGTCTGTACTACCGTCCACGCCGTCGCCTCCGTGCGTGCAGTCGAGGATGCACTGTCGCTCGACATCCCACCCAACGCGCAGTACATCCGCAACTTGATTCTAATCTGCCACGCGCTGCACGATCACATCGTCCACTTCTACCATCTGTCTGCGCTCGACTGGGTCGACATCATGGCCATCCCCAAGGCCGATCCTGCGCGCGCCGCCGCTCTTGCGACGGCCTCCAGCACCTGGCAGGGCAATTCACGGCGCGAACTCCAAGCCGTGCAAGACAAGGTGAAGGGCATCGTCGCCAGCGGCCAGCTCGGCATCTTCTCGCACGGCTATTGGGGGCATTCCGCCATGCGCCTCAGTCCTGAGTGGAATCTCATTCTCTTCTCCCACTATCTGCAGGCATTGGAGTTCCAGCGCAAGTCATGCCAGGTCGTGGCGATTCTCGGCGGCAAGACGCCCCACATCCAGAACCTCGCCGTGGGTGGCGTCATGAACGCCATCAACCTCGACAGCCTGGCGACCATGAATATGGATCGTCTCGGCATGCTCAAGTCCCTGCTCGAAGACCTAATCCCTTTCGTCCAGCAAGTCTTCCTCGTCGACGCCTGCCTGCTCGCGGCCTCCTACCCAGAGTGGTTCCAATACGGACGCGGTGTCGCTAACTACCTCGCTCTTCCCGATCTCCCGCTGGATGCGCAGGCCACTAAATTCGACCTCCCTGGCGGTGTCATTATGAACGGGAATCTCGCCTCTGTTCGCCCCATCCTCAACTGGAAGAATGAAGCGTTTCGCAATGCAGTCACCGAAGACTCGACCCACGCCTGGTATCAGGGTGGAGGTCCGCTGCAGCCGTACAAAGGCGAGAGCGTTCCCGACTACACCGACTTCCAGGAAGGAAAGAAATACACCTGGGTCAAAGCTCCGCGTTACGACGGTCGCCCTATGCAGGTTGGCCCTCTCGCAAATGTCCTCGTCGGCTATGCGTCTGGCCATCCCCTCACCCGCAAGTGGACGGACACAGCTTTCAAAGGCATCGCATCGGTTCACGGACTGAATGTCACGCCTGACAAAATGCAATCTACCATGGGCCGCTATCTCGCCCGCGCCATTCGTTCCGCCATGCTCTCCGATCTCGCGCTGGAACACCTGCAACTGCTGACCACCAACATCCTCGACGGCGACCACACCACCTACAACCCACCCCAGTTCCCCTCGGGCGAGATTATGGGCATGGGCATGCACGAAGCACCCCGCGGCGCACTCTCCCATTGGGTCGTCATCGATAAGGGGGCCTTCACCAACTATCAGGCCGTGGTTCCAACCACCTGGAACGCAAGCCCGCGCGACGAAAACGGCGTGCCCGGCCCCTACGAGACTTCGCTGATCGGCAACCCCGTCATTGATCCCGACAAGCCGCTGGAAGTTCTTCGCACAGTGCACTCCTTCGACCCCTGCATGGCCTGCTCCTGCCACGCTCTGCAGGCAAAAGATGGCAAGGCCACTGAGCGGCCGTCGCAGTGAATTCGCCTGCGCGGAACATCAGTCACCCGCCCCGCGTCTCCGTGATCGGGCTAGGCAATGTCTTCCTTGGCGACGACGGCTTCGGCCCTCTCGCCGTAGAGATCTTCCGTTGCGAATACGCCTGCAGCCCCGACGTCGAAGTTCTCGACCTCGGCACGCCCGGCTTGGATCTCGCACCCTACCTCTACAACCGGGACCTGATCATCATCATCGACGCAGTCCATTCCGACGCCCCCAGAGGAACACTCTCCATCTACTGCGAAGAGGACTTCGTCTCCGACCGCGCCAGGCTGCGGATAACCGGCCACGATCCCGGCCTGTGGGAGTCATTGGCTCACCTCAGACTGGCGGGCCAGGTCCCCAAAGAACTCGCCGTCATCGGAGTGACACCGGAGTCCTGCACCTTCGCTGAAGGGATCAGCCCCACTCTGCTGCGTATCGCTTCTAACGCATCGGCAGCCACCGCTCGATTGCTTACGGATAGAGGCATTGACTGCGCTTCCCGGCATCCAGCCACCGTGCCTAATCTATGGTGGTTGCCCACATGCCCCCCTAACCTACACTGACGGGATTATCTAACTTGCAGCAGATGCTCCTTCGAAGCCGACTCGGTCGATATCCAGCGCGCCGCAGACTTTGCTCAGAAGTGGGCTGCAGCCACGACGGCCCAAGCCTGTGTTCTTGTTCCTGCGGTTGTGAAGCGAGTTGTCGTTAAGGACGGCCTGGTCGAGCTGCAACTCAGTAAATCAGCAATTCGCGAGGCTGTTAGCCGACCTCATGCACAACTGTCAGCCGACGTCATTTAAGGCTGTCAACCGCCGTCATTCTGAGCTTTTCCGCTCAGAATCTCTGTCGTTGCGCTTACCGTACTCCCGCTCTTGCCTCTGAGATAGGTCCGGACTTCAGTCCGGACATCAAACGACCAGCCATGATGCCGGGCTTTGGCCCCTGGGATATGCCGACCTTGCTCCCGCATCAGGTCTTGCTTAAGGGCACCGCACCAGCCCTCCCACAAATGCTACCCTTGCATCGCGGTTCCAACCGCCGAGGTCAGCCCTTGATCCGCCCCAAACACCTCCGCCTCATCATCGCCCTCCTCGCCACACCGCTCCTCGCCCAAACCGCTCCAACCCGCCCACCCGTTACCGGCATCTCCCACGTCGCCTACTACGTCTCCGACATGCCCGCCGCCCTGACCTTCTGGCACGACCTCCTCGGCTTCGACCTCTCCTACGACCGCAAGGCGCCTAACTCCACCGCTACCACCGTAGCCTTCCTCAAGGTCAACGACCACCAATACGTCGAACTCCTTAGCGATCCGCCTGCGCAGACAAAGAACTTCCTCAGCCACATCTGCTTCCTCACCGACTCGATCGAGCAGATGCGCCTCTACCTCGCCTCCAAAGGCATCGACGTCCCCGCCCACCCTAGCCGCACCAAGACCGGCGACCTCGTCTTCTCAATCAAAGACCCCGACGGCACCCAGATCGAATTCTCCCAGCCTCAACCCGCCAGCGTCGAAGCCCAGGGCATCGGCAAGTTCCTCCCCGCCGACCGCATCTCCCAACACATCTACCACGCGGGATTCCTCGTCGGAAACACCCAGCGCGCCCTCGACTTCTACTCGAACATCCTGGGCTTCCAGGAGACTTGGCGCGGCGCCTCCAATCCCGCCCAGCTCAGTTGGATCAATCTCCGGGTCCCCGACGGAACCGACTACGTCGAACTCATGCTCTACCGCACCCTCCCCGCCACTTACGGCAACAGCAACCACGTCGCCCTCGAAGTCCCCGACCTCGCCGCCGCCATCACCGCGCTTCAGACCCGCCCCGCCTTCAAGACCTATGCCAAGCTCCTCACCCCACATACCGGCGTCAACGGCAAGCGCCAGCTCAATCTCTACGACCCCGACGGCACTCGCGTCGAACTCATGGAACCCTTCACCGCCGACGGCAAACCCGTCCCCCCATCCACCGCCCCACCCCCGCCACCCGCTCACGACTAATCCTGCTCTCGAAGCCGCTCTATCTGAGCTGTCCCATCCCAAACCCTTCCACGGCTTGCGGTCGCCCGAACCCGTCACCCACTCACTCAAAGAGTCGTCATTCTGAGACTCCGCTCAGAATCTCTGTCGCTGCACCTGCCGTTGCTCCTGCTCTTGCCTCTGAGATAGGTCCGGACTTCAGTCCGGACATCAAACGACGGCCCATGATGCCGGACTTTTAGCCCCCGGGACACTCTTCTCATACACCACACAGATCGTA
>Ga0302276_10004567_pt1 | contig 11623 bp, 7 predicted proteins | sample III_Bog_N2_3_FD_198768 | JGI IMG/M metagenome (GOLD analysis project Ga0302276, IMG submission 198768) | Peat permafrost microbial communities from Stordalen Mire near Abisko, Sweden - III_Bog_N2_3 | ecosystem: Environmental > Terrestrial > Soil > Wetlands > Peat | place: Sweden: Abisko... | reverse complement strand
TGATAAGTCCTTTGTTTTCTTGCCTGTGCCGCCCCGCGCGGGAGACGCCCAGCTACGAGGTGAAATCCGGAGTTTCACATGATGCAGTTGGGCGATGAGCTTTCGGACGCGCTGGCGTGCTGCTCTGACCGGGTTCAGTGCAAGAAACTCATTGACGATAAGGTGTACGAAATCCTGACAGAGCTTGCCCGGTACAGAAATGGCCAATGACGGTAGACAGGTCGATCGAGAGAGCCTCGCTGTTGTGATCCATAATGCCGCGTGCCGGATTATGCCGCGTTGATCCTGGATCCATCTGACAGCATTGCTTGGCAACCAGGGCTTGGCGTCCGCCGTCATCTGCGCCTTTGCGCTTGGTTGACTTGTGAATTTCACAAGTCGGGCAGAGCTTGTTGCGGCAGTAGCCTATCGTGACGTGATCTACTCCAATGTGCTCTGCGATTGTGCTGTAGCTCATCGGCGCCGACTTCGGGTGCTTCAGTGCAGCCAGTTGCACCAAGGGCAACCGCAATCGGCCCGGTTATCGAGGGATCGAGACGGCCTGGAACTATTCCTTCACGCTGGTGACAATCCCCCGTCAGGGCCTGGCGTCTGCCGTCGTCTGCGCCTTCGCATTTGGTCGACTGTTGAATTTCAACAGTTGGAGCGATCTTTGCACGCCACCCCGCTACCGTTTTATCATCGACGCCTACGTGCTTTGCGCTTGCGTGGCCGACCACGGCGCGATCTTCTTCTCCGACGGGCAACGGCCCGATGACGTGAATTCCATCGCTATAGCTAAGGATGGGCCGGTCCATTCGCTCTCGTCGGTTCGCGAAAACGCTAAGCGGCGGGTGGGCGTGATCTGGATCAAGCGCCACTGAGCGGGTTTCCCGCAATCAATGACACGTCAGTCTTGCGACCGGCCGCGCCGGCGACTACTTGCCAGATCCCAGTACTTCCTTAGGTAGCATGGCATGCACGCCCTTAACGCCATCAACAACCTGCGTTACGTGCAGATCCGCCGCAGCGCTTGTGAGCATGTAGGCGTCATCGCGGGACAAGCCGCGCTCCGTTACCAGATAATCGACCATCTCTCTGGTTGCGCTGCGAGCGGCATCATCCAGGCTTTCGTGCAGACCCATGGTGATAATGTGCGTGGGCGTCTCGGCGCGCGGCCAGAGCATTTTCTTGTCTTTGTGCACGGTGAAACGAAAGACGCCAGTAAGATTTGTCTCGATCGCCGTGCCGCACACCTCCCCATCGCCCTGGATCGCATGTCCATCGCCGACAGAAAACAGCGCGCCCGGCACGTGAACCGGCAGGTACACCCTTGTCCCCGCGACCAGCCACTTGTTGTCCATGTTGCCACCGTTGTAGGCAGGAGGGCCGCTGTCCAACCGGCCTGTAGGCGGAGCCACGCCGAAGTTGCCGAAGAACGGGTGTAGCGGAATGCTTATACCCGGCGCGAATTCGGCGGTCATCTTGCGCAGATCCAGCGCTATCAGTTTCTCGCGTAGATACGGGTACTCGTCCCGGAGAGCAGCGGCGCCCGGCTGAATCATCATCCAGCCGTAGGGGGAACGGAGGCGTATCTCGACAATCTCCACCTCCAGCACGTCGCCCGGCATAGCGCCCTCAATGGCGACCGGCCCCGTGAGAAAGTGAGGACCCGGCCCGCGGTCCTCCACTCTCACCTTGGCGTACATCTCCTTCATTTCGCGTATCGGGTCATCAGTCGCGGCTCCGAGACGCTCCAGCATCTCGGGGATTCCGCAGATGGTATCGATCGTTACGAGTTCGCCTGGCTTCACAGTCAGGACCGGCTTTGCATCCGAAGCGAAGAAGCCCCACTGCACGGTAGCAGGAGACACGTGGACGGCGTGTTGCGCCCAGACGGGGGATTCGGCAAGGGTCCCCAACGCAAAGGCGAGAACGAGCAGGAAGCGAGACGTGTTGTAATCCATCTTCCTTTCCAGTTTCCTCCAGCGCGATCATCGGCATCAGCACCACTGCGATCCTCTCGTCAAGTAACGACTGATATGATTCACGTGGCACGGCCGGGAGATCGCGGACCCGGAGCAACTCCAAGATCCGTCTCCTGGTTGGCTCGCCGCTCTTTTCGAACGAACCGGACGGCCCGAAGAATCGACGATGCAGAATTCTATTGGAGCAATGAACGGCCGCGAACGAGTCGTTGCGGCGCTCCGCCGTCAAGCGGTGGACCGCACCCCGGTCTGCAATCCAACTTCAGTAGCGACGATCGAACTGATGGATCTTGCCGGCGCGCCTTTCCCCGAGGCGTGCCGGGACCCGGATCCGATGGCGAGGCTGGCCGCAACCGGCTACACGGAACTCGGCTTCGACAGCGTAATGCCGGTGTTCTCGGTCGTCCAGGAGTCTTCGGCGCTTGGCTGCAACATCCGCTGGGAAGAGAAGGACTGGCCAACTGTCGTCATGTCGGCACCCATCTGGTGCGGGCCGGAGGACATCCGGATTCCATCCGACCTCTTGTCCCACCCCGATATGAAATGCGTCCTCGACGCGATCCGAATACTCCGAAAGCAGTTTGGGGATGAGGTCGCCATCATCGGCAAGGCGATGGGGCCATGGACGCTGTGCTACCACTGCTTCGGTCTAGAGAACTTTCTCATGATGGCGGCAGAGGATCCCGCCAAGACCCGGCTCTGCCTGGAGAGATTGAAGGAGGTGACCATCCAGTTTGGGATTGCCCAGGCCGAGGCGGGCGCGGATGCGCTGACGTTGCCCGATCACGCCAGCGGCGATCTGGTCGGCCCCAATTACTACCTGCGGTACCTGCGCGACTTGCATCACGAGTTCGCAGAGCGCATTCCGGCGCCGCTGATCCTGCACATCTGTGGACGCACCCTGGACCGGATGGAATACATCGCGCAAACCGGAATGGCGGCGTTTCACTTTGATTCAAAGAATGAGCCAGCAAAGTCGATGGCCGTCGTTCGCGGCAGATTGGCCCTGGTTGGAAGCATCAACAACCCAGAGACCCTGCTTCGGAGCGGGCCTGGCGCGGTTGCGCGGGAAGTTTACAGGAACCTGGAAGCGGGCATCCCCTTGATTGCGCCGGAGTGCGCGGTCCCGCTGCAAACGCCCGTTGCGAACCTGAAGCAGATACCCCAAGCAGTGGCGCAGTGGCATCGGCAGCAAGCTGCCAGCTCCTAAATTCCGTTGCCCCATCCAGACTCACGCGAAGAAATGTCTGACATTGAGAAGTCCAAATGTGCCTCGGCGTGGCCGGGACGCAAGCTACCGCGGAGACGTGGCAGTCCCACCAGCGGTGGCGTAACTGCAACGCTGGACTACATACTGGTTTGAAAATGCACAACCTGCCGATGAGACTCGTCCTGTTTCTTTTCGCTGCTCTAGGCCAGGCGCAGCCAGTGGTCCCGGTGGAACCCGCGCTCGCCGAAATCGCCGCCACCCACCACTTTCTGCAGGCAGTCATCACGCCCGACGGCTCGCACGTGGCCTATGTCGAGGCGCAGGCCGCGTCCAATCACTCTGCCATCCGCGTACACGCGTCTCCGCGGGCGATCTTTAAACGCCGCCATCCAGGGGCACTCGGCCGCAAGTCCCTTCAGGCAACTCGAACTTGGGCAGGGCGCGTGGCAGGCCGGGGAACAGTCAGACAAACGGCTCACCAGGACGACGGCCTACGCCGGTTGTTTTTCCGCCATGGCCGGAGCGACAGAACAGATGGCAATCTCAATGTCCTCGCGCCCGGTTTGCCAATTCAAAACGCGCACGCGCATCGCCCGCCGTCCACACCAGGTAGCGCGAACGCCCGCGTGCTCATTCGTTCAACGCCCATCCTTCGCCGCCGTCACCGGGAACATGCTGATGCGAAACTTCGTGCATCCGTAGGGCACGAGCTTCACTTCGGTCGCGCTGCCCGCGGCGACCGGCTCCTTCGGCAGCGGTTGAAGCTCAGAGGGGGTCCAGTTGAACGCTCTGACCTGAACGGCGAGTTCGACGGGCGCCGCCAGCGGCCAGTCCCACCTGGCTGGCATGGGACTCCGCAGCACTCTTACCTGCTTCTCCGGCGCCGGACCGCTCACATTCAGCGCGTAGTTGAATTTGCTTCCGGCCTTTTCACGGTTGGGCGTCTCGTCCTCGATTGGAAGCGCGAAGAGCAGTGGGCCGTAGTAGACCGAGGCATAGGGACTATCGATCGCCGACTCTTGCGCCAGTTTGCGACTGTTCGCGAAATACGGGATGCGCGGATAGGGCGTCTCCCGGCCTGTCACAATCTCGACTCGCATCGGGAGGCGCAGCTCAATCCTGTCACCGGCCTTCCAGGTTCGCGACAGACGCAGGAACGACTTCGGATGCGCGCTCCGCGGCAGGAGACGGCCGTTCACGCGGATCTCAGGCGCGCGGCACCAGGCTGGAATCCGCAGGTAGAGCGGAAACGACGCCGGCTTCTCCGGCCGGATCGTCATTCGGATCGACTCTTCGAAGGGATATGCGGTGTCGGAATCGATCTCCACTTTCACATCCTTACCGGCCGTCGCTCGAACGCGGGAAGGCCCATAGAGCGTGGCCGCCAGTCCTTGATCCGGCGTCGCCATCCACATGTGCATCACGTAGCTCGGAATCACGCGATTCAGATTCCCGACGCAGCACAGCACCGGGTGCCCGATTCTGGTGAACTGATAGGACTTCGCGCCAGGGTTTTGCGGCTCCTCGGCCGGCAGGGCGGCACTGTAGCGGTTGGGGCTCTGGTAGTAGCACATGGTCTTGAAGTCGCGGCTGACCGGCGCCGCGGCGGCATTCAGGAAGACGCGCTCCATCCGGTCGGAGTAGCTCCCGTCGCCAGTGGTCCGCAGCATCCAGAGGTAGGTCCAAAGCGATGCGGCCACGTCGCAGGTCTCGGTGTTGCGAGTCGCGCCAATGCCGGCGTGATACTCCTCGCCCGAACTCACGCCGTAAGGCAGCATGTGGTTGCGGTCGTTCCACTCGATGGCCTTCGCCGTCGCGTCGAGGTCATGCCTGTCGCCGGTCCAGGCATAGGCCAGCGCCGGCACGCGGATGTTCTCATAGAAGATCACGTTATGGCCGGCAGGCACGTTGCCGCTCAGCCAGCCGTCGACCGTACCTCGATAGACCGGCCCCGAGCTGAACGCTTTCAGCTTTTCGAGAATCACCTCGTCGCCGCTCATCAGGTAGGTTTCGAGCATGGCGTCGACATTCACCGCGCCGGTCACATCTTCAAAGCCACCAGGCAATTGCGGCAAGGGGTACTGGCGATAGACCTGCACCAGGGCCTTCAGAATCCGCTCATCGCCGGTGGCCTGGTAATACGCCACCAGCGCTCTGCCCATTTGCGAATGCGCCCAGTTGTTGAAGTGATCTGCCAGCACCGACTGCGGCCGCCAGTAGATGAAGGACTCGCCTCCGTTCAGCACCCCGTTGACCACCAGGTCCAGGCGCTTGCTGACTTTCGCAATCAGGTTCCTGTCATCGAGCATGTAGGCCAATCGGACCGCGCCGTCCAGCCAGTAGCTCGATTGCTCGAGCGGCCAGCCCGTGCCGTCCGGATTCGCGCCACGGGCGTCGAATCCGTGGGCCTTCCAGGCCTCACCGAATGTCGCCGAATACTCATCCAGGTGTCCCGTGATGCCGCCAGCCGCGTCCACGGCCCAGTCGCGCAGCCAGCCCTTGGGCACGACGGCTCCGACGGGCAATGGCACAAACGCAGGTTTCCCCTGGATGGCCGCACTTCGCGTGACTTTCAACTTCTTGCCGAGCACAGCGAACAGCGGGTCCGGGGCTGGCTGCGCCAGCAACGGCAGGAAGAATCCGAGAGCGCACAACAGGGCAATCCTCATCGCTCTTACCTTTCTGACATCCTGCCGGACAACAAAAGCCCGGCCGTGGAGGCTTCATCTGATGGGTGTTTCGTGAGACTCGTCTTGCTCCCGAAGAGTCGGGCCAGAATGCCAAAGCCGATTGAGTTCCGAAGCAGCTTGTAGCGTGTTGTTCTCATCTCGTTAATCCTTTCACACCGGATCAATGCTCTGGACGGGTGAAGCCGTTCAAAGTAGGCGCCGAATCACTACCTGCTAAAGCCGGTAGATTCCTTTGCGACTGAGAGTCGGCCTGCGGCTGAACCAACCCCAGGCTCGGTGAGCAAGGCGCTTCTGAACCCTACGTCGACCGCAACTGCCATGAACGCCATACGCCGCGGCGGGAGTGGCGATTCCCCGAGTACCGCTGCAGCAATCCCTCCTTCCGGCTCGCTGATGCTTCGTCGTTTTGTGAAATCGCCAGCTCTAGCGGCAGTCGACGCGCCCCGGATCCATGCTGGGGTGCATGAGGAATGCTACCGATACCGCTCGTTAACGCATTGACCGAATTGTGCTTTCGCCATGGTGTCCGTTGGCTGCCGATCGGCGGTGTTCTTGGTGGCGGACACAAGTATGGACAGGGCGGGCCTTTGGGATCCCGGCGTGTACTCCCGGCGGCCTGACTTGCCGTCCTAGCATCGAGAGGTCTTGAGTTTGCGCACACTCCTGATGGCCGCGGGGTTGTCGGCGGCTGCAACCGATCGTAGCCCTGTCGCGCCATTTGAGCAGTCTGGGCCACCGGCGGCGCGAGGGCGGATTGACGAACTCGTTTTCGCGAAACTCACGAGCCTGGGGATCCAACCGGCGAATCCGTGTTCGGACGCAGTCTTCCTGCGGCGGGCCCATCTCGACGTGATCGGGACGTTGCCAACAGCCGAGGAAGCCTCGCAGTTCCTCGCCGACCGGGACCCGAACCGGCGGGGGGTGTTGATCGAGCGATTGCTCGTGCGCGACGATTTTGCCGACTATTGGGCGCTGAAGTGGGGCGATCTGTTGCGCGTGAAGTCGGAGTTCCCAATCAATCTCTGGCCCAACGCCGTGCAGGCCTATGCACGCTGGATCCGGACAGCGGTCCGCGACAACAAGCCTTACGATCAGTTTGCGCGGGAGCTGTTAACCGCGAGCGGCAGCAATTTCCGCGTTGGGCCGGTCAACTTCTATCGCGCCGTACAAAGTCCCGCGCAGAGTGCCGCTCCGGGCGCCGCTCCGGGGAAAGATCCGCGCTCGATCGCCGTCGCCGTGGCCCTCACCTTCATGGGCGTGCGCTTCGACAAGTGGCCGCAAGAGCGGCAGGACGGCATGTCAGCTTTCTTCTCCCAAGTGGGTTACAAAGGGACCAGCGAGTGGAAGGAAGAGATCGTCTTTTTCGACTCGCAAAAGCCCGCTCCAGCCGTGGCGGTTTTCCCCGATGGACGGCGTGCCAAGATTGGACCGGGCGAAGATCCGCGCCGGGTGTTCGCGGCGTGGCTGACCGCAGCCGGCAACCCCTGGTTCGCGCGCGCCATTGTGAATCGCGTGTGGTCGTGGTTTCTGGGACGGGGCATTATCCATGAACCGGACGACATCCGGCCCGACAATCCCCCGGCCAACCCGGAATTGCTCGCCCACCTCGAAGGGGAACTGGTGCGTTCGGGTTACGACCTCAAGCACATTTACCGGCTGATCCTGAACTCGCAGACCTATCAGCTCTCGTCGATTCCGCGTTCCGCCCTACGCCAGGCCGCTGCGAACTTCGCCTATATGCCGTTGCGGCGGCTGGACGCGGAGGTGCTGATCGACGCCATCGATCAGGTCACCGGCGCCACGGAGCAGTACGCCAGCGCGGTACCCGAACCTTACACCTTTCTGCCGGAGACACAGCGGTCGATTGCGCTGTCCGATGGCAGTATCAACAGCGCATTTCTGGATCTGTTTGGCCGGCCGGGCCGCGATACGGGGCTCGAGTCGGAGCGCAACAACCGAGTGACGGCCGAACAGCGGTTGCACCTGCTGAACTCGACGCATATTCAACAGAAGATCCAGCAAAGCGCGAAGCTGCGCACGCTCGTGCAGGGCGGAACGCGGCCGCGCGACGCGGCGGATCGTCTGTATCTCACGATCCTGTCGCGTTACCCCACCGAGGATGAGCTGAAAACCGCCGGCGAGTACATTCAAAGGGCTGGGAGCAACAAGTGGCCGGCGGCCGTGGACCTGGTGTGGTCGCTGCTGAACAGCGCGGAATTCCTGTACCGGCATTGAGCGAGAACGGAGAGTGCGGCCCATGATGCGCATGACAAGACGCGAGGCTCTGAGGGCTGGATTGCTGGGCACGGGTTCGCTCGTGCTGAGCGGGCTGGGCGCTCGCGCGGCTGCAACTGCGCGAGCGAAATCTGTCATCCAGATCTGGATGTGGGGCGGCCCATCACACCTGGACACGTTCGATCCGAAGCCCGACGCCGGCTACGACTACTGCGGTCCGCTGGCCAAGCCCGTTGCGACCAACGCCCACGGCGTGGAAATCGGCGAGCTGTTGCCGCTGCTTGCCAGGCAGGCCGATAAATACTCGCTGATCCGCAGCCTGACGCACGGTATCAATGCGCACGAGACGGCGACCTACGCGGTGCAAACCGGCCGTCAGGCGGGCGAGCGCCTGGTGTACCCCGGAGTGGGCGCGGTGGTGTCCTTCTTCAAGGGCTACCGGGCGGGCTACCGCGGACTGATCCCACCCTATATTGCCCTGACCCAGCCGCAAGGACGATTTTCGGAGTCGGGTTTCCTGGGCGCCAGTTGCGCGCCGTTTGCAACCGGCGGCGACCCGGCGCAAGGCCGCTTCGCGGTCGAAGGCATCGTCCTGCCGGGCGTGACCGACCAGCGCCAAAGAAGCCGGCGCGAACTGCTTCACAAGCTCGATACCCTCCGCCAGGCCTTGCCGGAGGAAGAGAACCTGAAAGCTCTCGATGAAACCGAACGCCAGGCCTACGAATTGATCCTGGGCGACGGCGCGGACGTGTTCAATCTTTCCAAGGAGAACGACGATCTGCGAAACCGTTACGGCCGCAATACGTTTGGCCAGTCATGTCTGGCCGCGCGGCGCCTGGTGGAACGCGCGGTGCCGTACATCACGATCAACTTCCAAGGCTGGGACACGCACCGGCAGAACTTTCAGACCATGCGGCGGCTGCTGCCGGACCTGGACAAGGGTCTCGCCGCACTGCTCGCGGACCTCTCCGAGCGCGGATTACTGGCGAGCACGATTGTGTGGGCCGGCGGAGAGTTTGGCCGCACGCCGAAAGTGATGTGGGAAGAGCCCTGGAACGGCGGGCGCAACCACCACGGACAGGTTTTTTCCGCGCTCGTGGCCGGCGGCGGATTCAACGGCGGGCAGGTCGTGGGCGCTTCCGATGCGCGTGGTGAAGAGGTGCGCGACCGGCCTGTTTCTACAGCCGATCTGATCGGCAGCATTTACGAACTGCTGGGCATTGACACCGACAGCCGGTTGCCGAACCCGCTGGGCATGGACGCGCCCGTTATTGCGTCCGCACGGGATGGCGTCCGCACGAACGGAAAACTGCGCGAGATCATGGCATGAGACGGCTCCTGCTCGCGGTACTTTGCACGTGCGCCGCGCATGCGCAGCCGAACGTGCCGCACCTCGCCTATCTCTTTCCCGCCGGCGGTCAGGCGGGCACGACGGTAGACGTCCAGGCGGGCGGGCAGTTCCTGAAAGAGGTCACTCGCGTCCTTGTTTCCGGTCCAGGACTGAAGGTGACGATCGGAGAGTACCAGCGGCCGATGACAGGCCAGGAGGCGAACGACCTCCGCATGGAACTGAAGGACCTGCGAAGTCAGCCGGCCAGCCCGGCGGCGCAGGAGCGGATCACGGAGATCGAGCGGAAGCTGGCGACTTTCAACCGCGAAGTGAATCCGGTCGTGGCCGAGACCGTGAAGCTCGAGGTGGCGATCGATCCCGACACGCCACCCGGCCGGCGCGAACTGCGGCTGGCCTCCGCGCAGGGCTTGTCGGCCCCGATCCCATTCACGGTCGGTGAATTGCCCGAGTTCCGTGAGCCGCAGTCCGACGTGCGGATGCTCCTGCCTGGTGCGCAGACGGCGGCGGAGGCGTCGCATGAAGAACCGCTGCTCACCTTGCCGGTGACGGTCAACGGCCGCATCGTTCCACGGCCGGCGCGCTCGCAGCAGGCGCGGTTCCTCGGCCGTCTGGTCACGCCGGGCGACGTGGACCGCTATCGATTTCAAGCGCACCAGGGTCAGGAAATGGTGATCGCGGTCCGGGCGCGCGAGCTGATTCCGTATCTTGCCGACGCGGTGCCAGGGTGGTTTCAGCCCGTGCTGGTGTTGTATGACAGCGCAGGAAAGGAGCTGGCTTACAACGACGGCTACACCTTTCACCCCGACCCGGTTCTGCATTGCGCCATCCCGAGCGACGGCGAGTACACCGTGGAGATCCGCGACGCGCTCTACCGCGGACGCGAAGACTTCGTCTATCGGCTGACGATCGGCGAACTACCGTTCCTGACGGGTATTTTCCCGCTCGGCGGACGTGCGGGCTCACGCGTCAAAGTCGAGATGAAGGGCTGGAATCTGCACGCCTCGCACGTCACGATGGACCTGCGGAAGCACGCGCCGGGCGAGACGCTGCTGGAGCTTGCACCCGCGTTGCCCACGCAGGAGCGCACAAGCTTCGCGGTCGACAACTTGCCCGAACTGGTCGAAAAGGAGCCGAACGACTCCGCGAAGAGCGCGCAGCACGTGAAGCTACCGGTCATCGTCAACGGGCGCATCGACCGGCCCGGCGACTCGGACTTGTATCGATTCACGGGCCACGCCGGGCAGGAAATCGTAGCTGAGGTTACCGCGCGGCGCCTGGGGTCACCGCTCGATTCGATGCTCCGGCTGACCGATGGGGCGGGCCGTCAGATCGCTTTCAACGACGACCATGAGGACCGCGCAACAGGGTTACTCACGCACCATGCCGACTCGTACCTTGCGGTGCAACTGCCCGCCAATGGCGCCTACTATCTCGCCATTGGCGATGCACAACAGCAAGGCGGCCCCGAGTACGCCTATCGCCTCCGCATCAGCCAGCCACGTCCCGATTTCGAACTGCTCGTGACGCCATCGAACGTCAGCGCAGGCCGGGGGCTCAGCGTGCCCATCGACGTGCATGCCGTCCGCCGGGACGGGTTCAGCGAGGACATCACGCTGGCGTTGAGCGGCGTGCCGGCCGGTTACGCGCTGAGCGGCGCAACACTCAGCGCGGGCCAGGACGACGTGCGACTTACGCTCACCGTGCCCGCATCGGCGGCGCCGCTGGACCTGACCAGAGTCCGGATTGAGGGACGCGCGAAGGTACAGGGGCACGAGGTCCTGCGCGTGGCCCGCCCAGCGGACGACAGGATCCAAGCCTTTTTCAACCACCACCTGGTGCCTGCCGAGGAGCAGATGCTGCTTGTAGCGCGGCGAACGGGGTTGCGAACGCCAGCGCAGATCGGCGGACCGCATCTGCTGCGGATTCCTGCGGGCGGCTCGGCCGTGCTGCGCGCGCAGGTCGATCTTGCGCCCAATGCCAATCTCGGCCGGCTGATCTTTGGACTGGACAATCCGCCCGCCGGGGTGGAAATCGCTGGTGTGCAGCAGTCCGGAACGGGGGTGACTCTGACAGTGCGGTGCCAGCCGAGTGGTTCGAAACCAGGCACGAAGGGGAATCTGATCGTGAGCATGGTCGCGGAACGCATTGCCCCGGCCACCGCCAAAGCACC
>Ga0302276_10004561_pt1 | contig 11630 bp, 10 predicted proteins | sample III_Bog_N2_3_FD_198768 | JGI IMG/M metagenome (GOLD analysis project Ga0302276, IMG submission 198768) | Peat permafrost microbial communities from Stordalen Mire near Abisko, Sweden - III_Bog_N2_3 | ecosystem: Environmental > Terrestrial > Soil > Wetlands > Peat | place: Sweden: Abisko... | reverse complement strand
GCGGGCGGGGGAACGTTCGTCGTCTTCCCCACGATGTTGGCCCTGGGAATCGCGCCCCTGGCTGCGAACGTGTCGACCTCGGTCGGTGTCGCCCCGAGTTACCTGGGGGGAATCTGGCGGTTCAGGACCCAGATCACCCCGTATCGCCGCTTGTTGACCACTCTCCTGCCATCGTGCGTCGCCGGCGCCGGTGTGGGCTGTGCATTGCTGTTCACTTTCCCCGCGACGACGTTCCGGGTCGCCGTGCCGTGGCTCATCGGAGGCGCCACAGTGCTGTTCGCGCTTTCTCCGGTCATTACTCGTCGTCTGGCCCACATCGACCACGCGCATCCGGCGCGGCGATGGTCCCTTCACGTGGGCATCTTCCTCGCCGCCATCTACGGCGGATACTTCGGCGCGGGTTTGGGAATCCTGCTCCTCGCGGTAATGGCGGTCTCGTTGCCTCTCGAGATCGCCGAAATGCAGGGACTGCGCTACGTCCTCTCGACCATCATCAATCTGGTGGCCGCGGTCGTCTTCGCGGTGCGCGGCCACCTGGTGGGTTACGCCGTGGCCACGCTGTTGGTCGGAACTCTGGTGGGCGGCTGGATGGGTGGGTGGCTCACCCAGCGGCTCTCCCCACGAGCGGTGAGGAGTGTCATCGTGACCATCGGCGTCGTGACCACCATTCGCTTGGCCTGATGAGAGCACTGGCATAAAAGCCGAGAATTTCACTAAGGTTTGTGGAGTGAGTAAGTTATTCGCCTTTCCTAACCCTGTGAACGACGCTGCGGCGCGCACCGTCGCGCTGGGCGTCTTCTCCATGTGCGTGCTGGCGCTGGCCACTGGTTGGGCGTGGATCCTCATTCCTCTCACGTACGGATTCCTGGCCCGCGTCGCGACGGGACCGACCCTTTCTCCCTTGGGACAGTTCGCGACCCGCGTGAGCGGGCCGAGGATCGTGGCGTGGCAGAAGTTCGTGCCCGGCCCGCCGAAGCGTTTCGCCCAGGGGATCGGGGCTGTTCTGACGGTCGCGGCGACCGTGACGTGGCTCAGCGTGGGCTGGAGCGACGCGAGGTGGATACTAATCCTTCCGATTATCGGTGCGACATTGGAGGGCTTCTTCGGCTACTGCATCGGCTGCACTATCTTCGGATGGCTGATTCGCGCGGGAGTCGTACCCGAGTCGATCTGTGCCGAATGTGGTGATCTGAGCAAGCGCTACGCCGCGGCCGGTCATCCCGTCACGAGTGACAACTAAGAATTGTTTAACTTTTGACCTCCCTGCGACCTTGGGCAACCTAGTCGTGGGCCACGCTTCGTAGGCTGGGGGTATGTCGCTCCTTTCGCGTCGCTTCATTGCGCCACTCTTTGCTCTCAGTCTCGCCATTGCTGGAGCGAGTGTGCCCGTCGCCTCCATCGCCTCCGCCGCCCAATCACGCGTGGTGGTCGCCGGTGCCACGACGTTGCCAGCGTCGGCCACCGTTGTCAACAAAGTCATCACGACCAACTTCGACGTGGCCTTGGCGCAGCGCGACTCCGCCGGACTGCGCTCGTACCTGAGTGCCCTGGCGACGCCGTCGTCACCGGATTACCACCACTTCTTGACGTCCGCGCAGTTCGCCGCGCGTTTCGGTGCCAGTGACGCCACGTTGCTCTCGGTGCGCTCCTATCTCACGTCGTTCGGACTGCGGGTACGTCTGCTCAACACCGGACGTACCCTGCTCGAGATGTCGGGGCGCACGACCCAGATCGCTCGTGCCTTCGCCACGCCCGTGGAGACGGTACATCTGGCTAGCGGTTCACTGAGCGCTCAGTTCGCTCGCGCGGCCACGTTGCCGGCCGCCATCGCCCACGACGTCACGGCTGTCGCCGGTCTCTCGAGCGTCGTGACCCCGGAGTCGCAACTGACCTCTACGAAAACGTCCACTCCCGCCGCAGCGCTGCCGGGAACGTGCGCCGGCGCACCAACGAGTGGTACCAACGCACCCAACAGTTTCGGCGCGTACACCGTGGCACAGCAAGCGCAGCTCTACGGTCTCTCGAGCGCGTGGGCCCAGGGTAAGACCGGCCAGGGCCAGACGATCGCGTTATACGAACTCGGTCAGTTCGATCCGTCGAACACCGCCATCTTCTTCAAGTGTTACGGACTCACTCCCGCACTCACCACCGTCAACGTCGATGGTGGGGCGACGGGCGGTTTCAACAACGAGGCCACCATGGACGTCGAAGAAACGGCCGCCTTGGCCCCCGGCGCCAACATCGACGTCTACCAAGCACCCAACACCCCCTCGGGCAACCTCGATCTCTACTCGCGCATCGCCAGCGACAACGTCGCCACCGTGGTGTCGACGTCGTGGGGCGACTGCGAGATCGACCCCACCGGTACCGTGGCGGCCGAACAGGTCATCTTCGAACAAATGGCCGCTCAGGGCCAGACCGTGATTGCGGCATCGGGCGATAACGGGTCATCGGACTGCAACGGCATCGTGTCGAACGCGCCCGCCGTCGACGACCCCGCTTCGCAGCCACTGGTCACCGGCGTGGGAGGACTCACTGTCTCGTCCATCGCGAGCCCCTTGAGCGAATCGGTGTGGAACGCCAACGGCGGTGCGGGTGGCGGTGGTGCCTCACAGATTTGGTCGCGGCCCGCGTGGCAAATCGGGACCGGCATCACGGCCAGCGACACCATGCGCATGGTGCCCGACCTGTCGGTCATGGCCGACCCCGGCACCGGTTTCATGAACTACAACACGCACAACGCAACGGGTAACTGCCAGGGTTGGTGCTCCATTGGTGGCACCTCCATCGGTGCACCACTAGTGAGTGCCCTAGTCGTGACCGGTGCCCAGGTGTGCGGCGCGGCGCGACTGGGCTTCATCAACCCGACCCTCTACGATCTCGCGCGCACCACCCAGGCGTTTAACGATGTCACCATTGGCAACAACGACCTCTTTGGCACGGGGGTCTACACGGCCAGCGTCGGGTACGACATGGCGTCGGGCCTGGGCAGCCCCAGTGCGACGTTCCTCGATGATCTCTGCCCCACCCCGGTCAACGTGGCGCACAGTGCCCTGGTGTTCTCCACGAAGCAAAACGTGGTCAACACGCCCACGCACTTCACGGTGGCCCTGCGTGACGCTAACGGCAACACCATTATCAACACGCCCGTCGTCGTGTCGGCCCAGGGTTCCAGCGGGCGCCTCACCATCGATTCGGACCGCACCAGTGCCCGAGCGAAGAACAGCGCCCTGTACACCGTGGCGAGTGACCAGAACGGCAACGCGTCCTTCACACTGCAGAGTTCGCTGCCCGGAGCAGTCGCGATCAGTGTGAAGTTCAACGGCGCCGTCCTCTTTACATCGACCGTGGTGATCCACACCTTGCCCCTGTCCCAACAAAAGCCCCTGACCCCGAGAATCACGAACGTCGCAGCGCGTTCCAAGGGCGCGGTCATCTCGCTCGCGGCCCATCAGCCGCGCACGCCCTTCGTCGTGTCGCTGCAGGTCAGTTCCGACGGAGGGGTCACGTGGCACTCGTACCCCTCGCAATCGACCACGATCGCCGTGGCGAACCTCAAGGGAAGTATCGCGTACGTTCTACTGGTGCGCGCGAAGAACGCGAATGGATACAGCCCGGTCTCGGCACCTATACGAGTGACGACGTTGCGCTAAGCCAATTGGCAATTGAGTGACAACTAGGCTGGAGACGCACGTTCTCGAGCAAGGATGTACCCAATACGCAAAGGACGCGAGTGAGGCTTCGACGATTAACCCTGGTGGCCAACGTCGTCGTCATCGGCGCCACGCTCCCCGCCGTGGGGTTTCCCGTCTCGGCGCCGTCCGGCGCCGCTTCGCCGATGTACGAGTACGTCAACGCCGGCCCTACGACGTGGAGCACGAATGCCCTCGCGAGCCAGTTCGGGGGACACCGGATTCTCGGTGGCGTCCACGCCGCCGCGGGCGACGGTGAATACGCCCTGACCGCTCGCCTCGACAACGGCGACATCGGGCTCCATGAGCGCAACGCCAATGGGACGACTTCATTTCGCGACATCACCGCTCTCACGGGAGCTCCGGCCGCGGGTGCGGACCCCAATGTCTTCCTCGACCCCTGGGGCAACGTCGGCGTGATCTACGTCAGCACCCATGACCGACTCGTGATGATCACGACCGCCGCCGCGCGCAGCCCGCGCCACGACCACGCCATCACGCGCAACGCCCTATCGGGATTCACGGTCACCAATCTCACGGTCGCCACCCACGTTCCGATGAGCCCGAGCGTTCCCAGTCTGACGACCTCAGGCACCTCGGCGCTGGTGGTCGACCGTTCCACCAAGGGCGACGCCATGGCGATCCCGCTGAAGTGGCTCCAGGAATCGATCACGCCGCTCATCGGCGCCGCCACTGACGTCAGCGCGGCCACCAACTCACCGGCCGTCGTGAACGATCCGGTCTCGTTCGCCGGAATGACCACGGCCTTCGCGGCCACCTCCGGTGCGGGTACCGTCGAATTCTTCTCTCAGACGGCCGCAGGTACGTGGACGATGAACGATCTCACCAATCTCGACGCCAGTCCCGCCAGCACCGGCCAGATCGCCGCCGCGACCAACGGGACCCAGCTGTTCTTAGCGAGCCTCTCGGCGATCGGTCAAGTGCAGCTCTTCACCATCGCGGTGGCGAACGTGCCCCACGTGCTCACGCGCACCACGGCGCACACGGCCTCGCACGCCACCACGACACCGCCGTCGTGGACGTACAGCGACCTCTCGACGTTGATCACGGGCTCGCCCTCTTGGGAGGGGCAGATATTCCTCAGCGCCACCGCCACTTCCGTCAACGTCGCGGGTCGCGCCGCCAACTGGGGCGACCTCTACGACTACACCGGCACACTGCCCACGCTGGCGTGGTCCTCGAGTGACGTCTCGCTCGACGCGAGTGCCGCCAATTCGGTGGCTAGTGGGGTCACCGGTGTGATCGACGGCTCCACCCTGCACCTCTTCGCCGCGAGTGACGGCGCAATTTCCCTGGGCGGGGTCGGCGTGTACGCCATTCCCTCCCAGGACTGGAGCCGCGCCATTTCCGACGGCTGGCCCATCATCTCAGAGACCGGGGGTCTGGGCACGATGAGCGCTCCGTGGGTCGGCTTCACGTCGGGCACCTCGGTGACGCAGTCCTCCGATTTCTTAATGGGTCAGAGCATCGTCAACGCGAACAAGCGAGAGACGTGGTTATCATTCTGGACGGTCAGCGGGCCCCTAACGCCGGCCACCCAGAATCCGTCGTCCTACTACAGCCACGGCTTTTTGGCCGGTCAATGGGTCGCCCAACAGATCGACCAATACCATCTGCACGGCGTGAACATCAAACCCAATTGGGTCATCCTCGATCCCGAGGGCTTCCCCGATAATCACTCGGCTCTCGACGCGCCCGCCGGCGCTTCACCGGCGACCCTCGCCCGGTACGCCAGCTACTGGTCGGCGATGTTGAGCGGCTGGTCGACCGGCATCACCGATGTGGACCCCACACTGCACCCGGGTGTCTACACCGAACAGTCTGAATATCGCAATTACGGCCTCGCCAATTCGACATTGCCGGTTTTCGAAGCACTCGCCTTTGGTGGCGGCGGTCCGGTTCGAATCGCCGGGTCCAACGGGTCCAACATCCTCGGCTACATCGCCTTTAACGCCACGTGCACGCCCACTTCCACCCTGCGCACCCAGGAGCAGACACTATTGAATCGGCCATGGGCTGGGCGCTTCAACACCCTGCAGTTCAACGCGGGCGTCTACTGCGCGCCCTAGGCTGAACCCGTGAGTGACGCATCCTCCTCGGACGAGACCAATCAAGATCTGCTCGCACGTCTCAAACACCTGGCCCAACCCCTGGTTGATTCGCTCGATTCGCGACTACGCGATCAGATTGATCGACGCGTCGATGAACGGGTGGACCAGTCGCTCGCCTCGCGACTGTCGGTGATCGAACGAGCAATTGCGGACTTGGACCGCGCAATCAAGGAACTCGAGAAGCGTCTCGAAACGACGGACTAGCGCCGCGAACGATCGCGCCGCAGGACGAATCGGACCGTCAACACGGTCAGCACCACGATCGCGACGACGAAGACGCCAAAGACGATGTCGAAGCCGAGCGTGAAGGTGGTCCCGAGCACGACGTCAGGCTAGTCATGTCACAGCGCACCGTCAAAGTTGACTCGTGACGACATTGATGGAACCGGTCCCTGAACTACTGAGCGAGGTGTTGCGAGGTGACCGCACCCGTCGCCCACGCCGCGACCTCGACGCGGCGGCCGGACTGCGAGCCGTACTCGAGGACCACGTCTTCGCCCTCTTCGGCGGCGGGCGCCACGAGAGCCCGGTAGCAGTCTCGAGCGCCACACTGCGATCAGGGGGCCAGATCCTCGAGCTCTCCGACTCTGCGCTGAGTCGCGCGCGCGGGGTACTCATCTCCACCGTCTTTCGCCTTCTCGTCGCCCAGGTCCACGTCGACGACCCCTTCGACGCCGCCCTGAGTGCGTGGCGCGGCGAGCGACCCCACGACAGTTTGCTCGACGTACTCAGCCATCTCGACGCAGACCAGTGTGCGCGCCTGCGCGCTGACGTATCCTCGCACTTCAATACCCTCGTCCGGGGCCTCGGACCGATCCCGAGCAGCTGGCGACCGCGCACGTCCCAGCGTGTGCGCCAACTCCTCGGCGGCGGCACCGTGACCTTGAGCGACGTGATCGATCTCACCGTCGGCTCCACCCACCACGAGTTCGCGAACATCGCCCTCGTCGATGTCACCACGTCGCCGCTGGGCGCGGGGGCGGAGCGAGTCATGAGATACCACGCCCTCATGCAAACGCTGCGCACGTCGGTCGTGCCACTGCGCACGTCAATCTTCTCGAGCGCTACCGGCGAACTCTGGACCCTCGACGTCGACCGCGAATTGCTCATGCGCTCGATGGACGACGTCGTGACGATCCTTGCACGACTCGGTGAGTCGTCATGAGCACGCTGGTCCAGCGTCGCCTCACGGCTCGCGACGTCAACGAATTGATCGCCGACGCGCCAACTGACGTGGCGATGGTGAGCGAGGATCATCGTGCCAGCCTCGCCAGTCGCTTCCGCGCTGTACCGGCGGACGAACACCGTCGCCTCGACGCGTGGATGGTGGAACAGGCGGGCCGACCGCCCGGACCTTTCGCCTGGTCGCCGACCACGGCGCGTCGTATTTTGGGCAATAACGCTCTGCGGCGAGTCCTCGCAACACCCGACACGATCTTGAACGCGGTGCGCGATGAAGTGGCCGATCAACTGTTGCGAGCCGTGAAGGGCTACGCGCGACCGGGCTCACTGGGACATTGGCTTGCGGGTGTCGCACACCCGGTGCTGGGCCTGATCACCGCCGAAGCCGTGAACTGGGCCACGCAGGGTCTCGATGTCGCCGAGGGCGTCGAGGCGACGTGGCGCGTCGCCTCTTCGGATGCCTATTACGACGTCGCCGGGGGGCGCACCACCTTGCGAGGTCGCCGCGACCTGGTGGTGGACACCGACGACGGATCGCTGGTGATACGGATCAGATCGGGGCAACCAGGTAAAAGTGCTGGTCCGGGCCTACGCAGTGACCTGGTGGTCGCCACGTTGGCGCACCCCGACGGCCTCGCCCCCCGGCGTTATCTCGGGCTGTGGCCCGACGCGGGCCTCATACTGGGGGTGGACGGGACGATGGAGAACGTCCGCGCTGGCGCGCGCGACTTCGTGCGCACCGCCGTCGCCCAGCGTCGCCACACTCTGGCACGCGCAGCCTGACGAGACCGGAAAAACGGGTTGGGTGCGGCGCCTAGTAGCGTAGATAGGTCATGACCCAGCGCACCTCCCTTCGAAATATCGCCATTATCGCCCACGTCGACCACGGAAAGACCACCCTCGTGGACGCCATGTTGCGCCAAACGGGCTCCTTCACGGCCCACGAGGCCGTCACCGACCGCGTCATGGACTCCGGTGACCTGGAGCGCGAAAAGGGCATCACCATCTTGGCCAAGAACACCGCGGTCAAGTGGCACGACCTGACCATCAATATCATCGACACCCCGGGTCACGCCGACTTCGGAGGCGAAGTGGAGCGAGGACTGGCCATGGTGGACGCAGTGGTGTTGCTGGTCGACGCCGCCGAGGGACCCCTGCCCCAGACGCGTTTCGTCCTTCGCAAGACCCTCGAAGCCCGCCTGCCGGTCGTCCTCGTGATCAACAAGGTCGACCGTCCCGACGCCCGTACCGAGGCGGTCGTCGAAGAGGTCGAGAACCTCTTCCTCGACCTCGACGCCGACGAGCACCAGATCTCCTTCCCGATCCTCTACGCGTCGGCCCGCCAAGGTTGGGCCTCCGCCGACATCAACGACACGTCGGGCGACCTGACCCCGTTGTTCCAGACGATCGCCGACTACGTGCCCTGTCCCGAGTACGAAGAGGGTCACGGCCTCCAGGCCCTCGTCTGCAACCTCGACGCTTCGCCGTATCTCGGGCGCCTGGCCCTGTGCCGCGTGGTCAACGGCAATCTGGTCCGCGGACAGCGAGTGGCGTGGTGTCGCATCGACGGGACCATCGAATTCGCCAAGATCACTGAACTCTTCATCACCGAGGCGCTCGACCGTGTGCCCGCCGAGAGCGCTGGTCCCGGTGACATCGTCGCGGTCGCGGGCTTCGAGGAGATCACCATCGGCGAGACGCTTGCCGATCCCGACGACCCGATCGCCCTCACGCCGCTCACCGTCGACGAGCCCAGTCTCTCGATGACCATTGGTATCAACACCTCACCGGTCGCGGGCACCGAGGGAAAGCTTCTGACGGCGCGTCAGGTTAAGGACCGACTCGACAAGGAACTCGTCGGTAACGTGTCCTTGCGCGTGTTGCCGACCGAGCGCCCCGACGCCTGGGAGGTCCAGGGTCGCGGTGAACTGCAACTCGCCATCTTGATCGAGACGATGCGACGCGAGGGCTTCGAGCTCACGGTGGGTAAACCCCAAGTCGTCACCCGTGAGATCGACGGCAAGGTGAACGAACCCGTCGAGCACGTCACCATCGACACACCCGAGGAATTCGTCGGCAACATCACCACCTTGCTGGCGACCCGCAAGGGGACCATGGTCGACCTCGTCAACCATGGCACGGGTTGGGTTCGCCTCGAGTGGCGCATTCCCGCACGCGGACTGGTGGGCATCCGCACCGAGTTCATGACCGAGACCCGCGGCGCGGGCATGATGCACACGAACTTCGACGGCTACGAGCCCTGGTTCGGTGACATCCGCCTGCGTCAGAGCGGGGTGCTCGTGGCTGACCGCCGCGGGCCGACGACCGCCAACGCGCTGATCGATCTTGAGCCGCGTGGCACTCTGTTCGTCGGGCCCGGCGTCGAGGTCTACGAGGGCATGATCGTGGGCGAGAACGCTCGCGCCGATGAGATGAACGTCAATCCGACCAAAGAGAAGAAGCTCACCAACATGCGAGCCTCGGGTTCGGACCACACCGAACGCATCACTCCCGCCACGGTGTTCTCGCTCGAGCAGGCGCTCGAGTTCATCTCTGACGACGAAGCGGTTGAGGTGACACCCAAGTCGGTGCGGTTGCGCAAGGTGATCTTGGACCAGGCCGGACGCGCGCGCACGCGCAAAAAAGGTTCCTAAGTCCGTCCACTAGAATTTTGGACGGAGGGATGACAGAGCGGCCGAATGTACCGGTCTTGAAAACCGGCGTGGGCTTGCCCACCGTGGGTTCAAATCCCACTCCCTCCGCCACTCGCGCTTGACGCCACCGACTAGACCCCGCCGATATGGGCCGGGTCGGCCCCCCGAGTGATCCCTCGGGGACCGACGACCGTACTATCAGTTGATGAGACAACGCCCGGACTTTGACGACCAAGTGGCCGACGAGGCGTTGCTGGCCGGAATCGCGGTCCATGACGAACAAGCCGTTCTCATCTTCGTTCGGCGCTATCAGCGACGCCTCTTCGGATTGGCCCTGGCGATTGTGGGCGACCCGGGACTCGCCGAGGACGTCGCCCAAGAGGCATTCATTCGTATTCTTCGACACGCATCCGTCTTCGACCCTCGCCGCGGTTCAGTGACCACGTGGACTCTCACGATCACCCGGAATCTCGCGATCGACGCGCTGCGGATTCGCCGCGCCGTTCCCGTGGCTCCCACTGACCGGGTATTCGCCGGTCTGGTGAGCAGCGACGACTCCCCTGACGATGTCGCCACCCTGTCGGACACGAGTGAACCACTCGCGATGGCGTTGCGGCAACTACCCGTTGATCAGCGCCGGGCCGTGTTGTTGGCGTGCGTCTACGGGCGTACCGCGCTCGAGATTGCCGCCGAGGAGTCAATTCCTCTGGGCACCGCGAAGAGCAGGATACGTCTGGGCATGGCAAAACTGCGCGAGGCCGCTGTGGCGAAGGGACTGCGATGAGTGACGAGCGTTCCGAGATCGACGCCTGCGACCAGGTCAGCATGGACTTGATCGAATTCTCCGTGGGAACCCTGACGGGCCGCAGCCGATCACGAGTCCTTGAACACTTGGCGACGTGTGCATCGTGTCGGGGCGAACTCGAGTCTCTCGCCGTCGTCGCCGACGCGATGCTCGATTTTGCCCCCACGGCCGAGCCATCGTGGGGATTCGAGCAACGCCTCGTCGAGAGGTACCGGGCCGACGTGCCGCGTGCGACACCTCGGCGACTCACCACCATGAGCCTCCTCGTGGCGGCGGCGCTTCTTCTCGTCCTCGGTGTCGCGGTGGGCACCTACGTGACGTCACGGCACACGCCATCACCCGCTGCGCAGTCGAGCCCACCCGTGACGGCGCAGTTGACCTCGCATGGTGAAGTCCTCGGTCACGTCTTCATCAGCGCCGGCCATCCGACGTGGCTCTACATGACCTTCGACGATGTCGGCTGGTCCGGCGAGGCGTGGTGTCGCATCACGCTCAAGAGCGGAATCGTCAAGGACCTGGGTAGCTTCTCGCTCAAGGACGGATACGGTGCGTGGACAGCACAGGTCAACGTCGCTGCGAGCCAAATCGCTCAAGCGCAGGTCACCACTGCGACCGGGCACGTACTGGCGTCGGCTGCGCTGACCTCCTAGCGCGAACCGCGTGGTCGCGCGACCCCGGCGGTCGTCACGCGCAGAGCGCCCGACCAATGAAAATGTGATCCCTTTGCACGAGTCAACCGTAGGTCCGTGTGATGAACGACCCACGTGACCTCTCGCAACCGGTGAGCTTCCTCACTGGCGGCGTCGAGGCCCTCGTGGAGTCACTAGCCACCATGATGGAGGAGACCACCCGATGACGCCCACAACAAGTACCAGGTCCACGCCACGAGGCACACGGCTCAGAATCGTGAGCGCCATCCTCGCCCTCGTCGTGCCCGCCACGATCTGGGGTGCGGTATCGGCGTCGGCCACGGCCAACGACCACGCCAGTGCCGGACTGACGATCACCACCTTCAAGTCCACGACCTACGGGACGGTCCTAGTGAGCGGCACCACCGTCTACACCCTCAAGGCGAGCTCGGTCGCCTGCACCGCCAAGTGCCTGAAGGTCTGGCCCGAGGTCCTCTTGCCCAAGGGCGTGACGAAGGCAACGGCCGGACACGGCG
>Ga0302276_10004552_pt1 | contig 11639 bp, 15 predicted proteins | sample III_Bog_N2_3_FD_198768 | JGI IMG/M metagenome (GOLD analysis project Ga0302276, IMG submission 198768) | Peat permafrost microbial communities from Stordalen Mire near Abisko, Sweden - III_Bog_N2_3 | ecosystem: Environmental > Terrestrial > Soil > Wetlands > Peat | place: Sweden: Abisko... | reverse complement strand
ATGCTAAGTGTCTTTTTCATCAAGAAAAAGACACCTTGCACGCCGCTTAAAAAGTCTATATGTATTCCGAAAATGCTCTAAAGCCCTGACCCAGCCGTGCCCTTTCAAAACATGAACTTGTGGGTAGTTTCTTAAGCAGAACCAGATTCTTGTGAGATGCGCTGCGGCGGAAGGGGATGCGCTGCGGCGCGGGGTGTGTCCGGAGCAGGAGATTTTGCATGCCCGCAAGCGGATTTCGGATTACCGGCAAGGGAACCATTTCATAGAATCCTGCGTATTAACACAACATGGAATGCGTGGGTACATTAAGCTGGAACGGGATGGGGCTGGGGTTTCTTCCAACCGAGCCGTTGCGGTGCGATGCGGAGGTCCGGAAACAGACAGCCGTGGCTGCAAGGCCGCGCCCGATTCCCGACGGCAAAGAAGTTGAGCCAGTTGCCCGGCCGGCGCGCAGGGAGGCAGTTTCTCTGGAGATTGACTGGTCCCAAATCGTCCGCCGCTGCATGAACGGCGATTCCAGCGCATGGGCCGAACTGGTCCGCGAGCAGCACCGGCGCGTCTACGGGCTCTGTTACCGGTTTACCGGCAACCCGGCGGACGCCGAGGACCTGACGCAGGACGTTTTTCTGAAGATTTATTCGAATCTGGGCAGTTTTGACCTGAACCGCGGCAGCCTGCAGGTATGGATTACAACCATGACGCGCAACCTGCTGGTGGACAACTTCCGGCGGACGCGCAACCAGCGGGCGACGGGTTCTCTGGACGACGGCTGGGATGAAGCAGAGAACATGAAGCCGGTGGACCGGCTCGTTTCCCGCGGGCTTTCGCCGCACGAGGCGGCGGCCAGCAAGGAACTGGCCAAGATGGTGCAGGATGCGCTGGCGCAGGTCTCGGTGGATTTGCGCGAGGCCGTGATTCTGCGCGACCTGCAAGATATGGACTACAAGGAGATTGCCCAGGTGCTGAGCATTCCCGAAGGAACGGTGAAAAGCCGCATCAGCAGAGGCCGCGCGGAACTTGCAAGGCTTCTGGAACGTAATAAACGGGAGGTGATGTAATCATGACCGAGCGCACAAACATTCCGGCCTCCCCCGCCTGCGGGCAGTGGGAAGCACTTTTGGCGGACGCGCTGGACGGGTTGCTGAAACCTGAGGATGAGGCGGTCTTTGCCGCCCACATGACCACCTGCCCGGCCTGCTCGGCGCTGTTTGAAGAAGCGCGCCGGGGGCGCGAGTGGCTGGAATTCCTCTCGCCCGAGCCGGAAGTGCCGGCCGGGCTTTTGGACAAGATACTGGCGAAAACCGGGCCCGGACAGGAAGCCAGCTACGGGTTGATGAGTGGCGGCGCGAAGGTTGCGCCGGTCCGGCCGGTTACCATCCCCGCATGGCAGCGTCCGGGCCTGATGGGGCACATCCGGCGCTTTGCCGAGCCCCGCCTGATGATGACGGCGGCGATGGCCTTCTTTTCCATCACGATGACGCTGAACCTGACCGGCGTGCGGCTGAGCGATCTGAAACTGTCTAACCTGCGGCCGAATATGGTGCGCTCGTTCATGGAGCGGCGGCTGACGATGGCTTCAACGCCGATCATTCGTTATTACGACCACTCGCGGCTGGTGCGCGAGGTGCAGATGAAGGTGCAGGAACTGCGCCCGGCGGCACAGGGCGAAGGCGAAGAAAACCGGGTGAAACCGCAGGAACCAGCGCCCGGCGAGTCAAAACACGCTCCGGAGCGCCAGAAGAACGGCGCTCCGGCAGATTCTCCGCAGCAGTCAGCCAGTCCGGCTGCCGCACCGACTTTTAACGATACAGAATTCATGGAAACTTCCCTGACGTTTCAGGGCCGATCCTTCACCTCCGCTGCCAAGACCTGGCGCCGGGGGCCCGAACCCGCGCACTCCGTCGGCTCCGCGAAGGAAAAATGGGAAAGGAGCACAGCATGGACTGCGTAAATCACATTGGAGTCAGCTCGACAGCCTTTTGCCAGAATTGCGGCCAGGCGCTCTGTTCCAACTGCGTGCGCACGGCGGCGGGAGGGCAGGTTCTCTGCGAGCCCTGCTGGACGGCGTGGCAGAGCTATCAACAACCCTTCATTGCGCCTGTTGCGAGCGGGCCGAACCCAGGGGCGGCAGCGGCGCTGGGACTGATTCCCGGCGTGGGCGCTATGTACAACGGCCAGTTTCTGAAGGCATTTATTCACGTAATCATCTTTGCGGCGCTGATCAGCCTGACCGAGTACCACGGAATCTTCGGACTGTTCATTGCCGCGTGGATTCTCTACCAGTCGTTTGAGGCGTACCACACCGCGAAGGCGCTGCGCGAGGGCCAGCCGCCGCCCGATCCGTTCGGACTGAACGAGGTGGGCAGCTGGCTTAACCTGGGCACGCGGCCGCAGAATCCGGGCCAGCCCGGAGCCGGTCAAGGGCCAGTGAATCCAGGCTTCAACACTCCTGCTTCGACCGGGCAGGGAACGGCCGGAACGGCAATGGAGAGCTATGAGCCCCCGGTTGCGGGATACAAGGCTTATCCCTCGGCCGGCCAAGGTCCGTTCACGCCGCCGGCGGGTGGCTTTACCGATCCCGCCGCGCCTCCACCGGCCTATATCGGCTGGCAGCGCAATGCGCCGGTGGGCGCCGTTGTGCTGATCGCGCTGGGCACGCTGTTTCTGCTGGCGCAGTTGGACATCTTCCAGGGCCGTCTTCTGGAATTTGCCTGGCCAGTACTGCTGATTGGCCTGGGTATCTGGCTGATTGTCCGCCGTCTTGGAGATTGGCAAGGAGGTTCCAAATGAACCGTTATATGATGATTCGCCGCTTGCGCGGCCCCGCATTTCTTCTACTGGTTGGCGTGCTTGCCCTGCTGAACCAGGCTGACATTCTCGGCTGGGGCAAGAGTTGGCCGTTCTTTCTGATTCTGGCCGGCATGCTTGTTCTGGCAGAGCGCGCGGCGCTGGCCTCCGTGGGCGGCTATCCGCCTTATCCGGGCACATCTTATCCAGGCGCACCGCAACCGGGCGCACCTCAGCCGGGCGCAACCGATCCGAGGGCGGCAACAGGCGTTCCAGCATACCCAGGGCAACCGACAGCATTCGTCGCGCCTGAGCACAAGGACTCCGAAGGAGGACAATCATGAGCAGCATACCTCCAACTACGCCTCCGGGAGGCGCGCAGCCTCCGTTTCAGCCTTACGATCCGAAGACCCAGTGGCGGGTCTACCGCGAACAGCAAAAGGCCGCCTGGCGAGCGCAGCGGGACGCCTGGAAGGCACAGCAGCACGCGATGAGGGCCAACTATGTTGGCGCCTATGGCCCGCGCGTTCCCTCGGTTGTCGGTCCGGTGATTCTGATTGGCGTGGGAATCATGGCCCTGCTGCTGGTGATGGGCCGCGTGGATGCCAGCAATTTCTGGAGCTGGTATGGCCACTGGTGGCCTCTGCTGCTGATTGCAGCCGGGGTGGGCCTGCTGGCCGAATGGGCGCTGGACCTGCGCCGGGGAGTTCCGGTGCGGCGCGGCGGCAGCTTTGTGGGCATCATTATCCTGCTGGCCATTCTGGGTTTCTGCGCCTCGGGATGGAATCACATGGGACCGTGGTTTTCCGATTGGGGCGACCATGGCGACTTCTTCAACACCTTCGGCCTGCCGGCGCACGAGACTGACCAGACGGTGCTGAGCCAACAGGTTCCCGCGAACGCGACCATCGACATCGAGAATCCTCGCGGCGATGTGAGCATCACGGCAAGCGACAGCTCCACGGTCGAGGTGCAGGCGCACGAATTGGCCTACACCAGCTCCGACACGGACGCGAAGAAGATTTTCGACGCCGAAGCGGCGCAGATCAAGGTCAGCGGCAGCGCCGTGATCGTCAAGTCCGAGGGAAACTCAAGCGGGCGGCTGAACCTGACCGTGGCCGTACCCAAAACGGCGCGGGTGACGGTGAACTCGGGGCGGGGCGACGTGACGGCGTCCGGTCTGGGCGCGGGCGTCAGCGTCACAACGTCGCATGGCAATATCGACCTGAATACGGTGACCGGGCCGGTGCAGGGACACTTCAGCAGCGACAAGGGCGACTTTTCCGCTCATCAGGTGGCAGGAGACGTCATCGTCGACGGCCACTGCAACGACCTGACACTGACCGATGTCCAAGGCAAGATCGCGCTCAATGGCGAGTTCTGGGGGGATGTGTACATCAAGAACATCTCCGGGCCGGTTAACCTGCACACCTCGGTGACCGAGTTGCAACTGGCGGCTCTGCCCGGCGACCTGAGCCTGAACTCGAGCGATCTGCGCCTGAATGAGGCCAAAGGGCAGGTACACGTGGTGACGCACTCCAAGGACATCGACCTCAGCCAGATCTACGGGGACAGCTACGTAGAGGACCGCGACGGCCGCATATCGGTTGAGCCCGCGGGCAACTACGGAGTGGAGGCGAAGAACAGCAAAGGCGATGTCGAGGTGACGCTGCCTCCCAACGCTTCTGCAAGTGTGAACGGCCGCACACATAATGGCGACATCACGACGGAGTATGGCCTGGCCGTGGGCGGCGAAGAGAACAAGACTGTTACGGGTCGAATCGGCTCCGGCGCAGTGAAGATCGTGCTGAGCGCGGAGAACGGCGACGTGAACATCAAGAAAGGCTCGGGCTTTGCGGCAGAGCCGAGCACGCCAGCCGCGAAAGCTCCGGCACTGTCCAAGGCGCCTCACCTGAAGGCTCCAAAGGCGCCGCCGGAGGCGGTAACGCAGTGAACAGTGGTCAGTGAACAGTGGTCAGTGAATAGTGCCGGCGCGGGAGGAATCAATCTTCCGCGCCGGTTTTGTCTTGGGGAGGATGCGCGGGAAATGCGAGTGCCGTTTCAGTTTCAGACTGCGACGCGGCGGACGCGGGAGCCGATGCGGGTGAAGACTTCCCAGGGAATCGTTCCCGTGACTTTGGCGTGGTCGAAGGCGGTGATGGTTTCGTTGCCTTGCGTTCCCAGGATCACCACCTCGTCGCCGGTTTCGACGCCCGGAATGCCAGTCACGTCCACCACGGCCTGGTCCATGCTGACGCGGCCGACAAGCGGCGCGCGAACACCGCGGACGAGCAGGCTGAAGTGGTTGCCGAGGCGGCGGTCAAGGCCGTCGGCATAGCCCACGGCGATCAGCGCCAGCCGCATCGGCTCGGTGGCGGTGAAGGTTCCGTTGTAGCCCACCACCGCTCCGGCGGGAATTGAGCGAAGACAGGCCACACGCGTCTTCCACTGGAGCACAGGCCGGAGATGGGCGCGGGCAGCCGTCAGGGAGGCCGGCTCCTGAGACTCGAATCCGGGGTCAAACTCAGGCGCCAGGCCATAAAGGGCCAAGCCCGGACGCAGCATCGCCTTCATGCCGTGACGGGCAGCGAGAGCTGCAATCGGGCCGGTCTGGCCCGCCAGCAGAGCGGCGGAAGCGCCGACGTTGAGCCACTCCGGAAAAACCCCGGCGAACTCCACTTTTTCCAGGGCCTCATCCACGCGGGCCAGTTGCGCATTGGTTACCGCGCCGTCCGCCTCGTCAGCGGCGAAGAGGTGAGTCATCACGGCCTCCAGACGGAGAGGCGAACCCGGAACAAAGCGCGCCAACACCGAGGCAAGCTGATCGGGGCCAACACCCTGGCGGCTCATGCCGGTGTCAATTTCCAGATGCACGGGAACCGAACCGGAGGCTGCGCCAGCCGCGCGCGCAGCGCCTTCCAACTCGTCCAACTGCCAGGGCTCCCAAGCCACGGCTGTCAGGCGATGGCGCACGACAGCTTCTCCCTGGCCGGGAAACGCGCCGCTGATCACCAGAATCCTGGATTCAGGGCAAACAGCGCGCGCCGCGACGCCTTCGTCAACGTCGGTGACGCCCAGCCAGCGGGCTCCGGCGCGCACCACGGCGGGAGCGCAAAGGCTGAGCGAGTGGCCGTAGGCATCGGCCTTGACGATGGCCAGCAACTCCGCCTCGGAGGCGGCCAGCGTGAGAAGAAAGCGGTAATTGTCTTCAAGAAAACGGGTATGAATTTCAACCCAACAGGGGCGCATTGGCATCAAGGGGTCCACGCATCAGTTTAACGCGTGCAGGCGCCGGCACTATCCGAGCAGCGCAAAGGCAACCACGGTCTCGCTGTTCGACGCAATCTCTTCGAGCAGTTCCGTCTCAAGATCGAAGGGAACCGTCATTTCACAGGCGGCGACATCCTCTTCGCTGGCGCCGAGAAAGCAGAGTTCGCAGTGGGCCAGCGCGTTGCCGTCTCCCATGCGGACCGGGGGACCGAAGATGCGGCAGGTAAGGGGCCGCCAGGCATAGAGGTCGCAATGGCCGGCTTCGGGGTCGAGGGCCGGGCAGGGCGCCTCGTTGGCAAAGGCCTCAAAGCGCTCGCGGTCAAAGTTGGAAGTACCCAGCACGCCCGTCTGCGGATCGCCGGGAAAGCTCGCCTCATGTTCGACAACCCACATCTGCGCGCGATGCTCGATCTCGGCTGCAAGAGCGGGCTCCGAGGCCCGCAGCATATCCATGCCGGCACGCAGGCGCAGCACGTCGAGCGGATTCACGACGAAGGCCCCATGGCAACACTGGGTACAGCCCTGGCAGCAGACCAGCCGCTCACCAGCGCGCTGCGACGCCTCAGTGAACGCCTCGTCCATGATTTGCACCAATAAAGAGTCACCTGTGGGCAAACGCATATTGGCAAGAATAGCGGACTTCCCTATGCTTCGTCGCCACTAAATTTTTTGCCATGTACACCATAAGTCACTTTTTGAGTAACATTTTCACTTTGGGCCTGGAGCGGCTGGTCAGCCCAAAATTTCTATTGACTGCGCCGTCTCAGGCGCGGATGGGACGCTCGGCCGCGCCGCGCAGGCGTTCCACTTCAGGCGGAGTCTGGAGGGGCGTGTCTTCCGCCGGAAAGCGCGGCGGGGCGGCAGCGGCCAGAGCGCGCAAGGCGGCGAGAGTCTCGACGGGCTGCAACTGCTCGCCGAAGACCTTGCCGAAGTGCCGTGCCGTCTGGTGGGCCAGGGCTTCGAGAGTGGGCAGTTCGGCCGGGCTGTGGGGTTCCTTTTGCAGGCTGGTGACCGGGTGATCGGGAATGCCGCAGGGGATGATCAGCTCGAAGTCTCCGAGGTCGGTCGAGACGTTGAAGGCGAAGCCGTGCGAAGTGATGCCGCGGGAGACATGGATGCCGATGGCGCAGATCTTGCGTCCTGGCGCTGGCGCTGCGCGCGGCGGCTCTTTGGACGAGGTTTGTGGCTGAGAAATGCCGCACCAGACGCCGGTGAGGCCGGGGAGCCGGCCGGCACGCACGCCGTAGTCGGCGCAGAGGCGGATCAGAGCCTCTTCCATGCCATGCACAAACTCCTTCGGTCCCATGCGCCCGCCGCGCGGGTTGCGCAGATCGAAGATGGGGTAGCCGACCAACTGGCCGGGACCGTGATAAGTCACGTCGCCGCCGCGGTTGATCTCGTGGACGGTGACGCCGCGGCTGGCCAGCAGTTCGTCAGAGGCGAGAATGTTCGAGCGATGCGCGTGACGGCCCAGGGTAATTACCGGCGGATGCTCGAGGAGCAGGAGAACGTTCGCAAGGCGGCCCTCGGCGACAAGCGCGGCAATTTCCGCCTGAAGGCGCAGCCCTTCGCCGTACTCCACGCGGCCGAGATAGAGCGACTGAATCATCGTTAGTTTGATTGTAGCGAGGATGAAGGTAACTTGATTTGCTCGACTCTCATCGCAAGGAACAAAATCGGCGGTAAACTGAAAGCGCAAAGGGAAGAAGCCGCCATGAGGCCATCCGAGGTGTTGCCGCAGCATCGGGAGACGATCCGCCAGCTAGTGCTTGAGGCTGGCATGAAGAATCCGCGCGTCTTCGGCTCCGTGCTTCACGGCGACGACGAAGACGGCAGCGACCTGGACCTGTTGGTGGACCCTGCGCCCAGAGCCAGCCTGCTGATGATGGTGAGGCTTCAATCCCAACTGGAACAAGCCACTGGAATCAAGATCGACCTCCGCACCCCTGCCGAGCTACACTCCCGCATTCGCTGCAAGGTCCTCTCCGAGGCCGCTTCTCTGTGAACAAGCACGAATTCCGCGCCAAGGACTATCTTCTCCACATGCTGGAGGCGACGGATCGCGTCTTTCAATACACGGCGAATGTGAGCGAGGCAGAATTCTCCGCCAATTCGTTGCTACAAGATGCGGTGATTCGCAACATTGAGATCATCGGCGAGGCCGCCAGGAATCTGCTTGAAGCTGCCCCCGAGTTTGCCGCCAAGTATCCATCGATTCCCTTCGCTCAAATCTACGGCATGAGAAATCGTGTTGCGCACGGCTGCTTTGCCGTCAGCACGGAGATGATTTGGGATTCCGTGCAAGTGGACTTGCCAGAGTTGCGTGAGCAAATTGCGATGGTGCTCGGGGAACTGGGAGAAAATAGCTGAGCAAGCCCCCCTTAGATATTATTGGCTTGTGTTCTGTTTATGAGGAACGAGTATGCAAGAGAAAGAGTTACAAGAAAAGGTAAGCCGTGCTGAACCAAGTTTCCTTTATCACTACACGACGCTAAACGGTCTGCTCGGGATTATGGAGGAGGGCAAATTGTGGGCAACGCATATACGGTACCTCAATGATGCCTCTGAGTTTAGAGTCCTGAGTGACACCTTTTTCGATCATGCGAGTGATGCTGTTGATAAAAGAAGGGACGCGTCCCTAATGAACGAGTGGAGCCGACGGATTCGTCGGCCGGAGATTTATACGGCCTCGTTCTCCGCTGTGAAAACTGGAGATGATTTGAGCCAATGGAGAGCATACGGCGGACAACATACAGGCGTAAGTTTGGGATTCAGGCCTCAGTACTTAAGGGATGTGTGCCGACATTTTCTCAAAGGCAATCAAGGCTGGATTGGAGCAGACAAAGATTCTCTGATCGAGTGTGCGTATTACAAGCAGAAGCAATTTCCAGAAGTCGACCCGGAGATCCTAGCGAATATCAAACGAAATCTGGCAACAGGTGATCGATCCGAGCAAATCATATCACTTGCGCTTTACGGAGCGTCTTTGAAGCATGAGGGCTTTCGTGCTGAAAGTGAATGGAGGATTGCGCTGGTTCGCGAAAATGGCTTCCCTTTTACTGATCTCAAATTTCGTCAGTTGAAATCCTTGATCGCACCTTACGTCCCGATTCCCCTAAAACTGGATGGTTGCCCAATCCAGATTCTTCGCGTTGTCGTTGGACCGGCACCCCATATGGATGAGGCTGTAGATGCCGTCAAGTTCTTGCTTGCTAAGAACAACGTTCCTGTCTCTGAAGTCGTTCCCTCCAAAATCCCCTACCGCAACTGGTAAAACCACGAATCCCGTGCGAGCGAATAGCGAGCGATTGGCCCCACCGCAGGTGGTCACCGCGCATTTTCGATCTGGCGGGAGATCCAGCGGCTGAGACTTATGCCCTCGACCGACGCGCGCAGAACCGCCTTGCGATGCAGTTCCGGCTCGGTGCGGACCAGAATCTTGCCGTTGAAGGGGCGATCCGGCTGCTGGCCATTCTCCACGCAGAGTTCCAGATAGCTGTCGATGCTTTCGCGAAAGGCGCGGGCCAGTTCCGTGGCCGTTCTTCCCTCAAAATGAATGACGTCCCGCAGACCGGCGACCGTGCCGGAAAATGTCTTGTCTTCCGGATCGAAGTCGATGGGGCCGGCGACATAACTTTTGTATTCCATCATGGTTTCACCCCCGCATTGATGAGAAACTGGCGAACGGCATCTACCGCGCCTTTCTTGGTTTCCGGCCGTGGATGCGGACGGTGAAAGATGGCGGTCACACCGTTCAATCTGGCCGCCACTCGGCTGCCCGCGCGTTCCGTTACCTCGCCGCCCAAGGCGCGAATCAGCGATTCAATCGCAGCCCAGCGTATATCCGCTTTGGTTGGGCGAGCGAAGATGGCGATCAATGTAGCTTGTTGCGCCTTGTTCATGGCAAAGGGAACCGAACCTTTCCGGTTTCGCAACATCAGGAAAATGATAGCACAAAGCGCTATCGTTCGATCAGAAGCAGTCTCGGCGACGGGTAAAATCGGAAATACGGTAGACTAGAGCCTGGCAGGAGGACCGGGCGGTCGCTGCCGGAGGCTCGGGAAACCGGGACCGCCGGGGGAGGAAAGTCCGAACTCCAGAGGGCAGTGTGCCGGATAACGTCCGGGACGCGGGTTTCAAAGCCCGTGTACGGCCAGTGCCACAGAAAAGATACCGCCCCGGCTACCCCTCTTCTTTCGGGTTGAGGGCAACCCTGAAGCAGCTTGCTGCTTCAGCGCCGGGGTAAGGGTGAAAAGGTGCGGCAAGAGCGCACCGCCCAGTCTGTGAAGGCTGGGGCAGGGTAAACCCCACACGGAGCAAGACCAAATAGGGAGGGAAGCGCGAGCCAAGAGCCAGGCTCCCGCTGCGCATCTGCCCGATGCGCCCAGGCGGCTTGAGCACTTGCCGAAACCTCCGGGTAGGTCGCTGATGAGTGTCCGCGGCAACGCGGCGCCTAGAGGAATGACCGCACTACGACAGAATTCGGCTTACAGGTCCTTTTGCCGATGATTCTGCTACGCCAAGACAGCCCCGGCCGGGAGAGCGTTTCCGGCCGGGGCTGGCCATTTTTGAGCGGCGCTAGCCGCGCTGCGCGCGTGTTGGCGGGGTTAGCGGTGTTAGTCCTGGCTGTTTGCACTCCCGGGTGTTTCGCGCTAACCCCGCGAACTCCGCTAGCACCGCTAACCCCGCTCATCCTTTACCATCAGTACATGCTACGAGTGAAATTGCTGGAGACGGGGGCGCGGGTTCCTGTGGTCGCCCACAAGGGCGAGGACCTGGGCTATGACGTGTTTGCGCTGGCGGATGCCGTGCTGGCTCCGCGCAGTACGGTCAAGGTGCGGACAGGGATCGCCGTGGAGGCGCGGCGCCCGCAGACCGGCGAGCCGCTAGGGCTGCTGGTGCGGGACCGCTCATCGATGGCGGCGCGGGGGATTGCAACCACCGCCGGTGTGATCGACGCCGGCTACCGGGGCGAGATCCTGGTGCTGATGACCAACCTGGGTGAAACCGCCGTCGAACTGAAGGCCGGCGAGAAGATTGCCCAAATGATTCCAGTTCCGGTGCTGACCGGGGACGTGGTGACCGTGGAGAGCCTGGAAGAGTCGGCGCGCGCGGAAAAGGGATTTGGGAGCTCGGGCCGCTAGCCACCTGCCACGTGCGGTGGGGCCAACCGCTCGCTATTCGCTCGCAGGAGTTTCGTTGCGCCTCAAGTCTGGTGAAAATCCAGACCTGGAAAAGCCATTCATTTTCGGTTGCTAAGACGGGAGCCTTCCGGGACCCGGTGTTCCTACCGGGGCTAAAGAGGCTGCGGAAAATGATCTGTTTCCAGGCGAGAAGTGCGAAAAACATCCCGCGGGAGCTAAACAAGCTGCGGAACATCTCATCCGCGGAGGCAGGAAGCGTCTGCGGCAAGACTGGTAGGTCAGGGCTTCAGCCCTGACTGCCTAGAAGCCCGCTAAAACACGAGTCTCCTTAGCCCCTGAAGGACATCTCGCAGGGACTGAATGGCATTTATGAGATGGCTCCCAGCCACTCCGGCAGGATGAGCCGCTTGGTCTGTCTTCGTCAGCCCAAATTCATGT
>Ga0302276_10004549_pt1 | contig 11640 bp, 8 predicted proteins | sample III_Bog_N2_3_FD_198768 | JGI IMG/M metagenome (GOLD analysis project Ga0302276, IMG submission 198768) | Peat permafrost microbial communities from Stordalen Mire near Abisko, Sweden - III_Bog_N2_3 | ecosystem: Environmental > Terrestrial > Soil > Wetlands > Peat | place: Sweden: Abisko... | reverse complement strand
CGCGGCCGAATTCCTGACCTTCATGCGCGCCTATCAAGACATGGTCTTTTCGACCGCTTCGCGCCTCACGGGCAACGACGCCCAGGCCGAAGACCTCGCGCAGGAGGTGTTTCTGCGCGCCTACGAGCATTTCCATGAGCTGCGCACCAGTGCATCCGCGGGCGGCTGGTTGAAAACCGTCACCACCCACCTGACGCTCAACTACCTGACCCGCTACCGCAAGCGCCGGCGCCTGTTCTCGGAACTCGAGGCGGGGGCGCCCGCGATCGAGTGGGAGACGCCGGATACGCTGCTGGCCGACATCGATGCCGAACAACGCCGCCAGCTCATCGACGAGGCGCTGCGCCGGCTGCCGGACCATCAGCGGCTGCCCCTGGTGCTCTATCACTTCGAGGACATGTCCTACCAGGAGATCGCGGAAAAACTCCAGGTCTCGCTGGCGAAGGTCAAGACCGACATACGGCGCGCGCGCGCCGCGCTGCTCGGGATCCTCGAGGCGGACGGTCGCGTGCGCCCGCGCGAGGTCCGGCCCTCATGAAAACCCTCATCGAATCGGAGGAGGCGTCCCGCGAACGGCTGGATCGGATGCTGCACGGGCTGCCGCCGCGGCGCGCTCCGGCCACGCTGGAATCCCGGGTGCTCGAGGAATTGCAGCGGCGCGCGGCCCTGCCGTGGTGGCGTCGGGGATTCGGCCACTGGCCCGCGGCCGCGCGCACCGCCTTCGTGGCGCTCTGCGCGACGATCATCGGAGCCTCGTTCCTGGGCGACGTCGGGGGCCTGCTGCGCACTCGGGCCGCCCATGAGATGCTCGCGCTGGCCTCCTCCTGGATGCATCCCGCCGCGGCGGCCCTTGCCTCGATGCTGGAGATCGAGTGGCTCCTCTGGCGCCTGATTCCGCCGGCCGTGACCTATGGCTTCCTGGCGGCCGCTGCCCTGCTGTACGCCGCGCTGTTCGGACTGGGCGCGACGGCCTATCGGGCGCTCCATCCACCTTCTGCAAAACAAGGCTCTCTGCCATGACGATCGTAATGCCGCGCCCCGGGCTCCCGGCCTCGGCGCTGATGTGGTTGCTCGCGACGGCCGCGCACGCGGGCATTCCGCCCGCGGTGGTCATCGACGACCCGGCTTCCCGCGCGGCCCCGGCGGCCAGCGCGGCGTTGCCGGCCGATGCCGCCGGCGAGGACGATTCCGCGGAGGACGAGTGGGCCCGCGGAGACCGGCACCCGCACCATCGCCATCACGGAAACGACATCGTCAGCATCGGCCACGCAGCGAAGTTGGCGGCCGGGCAACGCGGCAATTCCGTGGTGTCGATCTTCGGGTCCGCGATCAACGACGGCGACGCCGGCGACGTGGTCTCGATCCTCGGCGATACCCGGGTCACCGGTCCCGTGGAGGACAGCGCCGTGTCGGTGCTGGGAAATTCCTACATCGACGCCAAGGTGGGCGGCGACGTCGTGGCCGTCCTCGGCAACATGGAACTCGGCCCCCACGCCGAGATCGGCGGCGACGTCATCACCGTGTTCGGCTCGCTGAAGCGCGATCCCGACGCCATCGTGCACGGCGACATGCAAAGCGTCATGGGCGGGGAGTTCGGCGGCGTCGACTGGCTGCGAGCCTGGATCGACCACGGCCTGCTCTACGGTCGCCCGCTGGCGCTGCATCGCGAACTCGGCTGGGCCTGGGGCCTGGCGCTGATGTTTCTCGCGCTGTATGCCTGCATCGCGCTCTTGTTTCGCACCGGCATCAGCCGCTGCGTACATACCCTGGAGACCTATCCGGGGCATGCGCTGCTGGCCGCGATCGTGGCCATGCTGTTGTCGCCCGTGCTGCTCATCCTGCTGTTCGTCACGGTGATCGGCATCGCCGCGGTGCCCTTCGTCGGCGCGGCCTTCCTGTGCGCGTACCTGTTCGGCAAGGCCGTGACCCTGGCGTGGCTCGGAGGGCGCGTCATCGGCCGCCCGCTCGCCGGACCGCTGTCCCACCCGGCCGTGGCGGTGCTGGCGGGCGGCGTTTTGCTGCTGGCGCTGTACCTGATTCCGGTGGTCGGCTTCCTGGTCTATCACCTGATCGGCATTTTTGGCTTCGGCGCGGTGGTCTACACGCTGGTGCTCGCCACGCGCGAACATCAGGCCGCGAAGCAGAGCGCCCAGGCCCGCAACGGCGCCCGCGGCCCCGACGCGGCGCCCGGTCTCTCGGCAGCGGCGGCCGGCGGCGCGGCAGGCGCGGGCCCGGCCGGCACGGACTTCAGCGGCGGCCCGGGTACGACGTTCAGCGCCGGCTCACCGCCCGGGGCGGCGGATCCCGGCAGTACCGCGGGCCAGGCCGGGCCTGGGCCGGAAGCCCCCCGCGCGTCAACCGCCTCCCTGCCACGCGCCGGCTTTTGGATCCGGATGGGAGCGTTGCTGCTCGATGTGATCCTGGTGGGCTTCGTCGCGGGGATGCTGCATCACGTGTTCAATTACCACCTGGCGATACTCGCGCTCTATGCCGCGGTGATGTGGAAGCTGCGCGGTTCGACCATCGGCGGCATCGTGTTCGATCTCAAGGTGGTGCGGCTGGACGGACGGGAGATGGACTGGGAGACGGCCATCGTGCGCGCGCTGGGCTGCTTCCTGTCGCTGGCCGTGGCCGGCCTCGGGTTCATCTGGATCGCCATCGACGATGCTCATCAGGCCTGGCATGACAAGATCGCGGGGACGGTGGTGGTACGCATTCCGAAGCCGGTGCCGGCGATCTAAGGTGCGTAGCCCGGGCCTCGCAGCACCTTGCCCGGCAGCGCGCCCGTCATCTTGCCGCCCTCGATCACCGGCACCCCGTTCACCAGTACGGCGTCCATGCCGTCCGACAGATGATTCGGGTTCTCGAAGGTCGCGTTGTCGTGGATGATCTGCGGATCGAACACCACGATGTCGGCCCATAGCCCCTGCTTCAGGACGCCGCGGTCGGTGAGGCGCATGCGTTGCGCGGGCAGCGCCGAAAATTTGCGGACCGCCTCCTCCAGGGTGAACCGCTGCTCCTCGCGGACGTACTTGCGCAGTATCCGCGGAAACGTCCCGTAGGCCCGGGGATGCGGGTGTTCCTGGCCCAGAATGCCCTCGGGCGAGGCTCCCGATGAGTCGTTGTCGACCGACACCCAGGGCTGCTTCAGCGCGAACAGCACGTCGGGTTCATTCATCCCGAACACGGCGACATAGGTGAACGCCCGGTCCTTGATGAGCAGATCGCAGAGCGCATCGATGGGGTCCTCGTGCCACAGTTCGGCCACGTCGGACAGGCGCTTGCCCTGGAGCGGGAGCAACTCCGGGGTTTGCACCACGCCGATGAGAACCGCCTCGGGACCCGGGATCTCCTGCCATTCGTTGTCCCAGCTCTCGCCGGCCGAGTCCTTGCCGGGATTCTGCAGATCGCGCCGAATGCGGGCCCGCATCGCCGGATCCTTGAGCCGCTCCACGAGTTTGACGTCCCCGCCGTCGTGCGCCCACGGCGGAATGAACGCGGAGAATTCGTTGAACCAGGCCGTGTAGGCGTAGGTGTTGGCGCTGATGTCGACGCCCGAGGCGCGCAGTTGATCGATATGCGCGACGATGTCCGGCATCCGGCCCCAGTTCGCCTTCCCGGCGACCTTGAGGTGCCAGATCTCCACGGGAATCTGCGCCTGACGCCCGATTTGCGCGGCCTCGTCGACGGACTCCATCACCTGGTCGCCCTCGCTTCGCATATGAGTGGCATAGATGCCGCCGAGGGGGGCCGCCTCCGCCGCCAGCGCAATCAATTCCGCCGTCTTCGCGTACGGCGCCGGCGCATATTCGAGAGCGCTCGAGACGCCCACCGCCCCATCGCGCATGGCCTCGCGGACCAGCGCCCTCATCCGGTCGAGTTGCGCCGCCGTGGGCTGCACGTCGGCGTCGCCCAGCACCATGCGGCGCACCGACGTGGCGCCCACGTAGCTCGCCAGATTGATCCCCAGGCCCTGCCGCTCGAGGCGCGTAAAGTAGTCCCGGAAGGTCCGCCAGTCCGGCGTGATGTGGTAGTGGTCGTATTGCGAACGGCCGGCGGCGATCATGGCGTCGTTGAGCGGGGCCGCCGAATTGCCTTCCCCGGTGATCTCCGTGGTGATGCCCTGATAGATCTTCGAGGGCAGCCGGGGATCGACCAGGATGGTGATCTCGGACTGGCCCAGCATGTCGATGAAACCCGGCGCGACCACCTTGCCGTGCGCATCGAGGATGCGCTTGGCGGGCGCTCCCGACAGTGCGCCGATGGCGGCGATCCGGCCGCCGCGGATGCCGACATCGCCCGAGTACCAGGGCGAGCCGCTGCCGTCCACGATATGGCCGTGCAGGATGAGCACGTCGAACGGGGGCTCCGGCGCCGCGCCATTCGCGGCGTTCGCCATCGCGCCGAGCAAGCTCAAGGAGAGCGATAGAGCGGCGGCGGCGCAAGCGGTTCGCACGGGAGCCTTTAGGCCTTGAGCGCGCTCAACACGTCATCGAGCATCTTCTTCGCGTCGCCGAACAGCATCCGGTTGTTCTCCTTATAGAAGAGCGGATTGTCGACGCCCGCATAGCCCGAGGCCATGCTGCGCTTCATGACGATCGTCGTCTGCGCCTTCCATACCTCCAGCACCGGCATGCCGGCGATCGGGCTCGACGGGTCGTCCTGGGCGCTCGGATTCACGATGTCGTTGGCGCCGATCACCATGACGACGTTGGTGTCCGGGAAATCCGGGTTGATCTCGTCCATCTCCATGACGATGTCGTACGGCACCTTGGCCTCGGCGAGCAGCACGTTCATGTGCCCCGGCATGCGTCCGGCCACCGGATGAATGGCGAAGCGCACGTTCTTGCCCTTCTCCCGCAGATACTTGGTGATCTCGAAGACGGTGTGCTGGGCCTGCGCGACGGCCATGCCGTAGCCCGGGACGATGATGACGCTGCCCGCTTCCTTGAGCAATTCCGCCGTTTCCTGCGCGCTGATCGAGACCACCTCGCCGGCCGGTTGCGACGCGCCCGGCGCCTTGGCCGGGGCTGCGGCGCCGCCGCCGAAGCCGCCGGCGATGACGCTCAGGAATTGCCGGTTCATCGCCCGGCACATGATGTAGGAGAGAATCGCGCCGCTCGAGCCCACCAGGGCTCCGGTGACGATCAACAGGTCGTTCGACAGCATGAAGCCCGTGGCCGCGGCCGCCCACCCGGAATAGCTGTTCAGCATCGAGACCACCACCGGCATGTCGGCGCCGCCGATCGCCATGACCATGTGCACGCCGAACAGCAGCGCGAGCGCCGTCATGACGATGAGCGGCATCATGCCCTCGTCGATCGATTCGGCGCCCAGGAACCGGTAGCAGAAGAAAATCACGGCGAGCAGAATCGCGAGATTCATCCAATGCCGGGCCGGCAGGAGCAGCGGCTTGCCGCTGATGCGGGCGGAGAGCTTGCCGAACGCGATCACCGATCCCGACAGCGTGACGGCGCCGATCAGCACGCCCAGGTAGATCTCAACATGGTGGATGCTTTCCTCGGCCGGGCTCATGCCCGCCGACGCGGTCGGATCGATGTAGCTCGCGTAGCCGACGACCACGGCCACCAGCCCGACGAGACTGTGCATGAAGGCGACCAGCTCCGGCATCTGCGTCATCTGCACGGTGCGCGCCAGATACAGGCCGAGTGTGCCGCCGACGACCAGCGCCGCGGCGATCCAGCCGACGCCCCCGGCGCTCACGCGCGGCCCGAACACGGTCGCGAGCACGGCGATCGCCATGCCGATCATGCCGTAGAGATTCCCGCGGCGCGAGCTCTCGGGATTCGACAATCCGCCGAGGCTCAGGATGAACAGAATGGTGGCGCCGAGGTATGCAACCGAGGTGAGGCTCCCTGACATTCTTATTCTCCGTTACTTGCGGAACATCGACAGCATGCGGCGCGTGACCGCGAAACCGCCGAACATGTTGACGGCCGTCAACGCAATGCCGGTCACCGCGAGCCATCGGATGAGCACTTCGGGCCGCACCGCCCCGGCCGCGTCTCCCACGAGTCCGGGCGGCGCGATCTGCACCAGCGCACCGATGATGATGATGCTGCTGATCGCATTGGTGACGCTCATGAGCGGCGTATGGAGCGAGGGCGTCACGTTCCACACGACCTGATAGCCGACGAAGCACGCCAGCACGAACACCGTGAAGTGGCCGAGAAAGGCCGCCGGCGCGAAGATGCCGATCAGGACGAAGAGCAGCGCCGCCGTGCCGAAGATCATCGCCGTCGTGCCCGCCGCCATCGGCTGACCGCCGCCGTGTCCGTGGCCCTTGCTCTCGGGAGCCGGCTTCATGGCCGGCTTTTGCGCCGCCGCCCCCGCCGGCGCGGCGGACAGCTTCGGGGCCGGCGGCGGCCAGGTGACCACGCCCTCCTTGATCACGGTCGTGCCGCGGATGACCTCGTCCTCCATGTCGACGCGGTACTGGCCGTCCTTCGCCTTGCACAGTTCCTCGGACAGGCGGAACAGGTTGGTCGCGTAGAGATTGCTCGCCTGGCGCGGCAGGCGGCTGGGCAGATCGGTGTATCCGATGATGGTGACGCCGTGCCTGACCACGATCTTGCCCGGTTCGGTCAATTCGCAGTTGCCGCCCTGCTCCGCCGCCATGTCGACGATCACGCTGCCCGGCTTCATCGACTGCACCATCTCGGCGGTGATGAGCTTCGGGGCCGGCTTTCCCGGAATCAGGGCGGTCGTGATGATGATGTCGACCTCCTTGGCCTGCTTCGCGAACACTTCGCGCTGCGCCTTCTGGAAGCCCTCGCTCATGACCTTGGCATAGCCGCCGACGCCCGTGCCCTCCTCGACGTAGTCGACCGGGACGAATTCGCCCCCCAAGGACTTGATCTGGTCTCCGACCTCGGGGCGCGTGTCGTTGGCGCGCACGATGGCCCCCAGGCCCGACGCCGCCCCGATGGCCGCGAGGCCGGCGACGCCGGCGCCGATGATGAACACCTTCGCGGGCGGAACCTTGCCGGCGGCGGTGATCTGACCGGTGAAGAAGCGGCCGAACTCGTGCGCAGCCTCGATGACCGCGCGGTAGCCGCCGATGTTGGCCATCGACGACAGTGCGTCGAGCTTTTGCGCGCGCGACATGCGCGGCACGCTGTCCATCGCGAGGACGGTGCATTTCTTGGAGGCGAGCTGTTTCAACAGCTCGGGATTCTGCGCAGGCCAGATGAAGCTGACGAGCGTCATCCCCTCGCGGATCAGGTTCACCTCGTCGGCGGTCGGTGCGCGCACCTTGAAGACGATGTCGGCGCTCGACCAGAGGCTCGCCGCATCCGGCACGATCGTCGCGCCGGCCGCCCGGTAGGCGTCGTCGCCGATGGTGGCGCCGTCGCCGGCTCCGGATTGCACGATGACCGAGAAGCCGAGCTTGCGCAGCTTCTCGACCACGTCGGGTACCGTGGCGACGCGCTTTTCGCCCGCGAATATCTCCTTCGGAACCCCGATGACCTGCGGCATGTTCTTGGTTTCCCCTCGATATGAATTCTTGAGGCTGCGGTCCGCCTTGGGGCCGTGCCGGTTTCCAGGCATTCTAGCGACTCGAACGCTGCTTGCTGAAGAATCTCGCATCCCGCACCCGGGCGCCGCCGGCGGCGCCGGAGCAACACATTGAAGCGATTGGGGTTCCTGGGGCAGGACGGGGTTGTGGCGGGCCCCCCGTGGATGACGTGAGGCGTATGGCAGTCGAGGAGGTAATGCCGGGACCGGGCCGGCAGCGTCCGCAGCCGCTTCATTGGATGGACCCCATCGGGCGGGATTGGCCGATGGATTCGACACGAATGTCGGAGCTGAGCGCCGCCAGAAAGTCCGCCGGGTCAAAGATCTCTGCCGGCGCAAAAGAGCCCCCTTTACCGTTGCCACGCGACAACACTCGCATGCAAGCCTCGACGACCAGTGGAGCGGTTACGGCGTAGATGTCCCGGCCGAACGCTGCGATCCGCTTCGATACGCCATCCGCGGATACGAAGACGTCCATGACGAATCTCTGATCCGATCTTCCGCACGCATCAACGGGCGTGGGAGGCGGCGTATCCGCCTTCCTGAGATCCCGCAGCGGGGCCTCATTCAGAAAACTTTCGATTTCCGCCGCCGCGATGTGCTTGGAGATCGTGATGATTTCCGACAACGGAACGCCCGCCACCGGGAGATCCCCAAACGGTTGGGGAAAGCGCCAGCGCTTTGGAATCGGGGCGGCGGGCAGCGGGACCAAACGTCCACCCGATACGATGACCCTGCGGGCCGTGTTGCGCTCCCCGGTGCGGCGAGTGCCGGCGGTCGGGTGCCAGTAGTTCAAGGCCGTGCCGATGAGAATCTCGTCGACCAGCCGATGCCCCAAGCAAAGTCGCGCGACGAGTAGATCCGCAAGCCCGCCATAGAAGGCCATCGCGGGCAATATGACGATTCCCTTGTCCGAGGCTTCGCCGGCGTAGGTCGCCAAGGTTTGGCGAACCGATCTTTGCTCGGCGGCAATGTCGAGGTAGTGAGCTCCAATCCGCAAGGCAGCCTCGGCCACCGCAGGAGCGGTGTCCAGAAAGGGTCCGGCGCAATTGATGACTGCGTCCGCACCCTCAAGCGCGCGGTCGAGGGCTTCCGGCTCGTCGCAGGAGGCATTCAGCCAGTGCCGCTGCATGCCGTCCTTCTGCGGAAGGGCCTGCGCCGGTGCGCCGCGGACGATCCTCCGTACGGCCACGCCCCGGCGCTCCAGTTCGGTGGCGACGAAGCGTCCGGTATGGCCGGCAGCGCCGTAGACACCCACCTTGTATGCACCCATGAATGCGCCCTCACGCTACCGATCGGTAGCGTGCACTGTGATACCGATCGGTAGCGTTGTCAAGTTGCGCGCGAAATTGCCATATTTTCGGCTCTCGGTCAGACTCGGCCCGGATAATCGGTTGCGCAGGCGGAATGCGATGGGCGTAAAACCCGGTGGGTCGGCTGACTTGGGAACGGCAGAAAAGGTCCTCGCGACGGCCTCCAAGCTCTTCTATGCCAACGGTGTCCGTGCCGTGGGCATGGAGTGGATCGTTGCCGAGTCCGGCGTTGCCAAGACCAGTCTCTATAGGCATTTCCGGACCAAGGACGAATTGGTGGCCGCGTTCTTGGAACGGGAAGATCGCGAATTCTGGCAGCAATGGGATGGGATCGTTGCTGCGGCACCGGACGCTCCGAAGGCCGAACTCATGAGTCTCATGGACTGGATCGGAAAACGCGTGTCGCGCGACGGATACCGCGGTTGCCCGCAAATCAATGTCGCCGCCGAGTTTGCCGATCCGGAACACCCGGCTCGGAAAGTTCGGCGGCGGCACAAGGCCGAGATGTTGGAAAGGCTGCGGGATATGCTCGCCCGGATCGGGGTGACCGGGCACGAGGACAAGGCCATTCAACTCGCGCTGTTGATCGATGGAGCGTTTACCAGCGACGGACGGCTTTCCAAGGCCAATGCCTCCCGTATTCTCCAGGACGGTGCCGAGGCGCTGCTGCGGTCAACGGGCGTGAGGCGTCACTTTGGCGCCGCCGCACGGCGGTACACCCGGCGGCCGCGGAAATAGGTCTCCTGGACTCGTTCGCTCTTGATATCGGTCACCGGGATCTCGAATAAATTCCGGTCGAGCACCACGAAATCGGCCGACTTCCCCACCACGATGGAGCCGGTCTCACTCACGCGTCGGATTCCCTCGGCGCCTCCGAGGGTATATATGCGCAGCGCGTCGGCGAGTCCGATCGCCTGTTCCGGCCAGAGAGTCGCCGACGACGCATGGTAGGGGTCGCTGCGGGTGATCATGGCTTGCACGCCGCCCCAGGGGTCCATCGATTCCACGACCGACGGCCAATCGGAACCTGCCGCAAGCCGCGCGCCGCTCTCCAGCAGCGAGCGCATGGGCCAGTATTGCCGGCCCCGATCCCCGACCGCATCGATGACCGCATCGATGATCGGCGATGGGTACCAGATCACGGGCGAGAGTTCCGCCACCGCATTCAGCGCGTGGAACCTGGGCAGGTCTTCCGGGGCAATGAAGCCCGCGTGGGCGAGTTCATGGCGCAAGTCGCTTTCGGGATGTGCCTGCCGCGCGGCGGCGATGGCGTCCAGTCCGACCCGGATCGCCCGGTCGCCGGCGGCGTGCATCTTCACCGTGTAGCCGCGCCCGTCGAGCTCGATGAGATCGCGCGCGAGAACATCCGGATCAACGTGCAAATCCCCCTTCACGCGGCGGCCGTTCTCGTCCGGCAAGTAAGGCTCGAGCATTGCCGCCGTCCGCGCCGAGGTTGGCACGCCGTCCAGATAGAACTTCACGAAGTCGGTTTGTACGAGCGGGGTCCGGTATTCATCGCGGATGCGGTCGATGGCATTGAAGTCGACCACGCGCCCGGGGCGATCCTGCATCGCCAGGGTCGAGATGCACGTCGCGACGTACAGGTGGAGCTCGTGGCGGCGATCGGCACGGCTATAGGCGGCAATCTCCGGGGTGAGAGCGTCCGCCTCCTTGAGGCCGACGATCCCGAAACCATGCGCCATCCGCTGGGTATGCAGCACAGCCTCCCGGTACTGCCGGGCGGGACGCGCAGGAATCGCATGGTCCACCCGCTCGGCGGCCGCTTCCAGCGCCAGGCCGTCCGGCATGGTGCTGCCGGGCTCGCGCTCGAACTGCCCACCGACGGGGTCCGGGGTCTTGGCATCGACGCCGGCCCGCCGCAGCGCCGCGGAGTTCACCCAGGCATTGTGTCCGGTATCGTCGCGCCATAGCAACGGGCGATTCCCCGTGATGTCGTCCAGCCAGCGACGCGGCGACGGAATCGAGTAGTTCTTGAAGAAGCTGCTATCCCATCGGCCGCCGCCGATCCACGCGCCGGAGGGCGTGTGCCGCACGCATCCCTGGAGAATTCGGCGGATCTCCTCCGGCGTCGAGCTGGAGGGGAACAGGCAGTCGTAAAGGGATGCCAGGGAACCCTCCATGGCATGCACGTGGTCGTCGATCAGGCCGGACATGAGCATGCGGCCCTTGAGATCCACCACCGTGGTCTTGGGTCCCGCCGTTTCTTGTACGCCGGCATTCATTCCAACGGCGACGATTCTCCCTTGGCGCACGGCGACCGCTTCGACCCATGGCTGCCGGGCATCCTGGGTATAGACGCCTCCATTGATGAAGATCAGGTCGGCCGGCTGCGGTCGCGTCGCGGCCCCGGAAGATGCGCCGGCCGCGAACAGCACGCCGAGCACAATGGCGCGCGCGCCGGCGCAGCGGTGCGTTGAACTTCCAATCTCCGGCATCGATGTCTCCCTGGCGCACGCAGTCCTGCCCTCCATGCATAATGCCACTCGAATGTGGACTCTGGGAAATCCACTTAGGTGATCGCTCATGGCGATGCTGGGCAATAAGAAGCTGGTCCTATCCTTCGTTTTCTTGGTGTTGCTCACCAGTTGGAGCTATGAAGCCTTAATCATCTTCAACGGCGGAATACCCGAGTATTATGCATACGCCTTGTTGGTGCCATTGGCGTTGGCGCTGATCACAGGCCTGCTGTGCGTCATTCTTGATGTTCGTCAGTTCGCCCTGATTGGGGTCGATGCGCTGCGCGCCATGGGGCCCATCACATTGTCGG
>Ga0302276_10004538_pt1 | contig 11655 bp, 7 predicted proteins | sample III_Bog_N2_3_FD_198768 | JGI IMG/M metagenome (GOLD analysis project Ga0302276, IMG submission 198768) | Peat permafrost microbial communities from Stordalen Mire near Abisko, Sweden - III_Bog_N2_3 | ecosystem: Environmental > Terrestrial > Soil > Wetlands > Peat | place: Sweden: Abisko... | reverse complement strand
GCTGGATGGCGATCCCCAGGCGGCCGAGGGCGTCGTTACGGTCTATGCGCTGAGGCAGCCTCCCAGGGTGGAGCGCGAGGCGCTGAACCGCTACCGGACCGATTGGATCTACGGCGCAGGCGAGCAGCCGAAGCCGGACCCGGCGAACCCTGATTCCTGGGAGATTGGCCCGTCCGTCGCCTCGAGGCCCTTTAAGACCGATGCGACAGGGAAGACCGATATCGAAACGCACCTTGAGGCCGGAATTTACCAGGCTCGGCTCGAGACGAAGGACCGGTTCGGCAACCGCGTCACCGCCCGGCAGACCGTCGAGGTGCTCGATCCCGGTGCTAAGCGCTTTGCCATCAGGCTGCCCAATATCCTGTCCGCGCCCAAATGGTCGGTCGAGCCCGGGGAAACATTCAAGGCCCTCTGGGGCACCGGATACGACACCGGCAGGGCGTTCGTCGAGCTGGAGTGCAATGGGAGGCCGTTGAGGAGCTTCTGGACCGCGTCCTCTAGGACGCAGGAGCTCATCGAGCTCCCCGTCACGGAGGAGATGCGCGGCGGGGTGTCCATGAGGGTGACTTTCGTGCGCGAAAACCGCGCCTACCTCAACCAGGCGGTGGCAGAGGTGCCATGGTCAAACAAGCAGCTTACCCTCAAATGGGAGCGCTTCCGCTCCAAGCTCATGCCGGGCCAGAAAGAAACCTGGACGGCCGTGGTTACCGGTCCCGACGCCCGCGCCGCCTCGGCGGAAATGGTTGCGTGCCTTTATGATGCGTCACTCGACCAGTACCAGCGCCATGACTGGCCCCGGGGATTCGGCGTGTTCCGCCAGGAATCGATCACTTGGATGTCCTCGTTCCAAAACACCGTGCTCGGCTTCCAGCCGATCTACGGTTTCGAGTCCCCTCCTGCGCACGGCGTCTTTTGGACCTACAGGTCCTATCCGACGGAGGTCGTGAACGGGCCCGATGCCGAGTCGACCGTGCTTTCCCCGTTCGTCTTGGACGCTGCGGAGGAGAAGGGTACCTACCGGGCGAATTCCACGCTCGCCGGCACCCGCGTGCGGACGGACCTCTTGAAGGCCGAGGCTGGAGCGCACAAGGTGATAACCGCCCAGTTCTTGCAATCCGGGGAGTCGGCCGCGGAGCCGGATCTGGGCCGGGTGACCGCCCGCCGCAACCTCAGCGAGACGGCCTTTTTCATGCCGCAGCTGATCGCGGGAGGCGACGGAGTCGTGGAGATGGTGTTCACGATGCCGGAGGCCCTCACGGAATGGAGATTCCTCGGCTTTGCCCACGACAAGGACCTCCGGGCCGGCTTTTTTGCCGACAGGGCCGTGACGGCGAAGGACCTGATGGTGGAGCCGAACCCTCCGAGGTTCCTGCGCGAAGGGGACAGGATCGAGTTCACCGTGAAGGTCAGCAACACGACCGACACGCGGCAGTCGGGTAAGGTGAGGCTCACCTTTTCCGACGCCGCGACGCTGAAACCCGCCGACGGCCTGCTCGGCATCAACGCGCCGGAGCAGGCTTTTGATGTTCCCGCGAGGCAATCGCGCACGTTCTCATGGCCCATCTCGGTGCCCGACGGGACGGGATTCCTCACCTACAAGGCCGTCGGCGCGTCGTCGAAGGCGAGCGACGGGGAGGAAGGCAACCTGCCGGTCCTGAGCCGGCGAATCCTGGTCACGGAGTCGCTGCCTCTGCCCATCAACGGGAAGGCCACCAAGCAATTCGAGTTCAGGAAGCTCCTTGATTCCGGCCCGTCCGACACGCTTCGCAGCCAGTCGCTGACGGTGCAGATGGTCTCCCAGCCCGCGTGGTACGCGGTGATGGCGCTGCCCTACCTGATGGAGTATCCCTACGAGTGCAGCGAGCAGGTCTTCAACCGGCTCTACGCCAACACGCTCGCCCGCCACATCGCGAACTCGGACCCCAAGATACGCCGCATCTTCGATCTCTGGAAGGGCACGTCCGCGCTCGATTCGCCGCTCGAGAAGAACTCCGACCTGAAGTCCCTCGCATTGGAGGAAACCCCGTGGCTTCGCGAGGCAACGGACGAGAGGCAGGCGCGCCAAAACGTCGGGCTTCTTTTCGACTCCAACCGCCTCGACGGGGAGTACGCAAAGGCCCTTCGCCAATTGTCCGACAGGCAGCTCCCCAATGGGCTATGGTCGTGGTTCCCCGGGGGACCCCCGAGCCAGTACATAAGCCTCTACATCACGACCGGGTTCGGCCGGCTGAGGCACCTGGGAGTGGACGTCGACACGGCACCCGCGGTCAGGTCGCTGGACGCCCTCGACGAAGGGATGGACGAACAATACCGGCGCATCCGTAGGTCGCCGCGACCTGAGGAGTATGTGCCGACCTGCACCGACGCCCTCTACCTCTACGGGCGCAGCTTCTTTCTGAAGGACCGGGCCATTTCACCGAAGCACGAGGATGCCGTGGAATTCTACCTTCGCCAGTCGCGCCTTTTCTGGCTCAAGACGGCCTGCCGGCAAAGCCAGGCCCAGCTCGCCCTCGCTCTGCAGCGCTTCGGCGACAAGGAGACCCCGCAGGCCATCCTGCTGTCGATCAAGGAGCGCAGCGTCAGCGACGAGGAACTCGGCATGTTCTGGCGCGACCAGGAGGAGGGATGGTGGTGGTACCGGGCACCCATAGAGACCCAGGCGATGATGATCGAGGCGTTGGATGAGGTTTCCGGCGACTCGAAGTCCGTCGAGGCCTGCAAGGTCTGGCTCCTCAAGCAGAAGCAGACCCAGTCATGGTCCACGACCAAGGCGACGGCCGACGCCATCTACGCCCTGCTGCTCCACGGAAACAACCTGCTTGCGAGCGACGCGCGGGTTGAGGTCGACCTCGGGGGCGAGCCCGTCAGGCCGGGCAAAGTCGAGGCGGGCACCGGCTTCTACGAGCAGAAATTCGTCGGCGGCGAGATCAAGCCCCGGATGGGGGCGATCACCGTGAGGAAGGTCGACGATGGTGTAAGCTGGGGAAGCATACACTGGCAGTACCTTGAGGACATAGGCAAGGTCACCGCCCACGAAGGGACGCCGCTCAAGCTGAAGAAGGCGCTCTTCGTCAGGGAGAACACGGCGAGGGGCCCGGTGCTAAAGCCCGTCACGGGTCCGCTCTCAGTAGGAGACGAGCTCGTCGTGCGGATCGAGCTTCGAACCGACCGAGACATGGAATATGTGCACCTTAAGGACCAGCGCGGGAGCGGGACCGAGCCCGTGGACGTGCTGAGCGGCTACAGGTTCCAGGACGGCCTGGCCTACTACGAGAGCACCCGGGACACGGCCAGCAGCTTCTTCATCGATTACCTGCCGAAGGGCGCGTACGTGTTCGAATATTCGACGCGGGTCCAGCTGAGGGGCAGCTACCAGACGGGCATCGCGGAGATCCAGTGCATGTACGCGCCGGAATTCAACAGTCACTCGGAGAGCGTGAACCTCGAGGTCAAGTAATAGGGAGCACCAAGCAACGACCCTCCGAGCAGGCGCCGCGTCGGGTTCAACCTCCAATGGCGAGAATCAATCGCGGCCCAAGAGGCTCCCCAAATCAGGAGGGAGATGAAGACCGCCGCGCTTCCTAGGTCCTTCGCCTGGCCGGCCAGCGGGTGTTCTTCCAAGGAAACCCTGTCCACTGCCGCCTCTATGGCCGAATTCAGGAACTCGACCATGAGAACCAGGAGCATCGATACGACGAGGACCAGGTGCTCAAGGCGGCTGACATGCAGCGCCACGGACACGGGGGTCAGGACCGCCAGAGCCAGCAGCTCCTGGCGGATCGAGGCCTCGTTCTTCAGGGCGTAGCGGAATCCCGCCACGGAATACCGCATCGCATTTGCCAGGCGCTGGATTCCGTCGCGGCTCTTGAATGGACTGGGTCCTTCTTTCAACGAAGGAGACCTTTCGGCAATGGCATTGCTCGAGCAAGACACCCCGCAAGCCAGCCTTCAAGCCATTGGTTTCTTTGCTGCCCCCGGCCCTTTCTCGATCCAATAGCGCCCTGTTAGAAACCCATGCGGCTTGGTGATGGTGCCGCTCTTCGCATCGTCCCTCGAGCAAGGCGGGATCGGCTGGAAACATCCTGTATTCCCGTGTCACGGGAGAATTTCGATTTGGGCGTTTGCCCTTTGAGGGCCGTGGAATACGGTCAAACGAATGCGTAGGTTTCGCCGGGTGGCTGTCGTAGTCGCCGTTCTCCTGCTTGCGATTTGCTTCATTGTCTGGACCTGGGCCGGGTTTCTGGGCGGTGCCGGCATGGTCTGGCCCATTGCCATTGCAATCCTGGCATTGGGTTACATTCCGGTAGCAATCCTGGGATTCCGGGTGCAGGGCACCCTTTTGCGGGCCGTTGCGATTCCAACCGCGGTTTCCGTCGGCCTCTTGAGCTTCTGCCTGGTCGCGTCGGTTCTCTGCTGGATCCTCTACGGGGCAACGAGGGCGCTTGGGATTCCGGTCGATACACATTCGATCGGCTGCAGTGTGTTCGGGCTTGGCCTGTCCACGGCCGTCTACGGCCTTGTTAACGCGGCGACAATCCGAACCACTCGCTATACCGTGGCTCTCAAAAACCTGCCCGCCGAGCTGGTCGGAAGGACTGGGGTTTTGGTGAGCGACATCCACCTTGGAAACATCCGGAGCGTGGGGTTTTCCCGCAGAGTTGCCGCGCGGGTAAGGGCCCTCAGGCCCGACGCCGTCTTCATCTGCGGGGACATGTTCGACGGAGCGCTGGTCGATCTTGACGCCTGCGTGGCGCCATGGAGCGCGATCGGGGCCCCCATGGGATCATTCTTTGTTACGGGAAATCACGATGAGTTTACTGACAGCGCGAAGATCATGGATGCGCTCAGGAGGGTGGGGATCCGGGTATTGGACAATGAGAGGGTCACGGTTCACGGCCTCCAGGTCATTGGGATCCACGATGGCGTGGCCCGAGATGAGCGGCAATTCCGTGGAATTCTCGCGCGATCGCACATTGAGGACGACCGCCCGGGCATCCTGCTTAACCACCAGCCCTCCCATCTTTCCATACCCGACGAATTCGGAGTCTCACTGCAGCTTTCGGGGCATACGCACAATGGCCAGTTCTGGCCATGGTCGCTCCTAGTCGCCCGGGTTTTTGGGCCGTATGCGTACGGACTGAATCGCTTTGGAGGGCTTCAGGTGATCACGAGCTGCGGCGTCGGGACGTGGGGTCCTCCAATGCGCGTCGCGACCCGATCGGAGATCGTGTTGATTGAATTCGCAGCCGCCTAACAAGCCTGTCTCCATGCAGGGTTTGGCCAAGGATTCCGGCATGATTGATTTTGCGCTTACTTGCTGGCCTTGGTGAGAATGCTTCCTTGGGTGCACCTTGGTGTGACCCGAGGCCGACATGACAAACGCCGCCCAACAAGACTCAGCAAAGGCTCCTTTTGGAGCCCTTGTAAGCTTCCTCGCGATAGTCCTGATTGGCGCTGCGGTCTGCTTCGCGTATGGAAACAGTCTCCGGGGCGAATTCGTGTTCGACGACTTCAATTCGGTCGTTGAAAACCAGTCGATCCGCCACCTCTGGCCGTTGTCGGGTGTCTTGACCGCAACCCAGGCCAGGGGGGCCACCGTTGAGGGGCGCCCCGTCCTCAACCTGTCCTTCGCCGTCAACTATGCGTTGGGCGGAACAACGACCGAGGGCTACCACCTCGCCAATCTGGCGATCCATGTCCTTGCCTGCCTGGTCCTCTTCGGGGTCCTGCGCCGGACATTCAGGTCGGTCGGGGAGCCATTCCGGGGCGACTCCACTTTAATCGCGTGCGTGTGCACCCTGCTCTGGGGGCTCCATCCCCTGCAAACCGAGTCCGTCAGTTACGTGGCCCAGCGTGCGGAATCCCTCATGGGGCTTTTCTTCCTCGGCAGCCTGTATGCGGCCATCCGCACCGAGGGATCACGAAGGCCCTGGATCTGGACCACGGCGAGCATCGTCGCAGCCTTTCTCTGCGCCGGCACCAAGGAGGTGGCCGTCACGCTGCCCGTCGTCGTGCTCCTGTACGACCGGACGTTCCTCTCCGGCTCGTTTGGGGCGGCCCTGCGCCGGAGGTGGCCCCTCTATGCGGGTCTCGCCGCGAGCTGGATCCTGCTGGCGCTGCTGGTGGGGTCCTCAGGCAACCGTGGTGGCACGATAGGGGCTGCCGCCGGGATGGATCCGTGGACCTATGCCCTCTGCCAATCGCGCGCGCTGATTCACTACCTTCGGCTCTGCTTCTGGCCGTTCCCCCTCGTCGCCGATTACGGGACCGACTTCGTGCCGTTCGCCCAGGCCCTGCCTTACAGCCTGACCGTGATCGCGCTGCTTGCGGCGGTCGCCTGGGCCCTCGTGAAGCGCCCGGCCCTGGGATTCCTGGGCGCCTGGTTCTTCGTCATCCTGGCGCCGACCTCGAGCTTCGTGGGGGGAACCCGCCAGATGCTGGCCGAGCATCGGATGTACCTTTCGCTCGCAGCGGTCGGGGTCGGGTTTGCCGTGGCCCTTTACGGTCTCCTGGGCCGGAAGGGATTGTTCCTGGGGACGGCCATCGCCACCGCCCTCGGGTTTGCCACGGCGGAGCGCAACAAAACCTACCGTGACGGCCTTTCCTTCTACCGGGACATCGTGCTCCACCGCCCTGGAAACCCGTGGGCGCACAACAACCTCGCGATGACGCTCAGGGACAGGGGAAGGCTCCCCGACGCCCTCGTGCAGTTCCAGGAGGCCCTGCGCCTTTGGCCGACCTATTCCGCGGCGCACAACAATCTGGGCCTCGCGCTTGCGGACCTTCCCGGCAGGCAGGGGGAGGCCCGCTCCCACTACGAGACGGCCCTCCGCCTTAATCCAGATTACGCCGAGGCCCACAACAACCTGGCCAACCTGCTCTCGGACCAGCCAGGGGAGGAGGCCGAGGCCCTTGCCCACTACGAGAAGGCCCTTCAGATCAAACCCGGGTATGCCCACGCGGAGTACAACCTGGCCGGCCTGCTAGCAAAGCTGCCGGGCCGCCAGGAGGAGGCCGTCGCCCATTACGAGGAGGCCATACGCCTGGAGCCTGAATTTCCCGACGCCCACTACAACCTGGCGAACCTGCTATTCGCCATGAGGGGGCACCGAGACGATGCCATTCTCCAGTATGAGGCCACCCTGCGCCTGAAGCCCGACTTTTCAGCCGCCCACGTCAACCTGGCCATCCTCCTGGCGGCGGATCCTGCCCGGCAGGCGGAAGCCCTGGCACACTACGGGGAGGCCATCCGCCTCAAGCCCGATTCCCCCCTGGCCCACATGAACATGGCAAACCTCCTCTCGAGGATGGCCGGCCGCGAGGATGAGGCGATCGCACACCTGGAGACCGCCCTCCGGTTGGACCCTGAAAACGCCGATGCCCACAACAACCTGGCGGTCATCCTTACCAACAGGCCGGGCCGCGAGGCCGAGGCGCTGGCCCACTACGAGGCCGCCCTTCGGCTGAAGCCGGGAAGCGCCGAGGCCTATAACAACCTCGCCACGCTGCTCGAGCGCGTGCCGGGCGGAAAGCCGGACGCCGCCCGCAATTTCGAGACGGCACTCCGGCTGCTTCCCAATTCCCCGGTGATCCACCTGAACCTGGCGCGGCTGCTCGAAACCGTGCCCGGAAGGATGGAAGAGGCGGCGGTCCATTACCGCGCCGCATTGCGTTTGGACCCGAGTCTGGCCGAGGCGAGACAAGCCCTCGAACGCATCGGGGGCCAGGGCCGATAACCGATTCCCATACAATGGGAGCCCCGAGAGCCTTGTTTTTCGGAGGTCTCCACACGGGCCGGGAAATACCGGGCGATTCCAAAGTTTAATGACAATGATAACGCATAATGCATTTTCAATGTATGCCGTACACCACCGTTACACTCAGGCAGGATGTTGCAAAAAGGTTCGGGAGGAGCCGCGGCCCGGGAGAGAGCTGCAGCGATGTCCTGACCCGTTTGCTCGACAACCAGCCCGCGAAGACGGTCGAGGAGTGGATGGAGTCCCTTGCACCGCTGGAGGGGCGGAACCTCTTCACGGAGGAGGCCCGAGAGAGGCTCAAGGCTGATCAACTCAACCCGCGGCCTTCCCGTGCAAGGAAGAAGGGCGATGCTAGTTCTTGATTCGAGCGCACTTATCGGTTTGGAGAGGGAACTTGCCGATAGAAGGGTGGGGCGCGTCCGCGCATTTCTGGGGGAACACATGGGGGAGGATCTGGCCTGCAGCACCGTGACGGTGGGTGAGCTGGCATCCGGAGGCGACGAGACCGCCGTCCGTGTGTTGCTCCGGCGCCTGAGAAAACTCCCGGTATCCGAAGCGATTGCCTATGCGGCGGGTACCTTGGACAAGGACCTTATGAAAAACGGCCAGCGGGTAGGCGAGAACGACAATTGGATTGCCGCCACGGCGATGCACTATTCGGCAACGCTTGTTTACGCCGCCGGCGACTTTGACCGCGTCCGTGGGCTGAAGCGCGCAAAACTCGAGGCCTAAGGGGCGGCCCCGTGGTGCGTGGCGTCCTCCTCGGTGAACCATTTCGCCACCACGAGGATCGCCGCCAGGATCGCATAGGCCGCGGCATAGGACGCCGCGGGGAAATTGGATCCTCCCTTGAAGACGTGGGTCAGGCGCTCCAGGAGCGGGAGCGAGCCCACGGTGTCGGCGCCCTCGAACCGCCACGCGTGCATGAGGCCGACCAGGCTCAGCACGGAGCCCGCGAGAAGCCAGCCCGCAGCCGCATAGAGGCGCCGGTCAATGATGTGGACCGTGGCCGTGGCGATGATGAGCGCCGCGAAGAACGCACCCTGCTCGACGGCGAATCCCCCGTCGATGTAGGTCCCGGACGCGTGGAAGGAGTCCACGAGCGCGGAGGAGAATTGCCCCCCGGGTCCCCCGATCCCGGCGATCCTCAGGCCGTTCTTGATGCTGAACGTCGCCCACGAGACCACGACCGGCACCATGCCGAGGACGACCGCGGGCCAGTGGCGCTGCGGCGTTGCCTCGAAGCCCTGGACGGTGATCACGAGCCCCACCCAGAAGATGATCGCGACCCCGGCCTCGACCGGCACCAGCCAGCCGATGGCCGCGAGCGAGCCCGTGAAGCACACGGCCGTCATGAAGACCGCGTTCAGCGTCGAGTACCCCGCCCGCGCCCCCATCCGCTTCCAGGCGGGGTGACCGATGTAGATCCCCACCGGGAAGGGCGAGCCGAAGCACGCCGCGGCAAACGTGGAGAGGCCGGTGGCGACGAGCGACGAACGCACTGAGTAGGAGTCCCCGGCGGCCGCGGCCGACTCCACGCACTGCATGGAGGCGAGCATGTTCAGGAGGCCCATGGGCAGGATGATCGAGAGGTACGGCAGGAACGTCCCGGCCAGGATCCCCTGGAGGAGGCTGCCCCCGGTGAACTGGGGAAGGTGCAGCTGCACGGTCCCCGCGGCGACGGGGGCGCCGGGCGCCAGGCCCGTGGCCCACGAGAGCGCGGTCCCCACGACCAGGATGACTAGGGCCGCGGGGATTCCCGCCTTGGGCTTCAGGCCCCCGAAGAAGAAGACAAGCACCAGGCCCAAGGTGACGATCCCCACGATCGGGTGGGCGAAGAGGTCCAGGGCAAAGTTGAGCGTCAGGAAGGCAAAACCCGCGCCGCAGAGGGACGCCAGGAGCGCGGCCCGGGGCGTCATCCGCCTCAGCCCGGTCGCGACAAAGGCCCCGAGGAACTCGATCGTCCCCGAGCCCAGGCACGCGATGAGCCCCGCGTGCCAAGCCTGGACATCGGGGTCCGCGGCGCCCCGGGAGACCGCGATCTGGCGCGCGGGAAGCATGACCAGGAACGCGAACGCGATCATCGTGGGCGTATTTAGGCCAAAGGGCATGGCGCACACGTCGGCGCGGTTCTCGCGGCGCGAGAGCCGGTGCGCCTGCCAGGCGTAGAACAGGTTCCCCCCGATGTAGGAAATGGCGATCCCCGGCAGGATGCGCCCGTAGACGAGCGAAGGTGCCATCCCGACGACGCCGATGCACAGCCCCGGGATCAACAGCAGCTGGACAAGGTTGTCGAGGGCGATGGCGAAGAACCCGTCCACGTCGCCTCGGACGAAGAGCTTCATCAGCAGGCCCGGGCGATCTCGCGGATCAGGGACACCGTGAAAAGGGCCGCCTGGCGCGAGGCAAAGGGCGAGAGCTTGCGGTAGTCCCCCTCCGGCGAGTTCTGCGTCAGGTTGCTGCCGCCACGGATGCACAGGAACGGGATCCTCAGGCTCCAAGAGACCTCGGCAACCGAGCCGCTCTCCATCTCCATCAGGTCCGGTGAAAGCTGGCGGCGGATGTGCTCGATGCGCGCGGAGGGGATCCCGAACTGGTCCCCCGAGGTGATCCTGCCGATCCGAACGAGCGGCACGTAGGAGGGGCTGTGCTGGACGGCCTCCTCGGGGGCGTGCCGTGCGATCGCCCGCCTCGCGGCCCCGAGGAGCCCCGGGGCACCCGGGTATAGGATGGGCATCACCTCCCCGAGCGGTCCCTCCGAGCCAAAATACTCCATCGCGAAGTCGGGCAGGAGCGAACCGAAGTCGTGGTTGCAGACCGTCTCGCCGACGATCACGTCGCCGTTGCGCATCTCGGGGTTAATGCGGGAGGCCGTCCCGGTCATCAGGAGTTCCCGGGGCCTTAGCTTCTCGGCAAAGAGCATCGTGATCATCGACGCGCAGGTCTTGCCGATCCCGGTTGCCGCCACGACGACCCGCCGGCCGGCGATGCGTCCCTCGACATAGGGGAAGGGTCCCAGGCGGCCCCGCTTCCTGCCCACAAGCGCCCGATCGACCAACTCCGTCTCCTGGGGCAGCGCGCCGAGCACGAGGGTCAGGTTCCTGAGCCCGGGGGCGGGCCTTCGAAGGGGAGCAACCGGCAGGCCCGGGACGTTCAGGGGCGGCTCGTGGACGAGCGCGGGGTGAGATTTTGCCATTTTGGATGCCCGAGGGGGACCCGGGTCTCGAAGCCAAGCAGCATATATGCCACGGGGTCCCTAGGCGACCCCATTTGAGCCTGACGCGGGCCGTTCGGGGCTTCGGCTTGCAGGGCGGCCGCAGGGCGGCACGCTCGCAGCCTAGGAACAACGCCATGGACCGATCGCTCCCCCTCATCGACCTGCACCGGCACCTGGACGGGAACGTCCGGATCCGGACGATCCTTGAGCTGGGCGAACTCCACCGGGTTTCCCTCCCGGGCACCACCCCGGAATCCCTCCGCCCCCACGTCCAGGTCACCGAGGTCATGCCGGACCTGGCGTCGTGGCTCGGCAAGCTCCACTGGATGACGGCTGTCCTGGGCGACCTCGACGCGTGCCGCAGGATCGCCCGGGAAAACGTCGAGGATGCCAGGGGCGAGGGGATAGACTATGTCGAGCTCCGGTTCAGCCCCTACTTCATGGCGAAGCCGCACGGGCTAGACCCCGCCGCGGTCGTCGAGGCGGTGGTGGCCGGCGTGGAGGAGGGCCGAAGGGACACCGGTCAAAGGGTGAGCCTGATCGGCATCCTCAGCAGGACCCACGGCGTCGAGGCGTGCACGACCGAGCTCGAGGCGCTCCTAGGGTCCAGGGAGAAGCTCGTCGCGCTCGACCTTGCCGGGGACGAGAAGGCGTGGCCTGCCGATCTCTTCACGCCGCACT
>Ga0302276_10004536_pt1 | contig 11656 bp, 9 predicted proteins | sample III_Bog_N2_3_FD_198768 | JGI IMG/M metagenome (GOLD analysis project Ga0302276, IMG submission 198768) | Peat permafrost microbial communities from Stordalen Mire near Abisko, Sweden - III_Bog_N2_3 | ecosystem: Environmental > Terrestrial > Soil > Wetlands > Peat | place: Sweden: Abisko... | reverse complement strand
CCACCCCGCCCCTGCCCCCGTCCAGACGCCGCGCCCGGGCAACGTGCAGCACTGATCCGAGGGGCTCAGGAGATGCCGATGGCGGACAGCGCCCGGCGAAACTCGGTGGCGACCGTCGTGTCGATGGCGTCGAGCGCTCCCCAGTTGGAGGCGCCTTCCCACTGGTCGACGTCGTAGATCTTGCCGGCGAAGCTGTCGTTCACCTTGAGCGAGATGAACTTGACCGTACAGGCGCCGCTGCGGGTGCTGCCGCCGATGTGGATGTGCGTGGTGTTCCCCCGGCTCGGCGACCAGAAATAATAGTCCGAGCTCCGGTGGTCCCAGCCATGGTGAGAAAAGGTGTCTTCCGGGATGATTGGCTGTCGCATGGTGTCTCTCCATCAGGGGTGAGGCGCGTTCTCTCGCGCGCCTCACGCTTGTCTCACGAGCTTGGCAAGCCACGTACCACGCCTCGGGACCGCCTCATTCCCCCGCTTCCCCTGAATTCCGGGTCGGTGACGGCCCGCACCGGCCGACACGTGTCGGGGTCGTGCCCGGCACGTGCCTCCGGTGGAGCTCAAGATGTGACGGGAAAAGCTACTCGCGCCGCGAATCGTCGGTCGGCTTCCCTCAAAATCGCAGAGGATTCCTCGGTCAGCCTCCCTAGCTAGCTTCGCGGCGCTCCCGACGCTTTTCCCGTCACATCTTCAGTCCCCCTCCGCGCGGAGCGCGGCCACCACCTCGGGCCAGGCGATGTCGCCCAGCAAGGCCGGCGGGTGCACCTCCCCGCAGCCGCCGCAGGTCCGCGCGCTCGGCTCCGCGTTGAAGGCGTGCACCGCGGTCCAGTAGCCCTCCTGGGGGAGGCTCGCGGTCACCTCCACGGCGTGGACCAGGGCGCCGCAACGAGGGCAGTACCAGGCCACCGCCTCGCGCACGGCCGGCTCGGCCTTGAGACGGATCTGCAGGTTCTCGCCGTGCGGCGTCAGCCGGCTGGGCACCCCGGCGGGGATGTAGACGGTGTCGCCGGGCACCAGCGCCAGGGTGGCGGGCTCCCACTCGGCGAAGCGGATCTCACCCTCGCCGGCCATCTGGATGAGGACCTGATCGGCCTCGCTCACCAGGTAGAACGGCTGCGCCACGCGGTTGCGGCTGAGGTGCGGCATGGGGTCGGTGCCGGGCGGACCGACGGGAAAGTCGTCGTACGACCCCCAGGCGTGCGCGGCGTCCTTGAAGACGTTGAGCGTCTTCTTGCGTTCGAGCGGCATGGCTTACCCCTTCCGGGCTCCGGCAGCTTCCATGTCGGTCCGCGCCCGGTTGGCCAGGCTCGCGTACTGCGCGTAGCGCCGCCAGCCCACGAGCTCGGTGGGGAAGCGCGGCTGCTCGGCGCCGCATCTGGCACAGGGCCGCAGCTCGCCGTTGTAGGCGTCGGCGGCGTCCGCGTAGAAGCGCAGGTTGGCGAGCTCGGGATAGTAGCGGTGCGCCGGCCCCTGCCAGACGTCCCGGTCCATCCGAAAGACCACCTCGTTGCACTTGCAACACCGGAGGATGAAGCCCTCGTTCTGGGGACCCGCGGCCTTCATCCGGACGATGATGAGCGAGATCTGGTAGTGCCGCGCCTCCGGCCCGGTGGGCTGCCGGATGAAGGTGGTCACGCCGTGCGTCCCCTGCTGGAGGTAGAGCTGGCCCGTGGCGATCAGCCCGCCTTCGGAGGCGAGGCAGAGGATCACCTCGGGGATGTCGTTGTAGTGATAGAAGTGCAGACGCGGCGTCTCGGGCAAGGTCAGCGAGAGCGCCGCCGTCGGCACGATGTCGCCCGGCCCGAACCAGGGGAACATGGGGAGCTGCTCGAGCATGCCCTGGTGGGCGGTCATCTGCTCGAAGGCGTTGACCTTGCGCGGCTCCTTGCCGGGCGCCACGGGCTTGCCGAACCAGCGGCGCGGGGCCGGGCGCAGCTCGCCCCCGGGCGGGGGCCCGAGCGCGGCTCTGCCCCCCTCCAGACCGGATATGGACATGGCTACGCGCCCACCATGCGCTTCAGGTCGTCCTCGGAGGCGCTGAACTGGACCTCCTGGATCTCGTCGTAGGGGAAGCCAATCCGCTCCAGCTCGCGGCCGACGGCTTCGGCGGTGTCACCCTCGTAGATGTTGACGATCGTGCCACTGGCCAGGTTGGCGTACGAGTGCACGAAGTGGGCGTACTTGTTCTGCAGGATCGCAGGGACGCTCTTCTGGAAGTCCTCGGCGGTCACTCCAGGGGCGTGATGGATGACGAGAAAGCGCGGCATACCGGGTGTCTCCTTACGCCTCGAAGGTAGCGTCCCGAAGAACGAGGGGGCAAGCCCCACGGCGCCGGTGGCCCGAGGACGCTCGCCCGTGTAGTCTCGGCGCCCCGATGAAACGCGCCGCGATCCTCCTCCCGCTCGCGATCCTCGGCGCCGCGTGCGGCGCGCCCCCCGCCCCGATCGCCACCGCCGGCGCCGTAGATCACGCCGCGCCCGCCCCGGCCCCCCGGGTGAGCGGCCCGGTCGACGCGCTCCGCGAAGGGGTGCTCGCCTCGTCTCAGGCGCTCGCGACGGTGCGCTCGCTGACCGACGAGGCCGGGCCCCGACTCTCCGGCTCACCGGGCAACAAGGCGGGCATCGCCTGGGCGCTGCGGGCCCTGGGAGAGGCCGGCTTCGCCAAGGTCCACGCCGAGGCCTGCGCCGTCCCCCACTGGGAACGGGGCGAGGAGAAGGGCGCTATCCTCGAGCCATCGCTCCAGCCGCTCGCGCTGGCCGCGCTGGGCGGCAGCGTGGGCACGCCTCCGGAGGGCCTCGAGGGCGAGGTGATCGAGGCCGCCTCGCTGGAGGCCCTCGACAAGCTCGACCCGGCGAAGGTGGCGGGCAGGATCGTCTTCCTCTACGTCAAGATGGAGCGCACCCGGGACGGCTCCGGCTATGGCGCGGCCGTCACCCCGCGCGGCAAGGGGGCGATCCAGGCCGCCAAGCTCGGCGCAGCGGCCGTGCTGATCCGCTCCATCGGCACCGACGACAACCGCACGCCCCACACCGGCGCGATGCGCTACGACGACAAGGTCCCCAAGATCCCCGCCGCCGCGCTGGCCAACCCGGACGCCGACGTGCTCCACCGCCTCCTCGCCGAGGGCAAGCGCGTCCGGGTGCGGCTCTCGCTCGGCGCCCGATCCCTGCCCGATGCCGAGGGCGCCAACGTGGTCGGCGACGTCGAGGGCAGCGGCGCGCCCGGCGAGATCGTCCTCCTCGGCGCCCACCTCGACTCGTGGGATCTGGGGCGCGGCGCGATCGACGACGGCGCCGGCTGCGCCATCGTGATGGAGGCGGGGCGGCAGATCGCCCGGCTGCCGAGGCACCCCCGGCGGACCGTGCGGGTGGTGCTCTTCGCCAACGAGGAGAACGGCCTGCGCGGCGCCCACGCCTATGCGACGGCTCACGCCGCGGAGGTGGGATCGCACGTCCTCGCGCTCGAGGCCGATCTCGGCGCCGGCCGCGTCTACGAGGCGCGCTTCCTCGGCCCGGCCACCGCCATGGCCGCGTTCCGCGCCGTCGCCGCGGCCGCGGACCCGCTCGGGTCGGTCGCCTCCGACAAGGAGGCCCACGGCGGCGCCGACCTGAGCCCGCTCATGGCGCTGGGCGTCCCCGTCATCGATCTGCGGCAGGACGCGACCACCTACTTCGACTTCCACCACACCGCCAACGACACGCTGGAGCGGGTGAACAAGGCGGACATCGATCAGGCGGCGGCGGCCTTCGCGGCGGTGGCCTACGCGGCGGCGGACTCACCCGCAGACTTCGGGCGCATCCCCGAAGCGAAGCGCCAGCACGACTGACCTCGTCGCGGAGCGCTCAGATCCCCTTCCACGACCCGGAGGCGGGCAGCTTGGGCGGGTCCAGGGAGAGGATGTAGTCGGCGCGGCGGTTGCGGGGCTCGTCGACCTGATCGGCCGTCTTCACCAGCAGCGCCGACTGGCCCAGGCCCTCGTAGGCGATGGCGATGCGGAGGCCGCGGGACTTGAACCACGCGGCGATGGAGCGGGCGCGCTTGCGTGACAGGCCGAGGTTGGACTCGGGGGACCCGACCGTGTCGGTGTGGCCGACGACGTAGAGCGTGATCGGGCCGAGATCGGTGTGCTTGGAGACGGCGTCGCTGATCTGCTGGAGGCTGGCCTCGAGCTTGGGCACCTCCCCGGCGCGGATCACGTCGGAGTTGGTCTCGAAGTTGAGCTCCTCGTGGGGGACCGTCATGTTCCACGGGGTGATGGCGACGCCGGAGAAGAAGCCGCCGGTGTCGTGCCCCCACACCTCGATGCGGCCGACGGCCTCCTCGCTTGAGGGGGCCCAGCTCACCTCGAGCACAGTGCCGGCGGGGGCGCCGTTGAAAGCCTTCTCCACCTCGGCGAGGACCGCGCCGGACTGGCCGAGGACCTTGAGCCGCACCTTCTCGCAGGGGTGGGAGAGCTTGACCTCGAGCTTGTGCCCGGCGAGGTCCACCTTGGAGCGGTCGATGGAGACCTGGAGCTTGGCGCCCTTGGCCTGGAGCGCCTCCGCGGCCGGCGGTCCGAGCGGGAAGCCGAGCGGGAGGGTCTGGGCACCCGCTTCCGCGGCGACGAGAAGGGGCAGGACGAGGACGAGGGCCAGGGAGCTGCGCATGATGACCTCGGGAGGCTGGGACGCGGGCGAATGTACCAGGGCGCAGGCGCGCCCCGGAGGAGAGACGCGAGGACGCGAGCGGTTATTCTGAGGTCCCCGCCGCCGCCGCCGAACTTGACCGACTGGCCAGTCAGCGCCGCCGCCGGGGACGGGCCGGCGTCACCGACGGCGCGGTCACGGGCAGCGCCGGGGCCGGCGACGAGCCTCCGGTGCGCAGGTAACCGGCCTGGAGGAAGCAGAAGAGCGTGTCGACGATGGCCTCGCGGGCGAGCGGCGTCTCGCCGACGGCGTTCTCGGCGAGCAGCTCCTTGAGGGCGCCCACGGTGAAGGTGGCGAGGAGCTTGGTGTCCCCCGGCGCGACGATGCCGAGGCGCTGCCCCTCCGCCAGGCTGAGCGAGAGCATGGTCTTCACCCCGTCGTAGAACGAGCGGATCTTGGTGACGAAGGCCGGATCCATCCCGGTCGCGTGCGAGAGCAGGATGCGGGTGAGCGCCGGATCGTCGAGCAGCACCGCGACGATGGCGCGGATGTTGTGCTTCACCTGGGCGTCCACGTCGGCCGCGGGGTCGACCTGGAGGATGGCCGCGCCGAGGCGCTGGAAGAGCAGGTCGACCAGCTCGGAGAAGACCGAGCGCTTGTCCGGGAAGTAGAGGTAGAACGTGCCCTTGGCGACCTTGGCCACGGCGACGATGTCGTCGACCTTGGCCTCGTGGTAGCCACGCGTGGCAAAGACGTCGCGCGCCGCGCGCAGGAGAGCTTGCCGGCGCTCCGTCTTGTTCATCGGGGGCGTTCTATCACCCCGGTACCAGGGGAAGGCCCGCCATCGTGACAGGTGCCGTTGGGGAATGGACTTGCCCGAGGTGGGCGGAGCGTGTACCTCCTTACGACTGACTGGCCAGTCAGTCGGCGCCGGGGGGCGCCGGCGGTCACGCCGTCACAAGGAGGATCCCGATGGGAAGGCAGATCCAGGATCCGGTGGTAGTGGGGATCGACGTCGGCTCGACGACCGTCAAGGCGGTCGTGCTCGATCCGGTGACGCTCGAGATCCTCTGGAGCGACTACCAGCGGCACCAGACCAAGCAGCCCGAGAAGGTGGTCGAGCTGATCGACGCCATCGAGGCGGCATTCCCCGCCTCGCCGCGGGCATCGTGGCGCGTCTTCATGACCGGCTCGGGCGCGGCGCCGCTGTGCGCCGGCCTCGGCGCCAAGTTCGTCCAGGAGGTCAACGCGGTCACCCTCGCGGTGGAGAACCTCCACCCCGACGTCGGCAGCGTCATCGAGCTGGGCGGCCAGGACGCCAAGATCATCATCTTCAAGAAGGACGAGAAGACGGGCGACAAGACCGCCTCCCCTTCGATGAACGACAAGTGCGCCTCGGGCACCGGCGCCACCATCGACAAGTGCATGCTCAAGGTCGGCCTCCCCTCGGCCGAGGTCGTCCAGATCCACTTCGACGACAGCAAGCTCCACCACGTCGCGGCCAAGTGCGGCGTCTTCGCCGAGACCGACATCGTGAACCTCGTCAAGAGCGGCATCCCCGCCAACGAGGTGCTCTGCTCGCTCGCCGACGCCATCGTGCTGCAGAACCTCTCGGTGCTCACCCGCGGCTCGACGCTCAAGAGCAAGGTGCTGCTGCTCGGCGGCCCCAACACCTACCTGCCCTTCCTCCAGGAGTGCTGGCGCCTGCGCATCCCCCAGGTGTGGGACGAGCGCGGCTACGACTGGCCCAAGGATCGCCCCGTCGAGGAGACCATCTTCGTCCCCGAGAACGCGCAGTACTACGCCGCCTTCGGCGCCTGCGTGTACGGCCTCAAGGAGGCGGCGGGCGTGGGCAGCTACACCGGCAAGCAGGGCCTGGTCGAGTACATGACCAACGGCCGCAAGGCTCGCCTCGGCGAGAGCGCCGGGCCGCCTCTGGCCAAGAGCAAGGACGAGATCTCCGACTTCCGCAAGCTCTACTCCATCCCCCGCTTCACCCCGCCCAAGCTCGCGCAGGGACAGGTGATCCGCGCCGTGGTCGGCCTCGACGGCGGCTCCACCTCGAGCAAGGCGGTCCTCGTCGACGAGGCCGGCGAGATCGTCTGCAAGGCCTACCAGCTCTCCAAGGGCAACCCCATCCAGGACGCCAAGGAGCTGCTCACCCAGCTCCGCGACCACGTGCAGAACCAGGGCGCCACGCTGGAGGTGCTCGGCTTCGGCGCCACCGGCTACGCGGCCGACGTGCTCGAGGAGACGGTGCGCGCCGACGTCAACATCGTCGAGACCGTCGCCCACATGATGAGCGCGGTGCGCTACTGCGGCGAGGTCGACGTGATCTGCGACATCGGCGGGCAGGACATCAAGGTCCTGTTCATGAAGAACGGCGACATCGCCAACTTCCGCCTCTCCAACTCGTGCTCCGCCGGCAACGGGATGCTCCTCCAGGCGATGGCCGACCAGTTCGGCCTGCCGGTGACCGAGTACGCCGACACCGCCTTCGGCGCCGAGCTGGCCCCCAAGTTCAGCTACGGCTGCGCCGTCTTCCTCGACACCGATCGCGTCAACTTCCAGAAGGAGGGCTTCTCCAAGGAGGAGCTCCTCGCCGGCCTCGCCCAGGTGCTGCCCAAGAACGTCTGGCAGTACGTGGTGCAGATCCCGCGGCTCGCCGCGCTGGGCACCCGCTACGTGCTCCAGGGCGGCACGCAGTACAACCTGGCCGCCGTCAAGGCGCAGGTCGACTACATCAAGGAGCGCGTCCCCGGCGCCGAGGTCTTCGTCCACCCCCACACCGGGGAGGCGGGCGCTCTCGGCGCCGCGTTCGAGACGCTCCGGGTGATCAAGCGCCGCGGCACCTCGACGTTCATCGGCATCGAGGCGGCCATCAACCTCGACTACACGACCAAGAACGACGAAGAGACGGTCTGCCACTTCTGCCCGAACAACTGCAAGCGCACCTTCATCGACGCCACGCGCCCCGACGGCTCGACCAGCCGCTACATCTCGGGCTTCTCCTGCGAGAAGGGCACCGTCGAGAGCGAGGCGGCGATGATCGCGCTGGTCGCCGACCGGAAGAAGATCGCCAAGCAGTTCCCCAACCTCGTCGACTACGAGTCCAAGCAGGCCTTCCGCCATTTCTACGAGCCGGCGCCGCTCCCGCCCGAGGGATCGCCGGTCAAGGACACGGTCCTCAAGAAGGGCTTCTTCGGCACCAAGCGGGTGGAGACGACGCGGCCCTTCCGCCGCAACAGCCACACGGTGCAGGAGCGGCTCCGTCGGGTGCGCATCGGCATCCCCCGGGTGCTCAACATCTACTCGACGGCGCCGTACTTCCGGCACTACTTCGAGGCGATCGGCATCCCCAAGCAGAACGTCGTCTTCAGCGACGTGACCACGGAGGAGATGTGGGTCGAGGGTGGCAAGTACGGGTCGATCGACCCCTGCTTCCCCTCCAAGGTGGCGCAGGCGCACATCCACAACCTGCTCTTCCACCACCACAGCCCGCAGCCGGGCGCCCTGCCCTCGCCGGACGACAAGAAGCTCGACTACATCTTCTTCCCCATCCTCACCCACGTGCCCAGCTTCGGCGAGGGCGTGATGGACAAGACGAGCTGCCCGATCGTCGCCGGCGTGCCCGACGTGATGAAGGCGGCCTTCACCAAGGAGGTCGACTTCTTCGCCACCCGCGGCATCGAGTACGTCGACCCCGCCCTCACCTTCAGCGAGATGAACCTGACGGCGCGGCGGATGTTCGAGACCTGGGGCCCGCGCCTCGGCATCACCGAGGACGAGAGCGACCACGCCCACCGCGAGGCGATGCGCGCCTTCGACATCTTCGAGCGCGACCTGCAGGACAAGGGGCGCGCCATCCTGGAGACGGTCGAGGCCGAGAACCGCGTGGCCATCCTCATGGTGGGGCGGCCCTACCACTCGGATCCGGGCCTCAACCACGCCATCCCCGAGGAGTTCCAGGTCCTCGGCTACCCGATCCTCTCGGTGCGATCCATCCCCCGCGACGCCGACTACCTGGCCCGCTACTTCAAGGAGGAGATCGCCCGCGGCCAGCACCCGCTCAACATCAACGACGTGTGGCCGGAGAACTACTCGGCCAACAGCGCCCAGAAGGTGTGGGCGGTGAAGTTCGCGGCCAGGCACCCCAACGTGGTGCTCCTCGATCTCTCGAGCTTCAAGTGCGGCCACGACGCGCCCACCTACGGCATCGTCGAGAGCATCGTCAACGGGAGCGCCACGCCCTACGCCGCGCTCCACGACATCGACGCCAACAAGCCGAGCGGCTCGATCAAGATCCGGGTCAAGACCTACGCCCACAGCCTCAAGCTCCACGAGGAAGCCCTCGACGACGCCGCCAAGAAGCGCGGGGAGCTGGCCATGAGCCTCGACAAGAAGCGCCTGGAGCTGCTCACCATGAAGCAGGCCCAGATGGCCGCCCGCCGCCAGGAGGACCCGGCGCTGGAGCGCCAGATCGCCGAGCTCGGGGACCGCCTGCGCAGCTATGTCGCGCCGATCACGCCGCCCGAGCAGCCCAAGGGCCTGGTCACGCTGAAGAAGAAGAACGCCGACGGAAACGTCGTGGCTACCCATGCCGGAGCCAACGCCGCACGCTGAGACAAGGGGATTCGTCATGACGATGCAAACGACCACGACGCAGAAGAAGAGCCTGCCCATTGTCGCCGCCCACAAGACGGCGGCCGACCTCGACATCGACGTCGACGCCGAGCTCCTCGCCTTCGAGCAGGCCGAGCGCGAGCGCATCGGCATCAAGGCCGAGCGGCGCCAGTGGGCCGACAACATGCTCGACCTGAAGATGAAGAAGAGCGAGCGCGCCAGCGTGACGCTCCTCATCAGCGGCCTCACCGCCGCGCAGGACTTCCTCACCGAGGGCGCCCTCCGCAGCCTCGGCTACAAGGTCCACTACTTCGGCATGAGCAACAACCGCGGGCTCCAGGCCGGCAAGGAGTTCGGCAACCGCGGCCAGTGCAACCCCACCTATTTCACGGTGGGCAGCCTGGTCCAGCACCTCATCGACCTCCGCGACAAGGACGGGATGAGCGCCGAGGACATCGTCAAGAACTTCGTCTTCGTGACGGCGGGCGCGTGCGGGCCGTGTCGCTTCGGCATGTACGTGACCGAGTACCGCAAGGCGCTCCGCGACGCCGGCTTCGACGGCTTCCGCGTGCTGCTCTTCCAGCAGCAGGGCGGCCTCTCGCAGGCCACCGGCGAGGACGTCGGCCTGGAGATGAACCCTCCCTTCTTCATCGCCATCATCAAGGCCGTCGTCTGCGGCGACGTGCTCAACGCCCTCGGCTACCGCATCCGCCCCTACGAGGTCGAGGTCGGCGCCACCAACCGCGCCATGGAGGAGGCCAAGAAGATCTGTTACGAGGCGCTCACCAGCCACAGCAACATCTTCGTCGCGCTCCACAAGGCCAAGAAGGTGCTCGAGGGGGTCAAGGTCGACAAGCTCCGCGCCCGCGCCAAGACCTCGATCATCGGCGAGTTCTGGGCCATGACCACCGAGGGCGACGGCAACTACCAGCTCCAGAAGTTCCTCGAGAGCGAGGGCGCCGAGAACGACATCCAGCTCACCACGGCGTGGCTGCTCTACAACATCTGGGAGGTCGCCCGCGACACCCGCCAGCGCCAGGATCTCCGCACCGCCGACGGCGGCAACTACGGCCTCGAGGGCCTCGACGAGTTCGGCGTCGCCAAGAAGCTGGCGATGATGCGCGGCGCCGAGGTCGGGCTCCGCGCCGGCTTCGAGGCGTTCGCCCTCGCGGCGGGCCTCTACGACTACCACCTCCCCGACATGGATCTCGTCGCCTCGGTGGCCAACGAGCACTACTCCAACGACCTCCGCGGCGGCGAGGGCCACATGGAGGTCGGCAAGCTGATCTGCAACGTGGTGATGAGCAAGGCGAACATCACCGTGAGCGTGAAGCCCTTCGGCTGCATGCCCAGCTCGGGCGTGAGCGACGGCGTACAGTCGCTGATCACCGCCAAGTACCCCGGCACCATCTTCTGCGCGGTGGAGACCAGCGGCGACGGCGCCACCAACTTCTACTCCCGCGTGCAGATGTACATGTTCAAGGCCCGCATCGCCGCCGAGAAGGAGCTCGCCCGCGCCTACGAGGCCACCGGCCTCACCGAGGCCGAGGTGCGCGCCTTCCTGGCCTCGCACCCGAAGTACGCCTCGCCGCTCCACCACGCGCCCCACAAGGTGGCGGGCTCGGCGGCCAACCTGGTCTACGAGGTGGCGCCGCTCATCCAGCAGAGCGCGCTCGAGCGCGCCTCGATCAAGGCGAAGGCTGCCGCCGCCGTCCTCAAGGGCGCCGCCCTCGGCACGCCCGCGGCGGCGCGCAAGGCCGTCGCCTTCGTGCGGGATCCGGAGACGCACGCCCGCCTCGAGCAGGACTTCCTCCTCGTGCGCGATCTCCTCCAGGGCAAGGCGCGCGAGCACCTGGTGCCGATGGCGCAGCGGCTCCTCGGCAAGGCCGTGTTCGAGAACAACCCCGAGGTGAGCCACCTGGCCCACAGCGGCGAGGCCATCGCCGCGGAGTAGACGGACCGCGTCCCTGAAGCGATCGGCCGGCGAGCACCCCTCGCCGGCCGTCTTCGTTTTGTCGGTCCGCGCGAGGAACGCCCGCGGGCTGAGCCGCTTCCCCGGTGCGGGCTCCCCTGCTAACGTCCGCAATCATGCGAGCAACGAACTGGGTGATGGGTTGGACCGCGGCGGCGCTGCTCTTCGCCGGGGCGGGGTGCAGCGGCGCGCTCACGTACACGATCGCGGGCACCGCCAAGTCCGCCGATCTGGACGGGAAGATCGTCGCCACCCCCAACAAGGACCGGGGGATGACGGTGGTCAAGATCGACCTCCAGCACCTCGCGCCGCCGGAGCGCCTCGGCAACGGCAAGACCTTCGTCGCCTGGACCAAGGACGAGAAGGGCAAGTGGGGCCGGATCGGCGCGCTCAAGTACGAGGAGGGGGCCCGCAAGGGCACCTTCGAGGAGGCCACCGTG
>Ga0302276_10004533_pt1 | contig 11664 bp, 12 predicted proteins | sample III_Bog_N2_3_FD_198768 | JGI IMG/M metagenome (GOLD analysis project Ga0302276, IMG submission 198768) | Peat permafrost microbial communities from Stordalen Mire near Abisko, Sweden - III_Bog_N2_3 | ecosystem: Environmental > Terrestrial > Soil > Wetlands > Peat | place: Sweden: Abisko... | reverse complement strand
TGGAATGGCGAGAGTCAGCACCCTTATCTGCCAGCCGATATTAGGGCGGCCCTGCTGAAGGCCGACGAGGCCATCCTGAGGGAAGATCGATTTGACGATAAAGCCTTCATAATGGCTATAACAAAGAACGACGAATTCAGATCTAAATTGGAACAAATAGCCAATTCCGATCGGCTTCCAGAGAATCAGAGACGCATACTATGGAACATTTTGAAATCTCGTTATGACGCACCAACATTCGACATTGGCGGGTTGAACTACGATATTATCTGGGCGGCGTTCGACGAAGAGCGACGTGACACAGCACTGCAGCGCTTACGTGGTGGCGGACCCAAGACAGCTTTGCAGCGCTTGCAGGATCTAAAGGGCGCAAATCATAATGAGGCAACGGGGGCCGACTCGGGAAAACAGTAGGGTCCTTCTCCCTCGTGCTGTCAGCTTCTGCCACGTGCAAGAGCCACTAGCCCTCCCGCGGCATCCGTTGCCCCAATCCCTGCGCCAGCATCGCGACCGCCAGAGCATTCAAACTCACCCCTTCCTGCCGTGCCCGCTCGGCCAGTCCGCGATGCAGGGATTTCGGTGTCCGCAGCACCCACTTGCCCGAATAAGCGTCCGAAGGATCGCCCCCGGGCGGCGGCACCGCCCTGCCGGCCGCCTGCATCGCAGCGATCCAATCGCGCTTCGCCTCGGCGCCGTTGGCGATGGCCTCCCCGATCGTTTCTCCATCCGACATGCAGCCGGGCAAATCGGGGAACTCGATCAGGTAGCCGCTGCCCTCTTCCGTCGACAACGGCCGGATGGTGAAGCGGTATTCAATCTCTTTCATCGTGACCTCTCACCGAGTCGATAAAGCGGACGAAGCGTTGCACATAAATCGGCTTGATCGGCCGGCGCGCCGGCACCGACAGCGCCTCCGCCAGGTTGGGATGCTCGAACACGACGTGGCTGCCGCCGGATTTGCGGACATTCACCCCGAAGGCTGCGGCGAGGCTTTCCAGGCTGGCGATTCGCCAGTCCTGTGGATTCCGCCGCATCGCTTCGAGTGTCTTGTCGCCCCTGGGCATGTGCACCCCTCATCATGGGGGTCATATAGTATCATTGGCGGTATCGTTCAACCGCTAGTGTGTTGCGCGGATGGGATGCTTCGGTCGCGGCATCGTGCCGGTATAGATGGCCGGCACGGGGGCCGGCCATGACGCATGGGTCACCCCCGATCCACCAAATACTGTCGGTTCACGCAGTTCTCCAACCGCCCGTCCCGCAAATACCGCGCCGCCGTGCGCGAGGAAAACGCCCGGTTATCCCGCATGCTCTCCGGCGTGAAAAACGCCGAGTGCGGCGTCACCACCAACCGGTGCCGGATCCAGTCCTCATTCCGCTGCCAGGCCGCGATCAGCCGAGACTGCGGATTGGCCGGCTCCTCCGGCAACACGTCCAGCCCGGCCGCCAAAACCGTCCCGTCCTTCATCGCGTCGTACAGTGCATCGGTATCCACGATCGGCCCGCGCGCGGTGTTGATCAGGATCATCCCCCGCTTCGCCGCGGCAAAGGCCGCCGCCCCGATCAGCCCCCGAGTCTCCGCCGTCAGAGGCGCGTGGATGCTGACGAAATCGCACTGCCCCATCAGTTCGGCCAGGGTATCGGCGCGGCGCACGCCGATCGCCAGTTCGTAACCGTTCGACTGGTAGGGGTCGTAGAACACCACGTCCATATCGAACGCCTTCGCCCGCCGCGCCGCCGCGGTGCCGATGCGGCCCATGCCGACAACGCCATAGGTGCAGACAGACAGCCGCCGCCCGAACGGGTTATGCGCGGGCCGCCAGTTGGCCCGCAGGTCGGCGCGCAGTTCGCTGTCGTGATAGGCGATGCTTTTCGCCAGCGTCAGCATCAAGGCGATGGCATGATCGGCGACCTCGCGCGTGCCATAGTCGGGCGTGTTGCAGACGGCGACGCCCATCTTGCCCAGCCGCTCCAGCGGCACTTCGTTGTAGCCGACGCCCATCTTCGCCAGAATGCGGCACTTGCGCAGCTTGTCTAGGTACTGATCCGGCGGGCAACCGCCCACGACGGCGTCGGCGTTTGCCCATTCCTCGTCTGTTACGTCCTCGTAGGTCGGGCGGAACACCATTTCGAAGCCCGGCCCAACGGCCTCACGGGCGACCGCTTCGTATTCGGGCGGTATGTTCGGCCAAAGAATGCACAGTGCCATCTTGTCGTTCCCCCTTCCTGGTTCTTGCGCCCCATCGCGCGCCGGCGCACGTCATCCTAAACGATCGGGCCGCCGCTCGGAATGGGGCGCCTGGCCAATCCCTGCGACAAGGCTCCACCATGCTGACAGACCTGCCCGTTTCCACCACCGTCCCCGCCGCCCGCGACGCCTACGAGCAAGGCTGCACGGCGAAGCTCACCATGCACCTCGGCGCGCTCGAGGCCTTCGAGCAGGCCATCGCCGCCGACCCCGGTTTCGCCCTCGCCCACACGGCCCGCGCGCACGTCCTGCTGGAACGCGGCGATACCCCGGCGGCCCGGGCGGCGATGGCAGAGGCCAAGGCCCTCGCCACCAGCCTGCCAGCCCGGGAAGCCAGCCACGTGGCGTTCTTCGCCCACCTCGTGGCCGGCGACACCGAGGCCGCCCTGACCGCCTTGCCAGCACACCTGAGCGCCTGGCCGCGCGACACCATGGTGCTCGGCACCGCGGCCTTCACCAACGGCCTGATCGGCAGTTCCGGCCGGCCGGGGCAGAAACAAACGCTGCTGGCCCTGTTGGACCAGCTCACTCCACACTACGGTGACGACGCGTGGTTCGCTGCTCACCACGGCATGGCGCTGTCGGAGAACGGCCAGCATGCCGCCGCCCGCCCGAAGATCGAGCATGCCCTCGTGCAGAGCCCCGCCAACCCCTGGGCGGCACACGCAAGCGCGCACTTGGCCTACGAGGAAGGCGACCCCGGAGCGGCCCGCGCCTTCCTGACCGCGTGGCTGACCACCTACCCACGGACCGGCGCGCTGTACAGCCACCTGAGTTGGCATCTCGCGATCGCCCACCTCGAATCCGGCGATGCGGCGACGGCGTCCGGCCTGTTCCGCAGCGCCGTTGCGCCTGAGGTCCACAGCGGACCACCGCGCGGGAAGCTGAACGATGCGGTGTCGTTTCTCTGGCGCTGGGAACTCGCCGGGCATCCGCGCGACACCGCGTCCTGGCGGGTGATGCACGACTTTGCCGCCAGCGCGTTCCCGCGCGCCGGCGCGGCGTTTTCCGACATGCATATTGCCCTCGCGCAGGCCGTGGCGGGTGATGACGCGGCGCTGACGGCACGCGCCGAGCAGATCGCGGCGCTGGCGCAGCAGGGTCGTTACCCGTCCGGTGACTGTGTGCCGGCCGTCTCGCGAGGCTTTGCCGCTTTCGAACGCGGCGATTTCGCCGCCGCGATCGATGCGCTGGAACCGGTTGCCGAGGCACTCGAACGCATCGGCGGCAGCCACGCACAGCTCGATCTGGTGCGGTTCACCCTGGTGAAGGCGTGGCTCCGAACCGACCATTCGGACAGGGCGCGCCGGCTATGGGCCATGCGGCGGCGCTCCGGCAACCCGGCGGCGCCGCCGTATTGAGACAGGCTATTCAGCGGCCAGGTTCGGGGTGAACTCCAGCGGCAGGCCCTTGTGGCCGGTCAGGCGTTCGCCTTCCGCGTACATCTCGAAGGCCCGTTTCTTCAGCGCCGGCAAGACCGCGGCAATCTGGTCCAGGTCGAGGTCGGCGGCGATGCCGGGATAGCCGGCGCGCTCGATCATCGGGCCGAGCTTGCGGTTTTCGATCTGCTCGAAGGTCCAGTCCAGCGGATCGTCGATGATCGTGAGGTCCCAGTTGGTGCGGTGGTTCTTGTTGCGCGGACCGTAATGATAATGCGCGTCCTTCCAGAAACAGTCGAACGCCAGAACTTCGGTTTCTTCCACGTAGGACTTGCCCTTCGAGCCGCCGACGTCGCCCAGCACGTGCAGCGCGAGGCCGCCGTCGCCGTTGCGCTGCCGCCGCATCTCCAGCCCGAAGCGGATGTTGCCGGCTTCGAAGATGTCCGTGCCGCGGTTGTGCTTGACGGTGTTGCGCATGCGGACGAACGTTTCTCGGGCGCAGGCCTCGACCTGCGGCAGGATGTCTTGCACCGCGGCCAGGTCGGTTGCCTCTGCGACCGCCGGATAGCCCGCGCGGGCCAGCATCTTGGGCAGTTTCTGGCTCAGGATGCGCACGGTCCAGCCGATCGGGTTGCCGTCGGTGATCGGGTCCATCCGGCAGTGCACGCCAAAGCCGCCACCAACCCGGCCGGGAGTCGCCAGGTCCGGATTCTCCGGGCCGTAGACGTAGCTCCGCTCCAGGTCGAAACAGTTGAAGCGCAGCAGCGCGGTCTGCTTGCCGTCGACATCGGCCGCGACGTCGATGGAGACGCCCTGATCTGAGTGGTCTTCGACGTTGGCATCCCACAGTTGGTGCCGGACGATGAAGCTCAGCGGCGGGGCGGTGAAGTGGGTTCCCTGGGATTGCGGCATGGCTGGACTCTCCGGTTGCGGTGTTTTGCCGAAGCTTAGGCAGGCGGCGCGCGCGTCGCAAGCCCGGGTCAGTCGATCCAGCGGTTCTCAATGCGGACGAATTGCAGTTGCAACTGGCAGCTTGGTTGGGCAGCTAGCCTCAGGTGAGGTTTTGTTAGCGGCGAACCGCTCTACCCGGGTCCAAATTACCACAAGTTGTGGATTTTTTCGTTGATAACCACTATATATAGTGGTTCGCTTTTGCATCGCGACTCGAATGTCGATTCCTCGGCCGGGTGAGCCTCGTTGACGAACTGATCGCCGAACTGAAAAGTGTCTGCCGGACAAGCGCAGGGGCCGCGTTGTGCGGGCGACGACACGATGGCGGACATCGGTCTCTCGGCATTCTCGATCTTCTTCATGGGCAGTCCCTCGTTCCTGGCACACCAACGAGCGCTGGAGGAAGGTCAGGGCCGGTCGAACTGCGAGACCCTTGTTCGGCATCCCGGCGATCCCCTGCGACAATTATATCCGCCAGATGCTGGACGGCGCCGCGCCAGCCACGTTCGACCCGCTGTTCTTCAAGGCGATCGGGGCGGCCGGGCCGCTGACGCGGTTTCAGTGCCTGGGTGGGCGGACGCTGATCGCGTTGGACGGGACCCAGCACGTCTGCTCGCGCAAGATCAAATGCCGGCAGTGCTCGACGCGGCGGCGTTCGGACGGCGGCACGGAGTATTTCCACACCTTCCTCGGTGCCACACTGGTTGCCCCGGGCCACAAGCAGGTCCTGCCTTTGCCGCCAGAATTCCTCGTGCCGCAGGATGGGGCCGAGAAACAGGATTGCGAACGCAACGCCGTCAAGCGCTGGCTGGCCAGGCATGGTACTGCGGTGACCCACCTCCGGCCGGTCTATCTCGGTGATGATCGCTTCGCCTGCCAGCCCATCGTTGCCGCCATCCAGAGTACCGGCGGCAACCTTGGTCCGCTTCGCGGCCCAAGCCTCACCTGCAAGCCGTCCTCGCACCAGACCATCACCGAGTATCTTCGGGGCGCCGAGCTGCATGAGCATCGCCAGACCGTCTGCAAACGCGGCAAGCGCACCACCACCGTCTATCGCTGGCTCTCCGCGGTACCACTGCGCGGCACCGACGACGCGATCATCGTCAACTGGTTTTCCATCGAGACTTTAGACGCCAAGGGAAAACGGACCTACTATAACAGCTTCGTCACCGATCTCCCGGTCTCAGCCGACACCGTCGCCGAACTGGCTACCTGCGGCCGGGCACGCTGGAAGATTGAGAATGAAACCTTCAATGTGCTCAAGAGGGGCGGATACAACCTCGAGCACAGTTTTGGACACGGCAAGGAAACGCTCGCCAGTGTCCTCGTCGCTCTCAACCTGCTTGCCTTCGCTTTCCATACGGCAGCTTATCTCGCCGTGCTTGCCTGGCAAGCCGCAGTCAATGCGCGTGGCCCCACATACCGGTTCTTCGAGCACCTGCGGACCATCACCGCTTATGTGGTCTTTCAGGGCTGGGACCACCTGCTGCGGTCCATCGCCTGTAGCGGCAATACGACCGCCTTGACCGGAGAACTGCCCCGTCCCGCAACCAACCCACCCGAGAATGGAGATGACACACCGAAAAAGCCTGCGAACATAAAATTTAGAATTGCTGGCCAAACTCAAATGCCGTGACGGCCACGACATCTCACGATCACGCTTCATCCGAACACTAAAAACCAGACATCCCGATCCCAAACCGTTCCGCAAACCCAAGCCGCCCCGCGTCGGTGATTGCAACCGCCCGCGTATCGCGTTGCCGCGCAATCCACCCCAACGCGAAACAGCGGCACGCCAGCGCCGCACCAAGCCGGCCCGCGATATGCGGACGGCGTTCGCTCCAGTCGAGGCAGGGACGGCAGAACACGCGCTTGCCCGCCACCGGCTCCGCCCCGAAATCGCGCAGGAGCGCGTGGCCCAAATCGGTGACCTCGCCGCCATCGGCCGACAGTGCCACATGGCCGCCCGCCTGCAGCGCATCGGCCATCGCGACGCCCAACCGCCCGGCGATATGGTCGTAACACGTCCGCGCCGTCCGCAGCGCCTCGCCGCCACACCAGGGTGAACGCGGCCGCGGGTCGGGACCGGCGACCGCCAGGATGCTCTCCATCATCTGCCCCACCAGCGGCGAGGCCAACCGGAAGTAGCGGTGCCGGCCTTGTTTTTCCAGGCTCAGCAACCCGGCCTCGGTCAGCTTGCCCAGATGTCCGCTGGTGGTCTGCGGCGAAACACGCGCCGCATAGGCCAACTCCTTGGCGGTCAGCGCGCCGCCATCCATCAGCGCGGTCAGGATGTTGGCGCGCGCCGGATCGCCCAGCAGCGCCGCGGTGGCGGCGAGTTGCGTGCTGTCATGCATGGCGGTCACTCCCTCGCATCCCCTGACCATACGACGATATACGCCACGACACAGCCCACGATGGTTCGGCCGCGGCCGAAGTGACGTGTCAGACGGAGCGCGCCGGCCGGCGCCGCAGCAGATCGATCCCCACCAGCAACGCGGGAATGCCGCAGACCGCCCATCCCGCCGCATAGCCGCCGGTCACCCGCAGCAGCAGTGAAAACACCGACGGCAGCAGGAACGCCCCCATCTGCCCGAACGACAACACCCCGCCAGTCACCGCTCCCGCCCTGCCCAATGGCGCGAGGCGCGCGGATTCCGACAGCAGTATCCCGTGCCACGACATCGCCGTGGCACTCAGAACGCCCGTCACCGCCCCGATTGCGACCACCGACCAGGTCACGGAAAAGCGGCCGGTCAACACCGCTGCCACCGCCATCCCGAAGGCCAGGCCCGCCATCACGAGTCGCGGCGCGACCCAGGAACTGCCAACCCAGCCCCACAGAATGCGACACGGAATGGCGATGGCGATCACCGCGGAGAACAGCGACCCCGCCGCCACCAGGTCGAAGCCCAGCGCCGTCAGAAAAGTCACAAAATAGGCGATAAACACCGCTTGCAGCCCGTTGAAGGCGAAGCAGGCGAACGACAGCGCCCGCAATTCCCGCACCGCCAGCACACTGGTGACGGTGGCGCGGAAATCCGACAGCCGGATCGCATGGGTCGGCAGCGGATCGGTGTCGAGCCGGCCATGCAGCGGTTGCAGCAGCAGTGCAAACAGCCAGCACAGCCCCGCACTGGCCAGCATCGTGCCGCGCCACCCCACCGTTTGCGCGAGCACCGGGCCGAGGGACCCGGCCAGCAGGATGCCCACGGGAATCGCCGTCTGGGTGATGGAAAAGGCGAACGGCGCCCAACGCCGCACCGCCCACCGGCCGAGGAGCTGAGAACTGGCAGGCGTTGCCACGGCGGCGATCCCGTTTCCGACCAGCGCCGACAGCACGAAGCCGGCGGCCCCGCCAAGAATCGCAACCGCCATGCCGGCGCCGGTTGACAGCAGGGCGACCTGGCTCATGCGGATCGCGCCATGGCGGATAATGAAGCCGCCCGATCCCAACTGTCCGACGAGGGCGGCCAGGGCCGACAGACCGAAATAGACGCCGACCCAGGACGGATCGGCGTTCAGTTCCTGGATGATCAGCGGTGCCAGGACCGCGGGCAGCGACCGGCCGATCGAACCGCAGGTTTGTTGCGAAAACATCGCCACCACGGCGACCAGCATGCGGTTCAACGGACGGGCTTCCTCTGGTTCGGACTGTTCGAACCCAAAGGGCGCGCGGGGTCAACATCGGTGAGGCCACGTGCTATCAGCGGCGCGCGCAACCGACCGGATGGAGATTTCAATGCGACTTTGGCACCTTGGCTGGCTCGTCTTTCCGCTGGCGTTGACGGGCTGCGGCGGCGACAAGCCCGCGGCGACACTCTCGGTGACCTGCGGCGGCAGCGTTGCCCTGGCGGGCGCCAGCTCCATCGATGTGGTGGGAGACCCGGCGAACGGGCGCGCGATCCTGAGCTACCCCGACCCGGCGAATGCGGGGCGGACGGGCACAATGGCGGTCCCGGCCCGCGATCGATGCACCATTGCCCCGGTCCTCAGCGGCAAGTGATCGTGCTTGCCGGCACCGCAAGGACCGGTGCTATAGTTGCCACGGGACCGGCGCCGCAGACGGCCGGCCCGCACGTCCCGGACGGTCACGGCCGGGACCAGGGAGGCAGATCATGAACGCACCGGTCCAATTTGACGCGCGGGACGACGCTTACACCACCCCGCTCGACCGCATCGACGTGAGCAACCCGCATCTCTATCAGGACGATACCTGGCGGCCGTACTTCGCGCGCCTGCGGCGGGAAGACCCGGTGCACTGGTGCGAAAAGGGCATGTACGGATCGTTCTGGTCCGTTACCCGCTACCGCGACATCATGGCCGTCGATACCAACCATCAGGCGTTTTCCTCCGACGCGCTGATGGGCGGCATCGTGCTGCGCGACCTGCCGCTGGACGACCGGCGCCCCAGCTTCATCTCGATGGACCCCCCGAAGCACGACGCGCAGCGCAAGATCGTCTCGCCGATCGTCGCGCCGATGAACCTCGCGCGCATGTCCGACACGATCCGCGAGCGGGTGGGGCGCATCCTCGACGATTTGCCGCGCGGGGAGATTTTCGACTGGGTCGATCGCGTCTCGATCGAACTGACCACGCAGATGCTGGCGACCCTGTTCGACTTCCCGTACGAGGAACGGCGCACCCTGACCTACTGGTCCAACGTCGCCACGGTGAACACGCGCGCGGGCACCGAGATCGATTCCGAGGCCAAGCGCAACGCGGTGCTGGACAAGGCGGTCGCGTATTTCACCGACCTCTGGCACCAGCGGGCGCAGGAACCGCCGCGGCCCGATCTCATCTCGATGCTGGCGCATGGCGAGGCGACGCGCGATCTGCCGTCCCGCCCGCACGAATTCATGGGCAACCTGCTGCTGCTGATCGTGGGCGGCAACGACACGACGCGGAACTCGATCTCCGGCAGTCTGCTGGCGCTGAACCAGTTCCCCGATGAATATCGCAAGCTGCGCGCCAATCCCGATCTGATCACCGCGATGGTGCCGGAGGTCATTCGCTGGCAGACGCCGGTGATCCACATGCGGCGCACCGCGCTGGCCGACACCGAGATCGGCGGCAAGACCATCCGCAAGGGCGACAAAGTGGCGATGTGGTACCTGTCCGGCAACCGCGACGACGACGCGATCGAGCGGGCGGACGATTTCATCATCGACCGGACGCGCCCCCGGCAGCATCTGTCCTTCGGCTTCGGCATCCACCGCTGCGTCGGCAACCGGCTGGCGGAGATGCAGCTGACCATCCTGTGGGAGGAAATCCTCAAGCGCGGCTGGCCGATGATCGAGGTGATGGGCGAGCCGGTGCGGGCCTATTCCAACATCCTGCGCTCGATCAGTTCGTTGCCGGTGCGCATTCCGGTTTGATCGGCGGGAGGTCTTCGATGTCCATTCCCTATTATGACTGCATCGCCCATCACGCCATGCGGCGGCCGGACTCGCTGGCGACGGTAGACCTGGCGACCGGGAGGCACCACAGCTATCGCGTGTTCGACGACCGTGTCGCGCGCCTGGCCGGTGCTTTCGGATCGCTGCTTGGTGTCGAACCCGGCGACCGCATCGCCGTGTTGGCCCCGAACGGCACCGATATCTTCGACGTGCAGTTCGCCTGCGGGCGGACCGGCGCGATTTTCGTGCCGCTGAACTGGCGGCTGGCCGATGCCGAACTGCGCGCGATCCTGGCCGATTGCACCCCGGAGGTGTTGGTCTTCGATCCCGATTTCACCGATCGGGCGCAGACCCTGGCGCTGGATTGCGGCATCCGGAAAATGCTGCCGTTCGGCCCGACCTTCGAACACATCACGGGTACAGAACCGCGCCTCGATGCGCCGGTGGCGGCGACGTTGGACGACATCTCGACCATTCTCTACACGTCCGGCACCACGGGACGGCCCAAAGGTGCGATCATCACCCACGGGATGAACTTCTGGAACACGGTCCACAGCATGGCCGTCGCGAACGTGTCGCGCGCCACCGTGTTCCTGGGCCTGCTGCCGCTGTTCCATACGGGTGGGCTGAACGTGTTTTCCTACCCGGCATTCCAGGCCGGCGGTTCGGTGCTGATCATGCGCGCCTTCGATGCGGGGGAGGCGCTGCGGCTGATCGGCGACCCGCTGGTCGGGGTCACGCACTTGTTTGGCGTGCCGGCGAACTTCCAGTTCATGGGGGCGCATCCGCGGTTCACCGACACCGACATGAGCCGGATGATCTATGCCGGCGTCGGCGGCGCCCCCACCCCGGACACGATCCTGCGGCAATGGCAGGAACAGGGCCTGATCCTGCAGCAAGGCTACGGCATGACCGAAACGAGCCCGCTGGTGCTGATGCTCGACCGGGAGGATGCGGTGCGCAAGGCCGGCTCCGCCGGCAAGCCGGTGCTGAATATGGAGATGCGCGTCGTGGGCGAGGACGGCACCGACGCGCCGTCCGGCACGATCGGCGAATTGTGGGTGAAAGGGCCCAACATCACCCGGGGTTACTGGCAGCAGCCCGAGGTGACGGCGGCGTCCTTCACCGATGGCTGGCTGCATACCGGGGATGCGGCGCTGGTCGATGATGAAGGCTATTACTACATCGTTGACCGGTGGAAGGACATGTACATCTCCGGCGGGGAGAATGTCTATCCGGCCGAGGTGGAGAACGTGCTGTATCAGAACGAGTCCATCGCCGAGGCGGCCGTGATCGGCGTCGCGGATGCGCGCTGGGGTGAGGTCGGACGTGCGGTGGTCGTCGTCCGGCCGGGACAGTCACTGACCGAAACCGAGGTTGTCGCGCATTGCGCCGCGAACCTGGCGCGCTACAAGTTGCCGCATTCGGTGGTGTTCACCGACGCGCTGCCACGCAATGCGACCGGGAAGGTGCACAAGCCAACATTACGGCGGCACTTCGGACAGAGCTGACCGAAAGGTTGAAAGCAAGTTCCCCCTCCCCTTGAGGGAGGGCGTCAGGGGGAGGGGGCTCGGCAAGACGAAGCTCCGTCGTCTCAGGCAAACCGAAACCAGCCCCCCCCCCCCCCCCCCCCCCCCCCCCCGCGGGGGGGGGGGGGGGCGCGGCCGCCCCCCAGGCCGGGCACCAC
>Ga0302276_10004530_pt1 | contig 11669 bp, 9 predicted proteins | sample III_Bog_N2_3_FD_198768 | JGI IMG/M metagenome (GOLD analysis project Ga0302276, IMG submission 198768) | Peat permafrost microbial communities from Stordalen Mire near Abisko, Sweden - III_Bog_N2_3 | ecosystem: Environmental > Terrestrial > Soil > Wetlands > Peat | place: Sweden: Abisko... | reverse complement strand
ACGCTGGATTTCGCCGCCGCCGCGCGCGCCAGATCCAGCGCGTCGTCCTGCAGATATGCCGTTTTGCAACGGGCCTCGTCGGTGAACGGATGATCAAACAAGCCTTTCTCAAATTTTACCGTCAGCACCCGGCGGACGGCATCATCCAATACTTTTTTGGAGATCGTCCCCTGCTCCACCTGCGACTTCAGCGTGTCGCGGTAGGCGGACGAAACCATTTCCATGTCCACGCCCGCCGTCAGCGCGAGCCGCGCCGCGTTGGTCGAGTCGGCGGCGATGCCGTGGTCAACCAGTTCCTCGACCGCGTCGTAATCGCTGACGATGAAGCCGGGAAACTTCCATTCGCCGCGCAAAATATCGGTGAGCGTGTGCCGGTTGCCGGTGGCGGGAACGCCGGACAAACAGTTGAACGCGCTCATCAGCGTCAGCGCACCGGCGTCCACGCCGGCCTGGAACTGCGGCAGATAAAAATTGCGCAGCGTGAACTCGGAAATTTCCGTGGTGTTGTAATCACGCCCGCCTTCCGCCGCGCCATAGCCGACGAAATGTTTAACGCACGCGACGACCTGGTTGGGGTCCGCCACATTGGTTCCCTGGAAACCGCGCACGCTCGCCGCCGCGTCGAGCGCTCCAAGATATGGGTCTTCGCCGAAACCCTCGGCGATGCGGCCCCAGCGCGGATCGCGCGCCAGGTCCACCATGGGCGCGAACGTCCAGTCCACGCCCGCGGCCGCCGCCTCGCGGGCGGCAATCGCCTCCGTTTTTTCAAACAGCCCCGGCTCCCACGCGCACGCCTCCGCCAGCGGAATCGGAAACGACGTACGAAATCCGTGGATGACGTCGTAGCCGAAGATAAGTGGGATGCCGAGGCGGCTTTGTTCCACGGCGAGATGCTGCAGTTTGTTGCGCATCACGGGCGATTCGATGAGCGCTTCACCGCCCAGAAACGAACCCAGCCCGCCCTGACGCAAGATGGCGGCATTTTTTTTATCCGCGTCGCGGCCCAGGTCCACCTGCCAGAGCTGGCCGATTTTTTCGTCCAGCGTCATCCGCTGGAGCAAATCTTTCACGCGCCGGGCGACGGGCTGCGCCGGGTCTTCATAGACATCCTTACGGCCGTTTTTGTCCAGATCAATCCAGCCGGTATGAAAAATCGGGGAATCGGCTACCGCCGTAAAGGCAATGATCAGCAGCGGAATGGTCGCGGTGAATTTCATCGGCAGAGACTTTGGCGGGAAGCCGGGAGAAATTCAAAAACAATTTCAGGCAAAGGCCGACCGCAATGGCGGGCAGCGAACTGCCCTCCCTACCTTTACAGACCCGCCACCAGCACCACAAACTCGCCTTTCAAACTGCGCTTTGCCGCGATCTCCAGCAGCGCTGCCGGCCGGCCGCGCAGAAATTCCTCAAACTTCTTCGTCAGCTCGCGCGCCAGCACCACCTCGCGTTCGGGATAAACCTCGTTCAACTCGCCCAGCAGTTTTTCGATGCGATACGGTGATTCGTAGAAAACCAAAGTGCCGGCAACGGCCTTCAACGATTCCAGCTGGTTTCGTCGCTGGCCGGACTTGTGCGGCAGAAAACCGACGAAATGAAATTCGTCCGTCGGCAGCCCGCTCGCCGTGAGCGCAGCGACCAGTGCGCAGGGACCGGCCACCGCTTCGACGCGGAAGCCGGCGGCGATGGCGGCTTTCACCACGCGCTCACCCGGATCGCTGATACCAGGACTGCCGGCATCCGTGACGAGTGCCACTTTTTCGCCGCGCCGAAGCCGCTCGATGATTTCCTCGCTTCGTTTCGCTTCGTTAAACTGGAAATAGCTCAACAGCGGTTTGCTGATGCCGAAATGTTTCAGCAGCTGCCCCGAATGGCGCGTGTCCTCGGCGGCCACCACGTCGCACTCGCGCAGGACGCGGAGCGCGCGGAGCGTAATGTCCTCGAGATTGCCAATGGGCGTGGCCACGAGGTAAAGCGTGCTGGCGGTGAGCGGCGGCAGAGCGGCATCCATGCGCTGAATAAAACAGAAATTCGCGACCAAATAAAATGGATTCGGCTGGCTGGGTTTTAACCACCGCGCCGCGATATTGCCGGAAATATAGAAATCCGGTAACCGCCTTGTCGGCTAGACAAAAATTGTCTGGTCACGGCCTGGACCGACGGAGGCGATATATAACCGCGCATTCGTCAGGTCGGAAATCGCCTTCAAATACTCGCGCGCCTTGGCGGGAAGCTGCTTAAACGTCTTGGCCTTGTCGGTCGGCGTGCGCCAGCCTTCAAACTCGACGTAAATCGGTTCACACGCGGCGAGGACATCCGCGTCGTTCGGCATGTAATCGTATTGCGTCTTGCCCTGGCGATAGGCGACGCAGACTTTGATGTTCTCCACCGTGTCGAGGCCGTCGAGGTTCGTGATGGCGAGGTCGTCAATGCCGTTGACCATCGTCGCATGGCGCGTGGCGACGGAATCAAACCAACCGCAGCGCCGGGCGCGGCCGGTGGTCGCGCCGAATTCGCGGCCCATGCCGTGGAGCAGGTCGGAAATCTCCGCGTTCTCCGTCGGCAACGGCCCTTCGCCGACCCGCGTGGTGTAAGCCTTCATCACACCGACGACGCGATCCATGCGATGCGGCGGCACGCCGGAACCGGTGCACGCGCCGCCGGCCGTGGTGTTCGACGAGGTGACAAACGGATACGTGCCGTGGTCAATGTCCAGAAACGTGCCCTGCGCGCCTTCAAACAAAATGTCCGCCTGTCCGCGAATGGCTTCGTGCAGCAAAACCACGGTGTTGGTGACGAACGGCTTGAGGTATTGGCCGGCTTTATTGTATTCCGCAAAAACCTGTTTGAAAGAAAGCTGCTTGGCGCCGAGCGATTTCAGCACGACGTTGTTTTCCTTGATGCGGGCGGAAAGTTTCGCTGCGAGCCGGGCCGGATCAACCAGATCGCCAACGCGCAAACCGACGCGCGCGGCCTTGTCGCCGTAGGCCGGGCCGATGCCGCGCTTGGTGGTGCCGATTTTATTTTTGCCTTTCAGCACTTCGCGCTGGGCGTCAAGCTCACGATGATAGGGAAAAACGACGTGCGCGGTTTCGCTCAAAACGAAATTCTTCGGCGTGACCTTGACGCTGATTTTCTTCAGCCCTTCGATTTCCTCGACCAGGCCGATGGGATCAACGACCACGCCGTTGCCGATGACGCAAAGTTTTTTCGGCCGCAATATGCCGGACGGCACAAGGTGCAAGACGTATTTCTTTTTGCCAAGCCAGACGGTGTGGCCGGCGTTGTTGCCGCCCGCGTAGCGGACAACGATGTCCGCCGACTCCGTGAGCACGTCAATGATTTTGCCTTTGCCTTCGTCGCCCCACTGGGCGCCGACGAGAATTGTGTTTGCCATAAATTGTTTTACTTCGGCGGCGCTGCAGCGCCGCCCTGCCGCCGACAATAAAAATCCCCGGACAAAAATCCGGGGCAAAGCGGCGGGGTCTTTGCCTGAAGAAACTAGAAAACTGTGGCGGGCGTGTCAATTCGACTTTGCAAACAACTTCGCCGACCGGGCGAAGGCATCCGTCGGCATGCCGAGGTCGTGTTTCATCAGCACGTCACGGTCCCACGGATTATTTGTCCGCCAGATTTGCCACTTCTGCCGCAGCGACAGATGAAACGAATACCACGGCGACACCAGCGTGGTGTTGATGAGCGGAAAATCCGTGCCATAAACCAGCCGGCCGGAAAACTCCGGCTTGGTCAGCGCCTCCCGCAAACAGCCCGGCTTGTTGAGCTGGGTCAACGCGGAGATGTCCGTGTAAAGATGGGGATATTCCCGCATTAGCCGCGCCAGCCGATCGGGGCCGCGCTCGCCATGATATTTTTCCGACGACGCAATGTGCGCCGCCACCACCGGCACACCGAGGCTCAACGGCAGGCGCAGTTTTTCCGGGTCGCCAAATTCCTCGGCCGCGCGGGAAAAGGATTTTTCCCGGCCGGTGTGTGACAGCAGCGGCAGGTTCAGCGCCGCCATTTTCTGGTAAAACGGAATCAGCTTCGGATCGTCGGGATTGATTTCCATGATCGGCGGAATCCATTTCACCAGCACCGCGCCGTGCGCCTTGGCCCAGCCGCGCCAGCGCGTCCGGCCGATACGGATTCACCGATGCTCCAAACAAACAATTGGTGTGCCGCGCGCAAACGCCGGCGACGAATTCATCCGGCACAAAAACCTCCGTCCGGTTCGTGTCAAGATTGCCAACCGAATCCACGACGCCGTCGAGCGCGAGCAAAACAACCTGGCTTACAAAATGGCTGTGCGCGAGCGATTCGGAAATGCGGTCACCCACCAGATTGTCGCCCTGCGCCAAAAGTTCCTTTTTGGAAACGCCGAAGCTGTGTAGATAAATGCTGAACCGCCAGTTGTTCCGCAAACGCGGCGAAACCCAGCAACCGCTGCCGCCCGCACCGAGGCCGGCGATGTGGCAGTGCATGTCCACGATGCCGGCGGGAATCGGTTCCACCGGCCGGAACGGCCGCGCAAGAAGACAAATCCAAATGAAGCCGGTGGCGATGACAGCCACGAAAAGGATTTTCCGGCGGCGCATGGCGGCGGGAGATTTTAATTTGGTATTTTTCATGGCGTCAGCCTACGGGCAAAACTGCCAGAGCCGGGAATTGATAAAACTGGGCGCGGCATTGAAAAAACCAATCGTCAGCCGTTGGTGCCGGCCGGCAAACCGGCCCCGGCGACCGCGCTGACCGGCCTTGGGCACGGATTTTAATCGCAAATTATAGTTGCGCTGGGCGGCATTTGCCCGTAATTAAAGGACTGTCGAAGGTTCAGTCTGCGGCAGTTGCAGTGCAGACATTTTCCAAAGTTCACTTTTCCAACAATTTTTCGGAAGGGTTTCAGCCTTCGGCCACAATATTGTTATGAGCGAAACACAGGCAAACGGCGATAAAACGCCCAATCCCAACTACGGTGCCGGCTATCTCGAAATCTCCGAGAAAGGCTTCGGCTTCCTGCGCACGGCGCAAAACCATTTCCATCCCAAGCCGACGGACATATTTGTCACGCCGGACACCATTCGCCGCAGCTTCTTGCGCGAAGGCAGCTTTGTGGAAGGCGCCACGCAGCCGCCGCATCGCGGCACCAGTCCGCAGCTCCGAACGGTGGACAAGGTCAACGAAATGCCGTTTCAGGATTACACCAAGGCCGTCCGGTTTGAAAACCTGACAAGCATTGACCCGATTGAAAAATTCCAGCTCGAAACCACGCCCGACCTGCTCGAAACCCGCGTGATTGACCTCGTCACGCCCATCGGCAAGGGCACGCGCGGGATCATCGTCGCGCCGCCGCGCACGGGCAAGACCACGATCCTGAAGCAGATTTGCAATGCCATCACCACCAACCATCCGGACGTTCACGCGATGGTGCTGCTGATTGACGAGCGCCCGGAAGAAGTCACAGATTTTCAACGCTCGGTGAAGGCCGAAGTCGTCGCCTCCTCGAACGACATGGAACTGGAAACGCACGTCCGCCTTTCGCGCTTCATGATTGAGCGCTGCCGGCGCATCGTGGAATCCGGCAAGGATGTTTTCGTGCTGATGGATTCGCTGACGCGCATCGCCCGCGCCTACAATTCCGTTCACGGCGGCAGCGGCCGCACGATGACCGGCGGCGTGGACGCCCGCGCGCTGGAGATTCCGCGCAAGATGTTCGCCTCCGCGCGCAAGATTGAAAACGGCGGCTCGCTCACCATCATCGCCACCGCGCTGGTGGACACCGGTTCGCGCATGGATGAATTGATTTTCCAGGAATTCAAAGGCACCGGCAACATGGAGCTGATTTTGGACCGCAAGCTTTCCGACCGGCGTTTGTATCCCGCAATTGACATCCCGAAATCCGGCACGCGCAAAGAGGAAAAACTCTTCCCGGCAAAAAATCTCGAAGCCATCCGCAAACTCCGCCGCACGATGGTGGATTTGAATCCCATCGAAGCGATGGAAACGCTCACCGCCGCGCTCAAAAAATTCAAAACTAACGACGAGTTTCTGGCGAAGATGGCGGCGTGATCAGGGTTGAATCGCGAATGGTTAAATCGTTAAATCGGTTTTCCAATGCAACGATTTAACCATTCAACACAGCACGCTTTGCTTTCACGGCCACCGCTGGAGCGGATGCTGCGCATCCATCAGGCGTTGCTAACCGGTGGTTTTCCCAATGCCAGCAAGCTGGCGCACGAGGTCGAGGTTTCCACCAAAACCATTCATCGCGACATTGAGTTCATGCGCGACCGGCTGAACCTGCCAATTGAATTCGCGGCCAGCAACAACGGTTATTTCTACAACGGTGAAGTCAGCGGCTTTCCCACGATGCAGATCACCGAGGGCGAAATTTTCGCCCTCGTCGTCGCCGAAAAAGCCTTGCAGCAATATCGCGGCACGAGCTTCGAGAAACCGCTCCTAAGCGCCATCAAAAAAATGGAGCAGGCGCTGCCGGACACCATTTCGCTAAACCTCGCCGACATTGAGCAGACGATTTCCTTCCGCACGCGCGCGGAGCCAATTCTAAATCTGGAGATTTTCGACACGCTCGCCCGCGCCGTCGCCCAGCGGCAGCAGTTGGAATTGCATTACCGCAAACCCGGACAGGCGGCGGAAAAGCGGCTCGTGGACGCATATCATTTGGCCAACATCAACGGCGAATGGTATCTGTTTGCCTACGACCACGCGCGCAAAGACCTGCGCACCTTTGTTCCGGCGCGAATTCAATCCGCGAAGCCCACGGGCAAAACCTTCGAGCGCACGCAAAAATTCTCCCTGGAGAAACGATTGCGCGACAGCTTCGGCGTCCATGCCGGCGAAGGCGAATTTGACGTGGTCATCCGGTTCAACGCCCGCGCCGCCGATTACATCCGCGAAAAAAAGTGGCACGCGTCGCAAACCTTGCGCGATTTGAAGGCCGGCGGGGCGGAATTAAAAATGAAGCTTTCCAGCCTCGCCGAAGTGCAGCGCTGGGTCTTAAGCTGGGGCGGCGATGCGCAAGTGTTGAAACCCAAAGAATTGGCCGCATCCGTCTGCGCCGCCGCGAAAAAAATTCTCCGGCCAGCGGAATGAACGAATAGCGTCAGGCAAACCGCGCGCCACTTCATTGTTTCATGACAGGGAATTAAACGGCGAGACAAGATAAACCAAGTGCACGCTGGCGTCGGAAATTATTTGTAGTCGCGCAAACATTTCAAATTGTCCCGCAATAGCAGTTTATTCAGGCCGCCGCATATCAAAAAACTTCCCCGCACGACTGGCAACCCTTAATTTTACCCCGCTCAATTCGTCTACGAAAGCAGCTTTCAATCGTCACCGGCTCTCATTTCACCCGTCCCGATGGCAATTTGAAATTGGTGCGACGAACCCCAACATTGAAGCGCTGGACCATTCTTGAAATGGCGCGGGGCCAGCAACCGGATAAACTTAAAGTTTTCAAACCATAGTATCACGCGCGGCGGCCAGGTCTTTGGGCGCGGTGCGATTCTCAATTGAGCGGCCGGTTGGGAAGTCGTTCTTGGGCCAGTGATCCCGTTATTTTTTCACTGCTCCGAGCGGCAGGACGGTTTTGCCGGAAACTTCGTTCAGCACCTGCGCGAGGCCGGTGTAAATGGCGGCCAGCCCACAGACGATGCCTTCAAAACCGGTGGCGTGTTTGAAACTGGCGCTCGCACCGGTGAAGTCACCGATGGCGAGCAGGAAAAATAGAATTGTCAGCGTGCCAAAGACCACCTGCAAGGCGCGGTTCAACCGGAAGGTGCCGAGAAACATCACGGCGGTGAAGAGCCCCCAGATGGAAAGATAGGAGGCCAACGCGCTTTCGTTGGTGGCGGCGACGGTGGGAATGATTTTCGGAAGCACCACCAGCGCCACAAGCGAGAGCCAGAAAAAGCCGTAGGAGATGAAGGCGGTGGTGGCAAAGGTATTGCCCTTTTTCCATTCCATGATGCCGGCGATAATCTGCGCGGTGCCGCCGTAGCAAAGCCCCATCGCCAGGATCATACTGTTGAGTTCAAAATAACCAGCGTTGTGCAGGTTAAGCATCACAGTGGTCATGCCGAAACCGAGCAGGCCGAGCGGCGCAGGATTGGCGGAGGTATCTTTGAGTTGGGTGGTGGCTTCGTTCATGTCCAGTTTGGGTTGGGTTGAGTTTGGTTGGTGTGAACGGCGCGATGATTACACGGCCAAAACCACCGGGTCAAGCCCGGCGGCGGACGAAATGACGTCCCTTCCCGCCCCGGGTACCGGCTCCGTTTCATTTGTAACTGCGGCGTTTCTGCCGGCGTCTAATCGCGCGTCCCGGTATTCCGTTATCCACTATGAATTTTTACAAATTGGCCATGGTTGCACTGCTGTCGCTGCCGGCGGCGTTGCCAGCCGCCCTGTATCCGCCCGTCAAGATTTCCAACGAGACCGACGCCTATATTCTCGACAACGGGATCGTGACCGCCGAAATCTCGAAACGTTCCGGTGATCTGACTTCGCTCAAATACCGGAACCTGGAAATGCTCGACGAGCACGGCGACCGACAGGCTGCCTACTGGTCGCACAACGCGGCGCGCGGCAAACAAGCGGGACGCATCACGATTGATCCCAAGACCAACGGCGGCAAACGCGGCGAAGTTTCCATTAAAGGCATTTCCGGCGGCGCTCAGATGGGCAGCGGCCCGGGCGGCAGCGTCGTTGCGGACATCGAAATTCGCTATGCGCTCGGGCGCGGCGATGCGGGCGTTTATACTTATTCCATTTTCTCGCATCCGACGAATTATCCGGCCACTTCCATCGGCGAGGCGCGCTTTTGCATGAAGCTTAACGACGGCCTCTTCGACTGGATGACGGTGGATTCCAACCGGAACATGGAGATGATCACGACCTACGACTGGAACCACGGCACGCAGATGAATTTCAAGGAAGGCCGCCGCATGAACACCGGTCTTTACCAAGGCGAGGTTGAGCACAAATACGATTACTCCGCCAACCAGTTTGACGTGCGCGCGTGGGGCTGGTCCAGCAGCGCCCAGCACGTCGGCATCTGGCTTGTGAACCCGAGCGTGGAATACCTGAGCGGCGGGCCGACGAAGTTTGAGCTTTCCTCGCACCGCGACGCCACCTTCAACACTAACGCGCTCAACGCCCCCGCCCCGCCAACGCTCCTGAACTACTGGCGCGGCAGCCATTATGGCGGCAGCATCTGCAATATCGCCGCGACGGACGCATGGACGAAAGTCATCGGCCCGTTCGTGATCTACTGCAACGCGGGGAAAAATCCCGACGCCATGTGGCATGACGCGCTTGCCAAAGCCGCCAAGGAGGCGAAGGCTTGGCCTTACGACTGGGTTAACGGCGTGGATTATCCGCATAAGAACGAACGCGCGACAGTCAGTGGAAAAATCATCCTTGACGATCCGCAGGCACCGGGCTTGAAGATGAAAAACCTGCTCGTCGGCCTTACGGCCCCTGATTATGCGCCGGCGGTAATCCCGCGCGGCCCGCGCGACGGCGGGGGCGGCGGACGCGGCCGTGGACGCGGCGGACGCGGCGGGGGCACCAATGACAGCGTTGGCGCCACCAATACCAGCAGTCAAATTGAAACCGGCGCGACCAATCTACTCGCACACGCCGGCACCAATTACGACGCCGGCGAAACCGGCGGCTATGGCCTGGCCGGCGGTGGGGACGACGAAGAGGCCATGTTGACCAACCAAAGCAGTTCCATCAGCGCCGGCACCAATGACAATTTGAATGCGGATGAAAATTCGACCAATCATTTCGAGCTTGCTAGCACCAATCACAGCGAAACAACTGGCGGCACCAACAGCACCGCGTTGACCGGGCCGAAGGAAGTTGCCAACATTGAAACGAACCTGATTTCCGGCAGCACCAATTCCGCTGCCATTTCCGGCGGCGACTCGACGAATCAGCTTGGGCGCACCGGCGCCAACTTAAATGTCGGATCCGGCAACAGTTCCGGCCGGGGCGGCACCAACCGGCTGCGCGGCGGCGGATTACCGCGCATCGTGGACTGGCAGATTGATGCAAAAAACTACGAATTCTGGGTTCGCGCTGATGCCAGCGGAAAGTTTTCCATTCCCAATGTCCGCGCCGGAACCTACTCGCTGCACGCCATCGCCGACGGCGTGCTGGGCGATTTGACCGTGACCAACATTACCGTCAAATCCGGAAAAAATCTATCGCTCGGGAAAATCACCTGGCGGCCCGTGCGCTATGGCCGGCAGATTTGGGACATCGGCATTCCGAACCGCAGCGGCGCGGAATTTTTCAAGGGCGACCAGTATTTCCACTGGGGCTGGTATCTCCAATATCCGAAGCTGTTTCCCTACGACGTGAAATATGTCATCGGCCAGAGCGATTATCACAAAGACTGGTTTTTTGAACAAGTGCCTTACAATGACAACACCAACAACACCACCGGCCGCGGTAATGGCAGCGAGACGACCTGGACGGTCACGTTCACCCTGACCAACGCTCCGCATGGAAAAGCCACCTTGCGCCTGCCGATTTGTGGCGTGGGCGCACGGAACATCACGGTTTACATGAATGACCGCGTCGTCGGCAGCGTCACCAACCTGAGCTACAACGCCACCATCAACCGCGATGGCATTGGCGGATATTGGTCGGAACACAACGTGGTATTCAATGCGGCGAGCATGAAGACTGGCACCAACCTGCTGGAGTTAAGCATTCCCGCCGGCGGCCTGACCAGCGGCATTATCTACGACTACCTGCGGCTGGAACTGGACGAAAACGCGGCACCGCCAAAGTAGATTGGAAATTGGGCAGACCTTTAATGAGTCCTGACAACGAAGTTCAGACCACCATCCGGCCAAATTACTCCGGCATGGTCTTCAACTGATCGCCGCTCATCGGCTGGGTGCCCTTCATCTCCGCGCGGATTTTCTTGATGTCGTCCGCCGTGACTTCGCCGGCCTTGTTGCCCCACGCAGTGCGCATGTAAGTGAGCACCGCAGCCAGATCGGCATCGGGCAACGCCGCGCCCATCGCGGCCATGTTTAGATTCCATTCCTTGCCTTCAACCGATAGTGTGCCGCTGACGCCCGCGAGCGGGATGTGCGCCAGCCGGTTGACACCTTTGGCTAAAACCCATTCGGAACCAGCCAGAGGGGGTGCCTGACCGGGTTTGCCCATGCCATCCGCGCCGTGACAAATGCCGCAGACAGCTTCATAAACTTTTTTGCCCTGCGCTGCCGCCGCCGCCGCGCCGGATATCGGCTGGAAGGCTTCCAGCTGTTCGGCTGAGGAATAGGGCGCGTAAATTTTCGCATCGAACCAGCCGCTGTGCTTGTCAAAAAATACGAAGCCAAGAAACAGCAGCGTCAGCGTCGTGACGACAATCCACATCGGCGCGGCCGAACGCGTCGCGGTCGGTTCGGCGTTGTTCGGGGCGGGACAGGATGACGGATCTTCGCTCATGGTTTGGCAGAGGTGATGGGCGAGAACGGCGCTTCATACAGCGGCGCATCCGCGCGCAGGCTCAACAAATACGCGACGAGTTCCTTCGCTTCCAATTTCGGCACGACTTCGTAGCCGGCGGCGGGCGCAAATGCCGGCGGCAGGTTCAAGGCATCGGACGCGGGCGCAGAACCCATTTTGCG
>Ga0302276_10004520_pt1 | contig 11686 bp, 11 predicted proteins | sample III_Bog_N2_3_FD_198768 | JGI IMG/M metagenome (GOLD analysis project Ga0302276, IMG submission 198768) | Peat permafrost microbial communities from Stordalen Mire near Abisko, Sweden - III_Bog_N2_3 | ecosystem: Environmental > Terrestrial > Soil > Wetlands > Peat | place: Sweden: Abisko... | reverse complement strand
CGCGCTGGAGCCCTTCGAAAAACACCCCGACATGGTGCTGAAACGCGCCGATATCGCCAGCTTCGTCGCCAACTGGTCGAACAAGGCCGACAATATCCGCGCGATCGCGCAGGAGCTGAACATCGGCCTCGATGCGCTGGTGTTCGTCGATGACAACCCCTTCGAGCGCAACCTGGTCCGCCAGGAACTGCCGATGGTCGCGGTGCCGGAGGTATCGGACGATCCGACCGGCTATCCCCTGGCGCTCGCCGATGCCGGCTATTTCGAGGGCCTGTCGGTCACCGACGAAGACCGCGAACGCACCAGCCAATACCAGGGCAACAAGGCGCGCGACCTGCTGAAGGCCGCCGTCACCGACCTGCCTTCCTATCTGCGCGGGCTGGAAATGCAACTGGTGTGGAAGCGGTTCGACCGCATCGGGCTGCAGCGGATCGTGCAACTGATCAACAAATCCAACCAGTTCAACCTGACCACCCGCCGTTACACCGACGAGGACGTGGTCGCGGTGATGGCCGATCCCGACGCATTCGGGTTGCAGCTTCGCCTGCTGGACCGCTTCGGCGACAACGGCGTGATCGCGATCATCGTCGGGCGGCTGCTCGCCAACAAGGACCTGGATATCGACACCTGGCTCATGAGCTGCCGCGTCCTGGGCCGCCAGGTCGAACCCACCACCCTGAACCTGATCGCGCAGGAAGCCGCAAAACTCGGCGCCCGCCGGCTGATTGGGACGTATATCCCAACGAAGAAAAATGCCATGGTGAAGGACCACTACGCGAAACTGGGGTTCACCGTGATGGAAACCGACGCGGCGGGGGGCAACCGCACGATCCTCGACCTGGCGCAATATACGCCAGCCGAGACGTTCATTCATGTCGTTGAAGGCTGACCGATGCCAAGCGAATCCGAGATCTATGCCGGACTGACCGAGATTTTCGCCGATGTCTTCATGCGCGACGATCTCGCGTTGACCCCGGCCCTGACCGCGAAGCAGGTCGAAGGCTGGGACTCGTTCAAACAGATCGAGATCATCATGTCCGCCGAGGAACGCTGGGGCATCAAGTTCACCACCCGTGAACTCGACAGCCTGCAAAGCGTGGGCGACCTGGTGCGGGTGATCGGGACCAAGGCCGGCTGACGCGGCGCGTCACCAAACCATCACACACCGCCCCGGGCGCCGCTGCTATTGGCGAATGCAGCCGGCACCACCAAGGTGCTGGAACGGGTCAATCGGGACAGGCGAACCGCGTGCTGGAACTTGTGCATCTGAACCGCCGCTTCGGCGACAAGCTGGCTGTGGCCAACGCCAGCCTGCACATCGCCGAGGGCGAAATGATCGGCATCATCGGCCGTTCGGGTGCCGGCAAGTCGACTCTGCTGCGCCTGATCAACCGTCTGATCGACCCGACCGATGGCCAGATCCTGGCCGACGGCAAGGACGTGGCGAAGCTGCGTGGCGCCGAACTGCGCGCATGGCGGGCCCGTACCGCAATGATTTTCCAGCAGTTCAACCTGGTCAACCGGTTGGACGTGCTGACCAATGTGCTGTGCGGCCGGTTGAACAAAATGTCGGGCCCGCGCGTACTCTTGAAGATGTTCACCCCCGCCGAACGCGCCATGGCCATCCGGGCCCTGGACCGTCTCGGGGTGGCGGACGTCGCGCTGAACAGAGCCGACACGCTCTCGGGCGGGCAACAGCAGCGGGTGGCGATTGCGCGCGCGCTGATGCAGGAACCGCGGATCGTTCTGGCTGACGAACCGATCGCCTCGCTCGATCCGCTCAACGCCAAGATCGTGATGGATGCCCTCGCCGACATCAACCGCCACGATGGCATCACCGTGCTGACCAATCTTCACACCCTCGACACCGCGCGTTCATATTGTCGACGTATTATTGGCATGTCGGCGGGACGGATTGTGTTCGACGGTGCGCCGGAGGACCTGACCGAACCCGCGGTTCGCGCGATTTACGGCGATGCGGGAACCGACAGTATCGACGAGCAGATCACCTCGACCAGCCTTCCGGCCGCGGCGATGGCCGCCATGGCGCGCTGACACGTTACTTTCATATAAGGAGACGACCGCGATGTTTCGCAGCACCTTCAACCGGTTGGCGCTGGCCGTTGTCATGGGCCTGGCGCTGGTCCTGCCGTCCGCCAGCCAGGCGCAGGACTGGAAAGCGCAGATCAAGGAATTCCGCATCGGCCTGCTGGGCGGGGAAAACACCCAGGACCGCCTGGCCCAGTATGACGGCTTCCAGAAGCTGTTGCAGGCGAAACTCGGCGTGCCCGTCAAGCTGTTCCCGGCCGCCGACTATGCCGGTGTGATGCAGGGCATCGCCGCCGGCCAGCTCGAGGCCGCCGAGTTCGGAGCCTCCGGCTTTGCCGGCACCTGGCTGGATTGCAAATGCGTCGAGCCGATCATCGTGCCGCAGGAAAAAGACGGTTCGACGTATTATTATTCCGTCATGGTGACCCGGAAGGATTCCGGCATCACCTCGATCGAGCAGATGAAAGGCCATTCGCTGGCCTGGGCCGATCCGAACTCCACATCGGGCTATCTGATTCCCAGCGCGACCCTGCGCAGCAAAGGCATCGATCTGGCCGACGGCAAATATTTCTCCCGCACCGGCTTTGCCGGCGGACATGAGCAGGGCGTGGTCGCCATGCTGAACAAGCAATATGACGGCTGCGTCACCTGGACCTCGGGCCAGGGCGAGATGGCCGAGGGCTATTCGCGCGGCAACCTGCGCTCCATGGTCGATCGTGGCATGCTGAAGATGTCGGATGTGAACATCATCTGGCAGTCAGGCAAGATCCCGAACGGCCCCTGGGCGGTGCGCACCGCGCTGCCGGCCAGCCTGAAGCGGGAATTCTCCGACTTCCTGCTCGACCTGCCGAAGTCGCACAAGGATGTGTACGATGCGGTGGAGCAGGGCTCCGGCGTCGGCTACGTGCCCGCAACGATGGAGCTTTACAAGGACATCATCGAACTGCGCGAAACCGAAAAGCGCGGCAGCCGGTCCTGAACCGTCGGCCCGTCCATCACGATGAGCGTGCCTGATCCAACCCGCGATCCCGCCTGGCACCTGTTCCAGGATCGTTTCGGCGCGCTGCACCGGTCCCGGCGGGCGGAGACGATCCTGACGGTCACGGTGATCGTGCTGCTGTTCATCGTCTCCGCGGTCTGGACCGATTTTTCGCCGGCCAAAATCGCGGAGGGGGTGCCACGGATCGGGGAGTATTTCGGCAAACTGTTCTCGATCGAACCATCCCGCGGCGCCGAACCGGTGCCGGTTCTGGCGTTCGGCCATCTGTTGGGCGGCGTCAGGGAACCGCAATCCGTTGCGTACTGGTTCTACCGCATCAATGTGTATCTGGTCCTGCTGTGGCAGACGATCCAAATGGCGGTCGTTGCCACAGTCATGGGTTTCACCCTGGCCTTCGCGCTGTCGTTCCCCGCGACCCGGACCCTGGCAGGCAGCCCGGTTATCGTCTTCGCGGCCCGCCGGCTGATGGAGGTCATGCGCAGCATCCCGCAGGTGGTGCTGGCCTTCATCCTGGTCTGGCCCTTCGGCATCGGCCCACTCGCTGGCATCCTCGCAATCGGCGTCCACACGACCGGTGCGTTGGGGAAACTGTTTTCTGAACTGAATGAAAATGCCGACCTGAAAGCCACCGAGGGGATCCGTTCGGCCGGCGGCTCCTGGCTGGCGCAAATCCGCTACGGCGTCGTGCCGCAGGTGCTGCCGGGATTCCTGAGCTATGCCCTGCTGCGGTTCGAAATCAACGTCCGGTCCTCCACCATCATCGGCTTCGTCGGCGCGGGCGGCATCGGCCAGGAACTGAAACGCGTGATCGGTTTCAACATTTACGAGGAAGTCAGCGCGATCTGCATCCTGATCCTGCTGATCGTCGTGGTGATCGACCTCGCGTCGGAACGGGTTCGCCACCGTTTCATCGGCCCCCTGGCGGGCACGCCATGATGCACCTGTCCGGCATCACTGCGGCCGATATCGACGCGGAACGGTCGCGCAATCCGCGCGCCTTCGGCATACCCCGCCGTGACAGGGTGGTCCACTGGACCATCGGCCTGCTGGCGCTTGGGTACTTGATCTATCTGCACTGGCTGTTCGACTTCGGACGCATCTTCTCCGATCTGCCGCGCGTCTGGGTGATCGTGCGGCTGATGGTGGACTGGTCGCATTTCGCGCAATGGGACCACGCCGAATTGCTGCGCTCGATGCTCGAAACGGTGGCGATGGCCTATCTCGGCACCATGCTGGCAACCATCGCCGCGGTGCCGCTGGGCTTCCTGGGCGCCCGGAATATCGTGCCGCAGCGCATGTTTCATTTCTTCACCCGGCGACTGTTCGATGGGTTGCGCGGGCTGGACCAGTTGATCTGGGCACTTGTGTTCGTCCGGGCGGTCGGGCTGGGTCCGATCGCGGGGATTCTGGCAATCGCGGTGGCCGATACCGGCGTGCTCGCCAAACTGTTCGCCGAGGCGATCGAAAACATCGACCGAAAGCAGATCGAGGGCATCAGAGCCACCGGCGCCGGACCAGTCGTGAGCCTGCGCTTCGGTATCCTGCCGCAGATCCTGCCGGTGATGATCAGCCAGGCGCTGTATCAGATCGAGTCCAACTCGCGTGAGGCCACAATCCTGGGCCTGGTTGGCGCCGGCGGCATCGGGCTGCGGTTGTCGGAACGGATTCAAATCAATGCCTGGGATCAGGTGGCCTGGTGCATTGTGCTGATCCTGGTCACCGTCGCGATCATCGATACATTGTCGCGGACATTGCGCCTGCGCCTGATCGGGGCGCCAGCCGGTCGCGGCGGGTCTGGCGGCACGCGCTGATCGGTGGCATGATCGGGTGGTCAGGCAGATCCCTACCCCGAGGCCACGATGCCCACCTACGACTACGAATGCGAAAATTGCGGGCCCTTCAGCGAGTCCTACCCGATGGCGCAGTTCGCGCTGCCGCAGCCTTGCCCGGATTGCGGCGACCCGTCGCCGCGCATGCTGACCCTGCCGGCGATCGGCGGCGGCGCGCAGGAAGACAACGGCGCATCGCCGGCACGCGCCCATCCCGGCGGCTGCGCCTGCTGCGCCGCGCCCGGACGGTTCTGCGCCGAGGCGGTTTAGAGCATTTTCACCCCCCTCTCGTCCCAAGCCTTCCCCAAACCCCGCATTGCCCCGCCCCACCCATCCGCTCTAACGTCCCCCCGGTGAGCACCCAGATCGCGCTGCCCGACGCACCGGCCGTCGTCGCCGGGCACGGACATGCCGCCATCCTGACCCCGGATGGCGAACTCCTCCGGCTGCCCGCCGCCGAGGCCGCCGATCAGCTCCGCCACATGCGCCCGCCGATCCTGGTGCACGCCCCCGCCACCTTCCGCCGCCTGGGCATGCGCCCGGGCCCCGCCTTCGACCTGCTGGATCTGTTCGCCTTCGTCCACCCCGCGCGCACCGCCGCGCCCACCCCGCGCGGCCTCGCGCTGGCGCTCGACCTCGAAGACCTGCCCAGCGGCCTGGAGCAGGAAGCCGCCCTGCTGCCCGAACTCGCCGCCGTCCTGCTGCACCACCTCGCGCAAGGCCGCGACATTGTGCTGAACCGCGACGCCGCCAGCCTCGCCGCCCGCATGGGCCGAGCCGGCTGGGGCTGGGCGCCCTTTGTAACGGAGGCGCTGGGGCGGCCGGATGCGCCGGCCCTCGTCGAACCGCTGAAAGTCTGGAAGCGCCTGCCGGAGTGGGACGACGAGGCCCCGCCCCCGCCGCCCTCCTCCCACCCGGTGGCGGAGCACGAAGCGCGCGCGCGCCTCGCCGCGATGCTCGGGCCCAACGCCGAACAACGGCCGGGCCAGGCCGACTATGCCGGGGCCGCCGCCGCCGCCTTCGCCCCGCGCGAAACCCGCGGCGACCCGTATCTGGTGCTGGCCGAGGCGGGCACCGGCACCGGCAAGACCCTCGGCTACCTCGCCCCCGCCAGCGTCTGGGCGGAAAAGAACAAGGGTGCGGTCTGGATCAGCACCTTCACCCGCCATCTGCAACGCCAGATCGACGCCGAACTCGCCCGCCTGTTCCCCGACCCGACCGAACGGCGCAAGCGCGTCGTCGTCCGCAAGGGTCGCGAAAACTACCTCTGCCTGCTGAACCTGGAGGACGCGGTCAACACCGCCACCGGCGGCTTCATGCAGCAGCAGACCATCCCCCTCGGCCTGATCGTCCGCTGGGCCATGCTGACCCAGGACGGCGACATCCAGGGCGGCGACCTGCCCGGCTGGCTGGGGGAACTTTACGGCAACGGCCTGATCGCCTCGCTGGCCGACCGCCGCGGCGAGTGCATCCACGGCGCCTGCTTCCACTGGAAGCGCTGCTTCGTCGAACACACGATCCGGCGCGCCCGCACCGCCGAACTGGTGGTTGCCAACCATGCGCTGGTGATGACGCAAGCCGCCTGGGGCGGGCTGGACGACAACGCGGTGCCGACCCGCTACGTCTTCGACGAGGGCCACCACGTCTTCGACGCCGCCGACAGCGCCTTCGCCGCCGAACTCTCCGGGGCGGAAACCGCGGAACTGCGCCGCTGGCTGCTGGGCGCGGAAGGCGGCCGTTCGCGCGCCCGCGGCCTACGCAAGCGGATCGAGGAACTGGTGCTCGACCGGCCGTTGCTGGAAGCCCCGCTCGACGCGGCCTTGCAGGCCACAAATGCGCTGCCCGCCGGCGGCTGGTCCGCACGCCTCGGGGAAGAAGGACCGGATTTCCCCGGCACCGAAGCCGCCAGCCCCAACCCGTCGGAGGCGTTCCTGCGCCTGGTGCATCACCAGGTCATGGCCCGCACCCGCGGTGCCGACCCCGAACCCGGCCGGATCCCCGCCTACAGCAGCGACGAATGCGACGTCTTCCCGGTCAACGCGGATCTGGTCAAAGCCGCCGACCGCCTCGCCCGAGCGCTTGCCCGCATCGCCGAACCGCTGGAAACGCTGCGCACCCGCCTGCTGGCGCGCCTGGATGATGAAGCGGAGGACATGGACGCCACCACCCGCAACCGGATCGAGGCGATCGGGCGATCGTTGAACCGCCGCGCGCTGAACCCGCTGGCCGCCTGGCAGACCATGCTGAAGTCGCTGGCCGCGCCGCAAGCCGATCCCGGCCAGCGGCCCGGCCACGTGATGTTCTTCAAGCTGAACCGGCGCGAGGGGACCCGCGACCACGATGTCGGCCTGCACCGGCACTGGCTGGACCCGACCATCCCCTTTGCCGCGACCCTCGCCGCGCCCGCCCAGGGCTTGCTGGTCACCTCCGCCACCCTGCGCGACTCCGGCGACCAGGACCCGGAAGTCGCCTGGGCCGCCGCCGAGGCCCGCGTCGGCGCGCCACATCTGCCCTCACCGGCGATCCGGGCCGCGGTTGCCTCGCCGTTCGATTACGCGGCCCAGACCCGGGCCTTCGTGGTCAGCGATGTCGCCGGCGGCGATATCGGGCAACTCGCGACCGCCTATCGCGCGCTGTTCATGGCGGCGGGCGGCGGGGGCCTGGGCCTGTTCACCGCGATCCGCCGGCTGCAGGCGGTCCATGCCCGCATCGCCCCGGAGCTGGAAGCGGCGGGCATCCCGCTCTACGCCCAGCACGTCGATGCGATGGGCAATGCCACCCTGGTGGATATCTTCCGCACCGAGGAGGAATCCTGCCTCCTCGGCACCGATGCGATGCGCGACGGCGTGGACGTGCCGGGGCGCGCGCTGCGGCTGGTGGTGTTCGAGAAGGTGCCCTGGCCGCGGCCCGACATCCTGCACCGGGAGCGCCGGGTGCATCTGTCGGACGGCGACCCGAAGACCTACGACGACCGGATCGTCCGGCTGCGCCTGCGCCAGGCCTTCGGCCGCCTGATCCGCCGCAGTTCCGACCGCGGCGTGTTCGTGCTGCTGGACCGCCAGACCCCCACCCGCCTGCTGTCGGCGTTTCCGGCCGGGGTGGTGGTGCGCCGGGTCGGCCTCGCCCAGGCCGCGGCGGAAACCCGCGCCTTTCTGGCGGAGCCTCACACTGCTTGAACTGTGACGCCGTTTCGCTCAGGTTCACGCACCAATTACCGGAGTCGAGCAATGCGTTCGCGTGACGCCCTTGAGGCGCCAGAGGCCCTCGTCCTGACCATGGTGCTGGTCGCCGCAGCCGATGGTGGGATCACCGACCGCGAAATCGGCGTCATGGCGGGTCTGGTGCAGACTTTGCCGGTGTTCCAGGATTTCGCCACCGCCCAGTTCACCACGGTCACCGACGCCGCCGTGGCGCTGCTGCGGGAGGAGGACGGGCTGAAGCATGCCGGTCGGCTGATCAGAGCCGCGCTGAGCAACAAGCTGCGCGAGACCGCCTATGTCATCGCCTGCGAGGTCGTCGCCGGCGATCGGGCGGTCAGTTCGGGGTCGCTCGATATGCTGGCCTTCGTGCGCGACGAACTGCATCTGGACCCGCTGATCGCGGGCGCGCTGGAACGCGGCATCCGGGCCCGCCACCAGCGCGCCGATCCCGGCGGTTGACCCGCGCGCACGCCGCCGCGGGCTGAGCGCCGGTCATGCCCGTCTTCGCCCTGGCCAGTGTTCTGGCAGCCGTGCCGGTCTTCCTCCTGCTGCTGCTCGCGATCATGGGGTGGGCCGCGGTCTGGGCCGCGCTGGGCGCCGCCCTGGTGACGATCGTCGCGGCGTTCGGATTTGCCGCCGTCTGGGCACGTGATCTGGACCTGCTGACCGAACGGGTGCGGCTGGTGGATGCCGAACCCCCGGATCCGGCGCCGCCCGAGACCGTGGGACCCACTTTGATGGAACCCATCGGCCGCGAGATCGACCGGCTGACCCGTCGCCTGGCGAGCAGAGCGGCGTTGTTCGAGCGGCATCGACGGGCCGATTCGCTGATTTTGGAGCGGCTGCCGGATCCGCTGATCGTGCTGACGGCCGATCGGATCGTGCGGCGCGCCAACGCTGCCGCGGTTGCGGCCTTCGGCGACGACATGCCGGCGGTGCTGCGCCACCCCGACCTGCGCGGCGCGATCGACCGGGCCCTGGCCCAGGGTGTCGCGCAAATCGCGGAACTGTCGTTGCCGGTGCCGGTGCCGCGTGATGTGCATGCGACCGTCGTGCCGATGGACCCGCCGCTGGCCGATGGCGGCCGGGCGGTCGTGCTGCTGTCGGATCGCACGCGGGAGCGGGCGGTCGAACGCATGCGCGCCGACTTCGTCGCCAATGTGAGCCATGAGTTGCGTACGCCGCTGGCCTCGCTGATCGGCTTCACCGAAACCCTGCGCGGGCCCGCGGCGGATGACCCGCCGGCGCAGCAGCGCTTCCTGGCGATCATGGCGGAGCAGGGGGGCCGGATGAACCGGCTGATCGACGACCTGCTCAGCCTGTCGCGGATCGAGCTGACCGAACACCTGGTGCCGTCGGAGCGGGTCGATCTGGCGGAGCTGGTGCCGCGGCTGACGGCGGGGCTGGAGCCGCGGCTGGCGCAGCGCCGGGTCGAACTGGTGACACGGATCGCCGAGGAACTGCCTCCGGTCAGTGGCGATGCGGACCAGATGGCTCAGGTGTTGCAGAACCTGCTTGACAATGCGGTCAAATATGGCCGCGAGGGTGGCACGGTGAGCTTGTCGGTCCGCCGCGCGGAGGGGGCGCCACGTTGGCCGTCCCGTCCCGGGGTGGAGATCAGCGTCGCCGACCAGGGCGCCGGCATTCCGGCCGAACATCTGCCGCGGCTGACCGAACGGTTTTATCGGGTGGACAAGGGCCGCTCGCGCGCGGTGGGCGGCACGGGACTGGGGCTGGCGATCGTCAAGCACATCGTCAACCGCCACCGCGGGCAACTCAGCATCGAGAGCCAGGTTGGCGTCGGCACCACCGTGAGCGTCTGGCTGCCGCTCAACCAGGCCGCGCCGCGGGTGGGTGACGGGGATTGAGGCGGGGTGGTGCGATGCGATGACTTGACATTGCGCACGGATGTCTTGACGGGTTGGCGAGCCGGCCGCATTGCGCCGTTCATCCTGAATGAGACCCTGAGCCGCCCGACGGTTTTCGACCCGAGGCTGCCCTGGTTTTTGGGCGCATGTCGTGACATCATCGCCCAATGGACCAAATGATACGCGCAGCCACCAGCGACGATCTCGGCACTGTCGAGGGCGTCGTTCGATCCGCCTACTCGCACTACGTGCCTCGCATTGGGCGTGAACCAGGGCCAATGCTCGACGACTATAACCGACTTATTCAACAAGGCTGCGTCCACGTCATCGAACACGATGGCACTGTGCGAGGCGTTCTTGTGCTGATACCGCAAGAAGACGCCATGCTCCTGGATAACGTTGCGGTTTCCCCCCCGGCGCAGGGTTTGGGGCTCGGTCGCAGGATGCTGGCGTTCGCTGAGCGTGCTGCTGTTGATGCGGGCTACCGGTCCATCAGGCTCTACACGAATGAGGCCATGACGGAGAACATCGAACTCTACACCCGGATCGGCTATTCCGAGACGCACAGGATCGAAGAAAAGGGACTGCGGCGGGTTTACATGACCAAGCCGGTTGGCTGAGCGATCGAACCAGGACGCGCGCCCATGCGGCGGCTGGCGTGAGTTCGTCTACGCGCTGCCACCCCAATTCCGGTCAGGCAGATTTGATCAGGGCCGTCAGGACAGCATTGTTTGGACGTTACACAGTCGTCGGTAAGAGTCCGTCCGGAAAGTCCTACGCTGGATTACACAGCTTGCGCACCATGAGCCGGATTGAAGCCAGCCTGATGAATGCGACAGCGGTATGGTTCAGGTTCTCGAAATCCTTGGCCAAACGCCGGCAGCGGTTGAGCCAGGCAATGGTCCGCTCCACCACCCAACGCCGCGGCAGCACCTCAAAGCCCTTGGCGGTGTCAGACCGCTTGACGATTTCGACGGAGAGCTCGGGCATCAGCTTGGCCGCCCCCTGTTGGAAGACCGGTCCCTGATAGCCGCCGTCAGCCCAAATCTTTTTCAGGAACGGATAGAGCCCGAACAGGGTCGACAGCAGCAGCACGCCGCCATCCCGGTCCTGAATGTCGGCGGGATGGACAATCGCATGCAGCAGCAGGCCGGTGACGTCGACCAGCAGATGCCTTTTCTTCCCTTTGATCTTTTTGCCCGCGTCATACCCGGGCGGATCGATGTTGCGGCCGCCCTTTTCCGTGCTTTTCACGCTCTGGCTGTCGATCACGCAGGCCGTCGGGCTCGCCTCGCGGCGGACCTGCTCCCGGCATTTCATGTACAGGGTGTGGTGGATCTTCTTCAACGTGCCGTCGTGCTGCCAGCGCTGCAGGTAGTCGTGCAGCGTGCTCTTCGGCGGCAAATCCTTGGGTACGTAGCGCCATTGGCAGCCGGTGCTGAGTATGTACATGATGCCGTTGAGGATCTCCCGAACGGAGATCGTACGGGGAGAGCCACCGGACTTGGCCGGCGGGATCAGCGGCTCGATGAGTGCCCACTCTTCGTCGGTCAGGTCACTCGGGTAGCGCAGCTTGTCCCGCTTGTAGCGGGGGCGGTTTTCGGTCGTCCACATAGGTGCCTCGCGAATCGGTGCGGGTAGGGAATCACAGAAGATTCAATGGGTTCAAGCCCCCACCCCTAACCGATTCTAATGACTCGCGAAGTTCCCGGACGGACACTCAGACCGCTTGACGATCTC
>Ga0302276_10004501_pt1 | contig 11715 bp, 10 predicted proteins | sample III_Bog_N2_3_FD_198768 | JGI IMG/M metagenome (GOLD analysis project Ga0302276, IMG submission 198768) | Peat permafrost microbial communities from Stordalen Mire near Abisko, Sweden - III_Bog_N2_3 | ecosystem: Environmental > Terrestrial > Soil > Wetlands > Peat | place: Sweden: Abisko... | reverse complement strand
CCGCCTCGGCGGAGGCGGCCGTCATCGCCAGTTCGCGTTTGTCCTTCAGCATAAGGCCGGTCCCCCTGGTTCGCTGCTATCGTAGCACCGCGGGGTCAGACCGGGCAGGCCTGGTTGCGTTACGCAGGCGTCAATGACACCATCGCGATCCCGCGGCTGAGCATGCCGAGTTCGCGGGCCGCTGCCTTGGACAGATCGACCACCCGCCGCTGCGAATAGAGCCGGTCGGTGATCACTACGATGATCGACCGGCCGGATGCGGCGAGGGTCACGCGCACGCGGGTTCCGAAGGGCAGCCAGGGGTGGGCGGCGGTCAGCGCCCCCTGGTCGAAGCGGCTGCCGCTGGCGGTGCGGCGGCCGTGATGTTTGGGACCGTACCAGGATGCGGTACCGGATTCGCCGGACCAGGCGGTTTCCTGGAGTGGATGTGGATGAGCCGGCGGGGCCGGCTTGCGAGCGTGGGCGAGGGAAGCTGGCCAGGCCAGCAGTGCAATGATCGCAAAGATGCCCGATGCGGAGTATTGTCGCGACATGATGCCCCCACTATGTCGAGGTTTGGTTAAGACAAGCTGAATCGCCGATGGGACGCGGGAAGAAAAAACAATAGAACCCCGCCAACGCCGTCGAAATGACGCGCGTTGTCTGCAAAAAGTTCACCAAGCGGGTGAAATTGCGGCATTTTAGCGTGCCGCACTGAGATGTTCCCCGGCTCATGCAAAGGATGATGCTTGGGCTTTTCTGATTTGGCAACCCCGCATGATCGCCGGTTGTGCCGACCGGCCGGGCATGGACATTCGCTCGGGTCGCGGGCAAGCCTGCGCGTCTTATGGTCTCGACGTTGCTCATTGCCGTGTTCGGGGTGTTCGCCGCCTCGGTCCTGCGCGGCTTCACCGGCTTCGGGTTCGGGCTGGCGGCAGTCCCGCTGCTCAGCCTGGCGTTCCCGCCGGCGCAGGCGGTGCCGTTCGTCATCGTGTTGCAGGCGATCGTCGGGGTGGCGGGCTTTCGCGGCGCCTGGCGCGTGTGCGACTGGCGGGCGGTCGCCGGGCTGACCCCCGGCCTGGTGTTGGGCATTCCGGTGGGCGTGCTGGTGCTGACGTTCTTCCGGCCGAATACCGTGCGGTTGACGATCGGGCTGGTGATTGCCGCTTCGGTGGGGCTGCTGTGGCGAGGCGCGCGCCTGCCGCCGCATCCCTCGCGGGTGCTGACCGGGCTGGTCGGGCTGACCTCGGGGGTGATCAGCGGGCTGGCGTCGATGGGCGGCCCGCCGATCGTGGTCTATCTGCTGGCGCTGGGGCACGATGCGGTCCGGGTGCGGGCGACCTCGATCATCTACTTCATGCTGTCAGCTTTGCTGTCGCTGGTGGTGCTGACCAGCCGCGGGCTGCTGGACCGGGAGGTGCTGCTGTGGTCGGTGGCGTCGGCCCCGGTGCTGTTCGGCGGATCCTGGGTCGGCACCTGGGGGTTCCATCGCGCGCGTCCGCACCATCACCGGTTGACCGCGCTGGTCGTGCTGTCGGTGCTGGCGGCGATGCTGATCGGGCGGGGCCTGTGGGTGGGGTGATCGGGGATCGGCGTCAGGATCGTGGTGTGGCTGGGGAAGAAGGCTCGCCCCTCCCCTTGTGGGATTGGGTTGGGGGGAGGCTGCCTGTGGTCTCAGCGATTCGCCTGGCGGAGCCCCCTCCCCCTACCCCCTCCCACCAGGGGAGGGGGAAGATTTCGTGGTGGCCGTACCCTATCCCTTTTCGTGGTGGCCGCGCCCTATCCTGACTTGGGTCCACCACGGCTCACTCCCCCTCCGCCGGCCCCGATCGTGTCGCCTTGATCTTGCCGCGATGCACCTTGTCCTCCACCCGCCGCCTGCGCGCCCCGGCCGAGGGCTTCGTCGCCACCCGCCGCACCGGCGCCACCGCCGCGCGCTGCACCAGGCGGATCAGCATATCCAGCGCCTCGGCTCTGTTGCGCTCCTGCGTGCGGTGGCGCTGCGCGGTGATCAGCAGCTCGCCCTGCAAGGTCAGCCGCCGCCCGGCCAGCTTCTCCAGCCGGGCCCGCACCGGCGGCGGCAGGCCGGCCAGCGCGAGGTCCACCCGCAACTGCACCGCGGTCGAGACCTTGTTGACGTTCTGCCCGCCGGGCCCCGAGGCCCGAATGAAACTCTCCTCGATGGCGCGCTCATCCAGGAAGACGGACGGGGTGATGCGGATCATGCCAGGCCGTAAAACGCGGCGGCCGTACCGCCCAGCACCGGGTTGCGGTCCGTGGCACCCAGCAGCTCTAAGGCGGCATCCCGCCAGCGCGTGTAGCCGCCGGCGAGGTTCACCACCGGCCAGTCGCTGCCCCACATCAGCCGGTCGGGACCGAAGCAGGCCAGCAGATGATCCACATAGGGACGCAGATCGGCGGCCTTCCAGCCGGGTGCCGCCTCGGTCACCAGCCCCGACAGCTTGCAGGCGGCGGCGGTCTCGCGGGCCACGCGGGCGATGGCGTCCGCCCAGGGCTGGAACCGGCCGGCGGCGATGGCCGGTTTGGCACCGTGGTCGATCACCACACGCAGCGCCGGGTGGCGGGCGCACACATCCGGCAGCAGCGGCAGATGGCGTGGCTGCACCAGCGCATCGAAGCGCAGGCCCGCCGCCGCCATCGCCTGCAGCGCCGGCTGGACCTCGGCGCGCAGAATCCAGCCAGTCTCGGCGATATCCTGCAACATAGGCCGCAACCCCAGCAGCAGCGGATCGGCCGCCATCGCCGCGATCCGGCCGGGCGCGTCGGGCGCCGCCAGATCGGTCCAGCCCACCACCCCCCGCACCAGCCCGCCCGACCCGCGCGCGGTGTCGAGCAGGAACGCGGTTTCCGTCTCGGTTGGGGCCGCCTGCACGAGCACCGTGGCGGTGATCTCGCCCAGCAGCGGCCGCAGGTCGGCCAGCCCGTAGTCGCGGCAGATCGGCAGGTCCGGCGTCAGCCAGCCGTAATCGCCACGGTCCACCCGCCAGACGTGGTGATGCGCGTCGATGCGGATCATGGCGGCGGGATCACGCCTTTGGTGAGAAGGATGTTGCCGTAGAAGCGACGTTCGCCGGTGCGGACCACGACGAAGGCGCCGGCGGCGGCGGTGTAGAATGCGTGCCGCTCGAGCGCCGTTGGGGGCGCGAGGCCGTGGCGGGACAGGATTGCGGTGAAGGCGCGCACCGGGTCCGAGACGGCGGCGGGATCTCCGACGACCTGCATCACCACGACGGGATCCGGCTCGAAATCGTCAACCGGCAGCAGCGACAGGATCGCCTCCAGCGCGGCCGGCGCATCGGCTCCGGGCAGAGCGACCAGCCGGCGCGCGACACGGGCCGCCGGAAAATTCGCGTCAACGATGGCCACGACGTCGCCATGCCCCGCACTCGCCAGTGCGTGCAGCAGATCGGGGGTCAGCAGCGGATCGATACCCTTCAACACATGGCCAAGCTAGGCAGGGATCGGGACCGCGGCAATACTGGCGATCCACGCGACGGGACGGGTGCCATACGCGGGTTGTGGGCCGCCGACCACACCGTCCGACTCGACGGGCGCTATCGACGGAGCGGTGCTGTCCGGCAGTTGCGGGGAGGGGGCTCCGCAAGTTGAATCTCCAACCTCGCAGGCAGACTCCCACCGACCCCTCCCCCAAACCCCTCCCTCAAGGGGAGGGGGAGGCGTCATCCTGGCCTTATCCCGCCTTGATCCCCTTGCGCGCAATGAACTCCGGGAACGCGTCCTCGGCCTTGGCGCCGCGCAGGACGTGGGTGGTGTAGTCCTGCTCCTCGGCCCATTGTTGTTCGAGGTTGTGCCCGAGGTGCTTCAGCAGCAGCGCCTTCACCCCCATCACCGCGCCGCGGTGGTTGTTCGCGATCATCCGCGCCAGGTCCATCGTCTTCTGCCGCAACTGCGCCCGCGGCACCAAATGGTTGAGCAGGCCGATGCGGTGGGCTTCCTCGGCCTCGACGATGCGCGCCGAGAACAGCAGCTCCTTTGCGACCGGCCAGCCGACCTGGTTGGGCAGGGTCCAGGTGCTGTTGATCCGGCCATAGGCGGCGGCGAGGAAGCGGAACCGCGTGCCCTCACACCCGATCCGCATATCCAGCGATGACGCCAGCACCGCCGCCCCGCCATAGGCCAGGCCGTTCATCATGCCGATCGTCGGCTTGGCGCAGGCGCTGATCTCGTAGCTGTTGCGGCCGCTGCGGCGCTCATCGAGTTCTTCCTGGCTGAAGCGCCGGTCGTCGGCGATCTGCTCCTGGATGTCGCCCCCGGCCGAGAAAGCGCGTTCGCCGGCGCCGGTGATGACGATGCAGCCGACCTGGTCATCGGCCTCGCAGCGTTTGACCGCGTCGTGCAGCTCGCTGCCCAGGCGGCGGTTCATCGCATTGAGCTTGTCGGGACGGTTGAGGGTGACGATGCCGACGCCGTCCTCGATGTCGAGCAGGATGTGTTCGTAGGTCATGGCTGTGTTCCTCCCGCGGTTGTTGGACAGCAGAGTAGGGCCGGTTGGGGTCGGGTGGGAAGGCGCACCCGCCCCCGGCCATGCCCGGCGATTTTGGCAACATTCCGTTTGCCTGTTAACCAAAGTTTCAATCATTTCGTTCAGCATGCGCATCCGGTGACCGATCCGGAGGTCCGTGTGCGCATTCGAACCCTGTTCATCCTCGGCATGTTCGGCCTCGCCCTGATTGCCGGCATGCTCGGGCTGCGTCTGCTTGTGGAATCCATCGACCGGTACTCGATTGCCGGCCGGGTTGCCGATTCCGTGCAGGTCAGCAGCCAGTTGATGCTGCTGGCGGAAAAATCGGTGGCCGAGCGGGTGAGCCTCATGGATTTGCTGCTGAATGAACCGGGAAGCAGCGAGGCGGTGCGGACCAGGGCGCAGACCGCCGGCCGGGAGACCGATGATGTTCTGGCCCGGGCCGAACAGACGATTTCTGAGCGTCACTATGACGGCGTCGGGCGTCAGTTGCAGACCCTTCAGGCGCTCAAATCCCTGCTGGCGACCTGGCGTCCCAGGGCCGCGGAGATCAACGCGCAGCCTCGCAGCCAGCGGGATCCGCACGCCCTGCCGGCGCTGTTCGGCGCGATGGCCAAGAGCCTGACCGACCTTGACGTCGCGCTGGACCTGGTCGACAGCGCCGCCATGCGGCAGGACGGGTTGATGCTGGACCTGACGGAGTTCGCGCGCCGGAGCTGGCAGCTCCGCGCCACGACGACCGGGCGCATCGGACCGGTGATCGTGGCGATCAACGCCGGCGCGCCCTTGAGTGCCGGCCTTCTCGACTCGCTGCGCGAAGTGGATGTCACGATCGAGCATACCTGGGGCATTATCGATTCGATCAGCCGCCGCCTGGAAGGTGTTACGGACCTGACCGGACCGGCCGAGGCGGCGCACAAGGCCATGAACGACAGTCTTATTGTTTATCATGACGTTGTCGCGGCCGGGCGGCGCGGCGGGGCCTATCCGCTGCCGGCGGCCGAGTTCGGCATGCGGATGGTGGCTGGCGCCGAACCAGCCTTGCGGCTGCGGGACACGGCCCTGACACTGGCGCAGGACCGGACGGCCGCGCACCGCCGTTCGGCGGCGATCGAGGTCGCAATCAGCGCTGCCGTGGTCCTGGCCATGATTGCCAGTGCGATCGCGGTGGTGACCCTGCTGACCAGCCGGATTGTTTCGCCGGTCGTGGCCATGACCAGTGTGATCGAACGCATCGCCCGCAGCGACTACGCGGTGGAGGTCCCGGCCCGGTCCCGATCCGATGAGATCGGCCGGATGGCCGCGGCGGTGGACACCCTGCGGCTGGGCGCCATCGAGGCCCAGAGGGTTGCGGCTGAGCAAAAGAGCGAACGTGCGTCGCGGGAACAGCGGGCGGCCCGTCTGGAAGAGTTATTGCAGGGTTTTTCGGCGACCGTCGGTTCCCTGGTTGCGCAGCTCGCCGCATCGTCCACCGAGATGGAGACCACCGCACGATCGATGACGGCGAACGCCGCCGAGACCGGTCAGCAGGCCGTGTCGGTCGCGGACGCAGCCCACCAGGCCAGCGTGGGCGTGCACGCGCTGGCGGCCGCCGCGGAGGCGCTGACGGCCTCGATCGGCGGGATCGGCGGCCAGGTGACGCGATCGGCGCGCATGGCTCGCACCGCGGCCGACGATGCCGCCCACACCGATCAAATCGTCCGCGCGCTGGCCGAGGGTGCGCAGCGGATCGGCGACGTGGTCGGCCTGATCAACACCATCGCCGGCCGGACCAACATGCTGGCCCTGAACGCGACGATCGAGGCATCCCGCGCCGGCGAGGCTGGCAAAGGCTTCGCGGTGGTCGCCGCCGAGGTCAAGACTCTGGCCCAGCAGACACGGCAAGCAACCGAGGAGATTGGCGGTCAGGTGAGCCGGATCCAGAGTGCGACGGGGGACGCCGTGTCCGCCATCGGCAGCATCACGGCGGCGATTGCCGAGGTCAGCGCGATCGCTCAGGCGATTGCCGGGGCGGTCGAGCAACAGGACGCGGCAACGCAGGAGATCGCCCGCAACATCCTCCAGACATCGGCCGCGGTCGGGTCGGTGACGGAGACGATCGGCGGGGTCAGTCGGATCGCCAAAGGCACGGGCGTGACGGCGGACCGGATGCAGTCTGCGATCGTCACCCTGGCGCGCCAGGCCGACGATCTGTCCGGCAAGGTCGACGTCTTTATCGGCAACGTCCGGGTGGCCTGAGGCCCGGACCGCGACGGTTGGCACTGGCACAGAACGTTTCCCTGTCGTTGCGCGCGGGGCGCGGCAATCACCCGGCACGCACTCGTATGGCCCGTCCGATTTGGTTTCATCAGGTCTCAAGTGGACATTTATTTTGTGCGATTAGTACGTTGTTAACGCTGTCGCCGGATAATGTGCGCATGACAAACACGCGCATCAGGCCGGTACCAGACCGTGCCGTCCGCCTCTCCCGCGGCATCCAGTGCACGGCGGCGAATTCCAATATCCCGCTCGGGCGGGCACGCCGCCGGTTTCGGGTCGCGGCCCGCGCCGGCGGCCTCTTGCTCGCGTTGGGCGCGCTGCAGGCGCAGGCAGCATCGTTGCCAAATACCGTGAGCCCACCGAAAGGGATCAATCTGGGCAGCACCAGCTTTTTCGATGGCTTCGGCCGCACGGTCGAGGGCTGGACATTGCTGCAATACGGCCGGTACGAGAATCTGACGCGCATCACCGACTATCAGGGCAACAACAACCCGGTGTTCAAGGGGCCGACCATCCAGGTTTTCGTGGCTCAGACGCAGCTTTCTTACACCAGCCCGTGGCATCCCTTCGGTGGCGACGGCGTCGGCGTGTCGGCGTTGCTGCCGCTTGCCGATTTCACCACGCATTTCGATCAGGCCAGCCCGGTCAAGCTCACCAACAACGGCTTCGGTGTGGGCGATCTGAATATCGGACCGTTCTACCAATCGGCCTATGTCATGGACGCCGGGCGGCCGGTGTTTGCCTGGCGCGCCCAGTTCAGCGTGATCGCACCGACCGGCAGTGTCAACGAGCAGCGGAATATCAACCAGGGTTCGGGATTTTGGGCCATCGATCCTTATGTCGCGTTGACCTGGGTGCCGTTGCCGCGGCTCGAGTTCAGCAGCCGCATCAACTATCAGTACAACTTCCAGACCTCGACCATCCAAAGCCCGCCGCCGATCCCGCACCTGGTTTATCGCAACGGCCAGGCGGGCCAGATCATGTATGGCAATTTCGATATGTCTTACGCCGTTCTGACGAATGCCTATCTGGGGATCAACGGCTATGCGCTTGGCCAGTTCAATCCCAATACGACCAACGGACAAGCGGTATCCCACTCGCGTGAGACGGAGCTTTCCATCGGCCCGGGCGGCCGGTATGTGTTTAACGAGACGAATGCGCTGAACGTCAATCTGTACCTTCCGGTGGTTTCGCGGAATGCGACCAGTGGGACGCAGTTCAATTTCCAATTCGTCCACAAGTTTTGATCGGATCGCTGTTCGCGGGATGGCCGGGATCGAGCGTGCCGTGATCCCGGCGGCGAAGGTCGAACCCAGAACCGGACGAAACGCCGCCCGGCGCGAACCGCCAAAGCGCTGGTCGCCGGCGGGCTGGGCATGATCTGCGGCCTGGTGAGCCTGATGCCGCGCAGGTTCGGCGGACCCTAAAACCGATCGCATTGCGGCTCAATCGCCCGCGCCAGGGCATCCCGGCCAAACGGCTTCACCAAACGCGGGATGTCCGCATCGCCCGTCTCCGGCAGATCGGCGCCGTCCATGGTCAGCACGACCGGCAGGCCAGGACGGCAGCGCTGCAGCGCCGCGGCCAGCGCGGCACCGGTCATGCCCGGCATCGCATCCGCCGTGATGGCGCAGTCAACCCGGGCCCCGGCTTGCAACAGCGCCAGCGCCTCCGGTCCGGATCCGGCTTCGATCACGGTGTGCCCGAGGTCCTCCAGCATCGCCGCCGTGTCCGCCAGCCGCTGCGGGTCCGCGTCCACGACCAGCACCGAACGCGCCGGCCCCACCCGGCGCGCCGCGCGCCGCAACCAGAGTTCTGCGGTGGTCCCCACCCCCAGCGTGCTGCGCAGGCGAAGCTGCCCGCCCGATTGCGCAGCCAGGCCATGCACCATCGAGAGCCCCAGGCCGGTGCCTTTACCGACCGCCTTGGTCGTGAAAAACGGCTCCATGGCCTGATTGAGCGTGGCTTCATCCATGCCCATCCCACGATCCATCACCTGGAGCACCACGTAGGCGCCCGGCGCCAGCCCCGCCAAATTCCGTTCGGCTGCCGGCGCCTCGTGCGCACCGATCGTCACCTCGCCCCCCTCCGGCATCGCATCGCGGGCATTCACGACCAGATTGAGCAAGGCCAGTTCGAGTTGATTGGCATCGACCTCGACCGGCGGCAGGTCCGCCGGAAAGCGCATCGCGATCCGCACCCCGGCGCCGGCGGAACTGCTCAGCAGGGCCGTCATGCCGCGCACCAGGTCTGGAAGGTCCACCACCGTTGGCCGCAGCAATTGCCGGCGGCCGAAGGCCAGCAACCGATGGGTCAAAGCCGAGCCCCGCTCCGCGCCCTGCAGCGCGTTGCCGAGAAGCTCCGCCGCCCTGGGGTCGTCCGGCGGCAGGCGCTTGCGCAGCAGATCGAGGCTGCCCAGCACCACCGACAACAGGTTGTTGAAGTCGTGCGCGATGCCGCCGGTCAGTTGTCCGACCGCCTCCATCTTCTGCGCCTGCCGCAGGCTGGCTTCGGTGACCCGGTGTTCCTCCATCTCGGTCAGCAGGCGGACCCGGGTGGCCTCCAGGTCCAGCCGCAGCCGGAGCGTATCGCCGAAATACCAGCTCGAGCGCCGGGCGGTCACCGCCAGCGCGGCGAGGAACACGACGATCATCGCCGCGGCGGCGGCACGCCGCGCCGATCCGTCCAGGGCAAACCGGATCGCCAGCGGCAGGCCGGCCGGACCGATGAAGGCGAGCGCCGTCGGCAAATGGGCGTAATGCAAGGTGGCGGCGCCAGCGCACATGCCGCCGATCAGGAACACCCACAGCATCTGGTAGGTCTCCTGTTCCGGCAGCAGCAGCACCGACCCCCCGCCCCACAGCAGCCCCGCGGCACAGGCGCCCCCCATGCTCGCCAGGGACCAGGGGCGATCCCGCGACGCGGCGTGACGATAGGCCCACCACAGGAACATCCGCCCCACCGCAACCAGCACGGTCACGCCCAGCCAGGCGTAAAGCCGCCGGTCCGGCTCGACCGCCATCAACACGACGGTCATCAGGCCAGCGTTCACCAGGGTCACGACGACCGCGGCCGGGACTTGCTGGAACGCCACCCTGATGCGTTCGGCGCGGATCCGGGTGTTATCGTCCATACGAAGGCTGCCGGTGCATTGGCCCAATCCTCGAGCGGCAATCAGCCGGGGGCGGGACGAGACACACCCCGCGAAAGGCGGGAGCCTATCATGACCTGGGCAGCGGAATCGCGGAAATGATCACCTGGGCATAAGCGTAGGGATACTCATCGGTCATCGTCAGCGCCACCTGTGCGAGCATCCCCGGTGGCGTGATGGCCCGCAGCCGCGCTGCCGATCCGTCGGTCATCTGCAAGGTCGGCTGTCCGCTGGGCAGGTTGACCACGCCGAGGTTGGAGAAGAACACGCCCTTGCGGAACCCGGTGCCCAGCGCCTTCGCGCCCGCTTCCTTCGCGGCAAAGCGTTTGGCGAAGGTCGCCGCCTGGATCTTTTCGGTGCGGCGCATCGCTTTGGCGCGTTCGATATCGGTGAACACACGTTCCAGGAACCGGTCGCCATGGCGCGCGATCGCCGCCTCGATGCGGCGGATGTCGCAAATGTCGGAGCCGAGGCCGAGGATCATGTCAGGCCAGCCAGCCCCAGCCGGTCATGGTGCAGCCTACCCCCATAGTGATCAGGATGTCGGAGCGGCCAGAGAAAGAAGCACTCCCCCCCCTTGTGGGGGAGGGGTGGGTGGAAGGTTGCCTGTGGCATCGGCGCTTTTCCTGGCGGAGCCCCCTCCCCCTGCCCCCCTCCCACGAGGGGAGGGGGAGAGATTTTATGATGGCCGCGCCAGGGTGGATCATTCTCCCGCCCAGCACTCATCTTGATGCACATGCGGACCTACCCCTTGGTCCGTTCGACGCCCTGGACACCGCTCACCCCACGCAGCCCGGCGATCACCTTCGACAGATGCGCGGTATCGCGGACATCGATATCCACCAACGTTTCCATGAAGTCCCGCTGGCGGGAGACGATTTTCAGATTGGCCACCGACCCGTCCTGCTTGGCGATCGCATTGGTCATGTTGGCGAGCGTGGCCGGTTCGTTGCCCGCAATCACGCTGACCCGAGCGGTATGGCCGATGGACTTGCCGCGGCCGACGGCTTCGTAGTTCCAGTCGACATCGATGAAGCGTTCGGGTGTGGCGGCGAAGGCCTGCAAGGTCTGGCAGTCCCGCCCGTGGATGGTCACGCCCTTGCCGGTCGTGACAATTCCGACGATTTCATCGCCCGGCACCGGATGGCAGCAGCCGCCGAAGGAATAGGCCATGCCCGGCACCAGGCCCGTGACTGGCATGTCGTTGTCGAGCCGGGTCGGCAGCCGGCCGCCACGCGGCAGCAAGGGCGGCACCATCCGCGGCACCCGCGCCGCCTGGCGCAGTTCGGGATAGGCGGCGTTGACGACGTCGCGCGGCATCACGTTGCCGTTGCCGACGGCGATGTACAGATCGTCCAGACCGGCGACCTTCAGTGTCTTCAGCACCGGTTCCAGGGTTTTTTCCGACCCGTCCACACCCGCCTGGCGGAACGCCTTGGTCAGCTCAGCCTTGCCGGCATCGCGGCTCTGCTGGCGCTGTTCCTGGTGCACGAAGCGGCGGATGCGGGCGCGCGCCTTGCCGGTGACGACGAAGCGTTCCCACTGCGGCGAGGGCGTGCCGCCGCGCGCGGTCATGATCTCGACCTGGTCGCCGTTCTGCAACTGGTGGCGCAACGGCATCAGCCGGCCGTTGACCTTGGCACCGACGCAGGTGTCGCCGACCTGGCTGTGCACCGAATAGGCGAAGTCGATCGGTGTCGCGCCGCGCGGCAGCTTGATCAGCTCGCCCTTCGGCGTGAAGCAGAACACCTGGTCGTCGTAGAGTTCGAGCTTGGTGTTCTCCAGAAAATCTTCCGGCGCGGCGGAATTCTCCAGGATTTCC
>Ga0302276_10004499_pt1 | contig 11717 bp, 9 predicted proteins | sample III_Bog_N2_3_FD_198768 | JGI IMG/M metagenome (GOLD analysis project Ga0302276, IMG submission 198768) | Peat permafrost microbial communities from Stordalen Mire near Abisko, Sweden - III_Bog_N2_3 | ecosystem: Environmental > Terrestrial > Soil > Wetlands > Peat | place: Sweden: Abisko... | reverse complement strand
CGAAGAACAGGCGCACCGGCGCGCGCAGGTGGATCTCGGTCGCTCCGCCGGGAAAGAGGCTCAGCGACGTGAAAAGCAGCAGCCCAAGAAACAGCAGCAGAAAGAAAATCTGCGAAATCCTGCGCAACATCGGCAATCTGGACCGGGCCACGAATCTCCTCCACACGCTGCGTTCACGGGCGCTACTGGCAAGGAGTCCATGATTGGCGTGCAGACCGCCCCCGGGCAGTGATCCTCATCACCGTTTGGGGGCTGGTGGCCGCTGGCTGCGGCTGGGGTGCTCTGCGCAAGGCTTCGCAGGCGCCCAGTGGTAAGGCGATTTTGCACCAAGCAGGAAGCCAGCCAAACGAATTCCCTCTGGAGGCGAAGGAAACGGTTATCGCCGGGTAGAACGCTCAGGCACTCAAGAGCAGGCTCGCCGTGCATTGCTCCACAGCCTGGGGCGTAACACCCGGGCGAACCGGTTGCATCCGATCGACGCCGGCTCGTACGAAAGTGCGCATGTAAGCCTGCGCCGCACGATTCCAGACCATGGGCCGTGCATGAAGGTATGCGCGTTCACGTATGGATTGGCGTTCCGCGGCGTTATCCAGAAGTTCCATTGCTGCAACTGCAATTGCGTCCTGACTCCCAAAGGGAACCAAGACTCCGCGCCCATCGCGCAGCAGTTCGGCGGCATGCCAGTACGGAGTCGAAATGATGGCCTTCCCGGCGCCCAGGGCATACGCCAGGGTTCCCGATACAGCCTGCGCCTCATGGCGGTACGGCGTAATGTAGATGTCGGCCGAGTTGACCAGCGAAGCCATTTCTTGCGGGCTGACGAACCGGTTGACGAAGACCACGCTTTTCTCCACTCCAAGTTCCCTGGCCAGGGCCTGTAACTGGAACCTGTACCGATCGCCTTCGTGAGCCCTCACGTGCGGGTGAGTGGCGCCCGCGATCAGGTAGACAACCTCGCTGTGCCGGGACAGGATGTGCGGAAGAGCTTGAATCACGTTCTCGAATCCCTTGTTGGGAGACAACAGTCCAAACGTGAGCAGTACAGTCTTTCCTCCGAGCCCGAGTGACTCCTTGTAAGCATCCGGCTCCACAAAAGGCAAGTCGGGGATGCCGTGGGGGATCAGATCGATCTTTCCACCCGGGATTCCAAATACACTCTGCAGAATGCGAGAAGAGTACTCGGTCATAACAACAAGGCGGTCGGAGCGTGCGGCAATTTGTTGCATGACGGTTCTCTGATCCTCGTCCGGCTGGCGAAGAACCGTATGCAGCGTCGTCACTACCGGCATCTTGAGGTGCTGCAACAACTGCACCACATGGCGTCCGGCCTTCCCTCCAAAAATTCCATACTCGTGCTGCAGGCACACCAGATCGACATTGCTGGAATTGAGATAGTTGGCGGCTCCCAGATAAGAAGACACTTCGCTTTCGGCGATCTGGAATCGCACCCGCGCAGGATAGTCGTAAGCCGATAGAGGATCATTGACGGCCACCACCGACAATCCCGCGGCTCCATACTCGGCAGCGATTGCATCGCACAAGTCCGTGGTGAAGGTTGCAATTCCACACTGTCGAGGAAGATGATTTCCCACCACCGCGATCCGCAATGTGCGCTGCCGGGGGAATATCGCTTGCAAGGATGATGCCTGCTTTGTTCCGCAGACAGGAAGCTGCACAACGCGCCGCGGGTTCGGTCTGAGGTTCAAAGAAAAGTCTGGTGTGAACATGGCAAGTTCCTCGGGTCGAAAGCAGTATGGGAGTGGCGCCGCCTTTGGCGGAATCAGATCGTTCGATCCGGCATCGCTGCCGCTGCCATTGGTTTTGGCACCAGTAGGAATTGTGGGCACCTAGAGGAATGGTGCGGTTGCGGCGCCGTAAATGCTGTGCAACTTTGCTCAGTGAATATTGCACTGCACGCGATCTCGAGGCCGGATTGCAGTCAATCGGATGCCTCGCATCCGCCACACCAGAGCGGAGTGCACAAAATTGAACAGACAACACCCCGCATGGCGCCTGAACCTTATCTCAGTTCGCTGAAAAGGCGATCAGGCGCAAAAACCCGTCCAAAAACATGGTGATCAAAATGGAAGACCCTCGGTGCACGATCGCAGCGGTTGAGATGGAAGACCTTCGCTGCCGGAGCATGATCGGTGGCGTGGTGATTGAAATGGAAGACTTTCGCTGCTTAAGCCTGCGGGATGAAGGTTTTCGCAGCAAGAGCATGCACGACAGAGTGGCAGTTCAGACAGAAGACCCTCGCAGCGCTCGCGTGACGATTGAGATGGAAGATCCCCGCTGCAAGTACCTGCAAACGATGTGGTGATCGAGACGTCAATTGGATTTACGGCAGTTTGCGCCCGATTCAGGCGCTTTGGCCCCTCGAAAACAACTCTCTCTCAATGTTCTGCGACGCCTTCACTCACAGCCGGTTGATGAGTGAAGCCATGCAGGCCGCGCCGAAGCCGTTGTCGATGTTGACCGAGACGTTGGGGGAGCAGGTGTTCAACATGCCCAGCAGCGCGGCGATGCCGCCGAAGGACGCGCCATAACCCACGCTGGTGGGAACGGCCAGCACCGGCGCGTTGACCAGGCCGGCCACCACGGTGGGCAGCGCGCCCTCCATGCCGGCGCAGACGATCAGCACGCGCGCGGCTTCGAGAGCGGTTTTCTGCGCCAGCAGGCGATGGATGCCGGCCACGCCCACATCGGCGATCAGCTCGACCGTGTTGCCCATCATGCGCGCCGTCACCACAGCTTCTTCGGCCACCGGCAGGTCGCTGGTGCCGGCGCAGACCACGGCGATGGTTCCCTTGCCCGCGGGGGCGGGCGCCTGGGTGAGGGTGATGGCGCGGGCCATCTCGTGGAACTCGGCGCGCGGCTCCACGGCCAGAACCGCCTCGAACATCTCGCGGGAAGCGCGGGTGGCCAGCACGTTGCCGCCCGCATGCGCCATGCGCGCAAAGATCTGCGCCACTTGCGTGGTGGTCTTGCCGGCGGCAAAAATCACCTCCGGCATGCCGGTGCGCAGGGCGCGATGATGATCGAGCTTGGCAAAGCCCAGGTCCTCGAAGGGCAAATCGCGCAGGCGGTCCAGCGCCTGGTCCACGCCGGTGCGGCCCTCGCGCACTTCGTTGAGCAATGCCTCGATGCTGGCTCGATTCATCTGTTGTTTTCCTCATTGTCACAAGGTTCGAGGCTTCCCACCCTAGCCGCAAGAACAAGAACGCGGCGAGGGTGGGGCACCCGGCTTTCGATGAAGGGTACGGACTTTAGCCCGTACATCAGAGGGCACAATGAATTGGGCTTCAGCCCCTGAGGAATGCTTTTGCTTCGGCTTGCTTTCCCTCGGCGGCTAAAGCCGGGAATCAGAATCTGCTCTGTGCGGACGGGCTAAAGCCCGTCCCCTTCATGATCGACATCGCAGGAACAACCCCTTTTGATCTCAGCATAATCCCGCATCGCCTGCTGTATCACCTGTTTCAGGGGCACTGCCTGCTCCGCGGCAATCTTGCGGCAATCCTCGTACTCCGGGGCGGCATTGGCCTCGCCGCCGCCGGGCCAGCGGGCGATCTTGATGTGCACCGGACCCCATTGAGTCTCAACTGCAACAAACTCCCTGGCCAGCGCCAGCTTGTTTTCCATCCTCCAGCGCAGGCCGATGGTGGTGGTCTCGCGCAAGATGAGGTCGCGCAGCGCGGGCAGCAGATCGGGACGGCACATTACGGTCATCTGCACGCCGGTGCGCCCCTTCTTCATCTGCACCGCGGCCCGGTAAACATCCCACGCGCCTGCAGCCAGCAGCAGCTCGCTCACGTAGCCCAGCAACTGCGGGCTGCTGTCGTCGATGACCGTCTCAATCACCGCAATGGCTTGGGCCGGGACAGAGTCTTGGGCGTCTTCTTCGCCTACCAGCAGGCGCAGCAGGTTGGGCTGACCCGCGGTTTCGCGGCCGCCCGCTCCGTAGCCGGCAGCCTTTACGCGCATCGCCGGCAGCGGCCCATACTGCACATCCAGCATCCGCAGCAGTGCCGCGCCGGTGGGGGTAACCCGCTCCATCGGGAGCCCGGCCGCATACACCGGCGCATCGGCAAGCAGGGCCAGCGTGGCCGGCGCCGGAACCGGCAGGGTCCCGTGCTGGCACACCACCGTTCCGCTGCCCACGTTGAGCGGCGAAGCCAGCCAGCGATCCACGCCCAGCAGTTCCGCGCCCGCCGCCGAGCAGACAATATCCACAATCGTGTCCACCGCGCCCACCTCGTGGAAGTGCACCTTCTCAATAGGCATGGAATGAATGGCCGCCTCGGCCTCGCCCAGCAACTGGAAGGCGCGACTGGCGCGGGCTTTCACCGCATCCGAAAGCGGCGCGGAATCGATGATGGCGAGAATGGCCGAGAGCGAACGATGGGGCGCGTGCGCGTGCGCCAGGGGCGCGGCATGAGGCTCATGCGAATGGGCGGCGTGCCCATCGTGCGCATGGGCCGCATGGCCCTGGTGGCTGTGAGCCGGCTCGGCCGCCGGCTGGTCCGGGGTGAGCACGTCCACCTTGGTGGCGGCCAGACCGCCGCGGCTCACCTTGCGCATCTCCAGCCGCGCGCCCACATTCAACGCGGCCGCCGTCTGCTCAAGCCGGGCAAAGGGCACGCCGGCATCCACCAGGGCGCCCAGCAGCATGTCGCCGCTGATGCCCGAAAAACACTCCAAGTATCCTGTTCGCATCGCCTTGTGATTTTAAACCGCCGGCTATGCGCCGCGCCGGGCCAGGATTTCCACGGGAAGGATCGCGTTCATCGAGCCGGAGCGGAATCCGGCGCAATCCAGCGTCACGTATTGAAAGCCGGCCTGCTTGAGGGCCGCAGTGATGGCGTCGAGCATCTCCATCGTCAGGGCGCGGGGCAGCTCGGCGCGGGCAATCTCAACCCGCGCCAGCTCCCCATGATGGCGCACGCGCAGCTCGCGAAAGCCCAACTGGCGCAGGCTCTCCTCAGCTCTTTCCACCTGGTCCAGCACCTCGCGGGTCACGGTGCGGCCATATTCCACGCGCGAGGCCAGGCAGGGCGCGGCAGGGCGGTCCCACAGCGGGTAGCCGGCGGCCCTGGCCAGGGAGCGAACCTCGTTCTTGGTCAGCCCGGCCTCGGCCAGCGGAGCCAGCACGGCGTGCTCCTCGGCGGCGCGCTGGCCGGGGCGAAAGTCGCGGGTATCGTCGGCGTTCATGCCGTAGGCGATGTGGGCAAAACCCAGCCGCGCGCCTAGCGTTTCCATTCCCGCAAAAAGCTCGTCCTTGCAGTGGAAGCAGCGATCAGCCTCATTGCGCGCATAGGCGGGCCGCTCCAGCTCTTCGGTGGCAATCACCTGCAGCGGCATTCCCTGCTCCAGGGCAAAGGCGCGCGCCTGCTCAAAGTCGCGCCGGGCCAGGCTGGGCGAGTCGGCCAGCACCGCCAGCATCCGGACGCCCAGCACGCGATGGGCCGTGGCCGCCAGAAACGCCGAGTCCACGCCGCCGGAGTAGGCCACCATCAGGCTTCCCAACTGCGCAAGCCGCGCCTCCAGGCCGTGCAGTTTGAAGAGGGTTTCCGCGCCGCCCTGTGCCGCTTCGGTTTGAGGCAAATTCGTGTTTTCGCTGGCCGCCATGGGGCAGATTATATCGTGATGCGCTCTGCCCGCGAAGTGGCCGCCCCCATTGCGATAGGCTGGAGTGTTGCAGCGCAGCAGATCGGGATGTTGATCCCAAGGAGCGACGCATGAAGATCGGTGTGAGTGCCTTTGCCTGGACAAGCTACCTGAAACCTTCGCATTGCGGTCTTTTCCCCGGCCTCCGCGAGCACGGGATCGAAGGCTTCGAGATTCCCATGTTCGACCCAGCCGGGATCGACGCCGCCAGCCTCCGCCGCGCCTTTACCGCCAACGGTCTGGAGTGCACCGTGTGCGCCATTCTTCCCGCGGGCGTCAATCCCATCGGCACGGACGCATCGGTCCGCAAGCAGTCCCTGGCTCACCTGGTGCGCTGCGTTGAAACCTGCGCGGAACTGGGCGCGCATCTGATGACCGGCCCCGTCTATGCGCCCATCGGCTACCAAACCGGCCAGCGCAGGAACCAGGACGAGTGGAATTGGGCGGTGGAGTGTTTGCAGGCCCTGGGCGATACGCTGAATGCAAACCGGGTCACGCTGGCGCTGGAGCCGGTGAACCGCTCGGAGAGTCTTTTCCTCACCACGGCAGCCGAGGCCAATGCCCTCTGCGCAGAGATCGGTCATCCGCGGGTGGGCGTCAACATTGATACCTTCCACGCCAACATCGAGGAGAAGAACATCGCCGAGGCCCTGCGGCCGCTGGGCAAGCGCCTCAAGCACCTCCATGCCAGCGAGAACGACCGCGGCCTGCTGGGCACGGGACACGTGGATTTTCCAGCCATCGTCAAGGTGCTGCAAGAGATCGAATATGACGGCTATCTGATGATCGAGGGCTTCGGCTACTCCGCTCAGGAGCCGCACTCCCTTGGCGCCTTGTATGCCGACCCCGCCGTGTCACCGGAAGACATCGCCTTCAAAGGCGCGAGTTACCTGCTCGCCCTGCTGGACTGAAGCGGGCAAAGAGCCTTGAACCGGCCGCTGGCGCCGCGAAGTTACTCCGTGCCCCATCCTTTCTGTCATCCTGAGCAACCCTGAGCGCAGCGAAGGGGAGTCGAAGGACCTGCGGATGCGTTTTCGCTTTAGCGTTTCATACCCATCGCACTGGATCAATCAACCACCCCTCAAAGGCTGTTGCTCTTGTACTCCTGCGCAATGTAATCGCAGGCGCGCACCGTCATGGCCATGATGGTCAGCGCCGGACCCACCGTTCCACTGGAAGGAAAACTGCTTCCGTCGGTCACGAACAGGTTCTTAACATCCCAGCTCTGGTTCTGCGCATTCAACACCGACTTGGCCGGATCGCTCCCCATGCGCGCGCCGCCGCACTCGTGAATGGCTGCTCCCACCGCCATGCTCTTTTTGAACGATTGGCGGAACATGAAGCGGCTGAACCAGTCGGCTTCGGGGAAGGCTCCCTTGGCGTTTTCCAGTCCGAAGGTCGAACCCGCAAAGTCGATTGCGTAGCCGCAGTGCTCTGCCATCTCCCGGGCCGACCTCATCTGCTCCCGCAGCAACGCGTGCTCGTTTTCCGCCAATGAACACTTGAGGTGCGGCGCGGGAATGCCCCATGCATCCTTGCGCCTGGGGTCGAGAGAGATGCGATTGTCGTAGTAGGGCAGCGTCTCGCCAAAGCCCATCAGTCCAAACATGGCCGGGCGATCGTCGGGAACGTAGCCCCGTCCAACCGTTCCCTGGAAGGCAAAGCCGCGGCGAAATTTCGGATGGGTCACGCTGTCAAGATTTTGGAAGCGCGGAATGTAAATGCCGCCGGAAGGAACATAGAAAGGATCGGGAGGCGCCGAGTCATCCAGTTCCCACCCGTTGGCGCCGGGCACCGAACCAAACATCAGGCTCGGGCATTGATCCATGAAGTAGCGGCCCAGCAGGCCCGAGGAATTGCCCAATCCGTTGGGGTGTCTTGCCGACGCCGAGTTGAGCAGCAGGCGCACCGATTCGATGGTGGAGGCGCACAGAACCACTACGTTGGCCGTAACGGTCTCGGTCTTCTTCGTCAACCGGTCAATGAACTCCGCGCCGGTGGTTTTTTCGCCGGCGGCGTCGGTTGTGATCCGCTTCACAATGGCATCGGTGCGGATCGTCAGGCGGCCGGTTTCCCTGGCGGCCAGCAGAGGCAGCGGCACGCGCTTGAGATTCGGCGCCGCGTACCTCCAGGAGACGACCGAGCGCTCCGGCCACCTGGCTTCCACCTTGGCTTTGAATTCCTTTTCCAGCGCGGTCAGTTTGGGTGCGTGCGCGTACTGTCCATCGGGAAGATTGTGCACGTTGTCCCGCGTACCGTAGACACCCAGAAACTCTTCGACCTGATCGTAATAAGGCGCCAGGTCGGCATAGGAGATCGGCCAATCCTCGCCAAATCCATCCCGGCTCGCCGCTTTCAGGTCGTAGTCGGTCATGCGCAGAACCATCCGCCCGTAGGTGTGCAGACGGCCACCCAGTTGCCTTCCCCTGATCCAGAGAAAGAAGTCGTCCTTGGGCGTGGTGTAGGGGTTCTTCCAGTCGTTCACAAACAGGTGCTTGAACTGCTTGCCGAAAAAGGCCACCCTGGCTTGAATGGGCTGCCCTTGCAGTGCGCCCAGGATGCGCGCCATCAGGTTGATGCCCTTGGGTTTGGAATCGACCAGGGCAGGATTGAAATCTTCTTCGGTAATATTCGGCCCCGCCTCCAGCAGCAGAACCTCCAGGCCGCGCTCGGTCAGTTCCTTGGCCGCAAAACTGCCCGCGGCGCCTGACCCAACAACAATTGCATCGTACTGTTTTTTCGACATCGAGTGACTCCATTGCGCTATTAGGCCCGGGCCTTAGCACTACGTCTTTGCCCGCACGATCTCGTGCTTTGAGTTTGTGCCTTCCCAGGTCCCAGAATCGGGACCTGGGGCACCCACAGTTTGTACAGCAACAAGCAAGCAGATACCTGGCGCGTGAATCAGATGCCCAGCACGCTGCGGTTGAACGCAGCATCGGCGCTTACTCCGGCAAAGTCGTCGAAAGCCCGTTCGGTAACCCGCAGAATGTGCCGGCGGATGAACTCCGCTCCCAGGCGGGCGCCGTCCTCGGCATTCTGAATGCAGTCTTCCCACTCCAGCACCGCCCAGCCTGGATAGTCGTACTGCGCCATCTTGCTGAAAACCGCGCCAAAATCCACCTGCCCGTCGCCCAGCGAGCGGAACCGCCCCGGCCGCTCCAGCCAGCTCTGATAGCCGCCATAAACGCCGCTCCGGCCATTGGGGCGGAGCTCGGCATCCTTCACATGGAAGGCGCGAATGAGCGAATGGTAGTGATCAATGAACTGGAGAGAATCGAGTTGCTGCAAAACAAAGTGGCTGGGGTCGTAAAGAATGCGCGCCCGCGCGTGCCGGCCGGTTGCTTCCAGAAAGCGCTCGAAGGTTGCGCCGTCGTGCAGGTCCTCGCCGGGATGCAGCTCGAAGCACAAATCCACGCCGGCCTCGTCGAAAGCATCGAGGATGGGCAGCCAGCGCTTGGCCAGTTCGGCAAAGGCCTCTTCAATAAGCCCTTGCGGCCGCTGCGGCCAGGGATAGAAGAAAGGCCAGGCCAGCGCGCCTGAAAACGTGGCGTGGGCCTTGAGGCCGAGGTTGCGGCTGGCCTTGGCCGCCAGCAGCATCTGCCCGTGGGCCCATGCGCGCCGCGCCGGCTCATTGCCGCGCAGCGCTGGCGGCGCAAAGCCGTCGAAGAGTTTGTCATAAGCCGGATGCACGGCGATGAGCTGGCCCTCGATATGCGTGGACAGCTCTGAAATCTCAAGCCCTGCTGCGGCCAGCGTGCCGCGCACTTCATCGCAGTACGTCCGGCTTTCCGCGGCCTTGGCCAGGTCGAAGATGCCGGGATTGCCGCAGGGCACCTGCACCGCCTTGAAGCCCAAGCCTGCGGCCCACGCGGCGATGGATGCCAGAGAGTTGAAGGGCGCTTGATCGCCAATGTACTGCGCCAGAAAGATTCCAGGTCCCTTGAGCGTCTTCATGTGCCTGCCTCGTTGCCTCCAGATTGCCCGATAGAGAACAGGAGGAAGCGGATACTGGAGGCCGCTTCCTCCTCCCGGCCCATGCCGGGCCAAGGCCGTGGATGAACGCGCCTGCCGGTAAATCGACTGGCGCGCTCGACTTACAGTTGGATGGCGCGCCCCTCGGCTGCCGACTTGTAAATGGCGTCGAGAATCTGCGTCACCACAAACGCCTCCGCCGGCTTGATGTACGGCTCGGTGTCGTTGATGATCGCGTCCAGCCAGGCATCCAACTCGGCGTCGCCCACCTTGGGGCCGTGCTCGCCCATATGCGCCTTCACCATGGGCGAAACCGGCGTCGGCACCAGCTCCAGTTGCTGGTTGTACTTCATCTGGTTGAAGATCACCTCGCCCGAGTGGATGGAGGAGTTGGGCGCCGCCGCGCCATCGCCCACCAGTTCCGCGCCGGCCTCGGTGCCGCACAGCGTAACCTGGCCCTCGCGCGAACGGGCCACGTTCAGCGCCCACGCCGATTCAATGAAGATGGTTGCGCCGTTCTTCATCTTGACGAAGCCGAAAGCGGAATCTTCCACCTCAAAGGTCTTGGGGTCCCAGGGGCCGAACCAGTTGCCTTCGAACTTGTCGCGCATTTTTTCAAAGGTGGTGCCCAGCACCATGGCCGGCTCGTAGTTGTTCATCATCCACAGGGCCAGGTCCAGGGCATGCGTGGCCAGGTCGATCAGCGGACCGCCGCCCTGCTTTGCCTTGTCGGGAAAGACGCCCCAGGTGGGCACACCGCGCCGCCGCACCGCATGTGCCTTGGCAAAGTAGATGTCGCCCAGGTCGCCCGCCCGGCAGGCCTGATGCAGAATCTGCGAGTCGGTGCGATAGCGGTTCTGGTAGCCGATGGTCAGCTTCTTGCCGGTGGCCTTCTGCGCCTCCAGCATCGCCTTGGCGTCCGCGGTAGTGGGCGCCATCGGCTTCTCGCACAGCACATGCTTGCCGGCGTGCAGCGCGGCCACGGTGATCTCCGCGTGAGAAACATTGGGGGTGAGGACATAGACCACATCGATCGTCTTGTCGTCCAGCAGCTTGCGATAATCTGTGTAGACCACCGCGCCGGGATCGCCGATGCGCGCCCTGGCCTGCTCCGCGCGAGCTTCCACGACGTCGCAGAAGCCAACCAGTGCAATGCGGTGCTTCTGCTTCGCCATCGCGGGAAAGTGCTTGACTTCGGCAATTCCACCGCAGCCAATGATGCCAACCTTGAGTTTATCCACGGCTAATTCTCCTTGTTGCGCCGGCCTGGCCGCCTGCCCTGCCGCTTCACAGCGGGCTGCACGGACGGTTCGCGCACATCAAAATAAGAATCCACATTTTGTTTTATGTCAAGAAGATTCTTCTTTCCATCCAGTGCGGAACGCCGGCCGCTCCAGATTCCGCCCGCCTCCGGTTCTTCTGGGCGCAACTCTCTATTTATATTCAAGGATTTACGCAAAACTTCAGGCTTGACGATAAAAACTCTTGACAGTCTGACCTGCGATGTGAGATTTGTATGTGGATTCAGAATTCGTATTCTAATTGATGTCTGCCCCGGCCCCGCCGCCAGACCCAAGGACCTTCGATGACAGAACCCGGCCTCAGTCGCACTGAAAAGCTCAGCTACGGGCTGGGTGACCTGGCGTCCAACCTCTCCTGGAACCTCATCTCAGGTTTCCTGCTCTTCTTTTACGTCAACGTCGCCCTCATTCCCGTGGCCATGGCCGGCACCCTGATCCTTGTGTCCATGGTGCTCAGCGCGTGCCTCGACCCGGTGGTCGGTGTCATCGTCGACCGCACCAGGAGCCGCTTCGGCAAGGCCCGTCCTTACCTTCTCTATGGCTCCATTCCGCTTGGCGTGGCCTCGTTCCTGCTCTTTCTCTCGCCCCTGCATTCGGTGGCCGGCAAGGTCTTCTACGCCTACGTCACGCTCATCCTGGTGGAACTGCTCTACGCGTCCGTCAACATTCCCTATGGCACGCTGATGCCGCTGATGACTCGCCAGGCCAACGAGAAGATGCAGCTCAGCAGCCTGCGCACCGTGGGCTCCTCGGTGGGCACGTTCATGGCCACCG
>Ga0302276_10004490_pt1 | contig 11740 bp, 5 predicted proteins | sample III_Bog_N2_3_FD_198768 | JGI IMG/M metagenome (GOLD analysis project Ga0302276, IMG submission 198768) | Peat permafrost microbial communities from Stordalen Mire near Abisko, Sweden - III_Bog_N2_3 | ecosystem: Environmental > Terrestrial > Soil > Wetlands > Peat | place: Sweden: Abisko... | reverse complement strand
TGGCTGCTGGTAAATGTGGCCGGGAATAACGGGCGGGCGGGATTTGTGGGGACGAGCTATCCGGGATTTTTGACGATGATGGCGGGGATCGATCCGAACCCGGCGGTGAAGGCGATATCTCCGCAGGCTCCGATGATCGACGTGTGGATGGGGGATGACTTCTTCCACAACGGAGCTTTCCGGCAGACTTACGGATACGACTATGTGTATGGGATGGAGACGAACAAAGAGAACGCGGACGTTGACTATGGCAAGGACAAGGACGGCAAGGCAAAAGACGGGTTTGATTTCTTTCTGGAGCGGGGGAGTTTTGCGGAGGATGTGAAGAAGTCGGGGTCAAAGATGCTGCCGAGTTGGAAGCTGTTTTTGGAGCATCCGGCCTATGACTTGGTTTGGTCGTCGCGAGGGGTGGAGCACGAGCTGAACACGGTGGCGGTGCCGACGATGAGCGTGGGCGGCTACTACGACCAGGAGGACATGTACGGGCCGCAGATGGAGTACCAGACGCTGGAGCCGCATGATGAGAAGCACGAGAACTTTCTGGTGCTGGGTCCGTGGCGGCATGGGTATTGGTCTTCGTCGTCGCGTCACCTGGGGAATTTGGAGTACGGCGAGCCGATCGGAAAGGAGTTCCGGTCGCAGATTGAGGGGAAGTTTTTTGCGCATTATTTGAAGGACTCGCCGGGTGAGAACAAGGCTGGGTTCGATCTTGAGGACACGGCGAGTTTTCAGACCGGTTCAAACACTTGGAAGCGCTATGGGCACTTTCCGCCGGAACAGTCGCAGATGACGGGCCTGTATCTGCTTGGCGGAGGCAAGCTGGGCTGGAACGATCCGGCCGCGGAGGCGACGACGAGCTATGTGAGCGATCCTGCGAACCCGGTGCCTTACCGGCACAGGCCGATTCAGCCGACGTATGGGCAGGGATCGGAGTGGTTCAACTGGATGACGGAGGACCAGCGTTTTGTGACCGATCGCAAGGATGTCGCGGTGTGGAAGCTGCCGGTGCTGAAGAAGGACATGATTGTGACGGGCGAGGTGATGGCGGACATTTTTGCTTCGACCAGCGGCACGGATAACGACATGGTGGTGAAGCTGATCGACCAGTATCCGGACGACGATGCGGACCCGAAGATGCGCGGATATCAGCTGATGACGAACGAGGAGATTTTCCGCGGGCGGTACTTGAAGGGGTTCGACAAGCCGACGCCGATGCGGGCGGGGCAGGTGCTGGAGTACAAGTACTCATTGCACGATGTGGACCATGTTTTCAAGGCGGGGCATACGGTGATGGTGGAGGTCGAGAGCACGTGGTTCCCGCTGTACGACCGGAACCCGCAGACATTTGTGCCGAACATCATGATGGCGAAGCCGGAGGACTATAAGGCGGCGACGATTACGATTTATTCGGATCCGGGGCATGAGTCGGCGGTGCAGGTGCCGCTGATGAATGCCTGCGATCAGATTGAGTGTTTCTAGAGCCCGGTATTTTTCACACTCTGGAAAATACCGCAGAATCCAGGGGCTTGTGAGGGATCTGATGGCCTGGAGGCCCTCAGGACAGCCGGTCTGGAGACCGGCGCTACGGTTATTGACTGGCTTTGAGATCTGTGAAGCCCGGCTTCTTTTTGGGAGTACTGCCCAGGCGGGCGGTTACTCCGTAGTCACGATCGGCAGTTCGATGCTGCTGGCCGCGCCTGGGGCGTGATAGATGCGCTGCGTGGCTTTCTTGTAGTCCCCGGGTTTGGCCCAGAAGATGTTGGGCACAAAGGTCTGGGGGTTGCGGTCGTAGAGCGGAAACCAGCTTGACTGCACCTGCACCATGATGCGATGGCCGGGCAGGAAGACGTGGTTGGAGGGGGGCAGGGCGAAGCGGTAGGTGAGCGGCTTATCGGGCTCAATCGGCTTGGGGTTGGAGAAGCTCTCGCGGTAACGGCCGCGGAAGATGTCTTCAGCGATTGGCAGTTCGTATCCGCCGAGCTCCGGTTGGCCGGCAACTTCATCGGGGTAGACGTCGATGAGCTTGACCACCCAGTCGGAGTCGGTGCCGCTGGTGGAAGCGACCAGGTTGGCGATGGGCTGTCCGCTGATGTGAACCGGAGCGGCGAGGACATCGGAGGTGAAGGTGACCACGTCCGGTCGTCCGGAGTCTTCACGCTGGTCGTCCACCAGCCATTGGACCCAGGAGAGCGGAGGATCGTAGCCGATGGGCTGGGAGGGGCGGGCGCGGTAGGGAACCGGCTTGGCGGGGTCGGAGACGTACTCGGTGTAGGCGGAGTCAGCGGAGTTAGCGCTGTTAGCCACGAAGCCGAGTTTCAGGTCGGGCTGGAGATAGAGGGGCTTCATTGCCGGGTCTGACGGCCAGGTGGAGAGGTTCTGCCAGCGATTGACGCCGGTTTCAAAGGCGGTGACTGGGGTGACGGTCAGGGCGGGAGCGTCGTCTTCGAGGTAGTGGTCGAGGAAGGGGCGCAGTACATTCTGGCGGAACCAGGTTCCAGTGTCGGAGCCGAAGCGGATTGCGCCGAGAGACGCTGCGTCCTCAATTTCCTGCCCGTGGTGCCATGGGCCCAGCACCAGGAAGACCTTGTCGTTGGCGGTGTCGAGGGGCTTGATGGCCTTGTAGACGGCATTGGCTCCGTAGATGTCCTCCTGATCCCAAAGGCTGTGGACCAGCATCACAGGGACTTTGAGGCCGTTGGCGGCGAACTGCGCGGCGAGCACTTTGTCCATCGCCTGGTCGCTCCAGAAAGCGTCATAGGCGGGGTGGGCAAGAATCTTTCTCCAGAATCCCACTTGCTCCAGACCGTGGATGCGGCCCAGTTCCCCGGCCGAACCAGCGCGCATGTACTGGTCGTAGTCGTCGAAGTTTGCCGTCCACCAGTGAGCGTCGTTGGAGCGCGTTGCTTCCTGCTCGTAGACGTAGGGCATGTTCTGCTCGCGGAAGGCGCCGTTGTGGAACCAGTCGTCTCCCATCCAGCCATCGACCATGGGGTTCATGGGGACGGCCACCTTGAGCGCCGGGTGGGGGTTGACCAGGGCCATGAGCGGCAGAAAGCCGTCGTAGGAGATGCCGAGGATGCCGACTTTGCCGTTGGTTTCGGGGATGTTCTTGACCAGCCAGTCGATGGAGTCGTAGGTGTCGGTGGCTTCGTCGACGAGGGTGGGGTTCTGGGGGCCGTGGAGGGGGCGGTTCATGACGTAGTCTCCCTCGGAGCCGTATTTGCCGCGGATGTCCTGCACTACGCGGATGTAGCCGCCCTCGACGATGACGTCGGTTGCGTTGTCGTATCCGTAGAGGATGGGGCCGAGGTGAGCGCTGGCGGCGTGGGTGGTGAGGCCATCGGCGCTGTAGGGGGTTCGGGTGAGGAGGATGGGAGCGCGCCTGGCGCCTTTGGGGACCAGGATGACGGTGTGGAGCTTGACTCCGTCGCGCATGGGGATCATGGCCTCGCGGCGCTCGTAGTCGAAGCTCTGTGTGGCGGGCTGGAGGTGTGTTGGCGTTTCGCTGGGGTAGTTGGGATATTGCGGCTTGGCTTGCTCAGGGCTGCTGGATTGGGCGAGGGAGCCGAGAGCGAGGCAAGAGGCGGCAAAGGCGGCGAGTGCGGCGCGGAGCGGAAACGTCATGGCAAGGAGTTTACCGCAGGATGGCCGCTAGCAGCAGAGTGGTGCCGAGGCCGGCGATGGAGAGCACCGTTTCCATCACCGACCAGGTGGACAGGGCCTGCTTGACTTCGAGCTTGAAGAAGGAGGAGATCATCCAGAAGCCGGGGTCGTTGACGTGGGAGAGGATGAGGGAGCCGGTGCCGGTGGCGAGGACGAGGAGCTCGGGGTGAACGCCGGCGTGGGTGGCGAGCGGGGCCAGGACTGAGGATGCGACGGCCATGGCGACCGTGGCCGAGCCCATGGAGACGCGGACGACGGCGGCCAGCAGCCAGGCGAGGACGAGCGGGGGCATGTGTGCGCCGAGGGCCAGGCTGACGGTGGCCTGGGCGGCGCCGGAGTCGCGGAGGACGCCGCTGAGGCCTCCGGCAGCGGCGAGGATGACGAGGACGTTGGCGATGGGCTCGAAGGACTCGGTGGTGAGCTGGCGGAGGAGTTCGCGGCCGTGATGATGGCCGGTCTGGATGCGCGGGCCGAGGGTGATGAGCGCGACCAGTACGGCAATGAGGAGGGCGATGTCTGGGCTGCCGATGAAGTGGAGGACCTGGTTGGAGAGGCTGGACGGTGCGGAGATGGAGTCTGCCCAACTGCCGAGGAAGATGAGCGCGATGGGCAGCAGGATGGCGGCTGCGGCGCGGATTGGTCCTGCTGGCTTGGGGACCGCTTTTGCAGGGGACTTTGCTTTTTCCTGCCGCTCGATTTGAAGCTCTTCTTCTGCGGTTGCGGTGAAGAGGGTCGTTATCTCTTGAGTGGGCTGGGCTTTCTGGCGTTTGTCCCAGCGGCGGGTGAGGAGCCAGCCGAGGCCGGGGCCGGCGATGGCGGCGGCGGGGAGTCCGACGGCGAGTCCCCAGAGGATGGTGCGGCCGAGGTCGGCGTGGTACTGGACTACGGCGAGCATGGCGGCGGGATGCGGGGGCAGGGTTCCGTGGACGATGGAGAGTCCGGCGAGGAGGGGCATTCCGGCGAGGACGGGAGGCTTTCCGGTGCGGCGGGCGGCCTCAGCGACGATGGGCATGAGGAGGACGAGGCCGACCTCGAAGAAGACGGGCATGCCGACCACGATGCCGAGCAGGAGCAGCGCCCAGGGCAGGCCGAAGTTGCCGCAGCGTTCAACCAGGACGCGGCCCAGCGCGGCGGCGCCGCCGGAACCGGCGAGGAGGCGGCCGAGGACGGCACCGAGTCCAAGGATGATGGCGATGTGGGCCATGAGGTTGCCGACGCCGGTGGAGAAGGAGAGCGGGACCTGCTTGAGCGGCATTCCGGAAGCTATGCCGAGGGCCAATGCAGCCACGGCGAGGGCCAGCGCGGGATGCAGGCGGACGCGGGCGATGAGGATGAGCAGCAGCAGGACGGTTGCGGCGGCGCAGGCGACGAGGTACCAACTGGATGGGGAAGAAGCGGCGGCTAAAGGCACGCGGCGATTATTCCACAAAGGGAGTGGTTAGTGGTTAGTGGTTAGTGAACAGGGAACAGGGAACAGGGATCAGGGACTGAGGGACAGAGGGACTAAGGACGGTTTAGGGTGGATTTGCGACGATTTGCGACGGAAAAGGGCGGTTTTGCGACGGAGGGCCGCCCGTAAGTTATTTATTTTCAATGGTCATTTTTGGGTGGAGCGTTAAGTGCTTTGTTTTCAGCGGAAGTAGGCGGAGGGGGTAGGGGGGTGCGAGGTTCTTTGGGCTTGGGGTCCGGCTTTATGGACGGTTTTGCGACGCTGCTGAGGGCGACCTGGGCGGCGTAGAGGAGTTTGGTACCGCTATCCATGAGGATGGTATTGGACAGCATGCCGTAGCTGACGCAGGCAATGAAGTCGCATGCGTTTTGATAGCCGAAGAGCGGGGGCAAGGCACGGAGGTAGGCGCTATCGGCGTTAAAGGACGCGACCATCTCGCCTTTCTTCTTTTTCATTTCCAACTCGTATACGTATTGCCGGACTTCCAGGCAGTGGGCGACGGCGGGGTTTTTAAGGGCAGGGTAGAGTTCTTCTCTGGTCGGATTGGCGGTTAAGGATGTGATTGGTTCGATCATTGCGTTCGCTCCGGATGAGGGCTTTTTGCCTTCATATAAAAAGTGTGCGCCAACGGAACTAATTAAACTGCAAATTGCCGGGAAGTTTTTTTAGGGTTGTGTGGAGTGGGGTGAGGCTGCGCTTTGGAGGTCCTTCTGCGGACGCTGGGGCGTTTTTCGGGAACTATCCGGATTTTGTTGAGGAACTCACTCTGAATGAGCGCTTTGACCTATTGTTTTCAACGACGGTTCGAGCCTTGGTAGACCACAAACACAGGCCGAATTGTCAGGACCCTCGAGAGCCGGCACAGGGCCTGACCAGACTACGGCCTGGTTTCAAGCCGCAATGGATGGAGCAGCCAGAGCTGCTCCATCGAGGTATTCGATATTCTCTGCAACAAAGAGGTGGCAGATGCTATTTACAGACTGTCCCGTTCACTGAGAAGGACGTGGGGACGGCGTTGGTAACGTTGTTCCAGGAGCCGTTGAAGCCCATCGCGTTGTAGCTGCCGCCGGCGGGGATGCTTCCGTTGTAACTCATATTCGTTACGGTCACGTTGGCCCCCGACTGTGTTTCATTGCCATTCCATAACTGGGTGACGGTCTGGCTGTTGGCAAAGGCTAAGGTCAGAGTCCAATTGGAGATGGCTGTGGTTCCCGTGTTGTTGATAGTGATGGCAGTTCCAAAGCCGCCTGGCCATTGGCTGGTGACGGAGTAGACAACGTGGCAGGCGAATGCGGACTTGGTCGTCACGGTGAGCGCGACCGTTGTGGATGCGGTCAGGCTGCCCGATGTTCCAGTGATGGTAACGGTGGCCACTCCCACGGTCGCCGTGCTGCTGGCCGTAAGCGTGAGCACGCTGGTTCCGGTGGTTGGATTGCTGCTGAAGGAAGCAGTTACGCCACTGGGCAGGCCGGTGGCAGCGAGAGTTGCGCTGCTGGAGAATCCATTCTTCGGGGTCAGCGTGATGGTGGATGTGCCGGACGCTCCCTGGGCAACACTGAGAGATGCCGGGGACGCAGAAAGGGTAAAGCTGGGCGCGGGGTTGACAGTCAGAACAACCGAGCCTGTTGCGCTGCTGTAGTTGCTGGTATTGGTGGGGGCAAAGCTAGTGGTGAGAGTCTGCGAACCGGCGCTGAGCACGGTTCCGGCAGCTGGAGAATATGTAAAGGCTCCAGCAACGGTCGAAGTGGCGTCGAGCTGCGTGGAACTGAGGGCGGTGCCCTGCATGATGGCTGTCGGCGTGGCCCAAGTGATAGCTGGAGTGGCCTTGTTGACTGTGAGCGCAACAGTTGCCGTTGCGCTGGAGTAGTCAGTTGTATTGGTGGGTGTGAAGGTGACTTCCAGCGTTTGCGTTCCGGCGTTCAGCACTGAACCAATGGCAGGGGAATACGTGAAAGCTCCCGCGGCAGTCGAGGTGGCGTTCAGTTGGGTTCCGCTCAGGGCGGTTCCGTAGGTGATGGGTGCCGGCGATGACCAGGTGACTGCGGGGGCGGCCCGGTTGACGGTAAGGACCACGGTATCCGTCGACGTGGTGTAGTTGGTCAAATTGGTTGGCGTGAACGTCACAGTCAGGGTTTGCGCTCCGGAGTTGAGCACGGACCCGATAGCCGGGTAATACGAGAACGTTCCGGCGACGGTTGAACTGGCGTTGAGCTGCGTTGCACTGAGCGCTGTTCCGTAGCTGATGGTTGCGGGAGTTGGCCAGGTAATCGCGGGCGTGGCCGGATTCACCGCGATGGACACGCTCGACGTTGTAGTGGAGTAATCAACGGTGTCAGTTGGTGTGAAGGTGACAGTCGCTATCTGAGTACCTGCGCCGAGAATTGTCCCTGCGGCGGGTGAGTAGGTAAAGGACCCGGCCACCGTTGAAGTCGCGTTGAGCTGAGTTGCGGTGAGAGCCGTTCCGTAGGTAATAGCAGCTGGCGTGGCCCACGTAATGCTGGGCATACCCTTGTTGACTGTCAGCAGAGTCGTGGCCGTAGTCGTGGTGTAGTCGACGGTGTCGCTTGGAGTGAAGGTCGCGGTGAGCGTCTGCGCTCCCGCTGTGAGCACGGCACCGGCCGCCGGTGAGTAAGTGAATGTGCCGGCCACCGTCGAGGTGGAGTTCAATTGCATGGCGGATAGAGTTGTGCCGTAGGGGATGGGTGCCGGCGTGGGCCATGTGATGGCTGGCGTGGCCTGGTTAACGGTGAGCGCAACGCTGGCTGTTGCAGTTGTGTAGTCGACCATATCCGTAGGTGTGAATGTAAGGGTCACCGTATGTGTTCCGGCGGTGAGCACAGTGCCAAGCGCCGGCGAATACGTGAATGTCCCGGTGATCGTGGAGCTGGGATTAAACAACGTGGAGGATAGCGCAGTGCCGTAAGGAATGGCCGGCGGCGTGGCCCAGCTTAGCGGAGGCGTTGCCTGGTTCACAGTCAGAGTCGATGTGGCTGTTACGGTGGTGTAGTCCACCGTGTCAGCAGGTGTGAAGGTCACTGTCAGCGTCTGCGTTCCAGCGGTCAACACCGCTCCAGCGGCGGGACTATAGGTGAAAGTGCCAGCGGTGGTTGAAACTGCATTCAGGATTGCCGCTGGCAGCGGCGTGCCGTAAGTGAGGGTCCCGGGGGTAGACCAATAAACCGGAGGAGTTGCTTTGCTTACGGTGAGCTGAGTTGCGACCGCTCCTGTCGTGTAGTCCACAGTGTCCGTGGGTGTGAAGGTCGCCGTGAGGGCCTGCGTTCCGGCGGTCAACACCACGCCGGATGCCGGTAGATAGGTGAAGGCACCGGCTACCGTCGAGCTGGCATTCTGTTGCGCGGCAGACAGTGCCGTACCGTATGTGATGGCAGCGGGAGCCGGCCATGTGAGCGACGGTGTGGCAGGGTTCACGGTGAGTGTTACGGTCGCAGTGGCGGTGCTGTAATCGACGGTATCGGTTGGCGTAAACGTGGCGGTCATGGTCTGCGATCCTGCGGTCAGCACGGTGCCGGCGGGAGGTGAATATGTGAAAGTACCGGCTGTTGTCGTACTGGCATTCAATTGTGTCGCGGAAAGAGCGGTGCCATAGGGGATGGCTGCGGGCGTGGCCCACGTAAGGGAAGGGGTTTGCACAACCGTGTAAGAAGCGGATGCAGGAGCGCTATTTGAAAATCCGTTCGCGGTAGCGATTGCGATCAACGTCTGGCTGGACGAAACAGAAATGGGGCCAGCATACTGGCTGGAACTCGTGGTGGGTGTTGTGCCGTTGGTGGTGTAGTAGATGGTGGCCCCTGCTGTCGCATCGTTGATCGAAACGGTTTGAGTGGTGGTGTAGGTTCCTGAAGCAAGGCTGAAGCTCGGTGTAGCCACCGCCTGCGATGAGGTGGAAGGCGGAGTCAGATATTCCCACCAGTCGTTCAGGTCAGCATATTTTCCTGATGAGTCGTAGCCAGCGCCGCCAAAAAGCCAGAAGTTGCCACCGCTATCAGTCCAACCGGTTGCTGCGATGCGAGAGCCAGGGATATTTCCGGCGGCTGGGATGTCGAGTGTTCCGTAAACTCCCGGCAGACCGCAGGCTGGAGTGCAGTTCCACGCTTGAGAACGGCTTGTTTTGCTTCCCCCCTGCCAAATCCATTCATTTTCGGCTGGAATGTACTCCCAAAGATCATTGAGTGCGGCGTTGTTTTCAACTGGGTTACTATAGGCAATCGAATCGAATCCCTGTCCACCAAAGAGCCAGAGATTGCCGCCGTTGTCGATCCATGAAACAGCGTCTAACCGCGCCCCGGGAACGTTGCCTGGTGCGGCGACACCGAGTGTGCCGTAGACCCCGGGCTGGCCGCCGACACTGTCGAGAATGTCGCTGCCGCCCATCCAGGTCCACTCATTCGTGTTGATGTTGAACTCCCAAAGGTCATTGAGGTAACCATCGACGCTGGGAGTAGCTGAATCAAAGCCCTCTCCACCGAACAGCCAAAAGTTTCCGCTGTTGTCGGTCCAACTGACGCCATTCTGCCGGCCTCCCGGGTAGTTTGCTGCGGAGGGAGCACCCAAAGTTCCATATATACCGAGGGCATTTGTTCGGGCGGTCCCGGACATCCATGTCCACTCGAAGGTTGAGGGGTTGAATTCCCAAAGGTCGTTCAACTCGCCGATGTAACCGAGGGAAGACCCTACGCCATAACCTCCGAAGAGCCAGAGGTTTCCATTCGCGTCCGTCCAGCTTTCAGAGCCATACCTAGAACCCGGGGAGTCGGTTGCTGCTGGAATTCCCACGGTGCCGTAGACGCCCAGATAGGTTTCGGAGGTTCCGAAAGTGCTTACACCGCCCATCCAGGTCCATTGAGTCGTAGCGGGGTTGAACTGCCAGAGGTCATTGAGTTCGCTCGACACCGCCCCAACTGAATCGGTGCCAAAACCTCCGAAAAGCCACAAGTTGCCGTCGTGATCGGTCCAGGTTATAGCGCCTTCACGCCCTCCTGGTGCGTTTCCAGGGGCAGGCACCCCCAAACTGCCGTAAACGCCGGGTCGAGGTTTCAGGTATGCCGGCACCGTACTGTTTCCCGCCACCCATGTCCATTCACCCGTTGAGGAAGAAAACTCCCAAAGATCGTTCAGATAGGATCCGGTTCCGTTGGCATCAAGGCCATTTCCCCCAAACATCCAGAAATTCCCGTGACTATCTACCCATTTGGCGACGGCAGTGCGTGCCCCAGGAGCGTTTGCCGGGGAAGCTACACCCAGCGTGCCATACACGCCCGGCCAGCCCAATGCAGCATATTGACCCTGGAGTAGCGTTTTGTTTCCACCGCTCCAGATCCAGTCGCCCGTTTGCGCGCTTAATGGCAAAACGAAGAAAACCGAGAGCATGGCAAGAAGCATGGTTAGCTTGGCCAGTAACTTTGAAGAGTTTAGGTAACTCGTGGAGGCTTTGGGATTGGTCGCTGTGCAGGCAGGTGATGACGGCATGGTGTCTTACTCCGTACAGTTAGGTAAACCCGGTGGCGATGTTTATTTCTCACGAAAGAGGCATGGTCTTATCGTAGGCACCAGAGCCGTGCTAAGACAAGATGAGCGAACCCAAGATGATTTACGATGGCGCAAGTCTAGCATGGTCTTGTTGTTGCAACGATGAGTTAGTCCTACAACTAAAGCGTTGTTGCCGAGATGTACAACAGTCGACACTCCACGAGGTGAGAAGAAACTCGGATTGACGGGAAGTCGGTGATGCACTCATCGAGGCAGATTACTCCCCGAAAGTCGGCTTGTCGTAGGTCTTCGGATGGGCGGCGAGGCTTTGGGGGGACGGATGCTCGGCGACGGCGCGGGCGGGCTGCACGGAGGGGCCGGGCGGGTTCTTCGAGATTCAGGCTCTGGGCTGGTGAGGCCGGTGGAATCCCCGGTCCCCGAGTGCAGGACCGGGGGCACCCTTGGTCGAGCTCACGCGCTCGGGAGGTTGTTGAGAACTGCCTCGGCGGACGAGAGAAGCAGAATCTGCTTCGAAGTTCCATAGACCATTCGGGTGGAGAGGGCGCCATCGATGACGGCAAGTATCCTTGCCGCCGCCGCCCTTTTGTCGATTGGGAAGGGCTTCAGCAGGTCGGTCAGATAATCAAGAATCTTGTCCTGGTGTTCGATCGCCCGGCGATGGAACGGGTGGGCAGTGTCTGGGTATTCGGAAGCGATTTTGGTCAGCGCTTCACGCAGATTCTTTGGGGGAGCGGGATGCGCGAGATAGTCCCAAAGAGCTAGATCGCGGTTTTCGAGGTACGCGAGCACGAGGGCATCCTTGCTTTCGAAATGGCGATAAAACGTCGCCTTTGCGACCTCGGCGATGGACATGATCTTCTCAGTGCCGGTGGCGCGGACCCCCTCCGCGTAGAAGAGACGGTCGGCAACCGCGAGGATTCTGGCACGCGGCTCGGATTGTTTTTGTGCATTCATCGAATTATCTTGACATAAGACAGACTTGTCTGTCTATACTAGTCACGGATGAGACAGACCTGTCTGTCTCATCCGTCAGTCTTACGAAGGGACTGCGCTGGAAAAATCCAAAAGAACCGAAAGTGAGGAAGAAATTGTCTAGCCGTCTAAGCAAGGTTTTACCGC
>Ga0302276_10004485_pt1 | contig 11745 bp, 9 predicted proteins | sample III_Bog_N2_3_FD_198768 | JGI IMG/M metagenome (GOLD analysis project Ga0302276, IMG submission 198768) | Peat permafrost microbial communities from Stordalen Mire near Abisko, Sweden - III_Bog_N2_3 | ecosystem: Environmental > Terrestrial > Soil > Wetlands > Peat | place: Sweden: Abisko... | reverse complement strand
GGGCCAGGAGCGGCAGGGTGCCCGCCAGCAATCCGGGCAGCTCGTCCTCGGCGAACGGCCGCAGCAACCGGCGCAGATGGAGTTCCGGCAGGCGGGTGTCCTTGGCCTGTTCCAGCCCCAGGATGCGCTGGAGCATGAGATTGTCCTCGGCCAGGCGCGGGCTCTTCCAGTAGCTCTTCTCCACCTTCCATGCGTTGACGAGGAAGATCCGGGCCACTCCCAGGCTGGTGGCCGCGGCCAGCACCCGGTTGAGCACCTTGGGCCTGGGCAGGGCCAGGACCAGGGTAAGGGGCAGCTTCGGCGGCGGCGCCTGATCCAGGACAACGTCCATTTCCAGCGCCTCGGCGTCCAGCCGGGTCACCCGGCCCCGGCCCATGGCGCCGCCCAGCATCCCCACGGCCAGATCATCGCCAACCATGGCCCGGTGCACCTCGGTGACGTGCTTCAGCCTGCGTCCGGTGAGGCGGACGCAACCCGGGCCGACGCGGTCACCCGGTTCTAGTATTAAAATATTCATCTGATGTAGCGCTCTTCCAGGATGGCCAGATGGTGGGCGGCGTGCCCGGCCAGGATGTGGGCCACGGCCGCGGCGCTGACCGGCTTGTCCCGGGATGTGCCCATGCGGGTCCAGGCTTCGGCATCCAGGCTCTGGACCAGGGCGAGGGTCGCCTGGCGCACGGCCGAGAACTCCACGACCAGATCTCCCAGGGACCGGGCGTCGGCATGGCCGGTGCGCACGTACTCGTCCTGGTCGAACCCGGCCAGGGCGGTCTGGTCACCCCGGGCAATGTGAAGCAGGCGATAGGCCATGATCCGTTCGGTGTCGGTGATATGGAGCAGGAGGTCCTTGAGGCTCCACTTGCCCGGGGCATAGCGGAATCCGCCCCGGGCTTCGGGCAGTCCGGTCAGGAGGGTTTCCAGTCGCTTTGGCTGGCTCTCCAGCAGGGCCGGCAGCCCTCCTTCGGGCACCAAGTCAATGGTGCCGGCACTTGTTGGGGCGAATTCGCCCGGTCCGGGTCGGGGGATCACAGTCATGGCCTACTCCTTATTGCTTAAGCCATGATAGGCAGGACCCTGATAAGCTGGTTTGTTATTGTGCCTGGAGACATTCGTGAAAATACTCATCCTCGGCGTCAACGGATTCGTCGGTTCCCATCTCGTGGAACGGGTTCTACGGGAAACCAACTGGGAAGTCTACGGAATGGACCTCGGCAGCAACAAGGTTGCCGAATTCCTTGACAATCCCCATTTCCATTTCGTGGAAGGCGACATTTCCATCAGCAAGGAATGGATCGAATACCACGTCAAGAAATGCGACGTGGTGCTGCCCCTGGTCGCCATCGCCACCCCCAAGGTCTACGTCACCGATCCGCTCCGGGTGTTCGAGCTGGATTTCGAGGAGAACCTGAGGATCATCCGGTTCTGCGTGAAGTACAAGAAGCGGGTGATCTTCCCCAGCACCTCCGAAGTCTACGGCATGTGCCCGGACACCGAGTTCGACGAGGACACCTCCTGCCTGGTCACCGGGCCCATTCCCATGCAGCGCTGGATCTACAGCACCTCCAAGCAGCTGCTGGACCGGGTCATCTGGGGCTACGGTTTCCGGGACGGCCTGAGGTTCACCCTGGTTCGGCCCTTCAACTGGATGGGCCCCAAACTGGACAGCCTGAACACCGCCAAGGAAGGCTCTTCCCGGCTGGTGACCCAGTTCGCCTGGAACCTGTTCAACGGCGAACCCCTGAAGCTGGTGGACGGCGGCGGGCAGCGGCGCTGCTTCTGCGACGTGGAGGATGCCATGGACGGCCTCATGTGCGTGCTGCACAACGAGGGCGGCAAGGCCGACGGCAAGATCTTCAACATCGGCAACCCTGGCAATGACTACAGCGTCAAGGAAATCGCCGAGATGATGGTGGAGATCTGGAAGGACCATCCGTTCCGCCTGGAACGGGGCACGCCCCTTTCCCAGATCGTCGAGGAATCCAGCAATACCTTCTACGGCAAGGGCTACCAGGACGTGCTGGTGCGCACCCCCAGCATCAAGCGGATCCAGGAGGCCTTCGGCTTCACGCCCAAGGTCGGGATCAAGGAAGCCCTGCGCAAGTCCCTGGACTTCTTCGTTGAAGAGAACAAGGCCATGGAAAAGATCGAAGAGACCGAATGAACCGAAAGGAACGTTGGCAGCTCCTCGCCATCTGGTTCTTCCTGGGATTGGTGCCGCTCTTCATGCGGCCCCTGTGGGAGCCCGACGAGGCGCGCTACGCCGAAATCCCCAGGGAGATGTTGGCCCTGGGGGATTGGCTGACGCCGCGCCTGAACTACGTGGTCTATTTCGAAAAACCGCCCCTGCAGTACTGGCTTTCGGCGGCCGCCATGCGGATGTTCGGTCTGCAGCCGTTCGCGGCCCGGCTGCCGCTGGCCCTGGCCACGGGCATCAGCCTGTGGTGCGGCTGGTGGCTGGCTCGGCGGCTGGGGGCCCGGCAGCCCATCTGGGGCGCGTTCATGGTCGCCACCGGCATCCTTGGCTACGTCTGCGGCCAGATCCTCACCCTGGACGCCCTGTTTTCCGCGTTCCAGGTGCTGGCCTTCGTGGCCGGGGTGGAGGCGGTGGCGGAGCGCACCCACCGGCGCAGCGGGCTGGGCTGGACCCTGCTGTCCTTCGGCAGTCTGGCCCTGGCCATGCTCACCAAGGGCCTGGCCGCCCCGGCGCTGGTGGGCATGACCTTGATCTGCTCGCTGCCGTGGGCTTGGGGTTCAAAGCGGCTCCGGTCCGCCCTGCTGCGGACCCTGCTGGATCCCCTGGGCTGGCTGCTGTTTCTGGCGGTGACCGTGCCCTGGTTCGTGCTGGTGGACCGGGCCAATCCAGGCCATGCCACCTTCTTCTTCATCCATGAGCATTTTGCCCGGTTCACCTCCCACGTCCACTCCCGCCAGGGCTCCAACAACCCGGCCCTGGACAAGCTGTACTTCGTCGGCGTCCTGGCGTTGGGCCTCATTCCCTGGCTGAGTTCCGCCGTCAGCGGGCTCCGGCGCGGGTTCACCTTCCTGAAACGGCCGGCGGGGCCCATGGCTGAACAGGCGCCGCTGCACCGCTGGACCGTGGCGGCGACGCTGCTGGCCTGCGCCTGGCCGCTGTTCTTCTACAGCATTTCCGGCTCCAAGCTGCCCCCCTACATCCTGCCGGTGGTGGTGCCCCTGCTGGCCATGGCCTGTGCCTTCGAGCGGGAGGGGGGCGAGATCCTCGCCCTCGCCCGTTCCGGTTGGGAACTGTTGGCGCTTGGGGTGGCATTCCTGCTGGCCAGCCCTTTCCTGGTCAAAGGCCACGGCGCCGTGGGCTGGGTGCTCGCGGTCGGCGCCGGTTTCGTAGCTTTGGGCTGCTGGGCCATGCGGCCCCGGGGACTCACCGGGATCCGCTGGATGGCTGGCCTGGGGGCCCTGCTCCTGCTGGTCACCTTCGCCGCCGGCGAGGTGGCCGGTCCCGGCAAGGACGCGTCGGCCCTGGTGAAGCAAGCGCCAAGGAACGCCCAATGGATCAGCTGTGGCAACTACTTCCAGGCCATCCCCTTCATCAGCGGCCAGCGGTGCGTGGTGGTGGCCGGGGCCGGTGAATTGAGCTACGGCCGGGATCGGCTGACGGCCCGGGAACGGGATCGCTGGTTCCAGGATGATGAACGGGAGTTCAATCCCATGGCCCTGCGCCTGCAGGCCGAGGATCCCCTTAGGCCAGTCTGGGCCCTGGTGGACAAGAACGCCTGGAAGGATCTCCCGGCGGACCAGAAGGCCGCCTGGGCGGTGAAGGGCGGTTCCCCTTCCTGCTTCCTGGTGACGCTGCAATAAGAGCCTAGATAGGTTCTAAAATGATTCAGGCAACGAGGCCACCCTCATGAAGGACGCACCAGTCTATCTGGACAACAACGCCACCACCCGGCTGGCGCCCGAGGCGCTGGAAGCCATGCTGCCCTTCCTCCAGGAGCAGTATGGCAACGCCGGCTCGGCCCATGTGCTGGGCCGGCTGTCCGAGGGGGCGGTGGTCCATGCCCGGGAGCAGCTGGCCGGGCTGTTGGGCTGTCAGCCGGCCGAGCTGGTTTTCAACAGCGGCGGCACCGAAGGGCTGAACCATGCCCTGCGGGGGGTGTTCGAGGCATCCAAGGCCAGGCGCCACCTCATCACCACCGCGGTGGAGCACAGCGCCGTCCTGGCCATCGCCGATTGGCTGAAGGGCCAGGGCGTGGAGCTGACCCTGCTGGCGGTGGACCGGGACGGGAACCTGGACCTGGGGGAGCTGGAAGCCGCTCTGCGCCCGGACACTGCCCTGGTCTCGATCATGGCCGCCAACAACGAATCCGGGGTGCTGTTCCCGCTGGCGGAAGCCGGGGCCATGGTAAAGGCCCGGGGTGCCCTGTTCCATGTGGACGGCACCCAGGCGGTGGGCAAGGTGCCGTTGGACCTGTCCCGTCTGCCGGTGGACCTGTTCAATTTGAGTTCGCACAAGTTGCATGGCCCCAAGGGCATGGGTGCGCTGTTCCTGAGACGGGGCCTGCGCCTGCGGCCCTTCATGCTCGGTGGCGGCCAGGAACGGGGGCGCCGGGGCGGGACCGAGAACGTGGCGGGAATCGTGGGCCTGGGCAAGGCCGCGGAGCTGGCTGGGGAGCATCTGCAGGACATGGACCGGGTGCGCGCCCTGCGCGATCGGCTGGAAGCGTCCATCCTGGCCCAGGTGCCCGGAACCCGGGTGAACGGGGCCTCAGCCGCGCGCCTGCCCAATACCGCCTTCATCAGCTTCCAGGGGATCGAGGGTGAAGCCCTGTTCCTGAAACTCAGCGACCGCGGCGTCTGCGTCTCCACCGGCAGCGCCTGCTCCACCGGTCAACGGGAGCCCAGCCACGTGCTGCGGGCCATGGGCGTGGAGGCCCGGGAGGCCTTGGGCACCGTGCGCTTTTCCCTGAGCCGGTACAGCACCGAGGAGGAGCTGGCCCGGGTGGCCGGGCTGGTGCCGGAGCTGGTGGCGGAACTGCGGGCCTCGGGAGCCCTGGGACGGCGGTAGGCCGGACCCCTATCGTCCGGTTCCTGACCGCCCTTGGCTTCGAAGGGGTCCGGGCCGTGCGGTTGAAGAACAACCCCTTCAACACAAGGCCGAACGAGGTCCTGATCACCGCCACCAGGCCGGTGGCCGCAGCCTCCGAGGAAGGAAAGAGAACTACGGCCCCTGGCCCGCCGGTTGGCCCCGGTGGAACAGGGTGGTGCCGGTGATCCGCAGGTTCCCATCCGCACCGGGATCGAAGCCCAGGTTCAGGTCGGCCGCGGGCCGGGCGGCGCTGTTGCCCAGGTATTCCCAGATGAAGGTTGTGCCGGCCGGGTTGGTGCCGACCTTGTATTCGTAGCTGGCCCCGGCGGGATCCGTCAACTGGATGTGGTGGGAAAAGCGGCCCGCCCCGGGCTGGAGGAAACGGATCCGGTAGTTGGTCTGCTTCCGGATCTCGAACGGCTCGCCCGGCTCGGTGACGCTGCCGCAGACCAGGTCCTTGTCCATGTTCTTGAAGACGATCTGGCCGGCGTCCGGGGCGGCGGGGTCGTTGACGGTCCGGAACATCCAGACGACCGGGCTGTCGTTCCGGATCATCCGGTCGATCCCCGCCTCGGCCGTGCCCCACTGGTCGTATCTGAAGGTCAAGGTGCTGCCGTCCACCCGGAAAAAGCTCCCGGGGGTGCGGTCGAAGTCGAACCAGGGGGGCTCCGAGAAGGTGCAGAAGTCGTCGTTGACGGTGACCTTGCCCTGGCCACCCCGGGCCGATTCTCCGGTCAGGGGTTGGGGCACCCACTTGTCTTTCCGGGTGAGGGTGAAGGCCTGCCAGAGGCCGAGGGCGTCCACCATGCGGAATTCGAAGGCGTCGGCGCCCGGGTCGGCGCTCCTGAGCTCCACCTGGTAGGTCCCTGAACCCAGGACCAAGACCGTTCCGGCCGGCTCGAGGGTGCCCACGACCCGGCCGGCGGCATCCTTGAAGACCAGTGCGCCGGCGTGGGGCCTGGCCGTCCCTCCCGGGATGATCCTCCAGATGGCCCCGGTGGTGTTCACCCAGGTCTGGGGGAACTCCGCCGCCCGGATCACAGGTGCCGGACCGGCGACCGTGACGGCCAGGCAAAACGCCCAGGGGGATGGTGGGTGGAATCCCATGGCCGGATCAGTGGATGGTTACCGACTGGGGCCTGGGCCGGGCCGCCACGTCCTGATAGGTGTACCAGGTCACCGTCCCCGGCGCCGGGGGCGCGGCGGGGACGCCCTCCTTGTAGCTGTACCAGGTGGCCGGCGAGCCGGGGATGGGGCGCTGGTGGGAGTTGTAGCTGACCTTGCCGCTCCGGTGGACCTTCACCAAGGTGAATCCGAAGAAAGGCCCCCGGGGCTCGTCTGGATTCCAGGCCAGACCGGTTTCCTTGTCCGGCTCCCAGAACTTTTCCGGCTCGCAGCCGCCGTTGCCGGCCACGATCTGGACCGGGCGGGTGTCGGGGCCGCCGCTGTCGGCCAGGGTGTCCGCATGCCAGAGATGCACGTGGGAGCAGAAGTAGCCGGCCACCTTGCCATTGGCGATGAGCAGCTGCCTCAGGGGTTCCCCGACCCGGGGATCGAGCCGGTCCGCTTCGCCCCGGGCGCTCATGGGCATGTCGGAGGGATATTGGATGCCCTTGTGGCCGAACACGAAGATGTGCTGGGTGATGGATCTGGCCTGGGCCTTCTGGATGTCCGCGGTCACCCATTTCAGGGGGATGAGGCCCTGGGCGGATTCGCCCCGGTCGGTCATGACGTCGGTGAGGGTATCCGTGTTGAGCACCACGAAATGGCACGTCTGGTCGGGGGAATCGAAGGAATAGGTCAGGGTGCTCTGATCCTGGGTCATCCTGGCCCCGGGGAAGATTTCCGGATCGCTGAGGGTCGGGCCGTTCTTGGCCAGCTTATCCAGGCCCTGGTCCTTGACGAAATCGCGCCAGGCCACGGTGTTGTTCGGGCTGGCGGAGGTGAGGGTGGTCCCTGGCCTGGTCTTGCGGTCCTTGTGGGTGGTCTCGTGGTTCCCGGGCATGACCACAAGCTGGATGGGGGATGGGAAAGTGGGCAGGGCCTTGCCGAAATCGGCCAGCTGTTTCCTTAATTCGTCGCCATTGTCATTTTCAAACCCCAGGACGATATCCCCGGTTACGAAATGGTACAGGGGGGCGGCGCTGAGTAGCTTCAGGTCCTGAAGGTTCAGCATCCACTGGGACATATTGAAATAGAACGGGTAGAAATCGCCCGGTTTGGGATTGGCGGGATAACCGAAAAAGGCCAGGGTTTTTTCGGGCAGCTTGGCGGTGGCGACATACATGATGTTGGTCTTGTCCCAGTGGGGATTCACCCGGATGTCCCCGGTGAAGGTGAAGGCCAGGACGGTCGGGTCCTGCTGCTCCTCCAGCCATTCGACCTTGTCCCTCACATTGGCGCCGGTCTCCCTGGCGGCCAGGGGCGAAGCAGCCAGAAGGCCGGCGGTAGCCAACAGATTGATCCAAGGTTTAAATGTAATAATCATATACTCTCCGGATTCCAGAATGTCCGAAATCTATTCCATGGCCATTGATTATGAAAAATGGCCGGACCGGTTTTCCTTTGAGTATAAGCAAAAATATAAAAAGTAAATATTCAAGGCCGCGACCGGCGGCGGAACCGGGTTCCTCGCTGCCATGGCCTGGGGCGGCCGGAAAGGATCAGCCCAGGGCCAGCCTCGAACACCGGTAGGCGCGGGTCTGATAGGGAAAGGCGACGGTTTCCCGGCCCCTGAGGTCCGGATGGGTGGCGATCAGGGCCCTCAGCTGTCGCTCCACCTCGGCCCGGTCCGGGTCCGGCAGGCTGGCGATGAAGCTCACCGACAGGGTGCGGTCGACGATCACTTCCTGGGGAGTACCCACGTGTCGATGGGGGAAGCAGGTCTCCTCCAGCTCCGTGAACAGGCCGCCGGTGAAGGGGAGGCGCCAGTCGCCGGAATGGTAGCGGGGGGTGCCGACTTCATAGGGGGTGAGGATCCCGGTCAGGGCGGCCACCCAGTCCACCGATTCGTCCCGGACATTCCACACCAGGCCCAGCTGGCCTTCGGGCCTGAGCACCCGGTGGATCTCCTCCAGGGCCTGGACGGATGCGAACCAGTGGAAGGATTGGGCGCACAGGACCGCATCCGCCGAGCCGCCGGCCAGGGGCATGGCCTGGGCGGTGCCGTCCACCGCCAGAGCCGAGGGCAGGCCCGCCAGCAGCTGTTCCCGCATGGCCGCCACCGGTTCCACCGCGATCACTTCGGCCGAGGTCCGGAGCAGCAGCTTGGTGAACTTGCCGGTGCCGGCGCCCAGGTCGACGCAGGTCTTTCCGGCCTGGAGCGCGAGTTTGCTGGTCAACCATGACAGCAGGTCGGCCGGATAGTCCGGCCGGCCGCGCACGTAGGTGTCCGCTGCGGCGCCGAATCCCTGGGCTGCGGAAGGATGGACCTGGTTCATGGGTGCTCCGGGCGAGGGTGGGAGCTCTGGCCAAAAGGAGGCCTTCCGGTCAGAGCTGGCCGGAACAGTTCCGGCAGCGGGTCAGGTGCCGGGGATTCCGGTGGCCGCAGCCGGCGCAGACCCTTTCGCCACCGCTCTGGCGGCGCCGGACCCGCAGGTAGAGCAGCACCAGCACCACCAGCAGAAGCAGGGCCTTGGTCATCAGCCGTCGACCTTGAGGATCGCCAGGAAGGCCTCCTGGGGGATCTCCACGTTGCCGATGGACTTCATCCGCTTCTTGCCTTCCTTCTGCTTGTTCAGCAGCTTCTTCTTGCGGGAGATGTCGCCGCCGTAGCACTTGGCCAGCACGTCCTTGCGCCGCGCCTTGACGTTGGTGCGGGCGATGATCTTGCTGCCGATGGCGGCCTGGATGGCCACGTCGAACATCTGCTGGGGAATGACGTCCTTCATCCGAACGGTGAGGGCGTGGCCCAGGGTTGTGCTCTTGCTCCGGTGCACCAGGACCGACAGGGCGTCGATGGGCTCGCCGTTGACCATGATGTCCATCTTCACCAGGTCCGATTCCCGGTAGCTCTTCATGTGGTAGTCGAAGCTGGCGTAGCCCTTGGAGATGGACTTGAGCTTGTCGTAGAAGTCCAGCACCACTTCGTTCAACGGCAGCTCATAGACCAGCATCACCCGGTCCTTGCCCACGTACTCCAGCCGCTGCTGGAGGCCCCGGCGCTCTTCGCACAGCTTGAGCAGGCCGCCGACGAAATCGGGCCGGGTGAGGATGGTGGCCTCGATGATCGGCTCCTCGATGCTGGTGATCCGCTGCAGGGCAGGCAGCCGGGACGGGTTGTCCACATCCTCCACGGTGCCGTCCGTGAGGTGCACGGTGTAGCGCACCGACGGGGCGGTGGTGATGAGATCCAGATCCCATTCCCGCTCCAGCCGTTCCTGGACGATTTCCATGTGCAGCAGGCCGAGGAAGCCGCAGCGGAAGCCGAAGCCCAGGGCCTGGCTGGTCTCGGGCTCGTACTTGAACGAACTGTCGTTGAGCCGCAGCTTGTCCATGGCGTCGCGCAGGTTCTCGTAATCGTCGCTGTTGGTGGGAAAGATCCCGGCGAACACCACCGGCTGCAGTTCCTTGAAGCCCTGGAGCATGACCGTGGACGGCCTGGTGTTGGTGGTGAGGGCGTGGGTCATGGTGTCGCCCACCTTCACGTCGGCCAGGGTCTTGATGCTGCCGGAGACGTAGCCCACCTCGCCCACGCTCAGCTCCGCGGCCTTGGTCATCTTGGGGCTGAACACCCCCACTTCCTCCACCCGGTGCTCGCTGCCGGTGACCATGAAATGGATCGTCTCGCCGGCCTTGAGGGTTCCGTTCATGATCCGCACCAGCAGGACCACCCCGCGGTACTGGTCGTAATGGCAGTCGAACACCAGGGCCTGCAGGGGGGCCTTGGGATCGCCCACGGGCGGGGGCACGCACTTGACGATCTGCTCCAGCACCGCCATGCAGTTCTCCCCGGTCTTGGCGGAGATGTTGATGGCGTGGGCGGTGTCCACCAGGCCGATGACGCTGTTGATCTCCTCCAGCACCCGTTCGGGTTCGCTGGAGGGCAGGTCGGTCTTGTTGAGCACCGGGAAGATCTCCAGGTTGTTCTCCAGGGCCAGGTAGGTGTTGGCCAGGGTCTGGGCCTCCACGCCCTGGGTGGAATCCACCACCAGGATGGCGCCTTCGCAGGCGGCCAGGCTCCGGCTCACCTCGTAGGTGAAGTCCACGTGGCCCGGGGTGTCGATCAGGTTCAGGGTGTAGATCTTGCCGTCCTGGGCCGGATACTTCAGGGTCACGGCGTGGGCCTTGATGGTGATGCCCCGCTCCCGCTCGAGGTCCATGTCATCCAGGATCTGGGCCTGCATGTCCCGGTGGGCGATGGTGTTGGTGAGCTCCAGCAGCCGGTCCGCCAGGGTCGACTTGCCGTGGTCGATGTGCGCGATGATCGAGAAATTGCGAATGAGATTGGGGTCGGTCACACGTGGCCTCTGAAGGGTGGAACGGTGGGGCAAGATCCGGCGGTTGCCTAGAACCTTCCATTGTATCGTTGGAACCATGGTTCGTCTGCTTTTGACTTGGATGGTGTGTCTTGCGACCCTGGCTGGGACGGTCAGCGGGCGGATCACCGACGGCCGGCATGGGCTGCCGGGAGTGCGGGTGTACCCGGACCGGGTGATGCGGGTGCGCTCCCAGGACCTGCCGCCGGTGGCGGTCACCGACGAGGACGGGGGCTTCACCCTGGACCTGGAGGCCACGGACACGGTGGTGGCGGTGGAAAAGTCCGGCTGGGAGCGGGATCTGGTGCCCTTGGCCGAGCTGGCCCAGCCGGTGGTCCTGGGCCCGGCGCCGGAATGCCGCAAGGAGTCGGTGCTGGTGCTGCGGCTGGATTTCCCCGACGTGAAGCCGCTGCGCAGTGACGCCGAGCTGCGGCGGATCCTGTTCAGCCGCCGCCCGGGTGAGGCCAGCGCGGCCAACTACTACTATGAGATTTCCAAGGGCAGCCTGGAGCTGGAGGAGGGGGACCTGCTCCATCTCGATCATCCGGGCGTGCCCAATCCGCCCAACGGCTTCCCGCCCCGCTTCATGATCGACACCCGGCGCGAGGACCTGGTGCGATGGAGCCTGAACCAGATCAAGGGCCTGGACCTGACGCCGTTCGACCGGGTGGACAACCGCTCCGGCGCCCTGGGTGGGGACGGCAAGCCCGACCACCTGTGGGTCATTCCCCCCGGGCCGTCCCGCACCATCACCCTCGACCCCCTCCACTTCGCGGCCATCTGCTTCATGATGCCGCTGCCCTGGAAGCCCGCGGTGAGCTGGCCGGTGGTGTTCTTTTCCGAGGAGACGCCCCTGGGCAACATCGTCCACGAGGGCATCCACGCCATGGGCGAACACGCGGTGGGCGACTTCTACATGGACTGCGGCCACCCCCACACCGCCGGCAAGTGGGACATCATGGACGCCGGCCAGTTCCAGGGCTGGGACCGGATGCATCCGGACCAGGGTCCCTGGCAGGAGGACACCGGCTACAGTCCGGCCCAGCCCATGGGCTGGACCCGCTCGGAGCTCTGGTACCGGGGCCGGTTCCGGGCCACGGTGCGGACCCTGACGGTGGCCCGCTCCTGGGAAGGCTGGATGGATCCCCTGGTCCGGAGCCCCCGGGATCTGCCCCAGCGGCTGGTGGTGCCGGATCCCCGGCATCG
>Ga0302276_10004463_pt1 | contig 11771 bp, 12 predicted proteins | sample III_Bog_N2_3_FD_198768 | JGI IMG/M metagenome (GOLD analysis project Ga0302276, IMG submission 198768) | Peat permafrost microbial communities from Stordalen Mire near Abisko, Sweden - III_Bog_N2_3 | ecosystem: Environmental > Terrestrial > Soil > Wetlands > Peat | place: Sweden: Abisko... | reverse complement strand
GGGCGGTGCCGCCGCCACCGCGCTCAGTGAACCAGGAAAGAGACCACCTGGCTCCAGGCGCCGTTGCTGCCATCCGGGTGGGTGACGCAGACGCGGAATCCGTAGGTGTGGAGCGGAGTGAGGTTCGTCACCGTGGTCTTCGACTTGGGCGTCGAGCGCTGATCGACGAAGGTCTCGCCGTCGAGGGTGACCTGCCAGTTGAAGAAGGTCTTCCGGCGCTTGCCCCCGGTGAGCGCCGCCGAGTACGCGTCGAGGGTCACCGTGCCAGGCGTGACCCCCTGGGTGACCGTGAGGATCGCCTTGAGGTGCTGCCCGACGAGCGCGACCTCCAGGCCCGCCGCCAGGATCACCGACACCGCCTGATCCGCAGGCACGCTGTCGGCGACCCCCTGCACGGTGCAGGCCTCGGTCTCCATCATGCCCACCAGGATGTTGCGCTGGACGGTGCGGGCTGCCGCGGCGCCGCGGGCGCGGGTGGCTGCGACGACCTCGGCTCGGTTCACCACCGCGATCTGCGCCTCGAGGGTGCCGATCGACGGATTCGGGTCGGTGAACAGGCTCGGGTGGGCCGCGAGCCCGGAGCACAGGGCATTGGCTTTGCCGGTCACACTGGCGGTCTTCTTCCGGTTGATCTTCAGCACGGCGCGAGCGCGATGCATCGTGGCCATGAGTACCTCCTGCGACGAGCGCGTTGACGGCGGCTCGATTGCCGCTCTGGAAACAGCTCTTCGCAACGGGCATGCCAGCGCGGGCTGGCGTTGGGGCGCGAGGCCGGTGTGGTGCGTTGTCGAGTGTTTTCGTGGGCTTGCCGGGGCCGCGCGACAGGACGCACGCTGGGCCTACACGCTGCGACATGCAAAAAATGGCTGTCGTGACTCCACCTACATACCGGAATTGTCTGTCGTGACTCCACCTACATACAAATTTTGTCGGTCGTACCCCCGCCCACAAGGGGGCGGCGTCCGTGCTCGGGCATGCGGCGGCCGTGCCGGGGCGGTCGGCGTCCCTGCTCGGGCATGCGGCGGCCGTGCCGGGGCGGTCGGCGTCCGTGCTCGGGCCGTCGGCGTCCCTGCTCGGGCATGCGGCGGCCGTGCCGGGGGCGTCGGCATCCGTGCTCAGGCGTGCGGCGTCCGTGCCTGGGCAGGCGGCGTCCGTGCCTGGGCCGTCGGCGTCCGTGCCTGGGCAGGCGGCGTCCGTGGCTGGCGATGCAGCGGTCCGGCTGGCACCGCGTGTCCAGGGTGGGCAGGCTCCCCTCATGGCGCGCGTGTCCACGGTCCGGTCCATCACCCTCGAGCTCCCGGACGAGGGCTTCCTCAGTCATCCGTGGCACCCCGAGGAGCTCGCCGAGGAATTGCGGCTCTTGTGGCTCATCGAGCAGGTGCGGCAGAGGCGGCTCGGCCACGGCAAGGGGGCCGAGCTATCCGGACTCTCCCTGGCCCGGTTCCTCGAGGAGATGGGCAAGCACGGGGTCTCGCCGTTCGACTACGACCCGGGCGAGCTCGCGGAAGAGCTGGGCGAGATCGCGTGATCGTCGTCGCGGACGCGGGGCCGCTCATCTACCTGAGCGAGGCGGGCTTTCTCCACGTTCTTCGCGACCTGTACGGCGGCGTCCATGTTCCGCGTGAGGTCTACGACGAGGTCGTCGTCAATGGCCAAGGGGAGGCAGGGTCGGTGGAGGTCGCCTCAGCAAGCTGGATCCGGGTGATCGATCGACCTGCCACCAGTTTCTTGCGGAACCCTGGTCCAGCCATGGAGCACCGTGGCGGCAGCGGTGCTCGCCGTGCGTGGTAGCCTTCCGCCGTGACCGCTCCTGCCGCGAAGACCCTCTACCCGACCGCGCCCAACGATCCCTCGGTCGAGGCGGCGTTCCAGGCCGTTCCCGAGGGGATGGTCGGCGAGATCCTCGACGGGGAGCTTCATGCGATGCCGCGCCCGGCACGGCCACACACGAAGGCGGCCTCCGTTCTGGGAGGCGAGCTCTACGGCCCCTTCCGGCGCGGCCGCGGCGGTCCGGGGGGGTGGGTGATCCTCGACGAGCCCGAGATCCACCTGGGCCCGAGGCCCGACAAGGTGGTGCCCGATCTTGCCGGATGGCGCCGCGAACGGATGCCCGACGAGCTCGGTCCGAGCGACGCCCCCGCCCACTACGACGTCGTGCCGGACTGGGTGTGCGAGATCCTGTCGCCGGGCACCGAGGCCACGGATCGCGGCAAGAAGATGCGGATCTACCGGCGCGAAGGCGTCGGGCACGCCTGGCTGATCAACCCCATCACACGGACGCTCGAGGTCTACCGGCTGGAGACCGGACGGTGGATCCTCCTCGATACGTTCGAGGAGGACACCGTGGTTCGCGCCGAGCCCTTCGAAGCGATCGAGCTCCCGCTGGCGTTGCTCTGGGAGCGGTAGCCTCCACGCGCGTGGAACGGGGGCGAGGAGGCCGGTCTGCGCGGCGGAGTAGGCCACCCTGGCGCGGTCCTGGATCACCCGTCCGTCGCCCATGGCCACGCGTGCATGAGGATGGATCACCCTTCAGGCGCCGGCTGGCGCTATCCCACACCTTGAGCACTGGGCTTCTTGCGCCAGGCGCCGGGAGCGACGCCGGCCCACTGGCGGAACGCGTGGCTGAACGAGGCCTCCGACGCGTACCCCGTCTGGCGCGAGGCCTTGGCGAGCGTCGCGCCATCGCGGAGCAGTGTCGCCGCCTTCTGCATGCGCAGACGCGTCAAATAACCGAGCGGTGGCTCGCCGACGAGCTGCGTGAAGCGCGCCGCGAAGACCGAGCGCGAGAGGCCGACCTCCTCGGCGAGCGAGGCCACGGTCCACGGCGCCTCGGCGCGATGGTGCATCGCCCCGAGCGCCGCTGCGGTGCTCGGATCGCGGAGGGCGCCGAGAAAGCCGCCGCCGTCGTCAGGGAGGCGCGCAAGATACGCGCGGAGGATCTGGATGAAGATGACGTCCGCCATCCGGAGCAGGACGATCTCGGAGCCGGGCCGGTCCGTCTCGATCTCGCGGGTGATGAACTGGATGTTCTCGGGGAACGACGGCACCCCCTGCTCCGCATCGGGCGTCATTCGGATGAGCGGCGGCAGCACCGCGAGGATCTGCCGCGCGAGCGGATCGTCGAGCACGAAGCAGGCGGTGACGAAGTTCGTCTCCGGGCCCTTCGCGCCGACGTCGAGCTGCATGACGGCACTGCGTGAGTCGCAGCGCGCGACGTCATCGAAGCGCACGGGGGCGCTGCGTGGATGGTCGCGCAGCACGTGCGCGTGGCCGAGCGGCAGGACCGCGAGATCGCCGCCTTCGAGCGCGACGTCTGGCTCGTCCGTCTCGTCTACGCTGAGCCACGCACTGCCGCGCACCAGGTAGTGGAAGCGGACGCAGCACTTCCCTCCCGACAACGCCACGCCCCACGGCGCGCGCCCGACCGTGAAAGCCCAGCGGGTCTGCTGCAGACGAACCGGGGCGAGAACTGCGCTCAGAGCATCCATCAAGCCGCAGCGTAGAGTGACGGGCCCCCGGTCTCCAGGTACCGCGGACGATTTCGATACTTTCCCGGACGACCTCGGATGGTTCGCGTGGATCTCCAGCCGTACGTAGGACGCATCGTTCTTCGTCGAAAGGAAATCTCATGTCCAACAAGCTCGATTTCTCCAAGGAACTCATCGGCCGTCGTGCGCTCGTCACCGGAGGTACGCGCGGCATGGGCGCAGCGATTGCGCAGCGTCTCCTCGACGCCGGCGCGAGGGTCGTGGTGACGGGGCGCTCGCGTGGCGAGGCCACTCCCGCGGGAGCGACCTTCATCGCCGGCGACGTCAGCTCCGTGGAAGGAGTCAAGGCGATCGCCGCGAAAGCGGTCGATGCCCTCGGCGGCCTCGACATCCTCGTCAACAACGCGGGCGGTGCGCGCCCCTTCGCGGAAGGCGCCGCGTCGATCCCCGACGAGGAATGGCTGGCATCCTTCGGGCTCAACCTGTTCGCCGCGGTCCGCCTGACGAATGCGGTGTTGCCGGCGCTCCGCGAGTCGAAGGTCGGCGCGATCGTGAACATCTCGTCGAACGCGGCGAGGATGCCCTTCGGTCCGTTCGCGCACTACTGCGCGGCGAAGGCGGCGCTCGACATGTATTCGCGCGCGCTCGCGCTCGATCTCGGGCCGAAGGGCATCCGCGTGAACGTCGTGTCACCGGGGCCGGTGATCACGCCGGGCGGCGACGAGGCGCGGAAGGCGTTCAGCGACGCGACGGGCGCTCCGGCCGACGTATTCGCCCAGTCCGTGCCGCTCGGTCGCCTCGGGTCCCCGGACGACGTGGCGGAGGTCGTCGCGCTGCTCGCGTCGGATCGCGGGAAGTGGATGACGGGCGCGAACATCCTCGTCGACGGCGGAATGACGGCGCGCTGACCGCCAGGGCCTTCCTCGGGCTGCCGACGTCGTCGGCGTGACCGCGCACGCCGGCCGCCTGGTGAGCGTTTCCCCGGGCTACAGCGTGCCGGAAAACGAGAGCCCCGCGCCCTGCGGGCTGACCCAGGGGACGATCTCCGACGTCGGCTTCACCGGGCGGAGCGGCTGGGCGAGATACCAGATCAGCCCTCCACCCAGCACCGCAGCACCGGTCCCACCGGCGATCAGGCCCACGTTCAGCATCCGCGTGCTGCTCGCGGCCTTGTCGAAGACGGGGTCCCCGGGGGCCGCCGCGCACTGGTGGCTGCCCAGGCTGCAGCTCGCGGGGATCTGGGCGTATCCGAGGCCGGTGAGCACCGCGCCGGCGACCAGGGCCGCGGCACCGATGCCGACCAGGGCGAGCGGGCCCGAGGGTCGCTTCAGCTCGGGAGCGGACGACGGGCCCGCCCCTCCCGGCGCCGGCGGCTCCGTCGGGGATGCGAACGTGCCGAGGATAGCGCGCCCCTTCTCGCCCTGGTTCACCACCACGTTGAGGACGACCTCCTTGCCGGCGTGGACGAAGCGCACCTCGTGGCGGCCCGGATCGACGCGGTGGGCCTGTCCGTCGCCGAGGCGCGCGGTGAGAAGGGTGCTGTCCAGGTAGACCGAGGTGTCGACCAGATCGTTCTGCGCTGCGTCGCGGGCAGCGAAGGTGACGGTGGGCTGGAGCCGATCGAGCTCGTCGACGAAGCGGGCGCAGTCGTTCCGCACCAGCTCCGGGCAGGCGGCCTGGGCGCAGACGAGGAACAGCTTGCCCGCCTGGCTGAACTGGCCCGCAGTGCGAGCGTCCTGGCCCTTGCCGTGGGCGTCGACGCACTCTTCCTTGGTCGGCGGAGCGGCCTCTGCGGCGGAGCCGACGAGGAGCAGGGCGCCAGCGAATGCGCTGGCATGAACGATCGATGCGAGTTTGAACATCTGCGCTCCGGCCAGGAGGAGGGGTCCCTCCGGGGTACGTCATCGCCGGCTCACAGACAGCCGGGCTTGAAGACCTTCTTCGTCCCCTCGAAATAGAAGGGAGGATTGCAGTTGGGAGCCGCCGCGGCCGCCGCAGCCGGTGAAGGGGCCGCCGGGGCGACCGCCGCGGGGGGAGGCGTCGGCGCCGCGCGGTAGGACCGCGGCGCGGTCGGGACGGCCGCGCTCGCCGCGCCGCCGGCGTCGGGAGCCGGCGTGGCCTCGGGGGGCGCCGGCGCCGCGATCACGGGCGTGGGAGGCGCGATCACGGGCGTGGGAGGCGCGATCACCGGAGCCGCCGCGCTGACCGGGACTGCCGCGATGACCCGGGGCGCCTCCGCAGGCTTGCGGAGCAGGACCACGAAGATGCCCGCGAGCAGCCCGGCGATCAGCAGGAGCGCCGCCACGGTCGCCCACCGCCCGCGCGTCGGTTGCGGCGGCGGGAGCAGCGACGGCTTCAGGGACGACGGCGAGCTCGGCTGGGAGCCCTCGCCCGGTCGCACGGACGGCACGCCGCCCTCGAGCTCGGCAGGGCCGAGCTTCTGTTTTCGCCAGCTCGACTCCTCGGCGACGATGACCCGCTCGCGACCCTCGAGGTACTCCTTGCCGAGCAGCTTCACCCACCGCGACACCTCGGCGGCGGTGGCGGAGGGCGCCGCCACCGCGAGCGCCTCCATCATCTCGGTGGCGGTAGCGTACCGATCGTCCGGCTCGAAGGCGGTCGCCCGCTCCACCACCGACGCCACGTTCTCGATGAGCTGCCAGCGCTCCGGCGGGAGGCTGGCCCGGTCCACGGCGTCGGTGAGCCGCTCCACCTCGCCGCGGGACACCACCGCGATGAGCTCCGGCTCGGCCAGGCCCGCGTGCAGCCGCCGCCCGGCGACCGCCTCCCAGAGCACGATGGCCGCCGCGTAGATGTCGGTGGCCCGGGTGACGACGCCGCGGAGCTGCTCGGGCGAGGTGTAGGCGAGCTTGCCCTTGAACACCCCGGCGCGGGTGACGTGGGCGTTGCCGCTCGCCTTCGCCACCCCGAAATCGAGGAGGCGGGGGACGCCGTCGACGCCGACGAGCACGTTCTGCGGGGAGACGTCGCGGTGGACGATCCCGAGCGGCTCCCCGAGCTCGTCCCTGGCCTCGTGGGCCGCGGCGAGGCCCCCGAGCATGCCGCCGACGATCGCCGCGACCACCTCGAGCGGGAGGGGCTGCTTGCGGTTGATGGCCGCGCGGAGGAGCTTGTCGAGGGGGACCCCGTGCACGTAGTCCTGCACGAGGATGACCTCGGTGCCGCTCTGGATCACGTCGAGCACCGGCACCACGTTGGGGTGGTGGATCTTCGAGGCGATGCGCGCCTCGTCGAGGAACATGTTGACGAACTCGGCGTCCTCGGTGAACTGCGGGTGCAGCCGCTTGGCCGCCACGGTCCGGCTGAAGCCCTCGGCCCCGAGCAGGCGCGCGAGGTGGATGGTGGCCATCCCACCCCGGGCGATCGCCGCGTGAAGGACGTAGCGGCCCACCACCGTGGGCGCCGCGGGCTCCCGCGCTGCGTCGTGTCGATCCGTCACGGGACCCACCGCCTACTGGTACATCTGGAGCGCGACTCCCTCGCTCCAGAAGTACTGGTTCTGGAACCCCGCGCTGGCGTTCAGGGCCGTGCCCCACACCGTCTTCGAGTAGTTGTGGCTCGTCGACGAGAAGCCGGCGGAGGCTCCCAGGCCGAGGCTGAGGCTGGACAGGTCCTCGAACCCGGCCACCAGCGGCTCGGGCGAGAACGGCCCGGCGTGGGCGAGCAGGCCGGCGATGAAGATCTGCGCGTCGATGTAGCCCTCGAGGGAGGTGAAGCTCGGGGTGGCGCCCGCCGCCAGGACGGCCTTGTTGTACGCGAGCACGCCGTCGCTGCTGTCGCTCTGGTAGTTGGGCACCACCTGCGACACGATCACGCTGGCGGTGTACGCCACCGGGCCCTGGGGCGCGGCGACGGTCCCGGCCTGCTGCAGCCGCGCGGCGAGGGCGTTGGGGCCGACGAACGACACGTTGATGAAGTCGAGGGTGAGCCGCGTCGCCTTCTGCAGCATCGTCTGCTGGGCGTCATTGGCGTACTGCCACTGGCGGAGGCCGGTGATGAAATCCGCCGCGGGGCCGTAGGTGTCGGTCATGAGGATGCCGATGGTGTGGTTCGCGGTGTCGGCCGCGAGCAGCGTGCCCAGGTAGGCGGCCGCCGCGGTGACCTGCGCCGGGACCGTCGTCTCGTCGTTGCGGGTGTAGCGGAAGCGTGGGAACGGGGTGGTGGGGTCCGCCGGCGGCGGGGTGAAGCCGCCCTTGATGGCCGTGTAGGCGGCGACGAGCCCCGAATACCCGGCCTGGCCGTAGGTGTCGTTCTGGTCGAAGCTCAGGATGTGCGTGTAGTCGGGCACCTGGAGGTCGAAGAAGTACTCGAGCGCGGCGCGGGCCTCGTCGGCGTAGCTGGCCCGCACGTTGAACACGTACTGATGACAGGGGCCCGCCGTGGTGTCGCGGAGGATCGGGGTGGCGCCGGTGAACGCGCCGAAGAAGAGCGTGCCCGTCTCCAGCGTGACCGGCGCGGTGAGGACCATGGTGGGCGTGCCCACGTTTCCAAGGAGCGCCAGCACGGCGTTCGGCCCGCGGTCGAGCGGCGTCGTCGACACCGGGGCCTGCCCGGCCACCACCGACGTGTCGGTGGACGGGCACTTCACCATGCCGGTGCCGGGCTGCACGTCGAGCAGCGCGCGCACGTTGGCCTCCGCGGTGTCGGGGTCGTAGGCGTCGTCGCGGAAATCGAGGACCAGCTGGCGCCCGCGGATGCCGCCCGCCGCGTTCTGGGCGTCGAAGGCCAGCGACATCCCGAGCTTCATGTCGGTGCCCAGCGCCTGGTTCGGTCCCGAGAGGGGCGCGCTGCTCCCGATGTGCAGCGCGGCGTCGGTCGCGGCGACGCACACCGGCTGACCCACCCTCACCTCGCACACCAGGCCGCTGCCGCACGCGTCGTCCGTGGCGCAGGTCTGGGGCGTGAACTCGGTGGAGCAGCCTGCGAGGAGCAGGCACATCGCCGCGGAAACAAGGGGGGAACGCACCATGAACTACCGTTTCCGTCCCCCCACAGGACTTCACCGCTCAGGGAGCCCGAGCCAGACCTTCTGTAACGTAGTGAGAGCGGAATGGTCCATGATAATCGCACGTCAACGTGCAACGTGCCCCGAGACGCGTATCGCACCCTATCGCCTGGGGGCACCGTGTCCCCTCCGGCGCGGCCGACGAGCACACACACACATGGGGCCCTTGGCCTTGCCGGCAAGCCTGCCTCCGCCAAAAACTGGACCCGCTCCCCATCTTCTGCGCTACCTACCCCGGCCGATGCGCCGCTCCCTCCTCCTCCTGGCCACCCTGGCTGCGCTCGCCCCCGGCTGTCGCCACCCCGACAAACCGGCCCCGGGCCTCTCCTCCGACGCGCCTGCCACCGCCTCCGCGCCGGGCGCCGATCCCGACCCGAGCGGTACCGCCGACCCGGAGCCGCCGGCCCCCACCGGCCCCGCCCTCGTCGACCTCCACGGCGTAGCCCACCTGCCGCCTCCCCTCGCGGAGGGCGCCCCCCGCCTCGCCTCCATCGCCATGCTCACCGAGGTCCGCGCTCGGCCCGACGCCAACGCCACCAAGGTCGGCTACCTGCGCGCCGGCGCCGTGGTCGAGATCGAGCCCGGCGAGCACGGCAAGGCCGGCTGTCCCGGCGGATTCCGCAAGATCAAGCCGTACGGCTTCGTCTGCCTGGGGCCCGAGGCCACGCTCGATCTGGAGAACCCCATCGCCCGCGCGGCCACCCGGCGGCCCGACATCACCCAGAAGCTCCCCTACATGTACGGCATCGCCACCCGCGGCGGGCCGGTCTATGCGCGGGTCCCGACCGACGAGCAGCTCAAGGAGTACGAGCCGCACCTGGCCAAGCACCTGGCCAAGTGGGCCAAGGACAAGGAGAGCGGCGCCACCTACGGGCTCGACGTGTGGATGAAGTGGAAGACCAAGGAGTCGCCCCCCGCGCTCGAGGCGCTGGAGAAGAAGATCACCGACGACGATATCCCCTGGTTCGTCAGAGACGGCCACCTGGTGCCCAATCTCTCCGGCAAGGCGAAGGGGGCCGATACGGTCAAGATCGACGACTTCGTCCATCACAACGGCGTCGCCTTCGTCGAGACGTTCCTCTCGGAGGGCCGCCGTTACAACGTCTCCACCGATCTGCGGGTGCTCCCGGCCGACCGCTTCCGACCCATCCGTGGCTCCGATTTTCACGGCTGGGTGATCGGCGAGGACATCGATTTCCCGTTTGCCCTGGTCCGCAAGAAGGGCGCCAAGAAGTACCGCTTCGACGGCAAGAAGATGGCCAATGCCGGGGAGCTCACGTGGCGCACCGCGGTCAAGCTCACCGGCAAGCAGAAGATGGAGGGCACCCACCTCTACTACGAGGCTGCCGACGGCACCTACGTGGACGACCGCAGCGCCGGTCGCGTCGACCCCGCCAAGAAGATGCCCGGCTGGGCGAAGAACGGGGAGAAGTGGATCGACGTCAACATCACCAAGCAGACGCTGGTGGCCTACGAGGGCACCCGGGCGGTGTTCACCACGCTGGTGTCCAGCGGCGAGGCGGGGCTCGGCGATCCGGAGACCTCCAAGAGCACCAAGCGCGGGATCTTCCGCATCCACACCAAGTACCTGTCCATCACCATGGACTCCACCGTGCTCGGCGAGGAGTTCGAGCTGCGCGACGTGCCCTACGTGCAGTACTTCGAGAACGGCTACGCCCTCCACGGCTCCTACTGGCACGACGTGTTCGGCCAGCCCAAGAGCCACGGCTGCGTCAACCTGGCCCCGGAGGACGCGCGGCGGCTGTTCTTCTGGACCGAGCCGCAGATCCCCCCGGGGTGGCAGGGCGTGGCCCGGGCGCTGACGGGGACGGTGGTGTTCGTCCACCCGTGACCTGCCCTCGGTGGGGGAGGTGTGGCAGGATCCGCAGACTTCGAGGTTGGCCATGAGCATGACGAACGCGGTGGTGGAGCTGGGTCGGACGCCGCACTGGATCGTGGAGCACGACGTCTCGCGGTCGTTCCTGCGCTTCCGGCGCAACACGGTGCCGTTCGCCTCGAAGGAGGAGATCCTGGCGCAGTTCGTCGACGCCGGCCGCATCCTCGCCGCGGTCGACCGCAGCACGCTCGGGTTGCTGCTCGACATGCGCGACGGCCCGATGCGCAACGACGACGTCTACGAGGAGGCCCTGGGCGGCCGCGAGACGCGCTTCTTCGCCGGGTTCGCCCGGTTCGCCGCGCTGGTGCGCACCCAGGTCGGCAAGCTCCAGGTGATCCGCCGCACCCGCGGCGCCGGGGTGGACCGCGCCGTGTTCACCGACGAGGCCGAGGCCATCGCGGCGGTGACGCTCCGGCCGCCGTCCTCGCGGTGAGCCCCACGGCGGCGCGCTTCCGCTCCGCCCGCCCTCCTTCCCGCCACACCGTGGCGCTCCGGCGTGCCGCGCCGCGCTCCAGCAGCCGACGTCGTCCACGGTTCCGGCGGCGGCGCGGGTGTTGCACGGCTCCCGACCATCATGAATGCCAACAGCAACCACGTGAGTGGGTCGATCGGCGCGGGCGAGATCGCGGCAGAGACCCTCGCCGGGGCCGCCTTCGGGGCGGGCATCGGAGTGCTGGCGGGGCCGCCCGGCGTGGTCGCGGGAGCGATGATCGGCGGGACCCTCGCCGCGGTCGTCGGGGCGATGCTCCACGAGGATCTCGCCCACCCCAACGGCGACCCGCTCCGGTGAGCGCTCCACCGACAGCGCCGCGACCTACCCCATCGTGAGGACGGCGCGGAACCGCACGGTGGCCTTCATCATGGCGTCGTAGGCCTCGGTCGCGCGCGCCAGCGGGAAGGTCTCGACCTCGCATTTGACGCCCGTGAGCAGGCTGAACGCGACGGTCTCGACGATGTCGCTGGGGCCGTCTCCCACCCAGCCGCGCATGGTGTTGCGCCGGAGGAGCTGCATCGGCGTCACGTCGAGCTTCTCGCCGGGGCCCGCCACGATCACGACCTGTGGGGGATGTGAATTGCCTTCATGGGATGTCCTCGGGAGGTGAGTCGCAGTCTAGGCCGAAGCCGTCAGCACGACTTGGGCGATCTTGGCGACGTCCTGGAGGCGCCGGCGTGCGCCACGCTCACGCCTCGGTCGCCAGCGTCTCCCGGAGCCTCGTCCGGTTGGTCGCGAGGAGCCGGCGCAGGTGCTTCGAGAGCCCGCGCTGCCCGTCGAGCGAGGCGTGGCTCGACAGGAGCATCTCGGCGACGGAGATCCCCTCCCGCACGTCCTCCGGGGTGACCCTCTCGCGCTGCGCCGCGG
>Ga0302276_10004458_pt1 | contig 11775 bp, 8 predicted proteins | sample III_Bog_N2_3_FD_198768 | JGI IMG/M metagenome (GOLD analysis project Ga0302276, IMG submission 198768) | Peat permafrost microbial communities from Stordalen Mire near Abisko, Sweden - III_Bog_N2_3 | ecosystem: Environmental > Terrestrial > Soil > Wetlands > Peat | place: Sweden: Abisko... | reverse complement strand
GTCCCGCCGGCGGGACGCCACGGTACGCAACGGCCAGCTCTACGCCGGGGTCGTGCTCCTCGGGGGGCTCATCGCCGTGGCGGCCATGGAGCACGCGCTGATCACCCACGACTTCACCCTGGCCTACGTGGCGGAGAACAACAGCCGCCAGACGCCGCTGCTGTACTCCATCACGGGCATGTGGTCGGCCCTGGCCGGCTCCATCCTCCTGTGGGGGGTCATCCTCGGCGGGTACGCCACGGCCATGGTGTGGCGCTTCCGCCACCGGGCCACCGATCCCCTGGTGGCCTGGGCCACCCTGGTGGTGTACGTGGTCGCCGCCTTCTTCTTCGGGCTGATGCTGGGTCCGGCCGATCCCTTTCAGCACGTGGTGGGGGCCGTACCCGCCGACGGGGCGGGACCCAACGTGCTGCTCCAGAACAACCCGCTGGTGGCCTTCCACCCGCCCATGCTCTACCTGGGGTTCGTGGGCTTCACCTTGCCGTTCGCCTTCGCCATCGCCTCGCTGATCACCGGCCGGCTGGACGACGAGTGGCAGCGCGAGACCCGCCGCTGGACGTTGTTCGCCTGGACGTTCCTCACCCTCGGCATCATCCTCGGGGCGTGGTGGTCCTACCAGGTCCTGGGTTGGGGTGGGTTCTGGGCGTGGGACCCGGTCGAGAACGCCGCCTTCCTCCCGTGGCTCACCGGGACGGCCTACCTGCACTCCGTCATGGTCCAGGAGCGCCGGGGCCTGCTGCGGATCTGGAACCTCTCGCTGGTGATCGCCACGTTCAGCCTGACCATCCTCGGGACCTTCCTCACCCGCTCGGGGGTCATCGAGTCCGTCCACAGCTTCTCGGCGTCGACCGTCGGGCCCCTGCTCCTCGGGTTCTTCGGACTGGTCCTGGTGACCGGCGTGGGCATGATCGCCTGGCGCGGTGACCGGTTGCGGTCCCCGGGGGGGATCGACTCCCCGATGAGCCGGGAGGGGGCGTTCCTGGCCAACAACCTCCTCTTCGTGGCCTTCGCCGTGGTCGTCCTGCTGGGCACGGTGTACCCGTTGCTCTACGAGGCGCTCCGGTCCGGGGCCCAGGTCACCGTGGCCGCCCCGTACTTCAACCGGCTGACCATCCCCATCGCCATGGCGCTGCTCTTCCTGATGGCGGTGGCCCCGGCCCTGCCCTGGCGCAAGACCACGACCGAGGTGATGCGCCACCGCCTGGCCGTCCCGGCCACGGTGGCCGTGGTCGTCCTGGTGGTGCTGGTGGCCCTCGGCGTCCGGGGCGTCGAACCGCTGCTGGCCTTCGGGCTCGGGGCCTTCGCCGCCTCGTCGGCCATCCGGGCCCTGGTGTTGTCCGTGCGCCAGGCCTGGCGGAGCGCCCGGGCCCGGGGGGACCGGGGGGCGAAGGCCGTGCTGGCCGGCTGGCGCGGTCTGGTGGGCCGGGCCAACGGCGGCATGATCGTGCACCTCGGGATCGTGGTCCTCGCCGTGGGGCTGGCCGCGGCAACGGCCTACGGCCAACGGGGCGACCTGACGCTCTCGCCGGGTCAGACCGGTTCGTTCGGCGGCCACACCGTCGAGTTCGTCAAGGTGCAGTCGGTGACCACGCCGGCCCACACCTCCACCGAGGCGGTGCTCCGGGTGGACGGCCGGGGGACGTTCACCCCGGCGGTGACGCAGTTCGGGGCCAATTCCCAGCCGGTCGGCACGCCGGCCATCGACTCGGGGGCCCGCGACGACGTCTACCTCACCATCGACAACATCCCCGCCTCGGGGAACGCCTGGTCCTTCGGTGTCGTGGTCCAACCCCTGGTCAGCTGGTTGTGGGTCGGCGGACTGTTGCTGGTGGTGGGATCCGCCCTGTCGGCGGTGCCGGGCCGCCGCCGCCGGCCGACGGACCCGGTCTCCGCACCGTCGGCCCTGGCCGGCGAGCCACCGGTCCCGGCCGAGGGGTCGGAGGCGGGGTCGGAGGCGGGGTCGGAGGCGGGGTCGGAGGCGGGGTCGGGGGACGACGACGAGCCCGTGCCGGTCGGCGCCGGCGAGCCGGCGTGAGCGGCGACGCGACCGACGGCGACGGCGACGCGACCGACGGGGACGGCGCCATCGGGACGTCCGCGGCACCGGCACCGGCGCCGGTCGCCGGACCGCCCCCGCGCCCCCGACACTCGGCCCGGTGGATCGGGCTCGCCGTCCTGGTGATCGGGGCCGGGTTGATCGCCGTCCTGGCCACCCGGCCCTCGGCCCAGGCGGTCGAGACCTACAGCCCGCTGGTGGGACGGCAGGCGCCGGCGATCTCGGGTGCGACCGTCGAGGGGACCACCTACCGGCTGGCGAGCCCCCCGGGCCACTACGTGGTGGTGAACTTCTTCGCCAGCTGGTGCATCCCCTGCCAGGAGGAGGGTCCGGAACTGGTGGCCTTCGCCTTCCAGCACCAGCAGACCGGCGACGCCTCGGTGGTGAGCGTGGTCTACACGGACACGGTGTCCCAGGCCCGGGCCTACCAGCAGACCATCGGGGCGACCTGGCCCACGATGGCCGACATCAGCGGGACCATCGCCTACCAGTACGGCGTGCGCTCACCCCCGTCGACGTTCGTGATCGCCCCCGACGGACGGGTCGTGGCCTTCCTCACCTCGTCAGTGACGGCCGCCCAGCTCAACTCGATCATCGACGAGGCGAAATTGAGCAACCCGTGACACGGAACCGTTTCCCGGTCTGGATCATCCTCGGCGTCGTCGTGGTGGTGGCCCTGGTGGTCGGCAGCGGTGTGCTGTCGTCGTCCCCGCCCACCGCGGCCCAACGGGCGGCGTCGATCGAGGCCGGGCTCCGGTGCCCGAGCTGCGAGGACCTCTCGGTGGCCAATTCCTCGGCCCAGACCGCCGTGACCGTCCGGGCCGAGATACGTCAGCTGATCGCCGAGGGCCAGTCCGACCAGCAGATCCGACAGGCCCTGGTCGCCCGCTACGGGGCGTCGATCGAGCTGAGCCCCCCGGTCAGCGGCTGGTCGGCGCTGATCTGGGTGCTCCCGGTACTGGCCGTGGCCGTGGCCGCCGTGGCCATGGGCGTGGTCTTCGTCCGCCGGAGCCGCGACCCGGCGGTGGTCGGTGCGGGCGTCGGGGACGCCGCCGGGGCCGTCGACACCGACGACGGTGACGGCGAACCGGTCGGGGGCGATGTCGGGCGGCCGCCTGACGTCGGTGACCGGGGTGGGCTGGAGGACCGCCGCTCGTTCCTCGAGCGGTCATTGCGTGATGCCGAGGCCGAGCACGACGCCGGCGACCTGTCGGACGAGGACTACGGCGTGCTGGTGGCCCGTGACACGGCCCGGCTGCAGGCGGTCGTCGAGCGGCTCGACCGGGCGGGCGACGGGGTGGGCGACGGGGTGGGCGCCGTGGCCCGTCGGGGCTCCGCCGACAGGGTCGGACCGGTCGGGGACACCGCCGCCACCCCGGCCACCCCGGCCACCCCGGCCGGCTCCCGGGGACGGCGGAGCAGGCGGCAGCGGATCCTCCTCGGTGGGGCGGTCACCTGCATCGCCCTGGCCGTCGTGCTCGTCGTGGCGCTGAGCGCCGGGGCCAGGCTGCCGGGTCAGACCTCGAGCGGCAACCCCAGCCTCACGGCCCAGCAGAAGGTGAACCAGTCCCTCGACCAGGCGGCCACCCTGGTCGACGAGGGTCAACTGGGCGGGGCGGCGCAGCTCTACCAGCAGGTGCTGGACCAGGATCCGTCGAACGAGGTGGCCCTGGCCCAGTACGGGTGGCTCGAGTACCAGGTCGGGGTCCAGGGCCAGGAGTCGTCGCTCATCGACTCGGGCCGATCGATGCTGGTGAAGGCCGAGCAGCTCAACCCCGGCGACTTCGCCGTGCACCTCTACCTGGGGACCGTCCTGCTGCAGCACGACGGGAACCCCGGTGCGGCCGCCGACGAATTCGACAAGTTCCTCGCCGCGGGCCCGCCGTCCAGCGTCGTGACCCAGGCGGCCCCGGTGGTCCGCCAGGCCTACCTCCAGGCCGGACGTCCGGTCCCGGCGGCGGTCGCCGCGGGCTGACGACGCCGGGTGGGCCCGACCCATGGCCCGGACTGACCGGACCCGGGCCGGAGCGGGACCGGGGCCGGCCTCAGGACCGGAGCGAGCGCAGCGAACCGACGACGCCGGGGAACGACGAGGCGAACGCCGCCACGTCCCCGTCCGTCGTCGACCAGCCGACCGACAGCCGCAGGGACCGTTCGGCGTCGACGCCCATGGCCTCGAGTACCGGGGAGGGTTCGAGGGACTCCGAGGAGCACGAGGAACCCGAGTGGGCGGCGACGCCGGCCTGGTCCAGGCCGAGGAGGACCGGCTCGGCCTCCACGCCACCGATTCCCAGGCACACGATGTGGGGCAGGCGACCGGCGGGGTCCGGGTCCCCGTAGACGACGACGTCGTCGACGGTGAGGGCCGCAGCGCGGAGGTGTGCGGTGCGGAGCGACGAGGCGCGGGCCTCGGCGGCCAGGCGTCCGGGGTCGGCCAGGGCCCCGGCGGCGGCCCCGAAGCCGACGGCGGCCGGCACGTTCTCCAGACCGGCCCGCCGGGCCCGCTCCTGCTCGCCGCCGACGAGGAGCGGCTCGATCCGGAGGCCGCGGCGGAGGATCAGCGCGCCGATGCCCGGGGGCCCGCCCAGCTGGTGGGCGGCAACCGAGACGAAGTCGGCGTCGAGCGCCCCGCAGTCCACCGGCACGTGCCCGGCCGCGGCGACGGCGTCGACGTGGAGGAGGACGCCGAGCTCGCGGCAGATGGCGGCCACCGCCCCGACCGGCTGGAGCGTGCCGACCTCGTGGTTGGCCCACTGGCAGTGGACGAGGGCCGGCGTGGTGCCGTGCACCGACCGGCTCTCCCCGATGGCCCACCGGACCCCGTCGGGGTCGATCCGGCCGGTGCCGTCGACGGGCACGGACACGACGGTGGCCAGCCGGGCCGAAGCCTCCCGGACGGCGGCGCGTTCGACGGCGGCGGCGACGACGACCGGCGGGGCGGTCGGGTCCCCGGACCGTCCGGCCGAGGCCTCCCAGGCTCGGAGGGCGCCCCAGACGGCACTGTTGACTGCTTCCGTCGCGCCGGAGGTGAACACCAGCTGTCGGGGCCGGACGCCGAAGAGGCCGGCCACGCGGTCCCTGGCTTCCTCCAGCATCGCCCGGGCCATCCGCCCCTCGGTGTGGACGCGTCCGGGATCGGCGGTGACACCCGTGGCCGCCCACTCGGCCATGGCCGCGGCGGCCTCGGGGCGCAGGGGCGAGATCGAGGCGTGGTCGAGGTAGTGGCGGGTCATCGCCGACCCGGGGTCAGACCGAGGCGGCGCAGGCGTCGTCGCCACGGGCCCGCGACGACATGACCACCGGCACGGCACGCTGGCCGTCCTCGCCGCAGAGCCCGGCCAGCAGGCCCTTGACCATGCCGCGGTCGACGGCGCAGAGCACGGGGTACTGCGACGCCGCCTCACCGAAGGGACAGTGGTCGGCCACCACGGCGGTGGAGGTCCCCAGGTCCTCGGCATGGGCGTCGAACCCGTGGGCGGTCAGGGTGTCGGCGATGGCGTGCATGGCGGTCCGCAACGACCGTTGACCGTCGCCCGGCGACATCTGGCCGGCCAGCGACCGCCCGTAGTCCTCGCCCACCCGTTCGGCCATGTGCTCGGCGGCGGAGGGACCGAGGAGGGCGAGCGCCTCCTGCAGGAGCAGCACCAGGAGATCGTCCCGACGGTTGAACAGCTCGAGGGTGGGGTCCTCCCGGGTGGCCCGGTAGCGCTTCGACGGGCGTCCGGCGCCCTGGCCCTCGGGGCGCTCGACCGAGACCTCGATGTAGCCGCCGGCGGCCAGCCGCTCGAGGTGGTGCCGGGCCACGTTGGGGTGGACCCCGAACCGGCCGGCCACCTCGGAGGCGGTGCTGCCGGGGTTGGACCGGACGAACAGGTAGATCTCCCGGCGGGTGGGGTCCCCGAAGGCCGAGGTCACCGCGGTCACCGCGGCGGAGAACTCGCGGTCGGACGACTCCCCCCCGGTCGGGGGGGCGAGCTCCAGCGGGTATCCGCTGGCCAGGGCACTGTCCGGGGCCGACGGCACGTCCCCTAGTCTACCGGGGAACCCGAATTCCCCCGAGGAGCCCGTCCATGTCCATCGACGAAGAGCAGGTCCGGACCGCGGTCGACGCGGTGATCGACCCGGAATTGCGGCGGCCCCTGGGCGAGCTGGGCATGATCCGGGCCGTCACCACGACGAGGCGCACGGTGACCGTCGATCTGGCCCTGCCCGTGGGCCACTACCAGCGGATCGACGAGCTCACCGCGGCGGTGCGCCATGCCGCCGGTGTGATCGACGGGGTCCACGAGGTGACGGTCGAGCCGTCGGCCATGTCGGACGAGGAGCGTCGCCGTGTCCGCCTCCTGCTGCGGGGTGAGCCACTGGACGGTGGGGTGTCGGCCTACGCCGACGAGGGTGGGGAACACGGCCACGGCCATGGCCATGGCCATGGCCACGGCGGGGGCGGCAGTGGCGGCGGCGGAGGCGGGGGCGGGGGCGGAGGTCAGCTGGGGCACGAGGACGGCCGGCCCAACCGGTTCATGCTGCCCCGCTCGCGTACCCGGGTGATCGGCGTGTCGTCGGGCAAGGGCGGGGTGGGGAAGTCGTCGGTGACCGTCAACCTGGCTGTGACCCTGGCGAAGCGGGGCCTCGACGTGGGGATCCTGGACGCCGACGTCTACGGGTTCTCCGTGCCGAAGATGCTGGGGGTCCGCACCGAGCCGATGATCATCGACGACCTGGTGGTTCCGGCCGAGGCCAACGGGGTGCGGTGCCTGTCCATGGGGTTCTTCGTGCCCGATGCCACGCCGGTGATCTGGCGGGGGCCCATGCTCCACAAGGCGCTCGAGCAGTTCCTGGTCGACGCCTACTGGGGCGAGCCGGACTTTCTGCTGGTCGACATGCCCCCGGGGACCGGTGATGTCACGCTCTCGCTCGGGCAGTACCTCACGAAGACCGAGGTCTTCGTGGTCACCACGCCACAGCCGGCCGCTCAGCGGGTGGCCCAGCGTTCCGCCTACGCGGCGCGCAAGCTGAAGCTGACCGTGCGCGGGGTGATCGAGAACATGAGCTGGTTCACCGGCGACGACGGCACGCGGTACGAATTGTTCGGCGCCGGTGGTGGGCAGTCATTGGCCGGGGAGCTCGGCGTGCCCCTGGTCGGCCAGATCCCCCTGGTGTCGGCGCTGCGCCAGGGGGGCGACGACGGTGTCCCGATCGTGGTGTCCGAGCCCGACGGCGATGCCGCGCTGGCATTCGGGGCCTTGGCCGACCAGATCGTGGGAATGGGACCGGCCCGGGTCTACCGCCAGGAGCTCTCCATCCGCTAGCCAACGTCGTGGTGGCGACGGCGGTGGCGGCGGCGGCGGTGGTGGCGGTGGTGGCGGTGGTGCGGTGCGGTGCGGTGCGGTGCGGTGCGGTGCGGTGCGGGAGACCGCGCCGGAGGCGTGGACCGAACGCCGGACACAAGACGACGACGGACGCCGGCAACTGTTGGACGGACGACCTCCGCCCCCCTCACTCCATCCGGAAGAGCGGGGTCTCCCCGTCCCCGGGGCCGTCGCCCCGGTCGACGTCGTCGTCGGTCCCCGGTGGGGGACCGGTGTCCGGTCCTCGTCGGTCGGGCGGCACCCACCGCCAGGCCCCGGGTCCCCCGTCCAGGCGGTACCCCCGATAGGTCTTGAGGCGGTGGTGGGTCCGACACAAGAGGGCCAGGTTCGACAACTCGGTGGCCCCGCCGTTGGCGAAGTCCACCTGCCAGTGGTCGATCTCCAGGCCGAGGCCGGCCCGACACCCCGGCACCACGCAGCGCCGGTGGTCCCGGGCGAGGAGTGCCGCCCGGACGGCGGCGGGGACGGTCCGGGTCTGGGAGGTGACCGTCACGACGTCCACCCCGTCGGTGATCACCAGGCGGACCAGGGAGTCCCCGAGGAGGTCCCGGGCCGTGGCCAGGGGGATGGGACCCACCCCGGCCAGCTCGCAGACCTCGCCGTCTTCCACCGAGCCCCGTCGGAGGCTCTCCGCCGACAGGCGGAGCTCCACGGTGGCCCGGGGACCGCAGACCACCCGGTCGGGGAGGTCTGCGGCGGGGGAGTCGCCCGGGGAGTCGTCGTCCGGTGAGCCGTCCGGACTGCCGGAGGGGCTGCCGGAGGGGCTGCTTCCGGGGGATCCGGCGGGCGAGCCACCGGGGGATCCGGCGGGCGGGGAACCACCGGGCCCACCACCGGTCGGCCCGGCACCGGTCGGCCCACCACCGGCCGATCCTGCACCGGTCGCACCACCGGCCCGGCGGCCGGCACCGCCCCCGCAGATCAGGGCCACCAGGGCGTCGGCCAGGTAGGCCGAGGGGGCGTCCCTGCGGCCCTCCCGGCGGGCCTCGGTGAAGAACCGGTCGGCCGAGGTCCGCAGGCGGTGGAGGACCTCGGCCCCGTCCTCGGGGGTGAGGGCGGCCTCGATCCGGCACATCCCCTCGTCGTCCTCCCAACTGCGCAAGGAGCGCAGGTCCAACTGGCGGCGGTGACGGGCCCGGTCGTCCTCCTTCGAGCGTCCCCGGGCCTTGGCCTGGGCACAGCTGGTGCGGTGGTCGCCATGGGACCCGTTGACGGCGGTCGAGACCAGCTGCTGCTCCGAGGCCGGATCGACGGCTGCGGCGTCCAGCACCCGGGAGGCCCGGGCCGGGGAGAGGGCCCCCCGGCGGGCCGCCTTGGACAGCTCGGGGCGCTGGTCCAAGCCGGCCCCGAGCTGCAGGGTCGACCGGGCCTCCCCCGGGGTCCCCCCGGTCACCGTGGTCAGCCACCGGGACGTCGACCCCGGTCCCTCACCGGACCGGTCACGGACCGTGGCCACCCGGTTGGCGGCCAGGGCCTTTCCGATCCCGCCCAGGCGCTCGATGACCGTGAAGTCCATCACCTGGGCTTCGGCGTCGGCGAGGGAGCAGCACGCCGGGTCGTAGGAGTTGACCAGGGACTCGAGGGCCAGGCGGATCTGGGCCAGGGACAGCGGCGAGGAGGTCCCGGAGCCGGGCCGGCCCGGGGCAGGCGGAGCACCCGCCGCCTCGACCGCCGCACCGTCCGACCCCGTGCCCGGAGCGTCACCGGATGAGTCCGCCAGAACCATGGGGCCAGCATGGCAGGGGGGTGTGACGCGCAGAACGGGGAGCGGGTCCGGCGGGCCCCAGTTGACCGGCAAAGTGTTGGAGCGTATAGTTTGAGCATCTACTCAATGAGGGAGGGACATGGCCAAGGCAGGCGCATCGAGCAGGACGGCGACGAAGGGTTCGGAACGCTCGGCCGCCACCCGGCGGCACTTCGTGGAGGCGGCGATCGAGACACTCCGGTCGGAGGGCTACGCCGGGGCCAGCGCCCGGGTGATCGCCCAACGGGCCGGCCTCAATCAGGGCCTGATCTTCTACCACTTCGGCTCGGTGGCCAACCTGCTGCTGGCCGCCCTCGACGCAGTGAGCGAGGAACGCCTGGAGCGCTACAGCGCTGCGGTCGCCGGCGTGACCGGACCGGGCCGTCTGGTCGACGTGGCCGAGGACATCTTCCGCACGGACCTCGACGCCGGCTACATCACCGTGCTGGTCGAGATGATCGCCGGGGCGTCGTCGACCCCCGGTCTCGGTCCCGAGGTGTCCGATCGGATCCGCCCCTGGCGTGAATTCGCCCGGACCACGATCGAGACCGCCGTGGCCGGTTCCCCGATGGGCAGTGTCCTCCCGGCGGGGGACGTCGCCCACGCCGTGGTCGCCCTCTACCTCGGGCTGGAGATGCTCAGCCACCTCGACGGCGACCCCGACCCGGCCCTGGCGCTCTTCGGCCATGCCCGGCAGCTGGCCTCGCTCCTGGAGGCCTTGAGCACGCCCGCCACCACCACGGAGGAGTCCCCATGACGTGGACGGTGCACACGCCACCGCCACCACCACCGGCCGCCCAGGCCGCTCCGGGCGTTCCGGCCGCCCAGGCCGCCCCGGCCGCCCCGGCCGTTCCGGCCGTTCCGGCCGTTCCGGGCGACACCGGTCTGGACGTCGTCACCGGGGCCTTCAGCTACTCCGGCGCGGCGATCGCCCGGGCCCTGACGGCCCGTGGACGGACGGTGCGCACACTGACCGGTCATCCGGAGCGCAGTGGCGATCACCCGGGCATCGAGGCCCGGCCGCTGGACTTCGACGACCAGCTCCGGTTGGTCGAGTCACTGCAGGGCGCGACCACCCTCTACAACACGTACTGGGTGCGCTTCGCCCGTGGTCGAATCGACCACGACCTGGCCGTGGCCAACTCCCGGACCCTGTTCCTCGCGGCCCGGCGGGCCGGAGTGCGGCGGATCGTCCACGTCAGCATCACCCATCCCGGTACCGGGTCACCGTTCCCCTATTTCCGGGGCAAGGCACTGGTGGAGCGGGCGCTGGCCGAGTCCGAGGTCCCGTTCGCCGTGGTCCGGCCGGCCATCCTGTTCGGAGGTGACGGCGTACTGATCAACAACATCGCCTGGCTCCTCCGGCACCTGCCGGTGTTCGGTGTGGGAGGTGACGGTGGGTACCGCATCAGGGGGATCCACGTGGACGACCTCGCCGAGCTGTGCCTCACGGTGGCAGCGGGAGCCGACGACAGCGTCACCGACGCCGTCGGTCCCGAGCGCCCCACCTTCAACGAGCTCGTGTCCCTGGTCCGGGACGCGGTCGGTTCCCGGAGCCGCATCGTGCACGTTCCCGGTGACCTGGTACCGGCTCTGTCGTCGGCGCTGGGGCTGGTGCTCCACGACGTGTTGTTGACCAAGGACGAGTACCGGGCCATGGCTGCCGGCCTGGCCGACACCGACGGTCCGGCGACGGGCAGCACCCGTCTGTCCACGTGGATCGCCGAGCGGGGGGACACGCTCGGTCGGCGGTACGCCAACGAGCTGCGGCGCCACTTCACCTGACCCCGTGCGTGGACCGGGTGGGACCGGGTGGGCCATGCGTGGATCGGGTGGGACCGGGGTGGGACCGGGGGGGACCGGGTGGGCCATGCGTGGACCGGGTGGGACCGGGATGGGACCGGGATGGGACCGGGTGGGACCGGGATGGGACCGGGATGGGACCGGGATGGGACCGGGATGGGACCGGGGCATGATCAGGGTGGGATCAGGGGGGACCGGCACCCGGCCCGACGGTTTGGCGGACCCACCCGGGGCGTGATCGACTGGAGCCATGACTCCGAACACCGGTCCGACCGGCACGCAGGGCGGCAACGAGGGTGGCCACCAGGGCCGTGGACGGTCGGCGGCCCACCACGGCCGGGCGGCCCGGGGCGTGGGGTTCGCCGCGGTGGCCGCCACCGCCGCGGTGGCCGGCTACGCCGCCCAGCGACGGGTGACGAATCGGTGGCGGGCCACGGCGGACGAGCTGACCGAGGCCGGCCTCGTATTGTCCGAGGAGCTCGTCCACCATGACGTCCCGGTCGGCGACGGGGGGAGCATCCACGCCGTCGAAGCGGGTTCGGGTCCCCCCATCGTGCTGGTACACGGCGTCACGCTGTCGGTCCTCACCTGGGCCCGGCAGTTCACCGGCCTCGAGGGTACGCACCGGGTCATCGCCATCGACCAGCGGGGCCACGGACGGTCGGTGGCGGGCACGGACGGCTACCGGTTCGACCGGATGGCCGAGGACGTGCTGGACGTCCTCGACGCGCTGGACGTCGAACAGGGCGTGCTGGTCGGTCACTCGATGGGCGGCATGGTCAGCCTCACCGCGGCCATCGGGC
>Ga0302276_10004450_pt1 | contig 11794 bp, 10 predicted proteins | sample III_Bog_N2_3_FD_198768 | JGI IMG/M metagenome (GOLD analysis project Ga0302276, IMG submission 198768) | Peat permafrost microbial communities from Stordalen Mire near Abisko, Sweden - III_Bog_N2_3 | ecosystem: Environmental > Terrestrial > Soil > Wetlands > Peat | place: Sweden: Abisko... | reverse complement strand
TGGCGCGCGAAGCCGGCGCCGAGCTGCTGATCGCCAATTCCCACGGCGCCGACGTGGCCGCGCGGCTGGGTGTGCCGCTGCTGCGCGCCGGCTTCCCGCTGAGTGACATCTATGGCGGCCATGCGCGTTGCTTGGTGGGCTATCGCGGCAGCCGCCAGATGCTGTTCGACATCGCCAACCTGCTTGCCGCCCGGCAGCGTGCGGTCGCTCCGTACCGCTCGCTCTACTGGCAGGGCACGCCGCGCGACCTTGAGGTCGTTGCGACAGTGCCAGCCACTCTGACGGCGCATTGAGCCGAAAGGACGCACATGCTCAGAATCGCCTTCGCCTCGACCGACCGCGCCCATGTCGATATGCATTTCGGCGCGGCGGAACGTTTCATCGTTTATGAGGTGTCGCCGGGACAGGCCGATCTTGTCGGCATCGGCGAGTTCGTCAAGGCCGAGCAGATTGGCGCCGAGGGCCGCGCGAAGATTTCCGGCACCGTCGAGGACAAGGTCGCCGTCAAGCTGGAGTTCCTCGCCGGCTGTGCCGCGGTGTACGCCGCCTCGATCGGCACCTCGTCGATCCGGCGTCTGATGGCCGCGCAGATCCAGCCGGTGATCGTGGACAACGGACACGACATCGAGGACCTGCTGAACGAGGTGAGCCTGGCGTTGGTGCACACCGGAGGTCTTGCCTGGGTGGACCGGGCGAAGGCTCGCGCGCGTTCGCCCGACCGGTTCGAGGCCATGGCGCGCGAAGCCTGGCGGCCCCACCACGACGCGCTCCCGCGCGAGAGCCGGACGCTCATCACCTCCATCGATGACCTGGATTGAGCGATTGGAGTCCCATCCCGCAGCGGTCCCCGCCCCGGCCGAGCCTGAGGCCAGCGCCGAAGCGTGGCAGATCGCGTCCGAGGTGATCGCCGCGATGCGCCCCATGGTCCAGGCGGACGGCGGCGACATGGAGTTGGTCGAGATCAGAGGCGATCGCGTCTTCGTCAGGCTGACCGGGGCCTGTGTCGGCTGCGGCATGGCCGGCCACACGCTGGGCGCAGTGCGCCGCCGGCTGATGCAGGCGCTCGACGCCCCGGTCCGAGTGGTGCCCGCGCCGGTCTGACTCAAGTTGGACAGTGACTATACTTGCGGTTAGTGGCCCTGGCCTACCGGGAATTATGGCGGGTGGAAGCGATCTTCCGGACGGCAAAATCCATCCTCGAAACAAGGCCGATCTTCCATCAATCCGCCGCCGCGATCGCCGGGCACCTGTTCTGCTCGTTCCCCGCACGGCTGTTGCGCACGGAACTCGATGAACGGCTGACAACGGCCGGGCTCATTGGCGGGCCGCCCGGTAACCATGGGGGGGGAGCCGGCGCGCAGGCTCTATTTGGCGAACACCTGCTGCAGCCGGATCTCGTCGACCCGTCCCGGCTGACGGCGCAGCAGTTCATCGACCATTTTACGCTCGTTCAGGGCAAGACGGGGGGCCATCAGCGCTGCGTCCCGGCGGCCGGCAAGCGGGCATTGGCCGGCGGCTGCGTGGCAGCGGATGCGGGAGGGCGGCCCGCGTCGGCGGCCGGCGGCGTGCCGGGGACGTATTGCTGGTCGCGGATCTTGTCTTCGTAGTCTTGCACTGTGTTCTCCAGCTCCACCTTGCGCAGTCCCAGCACCGGCTCGTAGCTGCCGAGCACCAGCGCACGGAATCCCCGCGTCTGATACAAATGAAGGATGTCTTGCGCCACGGCAATCAACCTGGTATTTGCGGTCTTGCAGGTGCCGAGCTGGCTGTCGGCGGCGGCGAGCCGCCGGGCGAGATCCTGCCGCTCGGCCTCCTTGCCGCGTGCCACCTGAGCGGCCTCGCCATAGGCCGTTTGCCACTTCTGCAAGCCCGTCTGCAACGCGCCGTTCTCGCTGCGCAGCGCGCCGGCGGACTGGCGGAGCGTCGCCAGCTCCTGCTCCGCGGCGCCGCGGGCCTGTGCCGCGGCTTCCAGCTCGGGCAGCCTGGCGGTGATCGCGTCAAGCTGCTGCTGCAGTTGGTCGCGCTGGTGCTGGGCTTGCTCCAGGCTGGCTTGCAGCGACGCCTGGCTGTCCTGCAGCGCGCGCAACTCCGTCGTGGTCCGGCGCAGCATTTCTCGAAGCCGTTCGTCCGGCCCGCCGCTCTGGGCGTGCGCGGTCGCGGACACCAGCAGCAGCAACGCGAAGCCGCTCCAGCGTGCCAGTCCGACCATGCTCAGAACCTGACGTTGAGATCGAGTTGCACGACGTCCACCGCATACGGTGCGCCGACGATCTGATTCGCACTCATGTATCGCAGCGCCAGCCAGGTGTTGCGGGCAATACCGAGGGCTCCGGTCACGATGTAGCCCTTGGCGTTGGTGCCGCCGAGGTGGAAATCCGGGTCCGCCAGACCCGCCACCGCGGCATCGCTCTCCAGATACTCGTACGCGAAGGAAGCGTTCCAATCCCAGCGCTGCGCGATGTTCGGCGTGCCGACGATCACCCGCGCCAGGTAGCCGTTGTTGCCGCCCTGAAAGCCACCGCTGGACGAGAGATTGTTGACCGGTCCCTTGGCGGAGATGGACGAACCTTTGAAGTTCAGGTTGCGGATATAATCGCCCTCAAGCGCGATCCTGAACGGTCGGAACGTATCGATGTCCAGCTCTCCGTGCAGGTCCAGGATGCCGAAATTCGACGCCAGACCAAAATACTGCGGCTGAGGTCCGGTGGGATTGTTCGGGTTCGGCACCAGGTCGCGGATCGGGAACATGGTGTTGCCGTACTGCGTGAACAGCGGCCTTGTGTTGTCGGTGTCGCAGGTGTCGCTGCTGTAGATCAGCGTGCAGGGGGTCGATCGCTTGCCGGTGATGTTGGCAAAACTGAAGAAGCCGGCAGCGGCCTTCGCCGATACGTCCTCAGAAAAACGCAACTCGGTGCCGCCCTGCACGGCGTACAGCCATTTGTTGGCGCTGTTGATCTTCGGCGCACCGGTGCTCTGGAAGTTGAAATCGGTGTTGTAGACCGGAAAGATGCCGCCAATCAGGAACGGCTTCCAGTGCTTGCCGATCGTCGGCGTAACCTGCGCGGCGATGCCGTCGAAGTTCAGGTCATCGTAGAACAGCAGCCGGCTGGTCCAGAACGGGTTTGACTCGCGGCCGGCATAGGTGGTCAGCCAGTCGGTCGGCGCCACCTTGATATAGGCCTCGTCGAGCCAGATCGCGTATTTGGCGAATGTGCCGTTTTGGCCGAGCGTCTGGTTGGCGGTGACCGGGCTGTTGTCATTCCCGGTGGCAATACGGATCACCGAGCTTACGCCATCGTCGATTTTCGCCTCCACGCCCAGCCGCGCGCGCAGGCGCGGCCGCCAGCGGTCGGCCGTGGTGTCGAGCAGCGGCGGCAGGCCGCTCTGTCCGGTGACATCGAAGCCTGGCCCGGTGTTGATCGCCTGGAAATCCGGCACGTACGGGTTGTTGCCGGACGGGAACAGGTCGCCTTCGCCGCGGACACGCACGTCGCCGAACACCCGGATGCGCTGCGTCCATTCCGGCGTCTGGTTCGGTTCCGCCCAACCTTCGGCTTTGGCCTGCCGCATGACCTGCGCCCGGACCTCGTCGGCGATCTGCTGACGCACGGGGGCCGGAATGTAGGGGACCCGGACGGTGCCCGGCGGCACGCTGTCCGCCGGCGCTGAGGCCGTGCCGGTTGCTGCCGCCGTCCCGGTCGCCGCGTCGGTCGTTGCTGCGCCGGTTCCCGCCGCGGCAGGCGCGGTTGGCTTGCCAGACTTCCGCGCCGCGGCCCTCGATGGAGGTTGGCCTGTCGCCGTGCGGGATTCCTGCTGCGCCTGCTGCAGCAGCGCGCCGGCCTGGTCGTGCGTCAGAACACCCTTCTGCACCAGCAGATCGATCAGTTTCTCCGTCACGCTGGAGGCGCCCTGGTCCGCGACAGCCGGCGGCGCTGCTACGGCGAGCAGCAGGGAGGCGGCGCAGACGGTGCGCCGGAGGTGGTTTGCAAAGCTGGTCGTCATTATTCCTGATCCGTGATGTCAGCCCGGCTCGGCGCCGATCCGCAGGTTGATCGGCTGTGGCATGCCCACGGGGGGCGCCTCGCCGAAGGACAGGCCTGACAGCAGGCCGGTGATGGCGCTGTCCACGGCCGGATCGCCGGACGACGACGCAATTTGTGCGCGCGTCACCTGGCCGGAAGCACCGAGCCACAGCCGCACCGAGATGTGGTAGCGGCCGTAGCGCGTCTTATCCTCTCGCCGCAGCGCGCCCTGCACCTGGGACTGGACCAGCCCGGCGTAACGCCCGAAATGATTGCCGCCCTCGCCGCCGCCTCCGCCGATGACGTTGCCCTCGCCGTTACCGACAGCGAGCCCGTAGGGGTTGTTGCCCGGGCCAGCCTCGGCGGTCAGTGGCGTGGCAGGCGGCGTCTTCGGTGCGGGCTTGTCCTGCGGTTTCATCTGCTGCTGTTGCGGCTTCACCTCCTGGAACTTCGGCGGCTCCATGGGTTTCGGCTCAGGCGGCTTCGGCGGCGGCGGCGGTGGGGGTGACGGCGGCAGCACCACGCGGGTGATCATGGTGACGGCCTGGCGATGCGGCGTGGATTGCGCGTGGAACAGCATGAACGCGATCACCCCGACGACTCCGAGGCAGAGCGCGGCCACGCCCGCGCTGCGCAGCCAGCTTGTGCGGCGGGGCTCGTCGTCCTTATCGAATTCCCCGAACATCGCGCGCCGGACTCAGGACCCGACGATGCGCTGCGTGGCGAGGCCAAGCGACGTTATGCCCACCCGTCCGCAAATGTCGAGCACACCCATGATCTTTTCGTACTGCACCGCGCGATCGCCTTTCAGGATCACCGGCAGGTCCGGGGTGATCGCCTTGAAGTCGCGCAGCTTGTGCTCCAGCTCGGTGAGGGACACCGGCACGGCATCGAGGAACACCTGTCCCGAATTGGAAACCCCGATCACCTTGGTTTTCGGCACCGACAGACTCTGCGCATTGGACGCCTTCGGCAGATCCACCTTCACCCCCTGGACCGCCGCCGTCGTCATGATGATAAAGATGACAAGCAGCACGTATGCGAGGTCGAGCATCGGCGTGATGTTGATCTCGTCGTATGGCTTGTCGGTCGCCTGGATCTGCATCACTCGGCCGCCATCGTTGGCTCGTCGGCGAACACCGGCACGGGGCCGTGCGCGCCGTCGGCCATGCGCGCGATCAATTCGTCGGCGAACACCTGCATCTGCTGCGTGATGTCGCGGATTCGGGTGACGAAATAGTTGTAGCCGAACAGAGCAGGAATCGCGACCGCGAGTCCCGCGACGGTCGCGAGCAACGCGGCGGCGATGCCCGGCGCGATGGCGTTGATGGTCACGTCGCCGGCGGCAGCGACCGCGGCGAACGTAATCATCACGCCGAAGACGGTGCCGAGCAGGCCGAGGAACGGTCCACCGCTGATCGCAATGGTCAGCAGCACGAGCAGACTGTTGAGCCGCTGTGTCTCGTGGATCAGCCCGGCATCCAGCGCGGCCCGGATCACCGCGAGGGCCTGCGGCGAGAGCAGGCCATCCGGCGGCAACTCACCGCCGCGCAGCCGCTCCGCGCGTTCGCGGGAGGCCAGCGCGTAGACCCGATACAACGGTGACCGGCGCGTCATCGCGCCGCTTTCGGCGACGATGTCGGGAAAGCCGCTCTGCTTCGCCGCGGCGCGGAACTGCTGACGGAAGGCCCGGTTGGCGCCGGCGACGCGGCTGACATACACCGCCTTGCGGATCATCACGAACCAACTGATCGCCGCCATCACGCCGAGCAGCCCGATGATGACCCATGCGTCGGGCGTGACCGAACGGACGATGATGCCAAAATAGCCGCTGCCGAATGCCGAACTTTGCTCGCCGACGTCGAAGCCGATCAGGTTGGCCTGCGGTCCCTCGGCGTGCACCGCGACCTGCAGCGCACCAAGCGGGCGGGCGCCCTTGCCAATTTCGAATTCGTCGATCAACCCGGCAAAGCCGGGCGTCGGGACGGAGGCCGCCGCGGGCTCGGGCGGGGTTGCGCCCGCTGCCGGCACGGACGACGAAGCGGGCGCCGGCGGGCGCGATGCCGCGGGCGCCGTTACCGCAGGCGCGGCAGTCGGCGACGAGATCGAAGGCGCCAGCGCCGTGCCCAGCGTGGCCTGGCCGTTCATCGCCGGCAGCGAGGCTGCAAGCTGGCCGCGCGGCTGCCCGTCCACGTACACGACGACCTTGTCGGTCGCCTCGATGGCGATGTGGTGCCAGCCCTCGCCGACGGCTGCGCCGGGCGATGTGCGGACCGTGCCAGTTGCGGTCTCGACGTCGGCGTAGGCGACGCCTTTGTCGAGCCCGATGGTCAGCGCGTTCGGGCCATCGCGCAGCGCGTAGAGCACGCCGGTGGGCGTCGTCTCGGTCGCCCGCGCCCAGAGCGAGAAGGTCATTGCCTGGCCGGCAGCGACCGGCAGCGACGCGCTCGCCGGAATGCGGATCGGCGTGTTGCCGTCCAGCCTGACGCCGTAGCCAATCATCCCGCCATCGTCGCGCTTGCCCGCGGTGAGCGCGTTGTTGCCGTAGCCGGTGGCATCGCGCGGCAGGCCGTTGTCGTCGGCGAAATGGTACACCAGCAGGCGGTCGGCGTCATAGGTGGCGTGCGAATCGCTGGCGCTCGGCGCGGTCTTGTTGCCCGCATACACGTAGAATGTTGTTGCGGCGCCCGGTGCAAGGTCGGGGACATCGACCCAGATCAGCCCGACCTGGTCGATCAGCCCGTCGAATTTCTCGATGTGGAACTTCAACGGCGTGCGGTCGTCGCCGGCCACGAACCGCAGGTCCGCGCCGTCTTCCCTGACGACCGAGAAATCGAAGTTGCCGGCGTGCAAGCGCACCAGGACCTGCGTGCGGCCGATCGGCTCGGTGATGTTGGCACCTTTCGGCCCGGCATCCGCGGTGATCCGCATCCGGTATGACCAGTCGCCGTTCCACCAGGCGACGGCATCACGCGCAAACAGAGGTTGCAGCAGCAGCGTTATCAGCAGCAACAAGAGAAGGGCGCGGGCGCGCGGCATAAGTCAGAAACTCCCGAACAGACGGAACAGCACGCGGTTGGTGCCGCCTTTGGTGGAAGGCCCATTGTACAGCGTCACCGCGTCCTGCACCTCGCCGTTAACGTGCTCGAACATGCGCATCCGCAACCCGCCGCCGACGCTGCCCAGCGTGTAGCCGCTGCGCTGCTCCGGCAGCGGCTGGTTGATCGTGGCGCTGCCCACGTCACCGAAGACATGCAGACGCAGATCGTTCACCGGGGCACCGATTCGGCCCGCGAGAGAGGGGCTGCGCAGTTCCGCCTGCAGCGCACCGCCGTAGTCGCCGAGCCACTCGCTTTCCAGATATCCCCGCACGGTGTCGACCCCGCCAAGACCGAACTGCTCGTAGGGGACCAGCGGAACGACCGAGGCCTGGCCCTGGGCGCGCACGTAGATCTGGACGTCATGCGGCAGCGTCTGCAGATGCCAGAGCAGCCCGCGGACATAGGCGAAACTTGGGCTCGCGCCGTAGCGGTTGGCATCGAACACGGCGGTGTCGCTGCCGAGGCTGCCCGCATCCACAACCAGCGTTGCGGTCAGGTCGGTTTGCGTGTGCTCGCTGCTCCAATCGCCCTGATAGCTGGCGGCGAACGGGTAATAGGTGATCGGTGTGTTGCTGGACTGGCCGGTGAGGCTCACCCCCTGGATGAAATGCTTGTAGTCGAATCCCAGGCTGAGCGTCTGCACGAAGCCGGCCTCTGCGGTCAGCGGCACCAGCAGGCGGATACCGGCGATCTCGCCCTTGCCGATCACATTGGTGGTGCCGACGGTGGTGACGTTGCTGTTCGACTTCAGGAACGAGCCGAGCAGCGACAGCCGGCTGTCCGGGACGTGGAACAGGTAGGATGCCGAGCCGACCGTCACGTCCGACGGGTTCTGCGGCGCCACCTGGAAATACAGGCTGGCGCTGTCACCGCGCTGCCATAAGTTATCGTACGAAAGCGAGCCCGACAGGCGCAGCGGCGTGGTGTCCGGACTCTGCCGGTTGTTGAGTTCCAGCGATCCGTGCAGCGGCAGGCTGTCGTTGACCTGCAGGTCAACGTCCACCGTGTCGGGTGCGCGGCCGGCCTTCAGCACTGGCGTCACGCTGCGGTCCGGCAGTTGGTTCAGCGCGATGATGTCGCGCTTGACGTCGTTGATGTTCGGCACCGCACCCTCGGCGAGCGAAGGGGCACCGTTCTTGATATCAGACAACGCATAGTAGCGCGATCCGGTGACGCGCAACCTGCCGACCTTGCGTTCGGTCACTTTCAGCACGATGACGCCGCTGTCGATGCTTTGGCGCGGGATCTCGGCCGAGACGGTGGGATAGCCCTTGCTGGTGTAGAGCGCATCCAGCGCGGCGCGTGCGCGTTCGACGTCGGCCCGCGTCTTGCCTGGCCCGAGGAACTCGTAGACCGTTGATTCGATCTGATCCGCCGGCAGCAGGGTGTTTCCCTCGACGCGAAACTCGTCGATGTCAAAATGCTGGTCCGCTGCACGCGCATGTACCGCCAGCAGACCGAACAGCAGCACGGCAACAGCCAGCGGGAGACGCGGGCGAAGTGCATACGGCATGGATCACGCGCGCGACGCGATGCGCGGGGCCGCGTCCGGCGCGCGGCGCGCGTGGGGCGTTGCGTGGTCCAGGTCCATCCAGGCGAGCCTCATGCGTTCAGGCGTGGCGCCATGTGTGACGGCGCCGCGTTGCGGCCATGTTGCATAACCGGACGCTGCCGGATGTGGAATTTTCGTGTCAAAGCCATCGCGGCGGTCGGTCGGTTGCCCGCGCCGCACGGCAGGAAGACAAGGCGCCGCTGCGGATAGACGGTTCCCCGGTCCCGTACGCCGCACCCGACGCCGCCGTAGCTTAACATTGATATCAAGTTAATGCCGTTGCGCTGCCGGTCCGGCCCGGTTATCAGTGACGCCTGTGGCATGCAGTCGCGATGCAGGACGACAAGCTGGGGCACCGGACCACGCGGAACCGATGACAACGAGATGGCGTCTATCGACGACGGTTGCTTCGCCGTCGAGCTGATATGCTTTCGAAATCAGCCTCCCGTGTCAACCGCTTTCATATTGTCGTGCAACTGCAACGCAAGGTTAACTTGCCATAACAACGCAACCAAATCTATCGTAACATGGCTTTTTTCTTGTCTCCAAACTTCGGGGTGTTGCCATGTCAAGCCAAACACTAAGCAGTATTCGGTCGTATCTGGTCGGAAAGACCTTCGACGCGAGTGAGATCGCCGCACTGTCGAACGGAACCTATCCAGGCACGTTGACATTCGATCTGCAGAACGACTACTTTGGCTCGACTCTATACTCGGTTGATCAGGGCTACTTGCCAAATGATCCGAACTACGTCGTTGCCTGGACAATCTCCGCCGGCTCTACGAGCACGTCGATCAAGATTACACAATTGAATGGTAACGGTACAACAAGCACGGCCTCGGCGGATATTGTCGGGTTCAATGGCTCACAAATCTTGCTGCAGTCAGGGGTGGGCAGCTACAATATTCTTTCGCTCGCTCCGCTCACCAACACGCTGGACGCCGACTGGAACAATGGCGTCGATTACACGCTGAGTTACGCTACCACGGGAAGTTTTGATACAACTGCCGTGCCCCAGGCGACTGTGGGTGAGGTGGTTGGCCAGCTAGCCGGTCTTAAGATTCCCGAACTTCTTTACGCCAATAGTGTCTATACAGGGTATGTCGCCAGCGCGACGGTCAGCGTCTCAAACGGCGTCTACACGGCCACCGCGGAATCTGTTGACTACAAAGGTACCAGGGGCAACCCTCACGTAGATGTGGCGTTGACGCTGACCGATGCGAGCGGCAACCCCTTGACCAACACCCAGGTTGCGAATGGCAATATCTATGTTCACATTGACCAGGCAACCGGACACACTCCATACGCAGTATGGTCGGTCCTGGGGTGGCAGAATAACCTGCCAACCGGCGGCTCGGCGATCCTGCTTGGTCAGAGCCCGTCGGGCGTGGCTCCTTACACCGTGTTCCAGATCCTTTACAGCTCGCCGCAGACCAGCCAGCCGACCACGCAGGCGCTCGGTCAGACCATAACCTTCCAGTCCCCCCCTGGCGCCATTCCGTTCGATCCGCCCTGCTTCGCAGCCGGCACGCGCATCCGCACGGTCAGCGGTGACGTGGCGGTGGAGGACCTGGCGGTCGGAGACACGGTGCTGACGTTGCAGGATGGTGAGCCGGCGACCCGGCCGGTGGTCTGGATCGGCAGCCGCCACGTGGACCTGACAGCGCACCCGACGCCGTACACGGCGCAGCCGATCCGCATCCGCCGCGATGCTTTCGGCGAGGGCCTGCCCGGCGCCGACCTGGTGGTGTCACCTGATCACGCGCTGTTCGTCGACGGCATGCTGATCGCCGCTCGCCTACTGGTGAACGGCGCAACGATCGTCGAGGACACCGTGTGCCGCGCGGTGCACTACTTCCATGTCGAACTGGACCAGCACGCGGTGCTCTTCGCCGAGGGCCTGCCCGCCGAGAGCTATCTGGATACCGGCAACCGCGCGGCGTTCGAGAATGCCCAAACGCCGATCGCTCTGCGCCCGGACTTCTCGCTGGAACGCCGGCTGCTGAGCCGCGCGGCAGCGTCCTGCGCGCCGTTCGTCGTGGACGCAGCCATGGTGAAGCCGGTATGGGACCGGCTGGTGGCGCGGGCCACAGCGCTTGGTTTCGCCGCCCCGGCGGTAATCCCGACCAGCGACGATCCGGCGTTGACCGTCAGCGTCATGGGCCAGACGATCCAACCGGTGCGCGTCGCGGGCGATCGTTACAGCTTCATCCTGCCGGCCGGCGCCGAGCGGGTTACGCTGGTGTCCCGCACCACTCGCCCGGCTGCCACGGCGCCGTGGATTGATGACCGCCGCGACCTCGGCGTGTCGGTCGGCCGGATCACCCTCCACCAAGCCGACAATGCAGTTCAGGACATTGCGATCGACCATCCTGGCCTGACCGACGGCTGGTGGGCGGTCGAGCGCAATGCGACCCGGCTGTGGCGTTGGACCAACGGCCGTGCGGAGCTGGACCTGACCGTTGGAGCAGCCCATCCGCGCGTCCTGGAGATCCGCCTGGCCGGTACGATCGCCTATCCGGCGGCGCAGGAACTGAGCCAGGCCGCCTGACGCCCGCAGTCTGTCCGATCGAGGCGGGGCGCCATGCCCCGCCGCATCTGGATCGGAAACCAGCGTCGTTCGCCTTTTTCGTGACGCCCGACACCGCCACCTCTCCGCTCGGTCCGGAGACGTGGCGGAACGGCGTGAAGGGATGCGGTCGGCACGCCCATCCCCCGATTTCCGCCGCGAAATCATTCGAGCGCCCGTGGCTGAGCCACGCCCTCGACGGCCCGCTGCCTCACGCCGGCCTCTCCCCCTCAAAAACGCCGCAGACATTGCCGCCTCGGCAAACGGTCTCTGTCGCAACTGATGAGATCGACGGGCGCCCGCGCCAAGATACGCTCACTTTTAAGTCAGAATGAAATGAAAGGTTAACTTGTAACGGTAATTAGACGGGATTATTTTGATACCAGTTCCTTTCTCAACCTTGATTTGCGGAGATAAGTACCAATGGCTTGGGCAACTGTTAACGATGCCGCCACATGGCTGAACGGCCAAACGTTCAGCGCGGCGAATATCGGCGGTTTCAACGGCTCGTCGCCGACCGTGAACACAGACGGTTCGCTGACCTTCGACG
>Ga0302276_10004441_pt1 | contig 11815 bp, 9 predicted proteins | sample III_Bog_N2_3_FD_198768 | JGI IMG/M metagenome (GOLD analysis project Ga0302276, IMG submission 198768) | Peat permafrost microbial communities from Stordalen Mire near Abisko, Sweden - III_Bog_N2_3 | ecosystem: Environmental > Terrestrial > Soil > Wetlands > Peat | place: Sweden: Abisko... | reverse complement strand
ATCGAGTGCGAGAGGCTGGCCTACGCCGCGGACTACACCATCGGACTACGCTGTGACGAGAGCCTTGACGCGGGCGTTCAGGCGGGACTTGTAGCGGCTGGCGGTGTTCTTGTGCAGGACACCCTTTTGCACGCTCTTGTCCAGGACGGAGACAGTCTCCGAGTAGGTGGCGGCGATGGTCTTCTTGTCGCCGGCAACGATGGCCTCGCGCAGGATGCGCAGGGTGCCGCGGAGCTTGCTCTTGTTGGAACGGTTGGCGGCGGTCTTGGTTTCGGTCTGACGTGCGCGCTTCAGCGAGGAGACATGATTTGCCATGGAATTCGGAACTCTTTTCTGGTGCCCGGCCGGTGGCGCAGGCGGAATTGGGAGCAGGTGGACGTGGACACACCGCATCCCTGCAACTTCTAAGTGTATGGCAGCCGGGCGGCCGGGTCAACACTGGATTCGCCTCCTGACCATGGCGTATAGTCACAGCGCTAGTCAGCGATTCCAAATACAGCGCATATCTCACCTGAGATCGGAGCCTGCCTGTGACTGATAGCTCTATCACGATTGCGCTCAATCTGACCAAGATCATCGGCACTGCTCTCTCGGGAGCGTTTGGTCTGCTTGGCTTGCTCGCGGATTTCCGCGATCCAAACACCAAGGAAATCACCCGGTGGGGACGTATCGCCTTCTGGGGGATCGTAATTTCAACCATCATCGCCCTAGTCTCCCAGGTACTTGAGTCAGCTAAGGCTACCCGTGACGCCCGCGCAGCTTCCGCGGCAACACAGGAACAGTTGAGAAAATCGGACATTATTCTGCGTGAAGTTGACCGCACGCTCAATCCTCTGGACGACGTGCGAATCTCGTACTGGATGCAGGTGCCACTGGATGACCCGGCAATGGCGGCATACAAGCAGCGGTTGGAGCATGGAGTTGAACAGATTGTGGCGAACTACGCGGCGAATCATACTGACCCCCGCTTTGGATCGCCAGCAAAGCTGAAACAGGGAAGGGTGCTGCAAGTCTATATACCCGTTACCTCACCGCTGTTTCCTCAGAGGGCCGAGACAGTGCCCTACTACCTTCTTGCTTTCTCGGGGCTTCATCTTCAGTTCTTTATTAAGCCGGTGGATGTTCCGACCTTTGAGATTGCTGATCCTACGAAGTTTCCAAATCCGGATTTGGAGATGCAGGTCAATAGCTTCGGTCCGTTAGAGTCATCGATTAGCTACCAACTTCTCTATGATTTGGAAGCTCACACATTACAAATAGCTGCAAGCGGGCTACCGTCAAACTACGACTCATGGCACAGCAATGGGAAGATTCTCTCATCGGTCGACCTAGCGAATGTTCAGCTGGCGGCGGTGATCGACAACACAATGGCACCTGCCTCCGAGGATTCGGGTAAACCGTCCGCCATCGACTGGCAGATTGCACAGCTTCGAGCCGATATGATCCTCGGCTCGATCATCCTCAAGATAGAGAACAGGACGCTTTGGCTGAATATGAAGAACAATCCTGGGAGGCCGAGTGGGGCATTGATGCAGCGCGTCGAGCGCCACTCGACGACGTTTTCTCCGAGCACGCTTTATGTAACGATTTTGCCGGGTGATCCGCAGGCATTGGCGATCCGATGAGGAGAAGTTCGGATTGGGCGGGCACCCCCAGACAAGCTTTTGCTCGGGTCAGGTGGCTGCGCTGAGCCGATCGTCAACGGACTGGGATTTCCATGCCACGATCTATATCTCATGGCAATTCAATCCACCATCCTCGATGGCTAGTTGTCGGTGGGATGTTCTTCGACGTGGTCGATGACGAGGACGGGTTGGGGGACGCTGTCCTTCTTGACGAGTTTGAGGCCGAGCTGTTTCTGCAGGGCGTCGAAGAGGGAGAGGGGAGGAAGGCCATTGCCGCCTGGATCGGGTGCTTCGGGAGCGCCGGGGGCGGAGGCAGCGCCGGAGGCCGACGGCGCACCGGTGGATGGAGCCGAGGCGGGCGCCTTGAGCTTGCCCGCCCGGCTGAAGCTGATGCTGAAGTCGTAGGCGCCGGTGAGGCCGGACTGGTCGACGACCGGGGCCGGCACGTAGCCGGAGGCGAGATTGTGAAGCTCGGTGGCGAACTGCTCCATGGTCATGTGCTGGCAGGAGATGAGCCGGTCGCGCATGGGATTTGTAAGACGCAGGTCTTTGCCGTCGGGGCCGGGGCCTTCGGCGCAACTGGCGTGTTCAGTGTCGGGAGAGAGCTTCATCTTGGGCGAGTCGGCCGTGAGGGCGAAGACGGTTGCCGACGCGGTGCCCATGTGGGTGGCAAGCTTGAAGCGGTCTGCGAGCAGGGAACGCACCATCTCCTTCACATCTTCGAAGTCGAGGTCGGCCTCGTGGCCGGGGATGGGCGCGGCATCGCCGGATGCGACGGTGCCCACGATGTCGTAGTGCACGTCGTCGAGCCACTTGGGCTTGTTCTGGATGCTGCCGGGAGGTGTGTCAAAGGACTTGTAGATGAGGGTCTGCAGGGTGGCGTACTGGACGGTGACGCGGTGTCCGCTGACATCGAGGTTGAAGTTATGCTCCATGGGGTTGGCCTCCCGGATGACGGCCACATCGAACTGCTTGGGCGGCGGAGGAGGCAGCAGGGTCGCGATGTCCGCCACGTTGGGCGAGGGCTTCTGGTTAATGCTCTGGACGACGAGGACGGGGGTGGGGATGGGCTTCGACTCGATTTTGAGGCCAAGTTGCTTCAGGAGCGCGTCGGGAAGCGAGGCGCCGTTGCCTCCGCTGGGCTTGTTGTAGCTCCACGCGAGATCGAAGTCCCAACTGCCCTTGAGGCCGGTCTGGTCGACCACGGGGCGGTTGAAGTAAGGGCCGCCGACATTATGCAGGAACTCGGCGAAGGTGGTCATGGTGGTGTTCTTGCACGTGAAGTGGATGAGCGGCGGGCCCGAATTAACGACCTGTTGCTGATACTGGCAGCCGTCGGCGGTGGTGTCGACGGCGGGCTTCATCAGGTTGGCTTTGCCGACGGAGAGGACGAAGGCAGGCAGCGGGCGGGTGTCGACGCGAGCAACGAGACCGAAGCGGTCGAGGAGCAGCGCGCGCAGCAGGGCTGCGGCGGCGGGGTCGTCGTCCTCGGGGGTGATCTTTACGCCGGCGGGCGGTTTGGCGTTGATGTCGAAGCGATCGAAGTCCAGCCACGCGGGGCCGCCGAGGATGTCGGCGGGCTGGACGTGGTAGGCGACGGCGATGAGGTCGGTGATGGTGGCGTCGCGCACCACGATGCGGTCGGCGGTGAAGTGGCCGTCGATGGAGGGGTGCAGCCGGCTGGGACTGGGGTGGACGTCGGCGACGGTGAAGGCAAGGCCGGCGGGCGCGGCGGACTGGGCCGCGGCGGAGAGAGTGAGAGCGGCGAGGCAGGCGGTGGTTGCCAGGTGCTGGAAGATCCGGGTCATGGAAGAGCTGCCTCCGGGATGTCGATCTGTACCAACGTTACTTCGTCGGGCCTCCAACGACCGAGTCTATAACCGGCGAAAAATCCCCACGTTGGATGAAACCAATGCGGGGATTCTTCGCTACGCTCAGAATGACAAGCCCTTTTGTTTGCTAACTCTATTCCATTTTGGCTCACAGCGGCGAATCAGCACATCCCTAGTTGTCGGTGGGCTTTTGCTCGATGTGGTCGATGACGAGCATGGGGATGGGGCGTTTCTGCTTCTCCATTTTGACGCCCATCTGTTTTTCCATGGCGTCGAAGAGGGAGATGCCGCCGGTGGGGTCCGCGGCCGCGGAGGCCGCATTGGGGTCGCTGTTGTTGGCCGCCGACGGGGGCGGCGGGGTGCGGAGTTGGCCCGCGGTGCTGAAGCTCAAGGTGAAGTCGTAGGCGTCGTTGAGCCCGGTGGCGTTGAGTACGGGCGTATGGACGTATCCGCTGGCCTGCATTTGCAACTGCTCGCCAAACTGGGTGAGGGTCATATTGCTACAGGTCAGCAGGCGGCCGAGGATGGGATTGGCGATGCGCGGGTCTTTGCCATCGGGGCCGGGGCCCTCCTTGCAGCCGGTGCGATTGTCGGGGTCGGCTTTCTTGAGTTTCGGGTTGGCGGCGAGCATGGTGTAGGCGTCGGCGGGACGGTCTTCCATGTGACTCTGCATCTTGAAGCGGTCAGCCAGGAGGTTCTTGACCATCTGCTGCAGATCGTCCATCTGAATTTGCGGGACGCCCTTGGGTCCGGCATTCGGATCGGGAGCGACTTTGGCGAGGATGTCCCACTTATCGTCGCCGAGCCACTTCGGCGCATCGGCGATCATGTCGTCGTTGAGGTCCCAGGCCCATGCGATGAGCCACTTGATTGTGGCGCCGGAGAGGTTGACCTGGCCACCGTTGATGCGGCCATTGATCCCCTTGGTGTCGGGCGGGCTGGGCTTGAGGATGGCAACGTCGAACTCCGCCGGCGGCAGCGGCGGCAGGGCCTGCTCCAGGCCGGGCGGGTTGGGGGTGGGCTTCTCTTCCACGCGGTCGACGACGACCACGGGGAGCGGGGCGGTTTTGGCGTCGAGCTTGAGGCCGAGCTGCTTGTCGACGGCGTCGAAGATGGAGATGCCGTCGGCGCCGGCCTTCTGCAGGTTGCCGCGCCCGGTCCATCGGATGTCGAAGTCCCAGGTGCCTTGAATTCCCGTCGAGTTGACGACAGGATTGGTGAGGTAGCCGCCGGCCATCTCGCGCAGGTTTTGCGCGATCTCATCCAGGGTCATGTTCTTGCAGGTGACATAGATGAGCGGCACTGCGCCGGGTGCGGTTTTGGGAGCATCCGGGGTGCCCTCGCAGGTGGACGAGCCGGAGCCGTCGGACTCCTTCAGCTTGGAGCCGCCTTTGCCGACGGTGAGCACAAATGCGGGCAGCGTCTTGGTGTCATTGTGGACCACGAGTTTGAAGCGGTCGGCGAGCAGGGCGCGCAGCATCAGCTTGACGTCGTCCGGCGACGTGGTGCGCGGGGCCTTGGCCGCGATGTCGAAGCGGTCGACATCCAGCCAGGCGGGACCACGCAGCACATTTGCGTTCTCCACGCCGTAGGCCTTTGCGATGAGGTCGACCATGCTGGCCTGACGCATGATGAAGCGGTCGCCGTTCAGGTCTCCGCCGCGCACGAACGGGGTGTTGCTGTGGGGACTGACGTGGACGTCGGCGATGTCGAAGGTGGGCGGCGCGGCAGGCGTCGCGCTAGCGGGTGCGGCGGCTGGTTGGGGCGCGGGGGCCTGGGCAAGCATGGGGATGGACAGGAGGGCAAGGCAGGCAACGCCCGCGAGGGTTCGGAGGATTCGGATCATCTTTACCGCCTTGGAGATGCAAAATGGAAGCGCAGATACGGGGCCCGGGCACAGCCCGATGCAGAGAACGATTTTCTCAACCGGTCAGGATGCATTCTTCTATCAACTGAGGGACAAAATCGCTGGCTTCCAAAAAGTGATGTTAGTTTAACCTTTCTTTGGACGCTGCGGTTCCCGGAAGATGCTTAATTTTCCGCGAGATATTTTTGTGGGAATGCGGTCCACATGGTCGATGGCGAGGGAGGCACGTTGCCAGTCAGACGGGCTACCGTGGCGTGCATCTTTCCGGGTGCGGGAGCGCTCCAAAAATTGGCTCCAAAAATTGGCTTGACTCTCGGCAGGCCACGGTCTACTCTGAGCCCAACTTCGGCAAATTATTGGCAACCCTCGCCAATCCGACCGCAGGCCCACAGACGATGCGTGGTGCTGCGCGGATTTCGTTACTCTGCCGGAGCCTCCCTCCAAGCAAATACAAGAGCAAGAGCAAGAGCAACGGCAAAGGCAACCGCAAAAGCGAAATGCGGGGATTCTTCGCTTCGCTCAGAATGACAAGCCAAAGCAGAATGGCGAACAGAAACTTCCTTCCATCCCTGGTGCAACATCCAACCCCTGCATATCCTGACGGAGGTCAGAAGACCACTTGATAAAAAAATCCCTGGAGATCACGCCTGGCATTGAGCCCCTGTACGGGACCCGCGACGAAAACCTTCGTTTACTGGAAGACGGCCTCCAGGTGCTGATCGATCTCCGGTCGGATGCGATCCATGTCACCGGAGCGGCGGAAGGCGTGGAGCGTGTGGAGCGCATCTTTGCCGACTACGAAAGTCTGCGCCGGTCGGGCGTGACGCTGCAGAACGGTGAGTTGAAGGGGATGCTGAAGCTGGTGATCGCGGATTCGGCGGTGACGCTGAAGTCGCTCGTGGATTCGGGACGGACGCGCTCGGCCGGGGTGAAGCGGATGGTGCAGCCGCGCTCGCCCAACCAGGGCAAGTATGTGGAGGCGATCGAACAGGGCGACATGACCTTTGGCATTGGCCCGGCGGGTACTGGCAAGACCTACCTGGCAGTGGCGATGGCCGTGTCGGCGCTGCTGGCAAAGAAGGTGAGCCGGATCATCCTGGTGCGACCCGCGGTGGAGGCCGGCGAGCGGCTGGGCTTCCTGCCGGGCAGCTTGCAGGAGAAAGTGGACCCGTACCTGCGGCCGCTGTACGACGCGCTCTACGACCTGCTGGACCAGGAGAAGGTGGACAAGCTGCTGGAGCGCAATGTGATTGAGGTGGCACCGCTGGCGTTTATGCGCGGGCGCACGCTGAACGAAGCCTTCATCATCATGGACGAAGCGCAGAACACCACCAACGAGCAGATGAAGATGTTTGTCACGCGCATGGGCAACGGGTCGAAGGCGGTGATTACCGGCGACCTGACACAGATCGATCTGCCCAATCCGAAGCGGTCCGGGCTGCTGGAGGCGTTGAGCGTGCTGGATGGGGTGGAAGGCATCAGCTTCTGCCACTTCGAGGATGTCGACGTGGTCCGCCACCACCTGGTGCAGCGGATTGTGCGGGCGTATGACAGCTATGGCCGCTCCCAGCAGCAGATGCCGCTGGAGTTAGGCGATTCAGGGATTCCGTCGGCGGGGCTGGGTGTTCCAGAGCCGCAGGCGAAACCTATCTTGAAGCCGCAATAGCGTCGAACGGATGCGATACCATCATCCACAGAGGGCCATCGTGCCCTCTGTTGACGTTTGGGACATGACCCAACTAGCCATGATTAACATTGAACCACCACAAACATTCGCCGATCTGGCCGGCTCCGGACTGTCGCGGGCGGCGCTTAGGCGCTATCTGGAACGGGCTCGCGCGGCGGTGGGACTGGACGGTGAGGTCCACGTGCTGCTGGCGGACGATGCCACGCTGAAGCGGCTGAACAAAGCCTTCCGCGGGAAGAACAAGGCGACGGACGTGCTGTCGTTTCCGGCAGCCGCGACCACTGTCTTCTTCGGCGATCCGGACGAGCCGGAGCTGGCGGGCGACCTGGCGATCTCGCTGGAGACGGCGGAGCGGCAGGCGAAGCGGTTTGGCCACTCGCTGCGCGACGAGGTGCGCGTTCTGCTGCTGCATGGTCTGCTGCACCTGGCCGGATTTGACCACGAGCGGGACTCGGGCGAGATGGCCGCGCTGGAACTGGAGCTGCGGCAGAAGCTGAAGCTGCCGACCAGCCTGATTGCGCGAGCGGGGAGCAAGCGTCCCGCACGGGTGCGCGGATGAACGAGGTTTACCACAACCTGGCCCTGGCGGTGCTGCTCACGATCCTGGCTATGGCGGCGTACGTGGACCGCGTGTACAGCGAGATGGGCAAGTTCCTGGCGCGCGAGTACCAGGACAACATCGATGCATGGACGCACACGGTGGAGCCGAAGCTGCACCTGGGGCGCGAGTCGATTGCGCTGTCCGCGTCTGTACTGCGGCAGTTGTCGCTGGCTACGATTGCGCTGATCGCAGGGCTGCGGCTGTACGTGGACGTGAAGTCGATGCCGCAGTTGGCGCACGCGCCCTCGGTGGAAGAGATCGCCGTAACCGGGTTCTTCCTGGTGCTGCTGATCCTGTTCTTCGACCGGCTGATTCCGCAACTGCTGTTTGCGCGGACCAAGGGACTGTGGATTGCCCACATCCGGCTGGCGCTGGAGGCGCTGTTCTACCTGATCCTGCCGGTAACGCTGACGCTGGGGTTGCTGCTGTCGATTGTGGCGCTGGCGGAGCCGGAGGACGCCGAAGAGCCGGAGCATCCGTCGGAGGCGATGGACGCGCTGCTGGAGGCGGGCGAGGAAGAGGGCATTCTGGAGGAGAGCGATCGCGAACTGGTGCGGTCTGCGGTGGAGTTTGGCGACAAGGTGGTGCGCGAGGTGATGACGCCGCGGCCGGAGATCTTCGCCGTGCCGGAGACGCTGCTGCTGAAGGATTTTCTGGAGATGCTGAAGGAGAGCTCTTTCTCCCGCGTGCCGGTATTTGCGGGCTCGCTGGACCAGGTGACGGGGATCGTGTTTGCCCGCGACCTGCTGCAGATTCGCGATGCAGATGCGGTGCAGCAGACGGTTGGACAGTTGCAGCGGCCCACTGCATTTGTGCCGGAGACCAAGAAGGTGGCGGAGCTGCTGCGCGAGATGCAGTACGAGAAGCAGCACATGCGCATGGTGATCGACGAGTACGGAGGAGTGGCCGGGCTGGTGACGATCGAGGACCTGCTGGAGGCGATCGTTGGTAGCATTGCGGACGAACACGACGAGCAGAACGCGGTCGACGAGCCGGTGCGCGAGGCGGATGGGCGGTTCGTGGTGCCGGGAAGCTTCGAAGTGTCACGGCTGCGCGAGCTGTTCGCCGACCAGTTGGAGACCGGGCCACGCGCGACGGAAGAGGCTGCGGCGGCGGACGAGCCGCTGCTGGAGATGGAAGCACCGCGGCTGGCGCTGCACCTGCCCCCAAACTACGAGGCGACAACCATCGGCGGGCTGGTGTCCGAGATTGCCGGGCACATACCGCTGCCCGGCGAAGTGATCGCCGAGGACGGGCTGCGGCTGGAGGTGCTGGCTTCCACTGACCGCAAGGTGGAGCGTGTGCGCGTGGGGCTGGTAGAGGTTGCGGCGGAATAGGTAATCAGGAGAGCTGCTCTAGCTGCACTTGCCGCGACACTTGATAGTGAATGGCTTCATGTCGATGGGCTGATTGAGGCGGATGTTGCTGTAGATTGCGGTGTCCGTGTCGCCGGAGGGGGCGAAGGACTCCAGCTTGAGCGAGACATCGCGAATGGGGTCGATCCAGATGGTGACGTGGCTGTAGTTGCTGCGCACACCGGGATCTTTGGAGACAAGGTCGAGCTTCTCGACCGAGACCGCTTTGCTGCCGTCGCTGATCTGCTCCGTGCCCTGGTCGGCGATCTCCCAGGCTTTGGCCAGGTCCGCGCCGGAGCCGCCGAAGCCGAGGGTGACGAAGGTGTCCGCCTTGGCCTGGTTGTTGCCGCCGGCGGAGGCACTGTCGATGTGGTTGGTGGCGGCGGTGTATAGGCGGATGGCGCCGTCCTTGTACTCCATGGTCTTGTCGTCGGGCTTGCCGGCCTGTAGGCGGAGGCCAACCTGGACGGAGCTGCCGGTGCGCAGGAAGTAGATGCTGCCGGACTCCGTGGTGGTGTCGTTGACGATCTTCTCCAGGTGCTCCTTGCGGACGTCGGCCTGGGCGGAATGGAAGGTCCGGCTGGCGGCGTCCATCTGGGCGAGCACGGTCTTCAGGCGGTCGGGCCTGGCCTGCGCGGCCTGTACGCGGACGAGGCTGCCGGCGGTGGCGGCGATGGCGAGTCCGGCGATGGCGAGCAGGGGAACGGTGCGGCGGGACTGGGGCATACAGGACAGCGGCATGGGCGACTTGCTCCGAAGGCTTGGACGCGCGGGCGGCGGAGAAAGCTGCACTAGCGGACGACCCAGGCGTTGTAGGCGACGATCTTGCCGTGCGAGTCCAGGACGGGCTCGACGTTCTGAATGGTCACGGCGCCGGAGATGGGCTCGACGACGCGGAGGATGGCCTCGCGGCGCTCCTGCTCGGACTGGCCGGCCTGCGGGCCGCCGGACATGTCTGCGCGGATCTGATACTTGAAGCGGGCATTGCCGTCGGACTGGCCGGCCTCTGCGACCAGAACCTCGCTGGACTGCAGCGCGACCGTCTCCACGGGACGGTCCTTGAAGTCGATGTAGTGCGGCGAGACGAACATAAAGATCAGGATGAGCGTGACCATTATGTCGAAGTGGATGCTGCCCCGTTCTTCGGTCCACCAGATGTAGCGGCTTATGATGTTCGGCAATGCGGTTTCCGTCCCTTTTCTACTGTACCCCAGCCGCCTGGGGAGGAGCTTGCGGGAGGTCGGGCGGATGCCAGAGACTATTGGATAGGGCATTTTGCGGCCATCAGCAGTCCGGAAGCGCGGCCTACAGAGCGGGCGCTTCTTTGTCGCGAACATGGCAGATTGTCGTCCTGCACAATCTGGCCCCTGATCGAGCTATGCTGGTGGCGAACGGCTAAGCGCAAGAGAGAGTAGGGTAGTGGCTTGACAAAGCCGAGCGTCGACCGTCCTAAGGAACACCGCGCCGCTCTTGAAACAGGCAAGTACAAGACTGGGGAATCGTTCCGCCTGATGGTGGACTCGGTGTTGGATTACGCGTTTGTCATGCTGGATCCCGAGGGTCGTATCGCGACCTGGAATCGCGGCGCGGAGCGGATCGTGCTGTACCGCGCGGACGAGGTGATAGGAAAGCATTTCTCGATCTTCTATCCTCCGGAATCGATCGAAAATGGACTTCCGCAGCGCGAACTGGCGATGGCCAGAGCGAATGGGCGCAATGAAGACGAAGGCTGGAGGCTGCGCAGAGGCGGAGCGCGGTACTGGGCCAACGTGGTGATTACCGCGCTCCGGGACGAGCAGGGCCAGCTCGTCGGTTTCTGCAAGGTGAGTCGAGACCTGAGCGAACGCAGAAGGGCGGAACAAGGGCTGGCGACGGCCTACGACCAGGTGAATTCGGTTCTGGAGTGTACCTCGGACGGCGTCATCATGATCGACCGGAATTGGAGTCTCGTGTACGGGAACCGAAAGGCCGCAGAGAGTCTTCCTGATTTCTATATTGGAAAGAACTATTGGGATTGTTTCCCGGGGGTAAAGGGAACCCCGTTGGAAGATACACTGCGGAAGTCAATGGCAGAGCGCTCCGCTGCCGCGTACGAGACCTACTATGCCCCCTATCAGCAGTGGTTTCGCGGGAATGTGTTCCCGACTCCAGAGGGATTGAGCGTGTTCTTCGCCAATGTGACTGCGGAAAAGGCGCTTCAGGTAGAGAGAGCCCGGGAGCAGTTTCTGAAGGAAAAGCGCATTGAAGCTCTGAGTCACATGGCGGGTGGATTGGCGCACGAGATCAATAACCCGCTAGCCATTATCCACGCGACGGCGGTCGATCTTATGAATCTGGCTGACGGACGGGCGTCCTTGCCCTCAGAGGAGGTGCGCACGGGCTGCGAACGGATCGTGAAGACCTCCAACCGCGCGATCAGGATCTTGCGGGCGTTGAAAGGATTTGGCCGCGATGCCGAAAAGGACCCGATGGAGACTACCTCCATCTATGAAGTTCTGGACCAGTGCGTCGAATTGCAGGGTGTCCGGTTTGAGCGTCACAAGGTGGAATTGCGCCTCAAACTGAAGCCAGACCTCCCTTACATTGAGTGCCGTGAGACTCAAATATGCCAGATCATCACAAACCTGATCAACAATGGATTCGATGCAGTGATCGACGAAGCTGGGAGAGAGCGTTGGGTAACGGTGTCGGCAGAGCACTCCGGCAAATGGATTTCCGTAGATGTCACGGACAGCGGCCCGGGGATCAAGGATGAGATCAAGGCTCATCTGATGGAACCTTTCTTCACGACCAAGGAAGCTGGAAAGGGTATGGGGATCGGCCTGAGCTTATCCAGGGCGATCGCTCA
>Ga0302276_10004437_pt1 | contig 11817 bp, 10 predicted proteins | sample III_Bog_N2_3_FD_198768 | JGI IMG/M metagenome (GOLD analysis project Ga0302276, IMG submission 198768) | Peat permafrost microbial communities from Stordalen Mire near Abisko, Sweden - III_Bog_N2_3 | ecosystem: Environmental > Terrestrial > Soil > Wetlands > Peat | place: Sweden: Abisko... | reverse complement strand
ATTTGTCGCCGCAGTCGCGAAACTGATCGATCGAATTCGTTGGGTGGAGTGAGTTGGCCTTGGCAACGCCCCGCCACGACAAGGCTGCGGAACGGCCGGCGAGCCTCGCCGCACGAGGCCGCATTCGCCTCGTCGGACTGGTCCGCGCGGTGCCGATCCGCTGGCGCATCCTGTCGATAGCTGCGCTGAACTCGGCGGTCGTCGTGGTGCTGGTCGCCATGATCTGGAACGGCGTCCAGGTGCTCGGCTCGGCCTGGGACGACGTCCGGCGGGTACGCGAGTCGGACAGGATTCTGGCGCTGCTGGAGAGCGAAACCGGCCGCCTGCAGAACCTGATCCACCGCTATATCAATCAGCCGAGCCCGGAATTCTTCGCGGAGATCTTGCTGCTGCGCGAAGCCGTTCTAGGCACCCTGACCACGCGCGCATCGACCGACCCGATGCTGTCCGGATCGGTGGAGGAACTCGAGCGCGTGACCGAGCGCTTCCTCAACGGTTTCGGCGAATTGCGCGGCGTCCAGGCCACCATTTCGAAGACCTACGAGGAGCAGGTGCTGACTCCGGCGAGAGACATGGCCGGGCTCTACACCGTGATCGAGGGGGCGACCGGGCATCGCGATGCCCCGATCTGGCCGCAGCTCGGCAAATCCCGCGAGGCGTTTACCGCCATGCTGGTGGCCGCCAACGCCTATTATCTTTCGCTGGCGAGCGCGTCCGCCGAGGAAGCCCGTCGCAACATCGAAACCATCGAAACCACCATCCCGGCGATGTCCGAGCTTGCCGACAACGACCAGCAGCGCCTGGCGCTGCAGCGGTTGAATGCACGAACCGCGGCGCTGCGGCAAGGCCTCGCGACATTGTCCGAGCAGCTTTCGAACCGCACCGAGCTGTTGCGCAACACCATCGACGCCAGCCAGGCCGAAGCGATCGGCGCCATCGACGGATTGTCGGTCAAGATGCAGCAGCGCGAGCAGAAGGCACAGGAGACATTCGATCGAACGCTGGCCGACATCTCCCGCAGGGTGCTTTCGGTCGCCGTGATCTTTCTCGGCATCATCATCAGCGCGGGCGTGGTGATCGCGCTGAGCATCAGGCTGCCCTTGCACCAGATCATGACGGCGATGCAGGCCATCACCTCGGGCGACTACGATCGGCGGGTGCAGGGAACCGACGCGCGGGACGAGGTCGGCGCGATGGCGCGTGCGGTCGAGGTATTCCGCGAAAACGCCATCGCCAAACGCCAGGCCGAGGACGCGTTGCGGGCCTCGAAGGAGAAAGCCGAAAGCGCGCTGCTCGAACTCAACGCCGCCCAGCAGAACCTGATCGATGCCGAACGCCTGGCGGCGCTCGGCGGCCTGGTCGCCGGTGTCGCCCACGAAGTCAACAATCCGATCGGCATCAGCCTGACGGTGGCGTCCAGCTTTGCCCGCCGCGCCGAGCTGTTCGATGCGGAATTGAAATCCGATGCCCAGTTGCGGCGAAGCCTGCTCGAGGAGTTCGTCAGGGCCTCGCGCGAAGCCGCCCAGCAGCTGGTGGCGAACCTGCAGCGCGCCGGCGAGCTGATCCAGTCCTTCAAGCAGGTCGCGGTGGACCGCTCGCATTCCGAACGCCGGCAGTTCAGCCTGAGCGAAGCGACCGACCAGATCATCGCCAGCCTGCGGCCGGTGCTGAGGAAGGCGTCGATCGCGCTGTCGGTCGACGTGCCGGAAGGCCAGCTGATCGACGGCTATCCGGGCTCCTACGGGCAGATTCTGACCAATCTGTTCCTCAATGCCGCCAACCATGCCTTTGCCGACGGCCGCTCCGGGACGATCTCGATCTCGGCGAGGCCGCGTGGCAATGACGACGTCGAGATCATTTTCGCCGACAATGGGGCCGGAATGACCCCGGACGTGCAGCGCCAGGCGTTCGACCCGTTCTTTACCACCCGCCGCAACGAGGGCGGCACCGGGCTCGGCCTGCACATCGTCTACAATCTCGTGACCCAGCAGTTCGGCGGCCGCATGAAGCTCGATTCAAGATTGGGACAAGGCACCACATTTCGCATTATCATGCCGAAAGCCGCCAGGGGCGGCTCCACTACCGACGAGACCGCGCAATGGCCGAACCGGACGATGTCCTCCATCTGATCGACGATTCCGGGACCGCTCCGGAGCTGTCGACCGCACGGAAATGGAAGGTCGCGGTGATCGACGACGATCAGGCGGTGCACGAAGGTACACGCTTCGCGCTCAGCGACTACAGCCTGCATGGCCAGACGCTGGAGATCCTGTCGGCCTATTCCGCGGCCGAAGGCCGCCTCCTGATGCGCGCGCATCCCGATATCGCCGCCGTGCTGCTCGACGTCATCATGGAGACCGACGCCGCCGGCCTCGATCTCGTCGAGTACATCCGCAACGAACTGAAGAACGAGACGGTTCGCATCATCCTGCGCACCGGGCAGCCCGGACAGGCGCCGGAGCGGCGCGTCATCGTGCAATACGACATCAACGACTACAAGGCCAAGACCGAGCTGACCGCGGACAAGCTGTTCACCTCGCTGACCGCGGCGTTGCGCAGCTATCAGCAGCTCGAGCGCATGGTGCAGACCCGGCGCGGGCTGGAGATCATCATCGACGCCGCCTCGACCCTGTACGATTTCAAGTCGATGCAGCGCCTCGCCGAGGGCGTGCTGACGCAGATCGCCTCGCTTCTCAACGTCGATTGCGCCGGCATCCTGGTGTTGCGCGACGGCGGCGTGGTCGGCGACGATTTTTCCGTGCTGGCCGGTTCGGGCTGCTACAGCCGCTTCATCGGCACCGCCGGATCCAGTTCGCTCGACGCCGATTTGCGCTCGATGGTCGAAGCCGCGTTCCGGCGCCGCAAGCATGAATTCGTCGATCAGCGCACGGTGCTCTACATCCGCACCGGCAGCGGACGGGAAGTCGTGGTGCTGCTGCAGGCCGAGCGGCAGCTGTCTGAAACCGACCGGTCGCTGGTCGAGATTTTCGGCAGCCGGCTTTCGATCGCATTCGACAACGTCATCCTCTATCAGCAGCTGCACGAGGCCAACACCCAGCTCGAGGACCGTGTCGCCCAGCGCACCCGCGCGCTGATGCAGGCCAACCGCCGGCTGTCGGCGCAGTGGCTGCGGCTGCAGCGCGCCAACGGCTTCAAGAACGAGATTCTCGGCACCGTCGCCCACGACCTGAAGAACCCGCTCGGCGTCATCCTCGGCCGCACCGAAATGCTGACCGAGCTGATCGGCGCCGGTTCTTCCAGGGAGAGCATCACCGCCCAGGTCGAACATATCCGCGATGCCACAAAGCGCCTGACCTCGATGGTCGACCATCTGATTTCGGATGCCATGGCGGACGCCTTCGATATCACGATACGCCGCGAGCCGGTCGACATCGCGTCATTGGTCAGCGAAGTCGCCGACGCCAACCAGCCTCTGGCCGCCAACAAGCAGCAGACCATTACGGTGTCGGCGCCGCCCAATTTCGTCACGATGTGCGATGCCGACCGGATGCGCGAGGCGATCGACAATCTGGTCAGCAATGCCATCAAATACAGCCCGATCGGCGGCAAGATCGCCGTGCTGGTGAGCCACGGCCAGAACGCCACCATCATCCGCATCGCCGACGAGGGTGCCGGCCTGTCGCCCGAGGATCTCGGGCGGTTGTTCGGCCGCTTCCAGCGGCTTTCCGCCAAGCCCACCGCCGGCGAAAGCTCGACCGGCCTCGGATTGTCGATCGTCAAGCGCATCATCGACATGCATGGCGGAAAGGTAACCGCGGAGAGCGGCGGCCCCGGACAGGGATCGACCTTCACCGTCAGCTTGCCCGCGACGGACATGACATGACCCAGAGCCCGCACATCATCATCGTCGACGACGAGGCGCCGGCCCGCGAGATGGTCGGCGAGTACCTCAAGATGCACGGCTTTGCGGTGACGCTGTGCGACGGCGGCAGGAGCCTGCGCGCCGCGATCGACACCCACGTGCCCGATCTCGTGGTGCTCGACCTGAACATGCCGGAGGAAGACGGGCTTTCCATCATCCGCGACCTGAAAAGCCGCACCAATGTCCCGGTCATCATGCTGACGGCGACCGCGAGCCCGATCGACCGCGTGGTCGGCCTGGAGCTCGGCGCCGATGATTACATCGCCAAGCCCTGCGAATTGCGCGAATTGATGGCGCGGATCCGCTCCGTGCTGCGGCGCAGCTCCCCGGTCAGAACGGCGGCAGCGCCGGAAGCCGACGGAGCCCGGGCGGCAAAGGCCGAATTGGTGCGGTTCGGGACCAAATGGCTCGACCTCGAGGCGCAGGCGCTGCGCGACGACGAGGGCAACGAGCATCCGCTGACCGCTTCCGAATTCGGCCTGCTCAAGGTTTTTGCGGCAAATCCGAAGCGGGTACTGTCGCGCGAACGCCTGCTTGAACTGGCCAACGCCCGCGACGCCGAGGCCTTTGATCGCGCCGTCGATCTCAGAATCATGCGAATCCGGCGCAAGATCGAACCGGATCCGGCCAAGCCCGCGGTGATCCGCACCATCCGGGGCGGCGGCTATCTGTTTTCCCCCACCGGGGACAAGGCCTGATCCGCCGGCGCCCGATACCCATCTCATTCGGATTGCTGGGATTTTGTGCCGGATTGTTTCGTCGCCGACAGTGCGACGAAACAATTCTCCGGAGGATGAAACCATTTTCCACTTGGCGTGCAGACGTCCGGAAACCCTGGCTCTCTATCAATTGCCCAACGAGGCGCCGCCCAAGCGGCGATTAGCGGGAGCCAGTCATGCAGAACGTCGTCGCCATCAACGCCGCAGCCAGCCAGGGCATCATCGCCGCGCAGGCGACATCGGACGAAATGCTGCTGGAGATGATCGCCGATGGCGGCCGGACTGCGATGCACATCCTCTATTCCCGGCACAATGTGCGGGTTTACCGCTTTATTCTTCGCATCGTGCGTGACGCGACCATGGCCGAAGACCTGGTCAGCCAGGTGTTTCTCGACGTCTGGCGCACCGCGCGCCAGTTCGAGGGCCGTTCCCAGGTCTCCACCTGGCTGTTGTCGATCGCCCGCTTCAAGGCGCTGACCGCGCTGCGCCAGCGCCGGCACGAGGACATCGACCAGGAGGACATGCTCGAGATCGCCGACGAGGCCGACACGCCGGAAGCCTCGCTGGACCGCAGCGACACCAGCGCCATTCTGCGCGCCTGCGTCGCCAAGCTTTCCCCGGCGCACCGCGAGATCATCAACCTGGTCTATTACCACGAGAAGTCGGTGGAAGAGGCCGGCGCGATCATCGGGATCCCGCAGAGCACGGTGAAGACCCGGATGTTCTATGCCCGCAAGCAGCTCGCCGATCTGCTCAGGGGCGCCGGGGTCGATAGCCTGGCGGCGTGAAATACCGAATAGTTTCAGGCGACGACACCATTGAAACAATCGACGACATCACGCTGAAAAGCGCCGCTGCTACACCGACCTTGCTGATTTAGTTCTTCAACCTCCCAACCACCTCCAACGACCCGGACGGGATGCCCCCCTTCCGGGTCGCTCTGTGTCTGGGGCTGCGTTGCCCATTCCACGCTTGCGACCCAGGTGCCGACACTCTTTGGGAGAACCTTTTGGCATCGAAGATCAACGAAATAGCAAGCATTTCCGGGCAGGTATCACTCTCATCAAGCTGTCCCGCTTGCCATCGCGCCATCGCTGGGATTTGATGGTCCTGGTGATTTGGCAAACAATGATACACAAGCTGCAGCCCCAACGAGGAGAGCTTTGCATGATCAAGTTCCGGCGTCTGATCTGGACGATGATTGCCACGGCCGGCCTGATGCTCTCGGCCTCGCAGAGCTTTGCCCAGCAGCCCGATGCCGGCGACCAGCCGGGGTTGATACCCGACGACTCCATGCAGCTCGATCCGGAATATCAGAAGCAGATGGTGCTCTATCGCACCACCGAGGCGCCGGGCACCATCATCATCTCCACCGCGGAGCGTCATCTCTATCTGATCCAGGGCAACGGCCGCGCGCTGCGCTACGGCATAGGGGTCGGCCGCGACGGATTTCAGTGGCAGGGATTGCTGAGCATCACCAGGAAGGCGGAATGGCCGGACTGGACGCCGCCGCCCGAGATGATTGCCCGCCAGCCTTATCTGCCGCGCTTCATGGCCGGCGGCCCCGGCAACCCGCTCGGCGCCCGCGCCATGTATCTCGGCTCGACCGTCTATCGCATCCACGGCACCAACCAGCCCGATACGATCGGCACCGCCATCTCATCCGGTTGCTTCCGGCTGGTCAATGCCGATGTCGCCGACCTCTATGATCGGGTCCCGGTAGGCACCAAGGTCATCGTGCGGCAGAAGCCGGAATTGTAACTCCGCCCTGTTTTCCCGACCGCCCCTGCACAGCAGACCATTTTTTTCCAGTTATTGGCGAGAGACATATCATGCGCACATTTCGAGGCGGCCTGCTGATCGGGCTTCTGATCGCCTTCGCGATCGCGGCGGCTGCCATCACCTATGAACGATACGACACGCGGACCCTGAAACGGACGATCCGGCGCGGCGAAGTGCTGTGCGGGGTCAATACCGGCCTGCCCGGCTTCTCGATTCCCGACGACAAGGGCAACTGGAGCGGCTTCGACGTCGACTTCTGCCGCGCCGTCGCCGCCGCCATTTTCGACGATCCGAGCAAGGCCAAGTTCGTTCCGCTCGACGCCAACGAACGCTTCAAGGAACTGCAAAACCGCAAGGTCGACATCCTGTCGCGCAATTCGACCTGGAGCATGTCGCGCGAGACCTCCTACGACCTGTATTTCCCCGCGGTGGCCTATTATGACGGCGAAGGGTTCATGGTGCCGAAGGCGCGAAACATCGACTCGGCGCTGGCGCTCGACGGCAGCAAGGTATGCGTGCAGTCGGAAACCACGACAGAACTCAACCTCGCCGATTATTTCCGCGCCAACAACATGAAATACCAGGAGAAGAAATTCGCGAAATTGGAGGATGTCATCAAGGCCTATGATTCCGGCCAATGCGACGTCTTCACCGCCGACGTGTCGCAGCTCTACGCGCTGCGGCTCAACCTTGCCAGGCCGGGCGACCACATCATCCTGCCCGACATCATTTCCAAGGAGCCGCTGGCGCCGGTGGTGCGGGAGCGCGACGACGACTGGATGCTGATCGTGAAGTGGACGCTGTATGCGATGATCAACGCCGAAGAACTCGGCATTACCTCGAAAAACATCGACGAGGCGCTGAAGTCGAAGAAGCCGGACGTGATGCGGCTGGTCGGCACCGAAGGCAGTTACGGCGAGGATCTCGGCCTGACCAGGGACTGGGCCGCGCGCATCATCCGCCGCGTCGGCAATTACGGCGAGGTCTATGACCGCAACGTCGGCAGCGGGTCCAAGCTCGGCATTCCGCGCGGCCTCAATCAGCTGTGGAGCGCCGGCGGCATCCAGTACGCGCCGCCGATCCGGTAGATCCCGGCCCGTCGTCGCCCGGCTTGACCGGGCGATCCAGCAAGCGTCGGCGCCTGCGATTACTGGTTCACCCGGTCAAGCCGGGTGATGACGGCTTTCCATGCCCATCTCAATAGCTCTTCATCCGCGCCAGCTGATCGGCGTGAAAATTGCTGTCGCCGAACAGTTCCTGGCAGACCCGCGCCCGCTTCATGAAGAAGCCGATATCGAACTGGTCGGTCATGCCCATGCCGCCGTGCATCTGCACGCCCTCCTGCACCGCCAGCGTCGCGGTTGATCCGGCGCGTGCCTTGGCGACCGCGACGGCGGCACCGGCATTCTCAAAATCGCCGTCGAGCGTCTGCGATGCCTTCAGCACCGCGGCGCGGGTGATCTCGATCTCGATGTAGAGTTGCGCGGCGCGGTGCTGCAGCGCCTGGAATTCGCCGATCGCCTTGCCGAACTGCCGGCGCTCCCGGAGATAGCTGACGGTGCGGCCGAACACCTCCTCGCTCAGCCCGACCATTTCCGAGGCCACCGCCGCCCGGCCGATGTTGAGCACGCCCTGCAGCAGCGCGCCGCCCTGATCGACCTCGCCGAGCACGCCGTCGGCATTGACCTCGACATTGTCGAACCGGATCCGCGCCGCGTTGTGCGAATCGACCATTTCGGTGCGCTCGGTCGCGATGCCGCGCGCCCTGGGATCGACCAGGAACAGCGTCAGGCCGTCGCGCTCGCCGGCGGCCCCTGCGGTGCGGGACGCCACGATCATGAGGTCGGCGGTGTGGCCGTCGACCACAAAGGCCTTGTCGCCGTTCAGCCTGAAGCCGTTGCCGGAACGCACCGCCTGCATTTTCGTCATCAGCGGGCGATGTTTGGTGCCCTCGTCGATGGCGAGCGCGGCCAGCAGCGAGCCGTCCGATATCTTCGGCAAATATTCCGATTTTTGCGCGGCGCTGCCGCCGCGCGACAAGGCCGACGCCGCCAGCACGGCGCTGGCAAGGAACGGCGACGGCATCAGGGTGCGGCCGATTTCCTCCATCACCACGCCGGCCTCCACGCAGCCCAGCCCGCTGCCGCCGAAATTCTCCGGCACCAGCAATCCGGAAAACCCCATTTCGGCGAACGCGCGCCACAGATCGCGGGAAAATCCGGTGGCGTCCCTGGTATCGCGCAGCTGCCGCAGATGAGACACCGGCGCCTTGTCGCGGATGAGGCCGCGCGCGCTGTCGCGCAGCATTGTCTGTTCTTCGTTGAGGACGAGTGCCATGGCAGTTTCCGGCTCAGGAGGGTCGACGAAGTATTTTCAGTACCGTCATTCCGGGGCGGTGCGAAACGTCGAACTCGGAATCACGCCTCACGCGCCCGGCAGATCGAGAATCCGCTTGGCCACGATGCCGAGCATCACCTCGCTGGTGCCGCCCTCGATCGAATTGGCCTTGGTGCGGAGCCAGGCGCGCGGACGCGCGCCGCCCTTCGAGCGCTCGCTTTCCCATTCCAGCGCATCGATGCCGCCTGCCGACATCAGGATCTCGTAGCGGCGCTTGTTCAGCTCGGTGCCGTAATATTTCATCGCCGAGGAGAACGCCGGATGGGCCTGGCCGACCTTCGCCAGATCGACCGCGCGCTCGGCGGCGCAGGCCAGCGCCGCCTCGTCGATCTCGAAGGTCGCGATCTGTCCGCGCAGCATCGGATCTTCCAGCCGGCCCTGCTCGTCGCTGCCGATCGAATCGGCGGCGACCTGACCGAGCGGCCGGCCGACGCCGCGCTCGCCCATCCCGGAAATCATCGCCCGCTCGTGCTGCAGCAGGTATTTGGCGACATCCCAGCCGCGATTGACGGTGCCCACCACATTGGCCTTCGGCACCCGGACGTTGTCGAAAAACGTCTCGCAGAACGGCGACCGGCCGGAAATCAGCAGGATCGGCCTGGTCGAGACCCCCTTGGAGGCCATGTCGAACAGGATGAAGCTGATGCCGTCGTGCTTTTTCGCGGCCGCATCGGTGCGCACCAGGCAGAAAATCCAGTCGGCATAATTCGCATACGAGGTCCAGATCTTCTGGCCGTTGATGATGAAATCGTCGCCGTCGCTCTCGGCGCGGGTCTGCAGCGAGGCGAGGTCGGATCCGGCGTTCGGCTCGGAATAGCCCTGGCACCAGCGGATCAGGCCGGCGGCAATCTTCGGCAGATGCTCCTGCTTCTGCGCGTCGGTGCCGTATTTCAGCAAGGCCGGCCCGAGCATGGAAATGCCGAACGACACCAGCGGCTGGCGCGCGCCGAGTGCCGCCATCTCCTGGCGCACGATCTTGGTTTCTTCCGGGTCGAGGCCGCCGCCGCCATATTGCTTCGGCCAGTGCGGCACGGTCCAGCCCTTGTCGCGCATCCGCTCGAACCAGATGCGCTGCGGCTCGGAGGAAAATTTGGCGTTGCGGCCGCCCCAGAAGGTGTCTTCCTCCGAAGTCATCGGCCGCCGCATTTCCGGCGGACAATTGGCCTGAAGCCAGGCGCGGGTTTCGCGGCGGAAATTTTCCGGATCGGACATGGCGGCGTTTCCATCGTTGTGGCGGTCGACCTTAGCGGCCGCATCGCGAAATTCAATACATCTATGGCGCCCGCTCTGCGGTCCGGCGAATGTGGCCCCGGCCCCGGATCGGGTGTATCGGAGGGCCGCAGCGTTTTGAAAACCGGAGGGAAACCGCGATGCGCCTGAAGTTGCTTTCGCCTGGCGAAATGAGCCCGGACCAGAAGCAGACCTACGACGAATCGATCGCCGGCAAGCGAGGCGCCCCGCCGCCGCCGATGATGGCCTGGCTCAACAGCCCGGAGATGGCGCGGCATGCCACGCGGCTCGGCGCCTTCCTGCGTTTCGACACCTCGTTTCCGGCAAAGCTGTCCGAGATCGCGATCCTGGTCACCGCGCGGCACTGGACCTCGCATTACGAGTGGTACGCCCACAAGCGACTCGCGCTCAAGGCGGGCCTGGATCCCGCCATCATCGAAGACATCCGCAATCGCCGCAGCCCGCGTTTCGACGACCCGAAAGCCCGGATGATCCACGACGTCAGCAAATCGCTGCATGAGGGCCACGGCGTCGCCAGGCCGCTCTATGACGAGGCGGTGAAGCTGCTCGGCGAGCGCGGACTGGTCGAAATCATCGGGCTGTGCGGCTATTACACCATGGTCTCGATGACCCTCAACACCTTCGAATTCGACCTGCCGGACGGCGAGCTGTCGGATCTTGCGTAGCAAATCGCCGTGCCTAGATCGGGACTGACGCCACCGCCGCCCAGGAACAGAACATGCCGGAAAACCCTTCACCGATCGCGGCGGCAACGCGGATCGGACATGTCCATCTCAAGGTGGCCGACCTCGATCGCGCGCTTGGGTTTTATTGCGGCGTGCTCGGCTTCGAAATCATGCAGCGGATGAGTTCCGGGGCGGCGTTCATTGCGGCCGGCGGCTATCACCACCACATCGGCCTCAACACCTGGGAAAGCAAGGGCGGCGTCCCGCCGCCGCCGGGCACGACGGGATTGTTCCACACCGCGATTCTGTATCCGACCCGTGCCGCGCTCGCCGACGCATTGTACCGGGTGATCCAGTCCGGAATCGAGCTCGACGGCGCCGGCGATCACGGCGTCAGCGAAGCGCTCTACCTGCGCGATCCCGACCAGAACGGCGTCGAGCTGTATTGGGACCGGCCGAAGCAGCAATGGCCGCTCAAGCCCGACGGATCGCTGGCGATGTTCACGCACCGGCTCGATCTCGACGAGCTGCTGCGCCAGCGGGAGACGTGATCCTTGGTCACTGCGGCGAGCCGAGGGGTCGCAGCGACGCCATCGAATTCCGCCGGCCTCGGCCGCGCACCAGGATCAGCATGGCCGCGGTCAGCTCCAGGGCGATGCAGCCGTAAAACGGCAGCGTATAGCTCCCCGAGGCGTCGCGCAGCAGGCCGATGATGCCCGGGCCGAACGCATAGGTGATCTGGTTGATCGCCGTGATCAGGCTGACCAGCACGCCGAACGCGCGCGGATCGAACTCGTGCTGCACGATCAGCGACGGCAGCGTGATCAGGTTTCCGACCGAGAAGCCGAACAGCCCGCAGGCCGCAATCAGCAGGATTTCGCTGCGCGAATTGATGATGATCGCCAGCGCCAGAGCCTGGCTTGCAAACGAGATCGCCGCGGCCAGCCGCTGGTTGAGCCGGTCGATCACGGTTGAGAACAGCACCCGGCCGGCCATCGCCATGGCCGTCAACAGCGCGACCGCGACCGCGGCGGGCCCCCGTCCGATCACGGGGTCGAGAAACGAGATCAGGTGGACGATGAAGCCGACCTGCGCGCACAGCACCAGCGCAAACGCGATC
>Ga0302276_10004436_pt1 | contig 11819 bp, 7 predicted proteins | sample III_Bog_N2_3_FD_198768 | JGI IMG/M metagenome (GOLD analysis project Ga0302276, IMG submission 198768) | Peat permafrost microbial communities from Stordalen Mire near Abisko, Sweden - III_Bog_N2_3 | ecosystem: Environmental > Terrestrial > Soil > Wetlands > Peat | place: Sweden: Abisko... | reverse complement strand
CGCAGGGACGCCCGTGGAGAGTCTGTGCAAGGCCACGACCAGATCAGCGCGCGGTTTGATTAATCATGTCCGAAAGCTTTCCGCTCAACCCTGTCGCAATCGGCAATAATTATTGAGTATCTGAGGGCTCGTCATTGCCGTTAAGAGATGGCTTGAGCGGATTTGGCGATTTTCGTCGATTTGGAGAATTTGATCCGCATGTGCGGCATTGTCGGAATTCTGGGGCGGGGTCCGGTGGCGGACCAGATCGTGGATTCGCTCAAGCGGCTCGAATATCGCGGCTATGATTCCGCCGGCGTCGCCACGCTGGAAGGCGATCATCTCGACCGCCGCCGCGCCGAGGGCAAGCTGAAAAACCTCGAGGCGCGGCTGCGCGCCGAGCCTCTGGCCGGCCACACCGGCATCGGGCACACCCGCTGGGCCACCCACGGCAAGCCGAACGAGAACAACGCCCATCCGCATGCCACCGACAATGTCGCGGTGGTGCACAACGGCATCATCGAGAATTTTCGCGAACTGCGGCTGATGCTGGAGCGCGAGGGTGCCAAGTTCGTCACCGAGACCGACACCGAGGTGGTGGCGCATCTGGTGAATTCCTACCTCATCAAGGGCGCCTCGCCGCAGGAGGCGGTGAAGGCGTCGCTGCCGCAGTTGCGCGGCGCCTTCGCGCTGGCGTTCCTGTTCAGGGGCCACGGCGATCTGATGATCGGCGCCCGCAAGGGCTCGCCGCTGGCGATCGGCCATGGCGACGGCGAGATGTATCTGGGCTCGGACGCGATCGCGCTGGCGCCCTTCACCGACACCATCAGCTATCTGGAGGATGGCGACTGGGTGGTCCTGACCCGGGAAGTCGGCGTGATCTACGACGCGCAGGGTTCGGTGGTGAATCGCGAGGTGCTGAAATCCGGCGCCTCGGCGTTCCTGGTCGACAAGGCCAATTACCGTCATTTCATGGCCAAGGAAATCCACGAGCAGCCGGAAGTGGTCGGCCATACCCTGGCGCGCTATGTCAACATGTCGACCGAGAAGGTGGCGCTGCCGGTCAGGCTGCCGTTCGACTTCAGGGACATCCAGCGCATCTCGATCGTCGCCTGCGGCACCGCGAGCTATGCCGGCTACGTCGCCAAATACTGGTTCGAACGCTTGAGCCGGCTGCCGGTCGAACTCGATGTCGCCTCCGAATTCCGCTACCGCGAGGCGCCGCTGCGCAAGGGGGATCTGGCGATCTTCATCTCGCAGTCCGGCGAGACCGCCGACACCCTGGCGGCGCTGCGCTATGCCAAGGCGCAGGGCGTCCACACCCTGTCGGTGGTCAATGTGCCGAGCTCCACCATCGCGCGGGAAAGCGAGACCGTACTGCCGACATTGGCCGGTCCGGAAATCGGCGTCGCCTCGACCAAGGCCTTCACCTGCCAGCTGATGGTGCTGGCGGCGATGGCGGTGGCCGCGGGCAAGGCCCGCGGCGAATTGTCGGACGAGGACGAGGCCAGGCTGGTGCATGGCCTGGTCGAGATTCCGCGGCTGATGGCGGCGGCCCTCGCCACCGAACCGCAGATCGAGAAGCTGGCGCGCGAACTGGCAAAATCCAGGGACGTGCTCTATCTCGGCCGCGGCACCAGCTATCCCCTGGCGCTGGAAGGCGCCTTGAAGCTGAAGGAAATCTCCTACATCCACGCCGAAGGCTACGCCGCCGGCGAACTCAAGCACGGTCCGATCGCGCTGATCGACGAGAACATGCCGGTCGTGGTGATCGCGCCGTTCGACCGGGTGTTCGAGAAGACCGTCTCCAACATGCAGGAAGTCGCCGCCCGCGGCGGCAACATCATCCTGATGACCGACGCCAAGGGCGCGATGGAGGCCACCATCGAATCGCTGGTGACCATCGTGCTGCCCGACATGGCCGCTACCTTCACGCCGATGGTCTATGCCATCCCGGTGCAATTGCTGGCCTATCATACCGCCGTGGTGATGGGCACCGACGTCGACCAGCCGCGCAACCTGGCGAAATCGGTGACGGTCGAATAGGCCGCAAGGACCCTCGGAGCGTCGCATGGGGTCTTCAAAAGTCTGCTAGGATGGCTTAGCTGGCATAGACTGACGGCCGCCTTCGACTGACCCCGGGAACCCCATGAACCGCGATGAACCGCCTCCGACCGTGACCCCGGCTGAACTGCCGCCGGACGCCCCGCGGGGGTTTGTGGCCCGGTTCCGCAACTATTTCCTGACCGGCCTGATCGTCGCCGGGCCGATCGCGATCACCTTCTATCTGACCTGGTGGTTCGTGACCTGGGTCGACGGCCTGGTGCGGCCGTTCGTGCCGGTGGCCTACCGGCCGGAAACCTATCTGCCGTTCGGCCTGCCGGGCTCCGGGCTGATCGTCGCGGTGATTGCGCTGACCCTGCTGGGCTTCCTCACCGCCAACCTGATCGGCCGCACCCTGGTCGATCTCGGCGAGAAACTGCTCGGGCGCATGCCGGTGGTGCGCGCGATCTATCGCGGCCTCAAGCAGGTGTTCGAGACGCTGTTCTCGGGGACCGGATCGAGCTTTCGCAGGGTAGGGCTGGTGGAATTTCCCTCGCCGGGAATGTGGTCGATCGTGCTGATCTCGCAGTCGCCGAGCGTCGAGATCGCCAACAGCCTGCCCGGAGCGGAGGAGCACATCTCGGTGGTCCTGCCGTGCGCGCCGAACCCGACTACCGGGTTCTTCTTTTATGTGCCGAAGAGCAAGGTCATCGAAGTCGAGATGAGCGCCGAGGACGCCGCCACCCTGATCATGTCGGCCGGCGTGGTGCAGCCCGGCTCCGACCCGCAGAAGAAGATCGCCGCACTGGCCGGCATGGCCAACGCCGCCCGCGTCGCCAACACCTCGCCGCTGCAGCCCGCCCCCGCCAAGGTGGAGTGAGGGCACAATCGTGTCCCGGACGCGGTGCAGCGCCGCTTGGCGGCTAGCGCCGCAGAGCGGGGACCCATGGTGTTCGTGGACCCCGGATCTGCAGCGCACCACGCCGCAACCGCGGCGCGCTGCGCGGCGTCCGGGGAACGCAGCTAGACCCTAGCCGTCCCGCGCCGAGCAGCGAGTTGAAACCACCGTCATTCCAGGACGCGCCACAGCGCGAACCCGGAATCTCGAGTTTCCTGGTTCGATGCTGCGCATCGCCCCGGAATGACGGTGACTGAGCTCCCGGCAATGACAGTGATCGAGAATCCCGGAACGACGGGGATTAAACTATCCCGCGCCGAGCAGGGGAATCGCCTCGTCGCGCTCAAACAAATAGAGCAGGCAGCGCAGCGCCTCGCCGTCGGCGCCCTGCAGCTTCGGATTGTCCTTCAGGATACGCAGCGCCTCGTCGCGGGCCTGCGTGATCAGCTGGCCGTGCACCTCGGGGCGAGCGATGCGGTAGCCGGGCAGGCCGCTCTGGCGGATCCCGAGCACGTCGCCTTCGCCGCGAAGCCTCAGATCTTCCTCGGCGATCTTGAAACCGTCGGTGGTTTCCCGGATCACCTTGAGCCGCGCCGTCGAGGTCTCGGTGAGCGGCTCCCTGTACAGCAGGAGGCAGGTCGAGGATTCCGAACCGCGGCCGATGCGGCCGCGCAGCTGGTGCAGTTGCGAAAGCCCGAAACGTTCGGCGTTCTCGATCACCATGATGGTGGCGGCGGGAACGTCGACGCCGACCTCGACCACGGTGGTCGCCACCAGAAGGCCGATCTCATGGGCCGCGAATTGCGCCATGACGCGGTCCTTGTCGGCGCCCTTCATCTGGCCGTGCACCAAGCCGACCTTGTCGCCGAAGCGTTGCCGCAGGCTCTCGAAGCGTTCGGTGGCGTTGGTCAGGTGATCGATGCCCTCGGCTTCGGATTCCTCGACCAGGGGACAGATCCAGTACGCCAGCTTGCCGCTCCCCAGGGCGCGGCCGATGCCTTCGATCACTTCAGGAAGGCGGTTCGATGGGATCGCCCGGGTATCGATCGGCTGACGGCCGGCAGGTTTTTCGCGCAGCTCCGAGACGTCCATGTCGCCGAAATAGGTCAGCACCAAAGTGCGCGGGATCGGGGTGGCGCTCAGCACCAGCACGTCGACCGCGGCGCCCTTGGCGCTCAGCGCCAGCCGCTCGCGCACGCCGAAGCGATGCTGCTCGTCGACCACCGCCAGCGCCAATGCCCTGAACACCACATCGTCCTGGATCAGGGCATGGGTGCCGACCAGCAGATCGATTTCGCCGGCGGCGAGCCGCGCCAAAAGCTCGCGCCGCTCCTTGCCCTTTTCGCGGCCGGTCAGGATGGCCACCCGCAGGCCGGCGCGTTCGGCCAGGGGCGTGATGGTCTTGATGTGCTGGCGCGCCAGGATTTCGGTCGGCGCCATCAGCGCCGCCTGCTTGCCGGCCTCGGCGACGGCGGCCGCCGCCAGCAGCGCCACGACGGTCTTGCCGGAGCCGACGTCGCCCTGCAACAGCCGCAGCATGCGCAGCGGTTGCTGCAGATCGTCAGAGATCGCGGCGGCGGCGCGCTGCTGCGACGCCGTCAGCGCATAGGGCAGTGCGTCGATGATTTTCTTGCGCAGGTGGCCGTCGCCGGCATGGCGCTCGCCGGCCGGACGGCGCAATTGCGCGCGCACCAGCGCCAGCGCCAGTTGACCGGCCAACAGCTCGTCGAAGGCAAGCCGCGACCAATAGGGGCCGTCGGGCAGGATGTCCGTGATCTCGACCGGCACATGCACCCGGTTCAAGGCTTCCGCGAGCGCTGGAAACCGGCAACGGCGCAGGATCTCCGGGCTGATCCATTCCGGCAGAACCGGCAACCGGTGCAGCGCCTGCGCCACCGCGCGGCGCAGCGCGCCGATCGCCAGCCCTTGCGTCAAGGGATAGACCGGATCGATGCCGGTCAATTGGGCAAAACCGGCCTCGTCGACGACGCGGTCAGGATGCACGATCTGCGGGATGCCGTCGAACATCTGCAGGGTGCCGGAAACATAGCGTTTCGATCCGACCGGCAGCAGTTTCTCCACGTAACCGGGCTGCGCCCGAAAATAGGTCAGCACCACGTCGCCGCTGTCGTCGCTGGCATAGACCAGGTGCGGCGCGCGCGGGTTGCGCGGCGGCGCCGGGCGGTGGCGGTCGACCGTCACCTCCAGGGTCACCACGGTGCCCGGCACCGCGTCGCGGATCTTCGGCCGCGCCCGGCGATCGATCACGCTGGCCGGCGGATGCAGCAACAGATCGACCAGCCGCGGCGTGTCACTGCGGCCCAGAAGATAGCGCAGCAATTTGTCCTGCCGCGGCCCGACCCCGGCAAGGCTGGTGACCGGCGCAAACAGCGGATTGAGCAAAGCAGGGCGCATCCATGAAGCCTAAGTGTGTTGCAGCCCGTCATGCCCGGCTTTGTGCCGGGCATCCACGGTTATTTCTTTTCGACGGCCGAGCTGGCCGGGTCGGCAGCACTCCGGGGACCGCGGTTTGAGGATCTCCAAATTCTGGCAACGCCCGCGATTGTCTTGGCCCCGGAGGCCGTCGAGGACAACAAGCGGCTGCGCGCGCGCTCGTGAGGGATACCGACGGCGCTGGAACCGCATCTTCGGCACGAGCCGGAGAAAGTGAGCCGAAGCCGTATCACGCGATGGCGTGGACCCCGCCAGCCGCAATACCGGCTTCGCCTCGGCGTCGTAGGAATATTCCACGATGTGGCGGGCACGACGGTCCGGGTGCCGGCGATCATTTCCAGACAGATTGCTTCGCAAGAGCTCGCCATGACGATCTCGGCAGTTTGGAACGTGAATCGGCAGCGTTCGTCATGCGATCCGCATCTGCGACCCGGCAACCCGCTCCGGCCATGCCTCCACCCGGGTCAGCCCATGCGGCAAACGGCTACTGACATTTGCAGGCACCGAGGCTATATCAACGCGGCCCGGCACGTCCGGGCTTTTGGCGTTGGACGGGATGAGGCGATGACGGGATCGACACGATCGAGCGACGGCCTGGACGATCGGCGCAAGCGGCTGTTGTTCCGCTGCTGGCATCGCGGCACCCGGGAGATGGATCTCATTCTCGGCCGCTTTGCCGATGCCGAGATCGCCGCTCTCGGCGACGATGAAGTGGCGGAGCTCGAGCATCTGATCGAGGTGCCGGATCCCGATCTTTATGCTGCGCTGACCGGCAATGTGGTGCCGGCGCCGGCTTTCGCGGGAGCCTTGTTCGAGCGCATTCGCGCGTTCCGCCCCGCGGATCACGGCGCATGAAAGCGCCGGTCCAATCGCCGGCGCTGCAACTGGTGCCCGGCCGCGCGCTCACCTTCGCCAATGTCGCCGAGGGCGCCGAAGGCCTGGTGGTGTCCGATCTCGCCCGCGCGGTGGCGGCGCGGCCGAAGCCGCCCGCGGTCAGTCTTGCGGTGGTGTGCCGCGACGGCGCGCGGATGCAGCAGCTGGCCCGCGCACTGCAGTTTTTCGCACCCGATCTGCCGGTGCTGCAGTTTCCGGCCTGGGACTGCCAGCCCTACGACCGGGTGTCGCCGCATGGCGGCGTGCTGGCGCAGCGGCTGACCACGCTGGCGCGGCTGTCGCGCCTTGCCGGCAGCGAGAAGCCGCTGATCGTGCTGACCACGGTCAATGCCATCGTGCAGCGGGTGCCGGCGCGCGAGATCATCGCCGCGCAGGCGCTGTCGGTCGCCCCCGGCCATGTCGTGCCGATGAACAGCATCATCGCCTGGCTGGAACACAACGGCTACAACCGCTCCTCCACGGTGCGCGAACCCGGCGAATATGCGGTGCGCGGCGGCATCCTGGACCTGTTTCCGGCCGGGCTCGAACAGCCCGTGCGTTTCGATTTTTTCGGCGATGCGCTGGAATCGATCCGCAGCTTCGATGCCGAGACCCAGCGCACGCTGCTCGACATGCGCTCGCTCGACCTGGTGCCGATTTCGGAATTCCAACTGGTCACCGAGACCATCCGCCGGTTTCGGATGGGCTATGTCGCCCTGTTCGGCGCGCCCGAGCGCGACGACCTTTTGTACGAGGCGGTCAGCGAGGGCCGCCGCCATCCCGGCATGGAGCATTGGCTGCCGCTGTTTGCCGAGCGGATGGATACGCTGTTCGATTATCTCGGCGACGCGCCGGTGGCGATCGAACCGCAGAGCGAGGACGCCGCCCGCGAGCGCTTCAAGCAGATCGCGGACTACTACGACGCGAGGCGCGAGGCGCTGGAGCATCGCGGCGGCGGCGCGCTCTACAAGCCGCTGCCGCCGGACCGGCTTTACCTGACCGAGGATGAGTGGAACAGGCGCCTCGACGAGGCGGCACTGGCGCGACTCACCCCATTCGCGGTGCCCGAGGGCAGCGCCGGGGTAGTCGATGCCGGCGCGCGGCAGGGCCGCAATTTCGCGCCGGAACGGGCGGACGCCGCGGTCAACGTGTTCGAGGCCGTGGTCGGCCATGTCGGGGCGCTGCAGGCGCAGAAGAAGAAGGTGGTGATCGCGCTCTGGAGCGAGGGTTCGCGCGACCGCATGGGCAGCATGCTGCGGGACCACAAGCTCAGCCACCTGACCAGCGTCAACAGCTGGCGCACGGTGCAGGCCACCCCGCGCAACGAGGCGATGCTGGCGGTGGTCGGGCTGGAATCCGGATTCGAGACCGACCATGTCGCGGTCATCAGCGAACAGGACATTCTCGGCGACCGCCTGGTGCGGCCGCGCAAGGCCAGCCGCAAGCTCGATAACTTCATCTCCGAGGTAACCAGTCTCGCCGCCGGCGACCTCGTGGTCCATGTCGAGCACGGCATCGGCCGCTTTGTCGGGCTGCAGACGCTGGAAGTGGCCGGCGCGCCGCATGACTGCCTGGAACTGCATTACGCGGCCGACACCAAGCTGTTCCTGCCGGTCGAGAACATCGAACTGCTGTCGCGCTACGGCTCCGATCACGCCCATGTCGAACTCGACCGGCTCGGTGGCAGCGGCTGGCAGGCGCGCAAGGCCAAGCTGAAGAACCGGATCCGCGAGATCGCCGGCGAGCTGATCAAGATCGCCGCCGAACGCCACCTGCATGAAGCGCCGAAAATGCCGGTGCAGCCGCACGTCTATGACGAGTTCTGCGCGCGTTTTCCCTACGAGGAAACCGAGGACCAACTCGCCGCGATCAATGCCACGCTGAAGGACCTCGAAAGCGGCCGGCCAATGGACCGGCTGATCTGCGGCGACGTCGGCTTCGGCAAGACCGAAGTGGCGCTGCGCGCGGCGTTCGCGGTCGCGCTCGACGGCAAGCAGGTCGCGGTGGTGGTGCCGACCACGCTGCTGGCGCGGCAACACGCCAAGACCTTCACCGAGCGGTTTCGCGGTTTTCCGGTCAATGTCGCCCAGGCCTCGCGCCTGATCGCGCCGAAGGAACTGGCGCTGGTAAAGAAGAATATCGCCGAAGGCGCGGTCGACATCGTGGTAGGCACCCATGCGCTGCTCGGCAAGACGATCAAGTTCCGGGATCTCGGGCTTTTGATCGTCGACGAGGAGCAACATTTCGGCGTCGGCCACAAGGAGCGGCTGAAGCAGCTGCGCGCCGAGGTCCACGTGCTGACGCTGAGCGCGACCCCGATCCCGCGCACGCTGCAGCTGGCGCTGACCGGGGTGCGGGACCTGTCGATCATCGCCTCGCCGCCGGTCGACCGGCTGGCGGTGCGCACCTTCGTGGCGCCGCACGATCCCCTGATGATCCGCGAGGCGCTCTTGCGCGAGCGCTATCGCGGCGGCCAGGCCTTCTATGTGGTGCCGCGGATCGAGGATCTCGCCGGCGTCAAGGATTTCCTCGACAAGAACGTGCCGGAGATGAAGGTCGCGGTGGCGCACGGCCAGATGCCGCCGACCGTGATCGAGGACATCATGTCGGCGTTCTACGACGGCAAGTACGATATCCTGCTGTCGACCACCATCATCGAATCCGGCCTCGACATTCCCACCGCCAATACCCTGATCGTGCACCGTGCCGACATGTTCGGATTGGCGCAGCTCTATCAGTTGCGCGGCCGGGTCGGTCGCTCCAAGCTGCGCGCCTATTCGCTGTTCACGCTGCCGGCGCAGCAGAAGATCACCGCCCATGCCGAGCGGCGGCTGAAGGTGCTGCAGTCGCTGGAAAACCTCGGCGCCGGCTTCCAGCTCGCCTCGCACGACCTCGATATCCGCGGCGCCGGCAACCTGCTCGGCGAGGAACAGTCCGGGCATATCAAGGAAGTCGGCTTCGAGCTGTACCAGTCGATGCTGGAGGAGGCGATCCTCAACCTCAAGGCCGGCGTTGCCGAGCCTGCCGCGGACCGCTGGTCGCCGCAGATCACCGTCGGCATGCCGGTGCTGATCCCGGAGGACTATGTCGCCGACCTCGCGGTGCGGCTGTCGCTGTACCGGCGGCTGGCCGATCTCGACACCGACGACGAGATCGACAATTTCGCCGCCGAGCTGCGCGACCGTTTCGGGGTGCTGCCGGACGAGGTGCGCTATCTGTTCAAGATCGCCGCGATCAAGGGCTATTGCCGCCGCGCCAATGTCGAGAAGGTCGATGCCGGGCCGAAGGGGGTGGTGATTACGTTCCGCGACAACAAGTTTGCGCAGCCCGACCGGCTGGTCTATTTCATCCGCCAGCACGGCCAGGCGGCCAAGGTGCGGCCGGACATGAAGGTGGTGTTCCTGCAGCAATGGGAAACGCCGGAGGAACGCCTGAGCGGCACCACCGAAATCCTGCGCCAGCTCGCCAATCTCGCCGAGAACCGCAAGGCGGCGTAGCCGGCGATGGCGCGCGGCGGACTACGACGCGGCGCGGCGGGCCTCCTCGTCGAGCCGTGCCAGCAGCGAGGCGGCGCTATCGGCGGGCAAAAGGGTCGCCAGGGTCACGACCGGCTCGGACCGCGCGTCGCGCTTGCCGTGGCTGGTGTGGCGCATCACGCTCGACAGCCGCCGCGCGATCATGTGGGCGTTGCGCAGATCGGTCTCGGCGAACACCACCATGACCGAGCCATCGGGTTTTATGGCGCCAAAATCCATCTGCCGCATCAGGCGGCTGACGATCCGCGCGGCGTCGAACTGGGCGCGCGGCTGGGCCGCATCGAAGGCAAAGCGCGCCACCGACAATCCGCCGCCGTTCGACAGGGTCTGATCGACCGCCCGGGCGAGTTCGCGGTCGAAGGCCGCCGGAATCATCAGGCCGGTACGCGGATCGAGCAGGCCGCCGGCATCGATCGACCGCAGGGTGCGGCTCAACAGCATCTCGAGGGCATGCTGGCGGATCAGGGACGAGCTGTTGGCGGCCACCTGTCCGGGATCGCCGGCGATGATTTCCAGATTGGCAAGGTCATAGGTTGGCACCAGCTCATCGGAGGTCAGCACCACCGGCAGGTTGCGAAACCGCGCATCCTCCGACAGCACGGTGAGGAAGGCATCGACGACGCGAACGCTAAAACCCTCGCCGAGCACGATGCCGTCGATGTCGCGGGTGTTGAGGTGCCTGGCGGCGGCTTCGATGCTGAGCGCGCCAACCACGCCCATCCGCTCGCCCAGCGCCACCGACAGCGCAGGATAGGCGGCGCCGCGGCCGATCAGCAGCACGGTGGCGTCGCGAACCGGATCGCCGTCGGGCAGTGAAGGGCGCGCCGCCGGTTCGGCGTCGAGCCGGCGCATCACGGTCGTGTGCAGGGTGCGGACCCGCAACGCGGCGCGCAGCCGCGCGATCAGCCGGTCGGAATTTGTCGCACGTTGCGAAAAGGGAATGGCGTTGCCGGGCAGCGCGGTGACGGGATCGACCGCGATCAGCGGCAGATAGGGCCGCGCGGCGGCGATCTGCCGGGCGAGGGCGACAAAGCCGGCTTCGAGCGTCTCCGCCATTCCGACCAGCACCGCGGCCGGCTGCAGCTGTCCGATCGCGCGCGAAGCCTCGGCAAGAACGGTGTCGATGACCGGAAATATCCCGGCCTCGTCAAGCGCTGCCGCGAACGACGGCCGCTCGGCGGTCGACACCACGATGACGGGGCCTTGCTGGGACATCTGCTACTCGAAACCGACGCGATCGATGGAGCAGCGGATCGTAGTTCGGCGGCCTTAATGCCGCGTCAACGAAATCGTCGGCTTTGCATCATACAGGATTGGACCGATCGCGAAACGCTTCGACCATCAGCGGGTTGAGCCCGAGTTCCGCCAGCGCTTCGCGCGCCCTTGCATTGTCCTGCGCCCGCCCGGCGAGGCGGTAGCCGCTGAGCCGGTCCGGCAGCGCCGTCAGCAGCGCGCCCTGGCCGAGCCGCTTGGCCCACTCCTGCAGGTCCTGCGACAGGAACCGGTAGCCGCCGACCGCCATGATGCCGGAGGGCGGGGCGGTGATGCAGATCGCGCCGGTGGAACGGTCGAGTCGCGCCGCATAGCCGGTGTCGACATGATCGCGTGGCGCCTGCGCCACCAGGGAATCGCTGGGCGGAGCCGGCGGGGCGTAGGCCGCCACCGCCACCATCGGTCCGCGCAAGGCCAGCGTTCCCCGCGGCGTGATCAAGGTTTCGCCGGCGATCGACGATCCCGCGACGCTGCGCGGCGCACCGTGCGGCCCCGGCAGGATCGGTGCCGGCGCGCCATCGGACCCACGGCAGGCGCCGAACAGCCCGGCTTCGCCGAACAGATAGACGTCGGTCAGCGTGACCTGCGGGAGGCTCCAGATGGGGCTCGATGCGATCTGCTCCGGCGCGCGCCACAGCGCGATCACATTGCGCAAGCCCGGCAGTCGCGACGGCAGGCCGGCCTCGGCCAGCCGCAGCGCCAGTTGCGCGGGCGCGACCAGGGTATCGCAGCCGTCATCGTTGATCTGCTGATCGAGCACCTCG
>Ga0302276_10004433_pt1 | contig 11825 bp, 8 predicted proteins | sample III_Bog_N2_3_FD_198768 | JGI IMG/M metagenome (GOLD analysis project Ga0302276, IMG submission 198768) | Peat permafrost microbial communities from Stordalen Mire near Abisko, Sweden - III_Bog_N2_3 | ecosystem: Environmental > Terrestrial > Soil > Wetlands > Peat | place: Sweden: Abisko... | reverse complement strand
TTCTTTGCAGTCAACCCTTCTCAACCCAAAAAACGAGGGAAATCCCCCTCGGAACCCACTCTCTTTGATTGTACTGGGCTTGATTGTCCTAAGCTAGGAGATTTAGCAGAGTGAAGTGAATTGATCCTTTAGATACTTGATACAGTTTTCGATCCAAGCGAAGACTTCGGATTCGTCGGCCATCGGCACCTGATCTTGAGGGTTCTTTGGCAGATGCCATGTGGAGGCCATCGCCAGATGGACTCTAGTAAACCCCTTCGCTTCTGGTCGCGGCATTGATTGTCCCTCGTCAGGCAACTCGAAAATGGCTTCTCGGGACAGAAGCGGGTCAAAGGCTGCGCTCTGGATCGCGGACAAAGAGTGCGAATCAGGGTAGGCGTGCCAATGGGGTTGTGCATGAGTGTTTACTACACTAACCGGGCAATCCCACTCAGCCCGAACCAAGGGCGTCTTCTCAGAAAGAGGTTCACCCCTAAAAACAGAGAGGCTTACGCTCTTTAGGGCATACTTGCTCTGAAACGGCTCTAGAACAATCTTGGCCGAGAGCCAATACGAACCACTCGCTCCCTGCGCAAAAGGAAGTGCAATCTGATCTCCTCCAACTGCTTCGCCTCGAGGACCCCGAAGAATCAGCGCAACCTCATTTCCAGCTTGACGCAATTCCTTCAGAGTTGCTTCCGGAATCCCGATGACTTTCGTGAATGAAAGCCTCACACGGTTTCCAAACTTCTGAGGCTCGATTCCCACCACCCTGTTTACGGAAGCCGCTTTTGTTTTCATCGGAATTCACTCAGACCATAGGCGGCAATGGCTAGGTCGTCCAATAGTCTTCGATTTACTTCAATTCCTTGGCGCAGCTTTTCGCCTGAACTCACAAGGCCCGTATAAATGTCCGCGGAAATGTCTTCGCTGAGCAGATCTGGCATCGGCAAACGTTCTACAAATCGAGTCGACAAATCCCATTGCCCGCCACCAACGTGATTGGACACGGCGGATAATAGGATATTCGCAGGTGAACTTGCGAGCAAGGCCAAGCACGCCAGGCTGAAGCCCTCCACGGCTTCAGGGAACCTAGCTAAGCTGTTCTTCGGAAACCAAGCATAGCCTTGGAGGACAACTGTAGATCCTTCGGCATCCACTGCGAATGAACCGTTGTCCCCGAAATAGGTAGAAACCAACTTCGCCTCTTCTTCAACTTGCCAGGATCTGTGTCTAGTCAGTTCCCACCATGCTCGGATTCCGGATCGCTTAAGCAACTTCTCTTTCGCAGGTCTGAGATAGACCGAATAGTAACGAGGCAGCGATCTTTCCAGGAATGCCTCGTCGATAATCTCGAACTTCCCGAACGGGTAGAAGACGTACATCGATATAGAGAGAAAATTCTTCCGTATTGAACTATTTACAATGGCTCCTCTGAAAAAACGACGTTCCTTTGCCGGCAGTGCGAGGTACTGCTCTTCGGTCAGCAAAAAAACATCATTCGCCCCAGTTCGGATTCCCTGATGAACATGAAACAAATCGCTGACCCGGGGAAGGTGGCTCGTCTGCTCAAATAGACGCCATGCCTTGTAAGGGCGGGGAGCCCAACTCTCGCTTCCCGTACCTAGCATTGGATTCTTGTAAATACTGAAGCCATCACCATCGACTAGCGTGTTAGTTCCGGCTCCATCCTGCCGCAGCCGACGAAGCGCTCTCAGACTGGCCGAAGCTGATTCCGGCCTGTGGTCGGCCCAAAGAGCAATTTCGCCGGCAGACCTCTCCACGTTGTTTACCCCAACGATAAACGCTGGATCGACGATGGTGTCGCTAAAAAGCTGTTGGCTTCCGAGTCTAGCAATTATTCTGAGGGATAACCTGCCTGAGAGCTCCGAACGAAGATTGTGAGCGCTCTTGCTCGTGAGGATTGAGGCGGGTAGGACGGTTCCGATTGCACCATTTATGCGAAGACTTTGAGTCGCTTTTCGTAGAAATGCCGAGGCCATGTCCGGTCTGCTGCTGGCCGAGCCGAGTGCATCAACCACCTTTTCCCTTTCCGCTCTGCCCATGTCCTCCCATGAAACAAATGGGGGATTCATCAGCACCAGGTCAACGTCTGGCCACGCGGCAACAGACAGAGAATCCTGCGCGGTAATCTCAAACTTCACGCTGCCAGGAAAGTTGCGAGCTTCCCACGCAAGGACGAATCGACTTGTACTGCAGGCTGCGGCAGAAATATCCCAGCCGATCAGCCGGACGCTCCCGATATAGCCCTTGAGGCGAAGCAAGCGGAGAACTTCTCTTAGGAATTCGCCAGATCCACATGCTGGATCAAAAATAATCAGTTGCCTATCGCTGAGCGCTCCGAATGCTTCCAGCGCCGCAAGAGATTCTTCGACGACGGACCGCGCCAACGATGGAGGCGTAAAGTGCAGACCCTTATATTCCGACGTATGAGTTGGACGAACGGGGTTTGGCGGGAAACCGGCGAGCAGCATCTGACCGCTCAAATCAAAGATCGCGTGATAGTGGGCTTCCTGAAAAAGTTGACCAGAGGCGTGTCTTAGTAAAAGACCAAAATCAGTTCGAAGGCCTAATCTGCGATCACCGGTCATCGCGTCGTCTAGCAGCGTAGACCAAGTGTCATCATTTACCCGACATGCTGCGGCCTGGGCGGATTCTGACAGTGACCATTTGCTTAAATCCAGATCCCTCAAAGATGTCTTCCCGTCAGCGCACGCAAGAAAACATAGGAAAGCTTCAAGTGCTTGAACTCCGTCAACTGCGGGGCCGAGCGCAGCGCGCAGGCTACGAAAGACACCCATCAGCCTCGACACCACTGACAACTCTCTCAGTGGTTGCTCCCGCTCTAGCAAGGCATGAAACCGTTCAGGCTCTTCCGAAACGAGTGAATTGGAAAACAGCCTCGGACCACTCGTTTGATCCCAGCGTCTCACTTCCGTGATGTCCCGTTTGATCTGAATGTAGTGGCCCACATCGGCAGACCAGGACTGCCCTCTCACTTCGTCCGATTCCGCTGCCTCGGAGAAAGAAAGGCAGAAGTTCCCACGGCTACCGTTGAGAAGAACGTGATGGGAGTCATCGGACGCATGCGGAAACATCGGAATCGGCAGAAGGCCGAGACGGCTGCTCCAAAATGAAAGCGTCCTAATGTCAGTGTGGTTTGCCACGTGTCCTCAGCTTTGTTCTCACAGATTATCAGCATGCATCACCATTGGTGCATCTTTATTCGTCGGGTGTTGTAGGTATAACCACCAAGATGGGATGTCCCATGTCCGGATTTTCAGACTTGTGATACCACGAACCACATGCGCAAACGCCGTCTGCCTGGACGGCCAGTCCTTTGCAGATTATTTCCCCCATTTGTCGCACAATGATTCCAGAAGTCTTCCTTCAAATCACCGTCAGGCACGTCCTCTTCACGCCTCCTGTCAGCCGGAAGCCGCCAACAGAGGCCAAAACGGCCCGTAACTCCTTATCCTGGAAGATTTTGCAGGGAACTTCTTTGTTTTCTATATTTTGCAGCGCAACCCTCCCTGTAACCCAAAGACAACAAGGATTTTACGCCCAAAGTATGGCTGGGGGTACCCGATCTTGCATGGCGGTTGGCTTTCAGCTCTCGGAGTTCACCAGCTCCAGAGCCGCTGTTCCTTTGCGCGGCGCAATAAAGCTCTCCGCGCGCCAGGCGATGGCCAACTTCTCGCGGTCCAGCAGCTTGCGAATCTGCCCGCGCGCATGGTCGGCCCAGGGGCCGCTTTTATCCAGCCGCGCGTAAGCCTGCCAGTGGCGCAGCGCCGCCCGCGCCTCGCCTTTGCGCTCATGGGCCAGCGCCAAATTGTAGTGGGCATCCGCATAGCCGGGAGCCAGCGCAACCGCCCGCCGGTAAGCGGTAATCGACTCATCCGGCCGCTGCAACTCATCCAGCACGTTGCCCAGGTCAAAAAACGCCAGCACATACGCGGGATCGATCTCCGTCGCGCGGCGGTAAAGCTGCTCGGCCCAGCCAAACTCGCGCAGATGGAAGTGAATCGTACCCAGGTTGATCCAGGCCGGCGCAAAGCTGGGGTCGAGCTCCATGATCTCCTGGTAAAGCTTGATGGCGCGGTTCTTCTCGCCGGACTCCTCGGTCTGCACCGCCTCCAGGAACATCTCCTGCACGCCCCGCGGAGTGCCCGCCGCCGGCTTGCGCAGCGGCAACGGCTCGGAGCTGACCGACGGCCCGCAGCCCAGTTCCAGCCGCTCAAAGTCGAAGAGCAACTGCCGGCGGATGGGGTCCACCATTGCCCCGTGGTGCCGGAAGGCCAGCCGCGTCCCGGTCCTTACCAGGCTCGCCTCCATCAGCGGATTCGCCATGCCCGCCACCGCCTTCATGGCGACAATTGAGTGCCGGATCGATGCCACCGACACGTCCTCCTCGCGCAGGGCGCGCAAGATGCGCAACTGCCCAAGGTCCTGGAAGCTGTAGCTCTGTTGTTGGGGTACAATTCCCGCCCGCTCCCATCCCTGTAACTGGCGGGAGCCGATTTGTAGGATGCGCAATACGTCCTGGCGGCTATAGCTGGTCACTCTTCAGTGCTCCCGTGGGTGATCCGGTATGGCATAAGGTCTTGAACCTGGACTCTCAACCCGCCCTCCCTGGACTCGGCGCTTGGAACAGTAACTGAGAAACCGCTCTTGAGTGAATTATGCCAAGAGTTTGCGTGGATAAGCAGATACGAATCATCGCTTTATCAAAAAAACACGTGGATAACGAGTGCCTGATTGGGTTCCTTCGGACCTGAAGGTAGCTCCTCCTTGTGGAAAACGGAAGGGAAATGCACAAATTCATGTGAAACCCTACGAAACCCGCACTTCGTGAAATCATTGCAGGCGCCTTCTCCCGGAACCAACTGGGGCGAATCGATCAAGCCTGAATCGGCAGATCCTCCGCGGCTTCTCTAAACCTGGTGGAGAAGAAGCGCTTCAAAAGAGGGTTTGACCTACACTCCGGGAGTCTAGTGCGGTTTGGATCCCCATAGAGATGCGTGATAACGTTTTGTTAACTGAAGGACTTAGGAGCCAGGATGCGCCCGGAATTCGTTCATCTGCACACTCATCCCCAGGTTTCTGTACTGATTATCGGCGGCGGCATCAACGGAATTGGCCTGTTCAACGAGTTGGCATTGCAGGGAATCGATGTGCTGCTGGTCGAAAAGGCTGATTTCTGCTCCGGAACCAGCTCTGCCATGACGCGCATCATTCACGGCGGCCTTCGCTATCTGGAAAATGCGGAATTACGCCTGGTGCGCGAGGCGCTTCTGGAACGGAACCGACTCTTCAAGAACGCGCCCCACTACGTCAAGCCGATGCCCACGACGATTCCGATTTTCAACTGGATGTCGGGGATTATTGGGGGAATACGGAATCTGCTGAATTGGCCCACCAAGCCGGGCAATCGTGGTGCGCTGCTGATCAAGACTGGGTTGACGCTGTACGACTTTCTCGCTGGCCGCAAATCTCCGCTGCCAAGACATCGCTTCAGCTCCGGACGGGCAGCCCGCGCGCTTCGGCCCGCATTGAATCCCGGAGTTATCTGCACGGCAACATACTACGACGCCAAGATCACCTATCCGGAACGGCTTTGCCTCGAACTGGTTCAGGACGCGGAAGCCGTGTATTCCCAGGCACACGCGATGAATTATGTGCGGGCGCAGAGCGCAAAGGGTGGCGTTGTTGTCCTGCAGGATGAGATCTCCGGCGAAATCTGCGAGGTGAAGCCGAAAATTGTCATCAATGCCGCGGGTCCATGGATCGACGGCGCCAATAAGACGATAGGCCGCACGAGCCAATTCATCGGCGGCACCAAAGGTTCGCACATCGTACTGGACCATCCGGAGCTGGTGGCGGCAACCGGCGACGACATGATCTACTTCGTCAACCGGGACGGACGCATCTGCCTTTTCTATGTGATTGATGGCAAGGTGTTTGCCGGCGCAACGGATATTCCCGTGGACGGCCCGGATGTCGCCTGCGACGAAGGCGAAGTGGATTACCTGCTCAACTCCATGAGCCAGGCCTTCCCGTCGATCAAGGTGGACCGCTCGCATGTCGTCTTCCGCATCTGTGGCGTGCGTCCTCTGCCGCGTATCAATGCGCTGACGCCGGGCCAGATCAGCCGCGACCACAGTTTCCCGGTGCTGCCCGCGGGCAACGGAATCGATTTCCCAATCTACTCGCTAGTCGGCGGAAAGTGGACCACCTATCGCGCGTTTGGCGAGAAGGTTGCCGACGAGATTCTGCGAGTGCTGGGCCGTCCGCGCGTCCGCAGCTCCGCGGATATTCCCATTGGCGGCGGCAAAGGCTATCCGCGGCTGCCGGAGGGCGCCGGCTTGCCTCAGGAACGGCTGTTGACCTTGCAGAAGCGCTATGGCACCATCGCGGATCACGTCACGGCTTACATGAAAGCTGGTGCGGATGCGCCGCTTGCCCATCATGCCGGTTACTCTCGCCGTGAGATCGAGTTCATCGCGCTCAACGAGCGGGTTGTCCACCTGGACGATTTGATCATGCGGCGCACATTGATCGGCATACTGGGAGAGTTGACACTGCCATTGCTGAAGGAACTGGCTGCCATCGTCGCAAAGGTACAGCAGTGGCCGAAGGCGAAGACTGCGGCCGAGATCGAGCGAACCGTCCAGCTATTCAAAAAAGTTCACGGAGTGATCCTGACCACCTAGCTCCTGGCGATGGAGACCACTCCAAGGCCGGTAATAAAAAGCACAAACATCAATGCCAGAAGCCAGTTCACCCGCTTACCGCCTCCCGCGAACTCTCTCCACACCAGGACACCCCAAAGCGCCCCCACCATGGTGGAGCCTTGCCCGAGGGCGTAGCTGATAGCCGGCCCCACGACGCTGGCTGCCACAAAGTTCGAGAGCGAGCCGATCATCCATATCACGCCGCCCGCGATGCCTAGAAAATGCAACCAGGAACTGCCCTTCAAATAATCCGCAAACTTCAGCCGCGGACCCGCGATGGGGAATTTCAAAAAATAAAGGTTGTAGAAAAAAACCGAAACCAGCACGCCCAGGCCAAAGACAAACGCCACCGCATAGGGGCCAAGTCCTTTCTCGCCCGATTTGCCGATCTCCACCAGCGGATAAAAAGTGCCCATCAAAACGCCAGCGACGATGCTCAGCCAGATGCCCTTCCGCGTCTCAGCTCGTTTGGCTGCAGCGTCTGCCTTGTCGCCGCCGTCGCTTCGTTTAATGGCGTGCGCGCGGTAGGCGATGGCGTCCACCAGAATGGCTGCCACGATCAAGACGACACCCAGGCACAACAGCCATGGATTCCCTTGGGGGTTGACAGTGTAGCTCCAGATCACTCCCACCACCAGAGCCAGTCCCACGCCGATGGGGAACGCTACTCCCATTCCCGCCACGGAGATGGCTCCCACCAACAGGATGTTCGATAGGTTGAAGATAACCCCGGCCGCAAATCCGCTGAGAATATTCATGTTGCCTGCGTGCGCCAGATCAGCCGCGAAGCGAAGGTGATCCGGCGATCCCCACGTGCCAAAGGTCAGCCCGGCGACCAGAGCGCAAAGCGCCACACCAATGGAATAGTCGTAGTAGAGGAGTTCAAAGCGCCAGCCCCTGGCGATCTTGAGCACGTTGGCCCAGGAGCCCCAACAAAGCATGGTCAGAATGGTGAGCGCCAAGGCAACTCCGTAAGATTGTGGCGTCATGAAATCTCCTTTTGCTACCGTGACATTGGTTCCAACGGCCCTGGAAGGCCTTGAAAAGATTACCACTTTGCGCAGGGAATAGAGCAGGCCGCCGTACAAACAACTCAGTTCAAGCTGGTATTCGGCGATCACGGCATTCGTTTTGCCAACGGATTTCAGAAACGGGCTGGCCACGGGGGACAACGAGGACTCAAAAAAGTGCGGTTCGCCAAGGGGTTTTTAAGCCCAACTAAACCCGCTCCGCTGGAGCGGCAGGGTACGAATCCTCTTGCCTGTGGCGGCGAAGATGGCGTTGCACACCGCCGGCAATATTGGTGGCAGCCCCGGCTCTCCAAGGCCCGTTGGTGCGTAGTCGGTCTTGCGCCAATGCACCTCAATCTTCGGCGCTTGCCTTATGCGCATCAGCGGGTGGTTATGGAAGTTGGTCTGCTGAATCTTGCCGTCCACCAGCGTGATCTCTTGACCTAAGTGGCTCATCCCCTCGATGATGCCGCCGAAGGCGAGGTTTTCGGCCGCCGCAGGGTTGATGACCTGGCTGCCGATATCTCCAGCAGCCCAAACCCGATGCACCGTGACGTTGTTCTGGGCGTCGACGCTGACATCAGCAACGTGAGCGAAGTAGCCCAAATGGCAGAACCATGCAGCGATGCCCATCCCGCGGCCCGGTTGCTTGCTGCGCTTTGCCCAGCCTGACTTTTCCGCGACCAGCTCAAGCACTCCTTTGTACCGCTCCGGGATGAGAACAGATTGCCCTGTTGGCTCGTGGTCACCCACTGCGTCGTGTTCGCCTGAGGTCCATGGCGCTTGCTTGTTGCTGAGCAGTTCAAGCTGGAACTCAAGTGGATCGCGACCGGCGGCATGAGCCAGCTCGTCAAGGAAGGACTGCGCCACCCAGCAGTAGGCATTGTCCCCGGGGGCGCGCAGGGCTCCGGTGCGGAGCATGAGCGGCTGTGCGGAGGTGTAAAGGGCGTACGCCGGCGGAAATCCGGCGGGATACGCGTCTTGTCCGATGCCGCCGCCGGAGGTCGAGTGCTTTTCGTCGCCAAAGGTCGCGAAGTGCTGCCGCCAGACCGTCATCTTGCCCTGCGCATCAAGGCCGCCTTTCAACCCAAAGGTCCCGCCCGGCCGGAAGGGGTCGTGGGCAATGTCATCTTCGCGAGACCAAAGCAGCTTGACCGGCGCGTCAACGCGCTTGGCAATCCATGCGGCCTCCACCAGGTAGTCGTTCTGAAGCCGCCTGCCAAAGCTGCCTCCTGAGCGAATCATGTGTGTGGTGATGTCGCTCTCCTGGATGCCGAGCGTTTTGGCAACCAGGCCGCGACCGTCGGCCGGCAAGGTGCTGGTGGACCACATCTCCAGCTTGCCGTCTTTCCAATGCGCGGTGGCGCCCTGCGGCTCAAGCGTGACGTGTGCAATAAACGGGTAATCGTAAGTTGCCTCAACGACCTTGGCTGACGACTTAAGCACCGCGTCCACGTCGCCATACTTGCGGACGATGGTTCCAGGAGGGGCTTTAAGCAGTTCCTCCGCCCGCTTATGGAATACCTCCGTGCTTTGCGTGGCTGCCGGGCCCAGGTCCCAATCGACCTTGAGCTGTTTGCGAGCCTGCTGTGCCTGCCACCAGGTGTCCGCCACGATCGCGATGCCGGGTTCCATGCCCGGCTCCCACGGCGTGTAGGCGGCGGGGGTGATGCCGCCGTCAATCACCAGAACATGGCGAACGCCCGGAAGCGCCTTGACCTGATCGATGTTGGCAGATTTCACCTTGCCGGCAAACACCGGCGCCTTCTCAATCGCTGCGTACAACATTCCCGGGAGCTGAACGTCAATGCCGAAAAGCGGCTTTCCGGTGACAATTGCGCGGGTGTCTACGCCCTCTTGCGAGTGGCCAATGATGCGGTAATCCTTGGGGTCTTTCAGCTTGACGCTGCTGAGCGCGGGCGCGGGCAGCGCGGCGGCTTTGGTGGCAAGCTCGCCGTAGCCCGCGGACCGCCCCGAGGCCGCATGAAGCACCCGGCCAGATTGCGTGGTGCACTCAGCCTCCGGCACGCCCCACGTTTGTGCGGAGGATGTAATCAGCAACTGGCGCCCGGCCGCGCCCACGCGGCGCATCGGCTCCCATCCCTGCGGCGTGTTCGCGGAGCCTCCGGAAAACTGGTGGCCGTAGATCTTTTCGTTCAGTTCTGCCTGCTGCACGCGAACGTTCTTCCAGTCCACATCCAGTTCTTCTGCAATCAGCATGGGCAGCATGTTGCGCATGCCCTGGCCGGACTCTGACGCCCGCGCCATAATGGTGACCACGCCATCCGGTGCAATGTGGATAAAGGCCTGCGGCGTAAGGTCAGGCGGTGTCCCTGGCTTCTGAGCCGCGGCAAAGGGTGAGCGATAAAGTTCCAGAGCGAGGCCGCCGCCCGCAAGGGCCGTCAACTGCAGAAACGATCTCCGATTCAAGCGCATGACAGGGACCTCCATCACTTGGGGCGCGCTGCGGCACCCGCTTCTGCTGCTTCGTGAATGGCTTCGCGGATGCGCGTATAGGTTCCGCAGCGGCAGAGGTTGCCGCTCATCGCGGTGTCGATCTCCGCATCCGTGGGATGAGGCGCGCGCTGCAGCAAGGCGGCGGCAGACATGATTTGGCCGGCCTGGCAGTATCCGCACTGCGGCACGTCCAGCGCCTCCCACGCCGCCTGAAGCGGATGCTGGCCATCCGGCGAGAGCCCTTCGATGGTGGTTATCGGCTCACTGCCAATAGCGCCGACTTTCGTCATGCAGGAGCGAACCGCCCGGCCGCCCACCAAAACCGTGCATGAGCCGCACAGTCCCATTCCGCACCCGAACTTGGCGCCCTTCAGATTTAATATGTCGCGCAGCACCCACAAGAGGGGCATATCCGGCGGCGCGTCCACCGTGACAGCCACATTGTTGACCTTCAATTGAATCGGCATCTGTTCACATCCCAATCCGGTTAGAGGAAGAGGACCTGTTACGAACATAGGCTTGCGACGGGAGTATATCAAATCCCCGTGTTTGAATTCCACTGAGAAGACGACAGAGAGGCTATCTGAGCGCTAAGAAGACTTGAACTGCGATCTGCAATGAGTACCTGACGTGCGATCGCACTCACGTCAGAGTTGCAAGGTCGTATGATGTCCCTTGCAGGCATTTTACAACACCGGTTGGAATTCTATAGTGTCCAAATGTCTAATAGGCATTTCAATTGACAATGCCTTTGCCCTTACCGATGCTACAAAGGATCGGGCATGCCACTCCTGCAAGCACAAAGCGGCGGAGCCGTTAAGCCCCGCCGCTTCTTGAATCATATGCTGACTATGCAGCAGCTATAGGTTACCTGTGCCCGCCGCCGCCGGCATGTCCACCACCGCCACCGCCGCGCATTCCACCACCGCCGCCACCGCGCATTCCGCCGCCGCCACCGCCGCGCATTCCGCCGCCGCTGGCACGTCCGCCGCCGCCACGCGAAGCTGACGCACGACCTGCGCTGGGACGCGCACCGCCTGAATGGTTAGCCCCTGCGTTGCCGCGAACCTGGCCACCGCCGCGCGATTCGCCTCCGCGTGCATAATTGCTGCGACCGGCCGCCTCGCCACCCCCGCCTCGATAACTTCCTCCGCCACCGTTGCTAAAGCGATGGCTGCCCCAGCCGTGGCCATAGCCCCAGCCGGCCCATGGGCCCATGCCCAGGAAGACGCCGCCGTAAAAGTATCCCGGCCCGTAAAATCCATAGGGCGCGCAGGCGTAAGGTGCATAGTCGTAATAGCCGTACGCACAGACGGGTGGAACGCCAATGTCTACGACGAGTTGAGCCTGAGCCGCTGGCGCCAGAACCAGGCCCGCTAGCAATACTGTCGTTCCGATAAGAGTGTTAAGTCCTCGCATATGTGACCCCCCTTTTAGGCGTCTGTGTTTTTCCTGTGTTGCGTGGGATGCTCTGTAGCATATAAAAACAGTTCGCCAACAGAAAACACCATAAGGGGTTTAGTCTACTCAAGAAGATCCGAAACTTGATCGGATCGCCGTCTATCTGCCCTTACGTTGTTGACTCTATCCGCTGGGGTCGTCCTAGTCTGAGCAATAAGACGCA
>Ga0302276_10004432_pt1 | contig 11826 bp, 10 predicted proteins | sample III_Bog_N2_3_FD_198768 | JGI IMG/M metagenome (GOLD analysis project Ga0302276, IMG submission 198768) | Peat permafrost microbial communities from Stordalen Mire near Abisko, Sweden - III_Bog_N2_3 | ecosystem: Environmental > Terrestrial > Soil > Wetlands > Peat | place: Sweden: Abisko... | reverse complement strand
CTGCCAACCGCACCCGCAACCAGCACGCTCTCGCGGAAATGGACGCCATGCGCGAAGAACTCGCCACCCGCTAGACTCCCCAAAACGGCCTAACACCAATGATACCGACGAACGCCGATCAAGAACAAGGGGAAGTCATCCACAACCCCTCAATCCTTTGCTTGTCTCAAATCGGTTCCATCCGTGCGAATCGGTGTTAAGCCTTTCGCCCCAGCCCTACTGCTGCAGTCCCAAATCCGCCAACTGCTTCGGATTCGACTCGTCCACCGCCAGCAGGTTATGGCATACCGTGCAGTCGTTGGTAATCGTCTGCCCATCCTTCGACGTATGGCTGCCATCGTGGCAGCGAGAGCACCCGGCAGAGGAGTTGTGCCCGCCCATATCGTTATGCCCGATGTTGTTCGGATAAGTGCCCCATGTCACCTTCATGTTCGGGTACACATTCCGTTCGTAGATCGCCACCAGCGTCTTGGCCGCCGCATCCACCGCGCCGCGCTGCCCGCTCCAGATCGCCGGATACTGCGTGCGGTAGAAGTCGCTCAGCCCGGCAGTAATCTTGCTGGCAGCCTCCGCCTGCGACCCGTACTCCGCGGTAATCAGCTCCATGCCCTTCTTGTGAACAAACGGCAACGCAGGATTGGGGCTCCCATCCAGCATCGACTCGTTGATCGCGTCCGCCGCGCTCTGGAACACATGGGTCGCCTGGTTGTGGCAGTCGATGCAATCCATCTGCCGCGTCAAACCCTTCACCGGCCCCTTCCAGTCGGAGCTTACAAACTGCGTCACGGTGCCATCCGGATTGTGCCGGTTCACAGCAATGATGGTCTGATACGTCGAGTCGGTCGCAACATACTCGTAGTGGTCCAGGTGGTGCCCGTGGATGCCGCTCAGATGCGAGAGCGAGTCCACGCCGCCCAGGTGCAGCGCCAGCACCGTCTTGGTCGGCGAGTTCTTCTCGTCGTCCCCATACGCCGTCTCCACCAGCAGCTTCTCGCCCACAAACCGCGTCGGAGAGTGGCACTCCTCGCACGTCGCTCGAGCTGGCCGCAAGCTCGACAGCTCAGCCTTGATCGGTGTCGGATACGTGCCAAACGTCACTTCCACCAGTTGCTTCGTTCCGTTCACCTTCGCGTGCACAGCCGCCGCCACGCCGGAGCCAATATGGCACTCCACGCAGGCCACATGCGAGTGCGGCGATACCTGGTACGCCGTCCACTGCGGCGCCATCACATGGCAGCTCTGCCCGCAGAAGTTCGGCGAGTCCATATACGAGATCCCACGATAGCTCGCCGTTCCCACAATCACAAAGTTGATGAATGTGGCCGTCAGTACCACTTCAATCCCGCGACGGAAGAAGGGATCCTTCAGGTCGGCCGCAGGAAACACCGCAGGCAACTGCCCCGCAGCCTTCAGCTCCCTATGTCGCAGCCACATGCCGGCCGGGATCAGCAACAGCCCCAGCACAAAAAGCCCCGGCAGCATCAGGTCCAGCACGATTCCCACGTACGGGTTCGTCGAGCCCGCATGCCCGAAGAACGACACCACCCAGAATCCCACCAGCACAATCGCAGACGAAGTCGTCAGCGCGCCGCCAATCAGACTGATCCAGTTATTTCCAAAGAACAGGACCGGCCGTAGGCTCTTTTCCAACTTATTCCATTGCGACATACAGACCTCGAATGTAGCTTACCCACCACCAAAGTAGGCGATTAATGTCAACACCAGCAACACCAGGCCAATCAAGATGGCGATGGTCCCCACAACTTTGGCAAAGTTCACCCACCAATATACTGGCTTGTCGCCAACCTTCGCTTCCAACTTCCCCTGAGCCTTCAGGCGCTCATACTCCAGCGTGCGCTTCTTCTTGAACTCCTCTTCTGTCTCCTTGCCCGTAAAGATCACCATGTCCATGGGAAAGCTGCCTGGACGCAGGTGCGTATTCACAAAGTGGATAGAGAAGATAAACAGAATGGCCAGCAGCGCTTCCTCGCCATGCACCACCAGCACGGCGTTCAGCGCCCAGCCCGGCAGGAATCGCGCAAAGAACGGCGCAAACCACATGGCATAGCCGGAGAATCCGATGACGATCATGCCCCAGAAGACCGCCCAGTAGTCGAACTTCTCCCAGTAGGCATACCGGTCGAACTTGGGCTTTGGTCCCAGCCCCACAAACCAGCGCAGATGCCCCACCAGGTCCTGCACATCCTTCCAATTGGCCACCATGGAGGTCGGTCCCCAGAAGATCCCCTTCTCCTTGCGCAGGAATACGCGCGAAGCCAGGTCCTTCAGGTGATACAGAAACGCCAGCGTCAGCACCACCGCGCAGAACTTGTGCATAAACAGGATCGCGCCAAAGCCGCCCACCGCGCTGGCAAACGTTCGCGCCAGCGCATTCTCGCTGAAGCGCATCGGCAGACCCGTGGCCGCCAGGCCCAGAAACGAGCTGAACAGCACCGCGTGCAGATAACGCTGCTCCAGCGTGAACCGCACATAGAACTTCTCCGCCGGCGGCGCTGTTTCCGGCTGCGCAGCCGGCGCTGGCATGGTCTCGTCATTCATGATTCGCCTCTCCGGAGTGCCCGTGCTCGCTCCGCTCCTTCTTCGCTCGGATGAACCACAGCAGCGTGTGCAGCGAGAAGAAGCTGAGCGTCCCCCACAGCAGCAGGTTCATAAACGTCCGGATGTAATACAGCGCCGGATTCAACCTCCGGTTGCGCGGGTTCGCATGCGGCTGATACTGCACAAAGCTCAGGTTCGCATCCTTGTGGCACCGGCTGCACGTCTGGATCAGGTTGGCCTTGTTCACCGGCGAGGCAGGGTCCGACGCCGGCAACACCCCATGCGCGCCATGGCAGTCCCAGCAGCGCGCCGTCTCCACATAGCCGCCCAGCAGTCCCAGTTGCGAGTGGAACGTATCGCGGTAGGTCGCCAACTGCTCCGTGTGGCACGATCCGCAGATCGGCGTCGACTGCATGCGGAACGACGACTCCGTCGGCTGCAAGATTCCATGCGCCGTGTGGCAGTCCGTGCATACCGGGACCTTGGTGTTGCCCGCCATCAGCGCCTTGCCATGCACTCCCGCAAAGTACTGGTCCTTCACTCCGCCGTGGCAGGTTCCGCAGGTGTCTGGGATATTCGCGCGCGCCGTGGTGCTCTTCGGGTCCTTGTGGCTCAGAATGCCGTGCGATCCATGGCAGCTCCTGCAGTTCGCCGCCACCAGCAGACCCTCCTTGCTCACCGCATACCCATGGATCGAATCCATATACGTCGCGTACACATTCTGCAGGCCATACTTCTTGGCCAGCTCCGCACTCGCATGGCACGTCCCGCAGGTCTTGGGAATATTCAGCGGGTATACCGCGGACTTCGGATCGCTCTTGGGATAGATCGTGTGTGCGTCGCCATGGCAACTGGTGCACGGATGCTCACTGGCCTTGGCATGCACGCTGCCGCCAATCGCAGACGCCTGGTCCGCATGGCAGGTCACGCACTTCACCGCCTCCACCTGCTCCGGATGCGGATACTCCTTGATGGTGGTATGGCAATCGGTGCAGTTCAGCACGCCGTGGATGCTTGCGTGGAAGTTGTCGGCGTCCACCCCAACGCTCTTGCCCGATGCATCCTGCAGCGTCTTGTCCGCATGGCACGCCAGGCAGTCGGTCTGCGCATGCAGAAACGACGGGACCCCCAGCAGCAGGAACAAAACCAGCGCAGCAATCAACAGCGTCGAGCCAGCATCCACACCAAGCGGTTCAACCCGCTGCAACCAGTGCTTCCAATCGCCGTGCTTCCCTCGAACCCTCAACCTTGGCCCAGCCATGCCACAACCTCACGTACACAAAACTCTGCTGCGGCACCGCAGAAACCAAGCCCCTCGGCGCAATGCGTCGGAGAACAGGCCTGCGTGCGGAGGCGGAGATAATCCGCCTCCGCCCCCCAACCCGGAGCCGATGGTTCAGGAGAATGGGTAGCCGCCCGCTTTCTCCTGACCGCAATCGGTCCGGCCACAGGCAACTTGGCCGCTACTACTTCTGCAACGTGCGAATGTAGGCGACGGCATCCTTAATCTGCGCATCCGTCAGCTTGCCCGCCTGCGCCGGCATCTTGCCCTTGCCATTCTTGGTGGCCGCAATCAAATCCGCATCCGACGCCTTGATGTACTCCGGCGACTTGAACGGCTTCACGCCCATCGCCTTCACCATCGGAGGATTGCCCGCGCCGTCCGCACCGTGGCACATCAGACACTTGCTCTTGTATACGTCCGCACCTTGGGCAAAGGCGGTCACCGTCGTAGCCGCCATCATCGTCATCACAGCAATTGCTGTCCGAATCTTCACTGGGTATCTCCTATGTGTTTTCCCGTACGTTGTATGTCTGATGCGTCAACCAGGGCCCGGCCATCAGAACTCGTAATGCATTCCGAGGGTCACGTTATTGGAATGGAAGTTCCGCGGTGCGGTAAACCCTGCTGACGGCATGGTAACCGCCGTCAAGCCCGGGTAATTGCTGCACGGCACCACCGGCGCGGACGCCGACGTGTATGTGCTGCAGAACTGAGCTCCCGAAGGGCCTCCCTCGCCATAGCCATAGTAGTTGTATTCGGCCTTCCATATCCAACCCGGCTTCACCGTCCACGCCAGATTTACATAGGGCGACTGGTACGCGGACTGCAGCGACCCGTTCACCTCTTGCGCATCGTTGAAGAACTGGTTGCCACTCACCGCGCTGATGCGATACCCAAGGTCGGCGTGAATCTGCTTGTTGGGCGTCAGCGAGAGCGCTGCCGAGGCATACTGCGTCGGCGCATCCATGAAGTCCTTCACCGGACCCCACTCTGTCGTCGTGTTCGGGCAGATGTTCGCCCCGCCAGCGCTGTTGGTCGAGCCAGCGCCCACGAAGACCACGCTGGTAGGCGCCGTGGCCTGCACTGCCGTGCCGTTGGAATAGCAGGCATTGGTCGAGATGTACACATCCTGGTACGAGTAATTGAAGTCAAACGCATACTTCTCGCTCGGCGCCAGCGACAAGCCCAGGCTGCCAATGCGGCTGTGATCCATGTGCTGCAGGGGTCCATCCGCCGGCGCAGCCCCCGGGGTAATGTTGTTGGTGTTGTTGTGCCGTTCCAGATCATTGAATGCGCCGTAGACCGTCGCCCAGGGCTTCGGTTTGTACGCCGTGTGTACACGGTAGTGCTGCAACTGCCGCGGGGTCATCGGAGTCCACGCGTTGTCGGTGTACGATATCTCCGCTGTCCCGTTCAGGGTCCAGTTCTTGCTCGGCCGCAGCGCAGCATTCAGAATGCCGCCATTGGTGTCCATGCTGATCAGGTTCTCCAACGGGCCCGTCCCGCTGGTCTGGACCACATCGTGGGTCTGGTAGCGGTAGGTCAGCGCCAGCGTCGCGCGCGGCGAAGCTTCCCAGCTGATCGTCGCATTGTTCGTCAGATACCTCTGGCCAAAGTAAGCGTATATCAACCCGAGCGTGTTGCCGGTCACGCCGAACGCAGCTCCCGAGGTCAGCGGAAGTCCATAGTTGATCGTCTCGTAGCCGTTGTTCCCTGCCACCACCGTGTTGGGTGTATTCAATGTGGAACCCGCGAGCGTCACATTGCCCGGCTGGTGGACATTGGAGTAGCTCACCTGATCTTCCAGCGTGATCGTCTTCGTCGCATCCCAGGTCATGCCATAGTCCAGCGCGACGGTCCGTCGCTGCGCGGTCGCGTATCCAGTGTTCGCCTCGGATCGGATCACACCGTCCAGGCCGGTAAAGCTCTCTCTATAGTTAGCCAGATTGGTATTCCCAACCGAATAGCGTATATCGCCATTCAGCGCAACGTTCTTGATGCTCGTGCTCTGGAACCGGAACACTTCCGTCGGGTAAATCGAACGGGTGGGCTGCGTCCTCAGGTAGCCGGTAATCACATCGCAAGCCGGATTGATGATGGGGAGACCGCCCGGAGTGGTCGGCGCCGTGAAAATGGTATAGGTCGTCGCGCTGGTGTAAGCCGTTCCCATGCTGCCCGTGTTGCAGCTGGCGCTGGTATACGGCGTAGGCGCAGCGGTGGTCGCCAGCGCATCGTAGTTACCCAGCGCAACCGGTGTGCCGTCGGCCTCCTGCGCGATAAAATCGCTCGGGGCCAGCGTGATGACCGAGTCAGCCTTGTAGTGGTCGACGATCTCTTCAAACGACAGCTTGGTGTGCGTGAAGGGCTTCCAGTCAATCGCCCCCGTAAAATCATCCGTGCCGTTGCGCTGATAGTTCAACAGCAACTGGTCATTCTTGCCGATCGACCGGTTGGTCATCGTGCTCGGCCCTTGGAAGATGCCGTGCGAGTAAGCGATCCGGAACGTCACCTTGGACAGCGGCAGAATCGTCAGGTTCGTGTCCAGCATCCGGCGCACCGTGTTGAACATCATCCCCGAATCGTACAAGTGCTGATATTGGAAGGTCTGAGCCGTAGCAACTCCGCCCACCATCCCGTAAGGCACGTTGTACACAGGCACGTTCGGGCTGTCCAGCAGGTCATAGTCAAAGTACTGGCGGTCGCGGCGAAAGTTGCCCGAGAACTCGTACAGCTTGCCCTTCGAGATGTCCATCCTGGCATAGTTGTTCGGATCGCCGCCAAACCCGCCGCTGAACGCGGACAGGTCGTCGAACAAGGGATGCTTGCTGCCGTCCACGGCGTGCATCGTAAACGTCTGCCCCAGAACGCGCGGCCCGGAGTGGACGTTAACCAGCGTGTCGTACATCGCGCCGCTGCCTGTCACGCCCACAATGTGGCCGCCAAGATCCGCCGTGTTATGCACCTCATACCCATTCTGGACAGCAGGCGGCACAGCAGGAGCATCCTGGGCGGCTGCAACTCCAGCCGTAAACAGCAGAACAGCAATACCAAACGCCCCAGCAACTGCACGAGTGGTCTGTTCCTTGGGTAGCCGCGAAATCCAGCCGATCTTCATCATCACACGCCTCACTTGAGAAAACTTTGCTTACTGCTCTTGAAACTCTGAATTGGTGTCGTTCTTGCTCGGTGCATGGCCGCGCCGCCCGATAAACTGGACGGCGCGCACGATCCTGCTACCGAATGAATGCCGGATTGATGTTCGAGCCATGGATCATCGTGTGGCAGTTGATGCAGGGCGGACGGTCGGGGGAACCTGCGTTCATCCCATGCACCGTGGCCGCGGAAACCGGGCTGTGGCACTGGTTGCACAGCTGGTTGATGTTGGCTACGTTCAGCATCCGCGGGTTCTGCGATCCGTGCGGAGTGTGGCAGCCGGTGCAGCCCTCGCCCTTCACCGCCGCATGCTCAAACACCCAGGGTCCGCGGGTCTCCGCGTGGCACTTGGTGCAGATCATGTTCTGGTCGGCCGTGGACTTGGTATTGTTCGCGTTGAACGTGCCGTGCGGATCATGGCAGTCGCTGCACTTCACCAGGCCTTCATTCACCTTGTGGTGGAACGGCATGCTGAACGCCGGCTTCACATCCGCGTGGCACTGGTAGCAAAGCTGCGGCTGCGGAGCCTTCAGCAGCTTCGCCTCCGTGTCTCCCGAGTGGACGCTGTGGCAGCCCGTGCACCCAACCCCGGCCTTGGCATGGGGAGACCGCTCAAAGTTCGGATGAGCCCCCGCATGGCAGCCCAGGCAGGTCGCATCCACATCCTTCGAGGACATCTTGCTGATCTGCTTAATCTTGGTAACATCCCCGCCGCTCTCCACGTGGGCCTTGCCCCCGCCGTGACAGCTCTCGCAGGTCGTGCCCGCGCCGTGCAACAGGGCAAGCTTGCTGTGCGGGTTCGAGCTGAACTTCTTGGCTATATCGGCGTGGCACGTCGCGCACACATCCGAGCCGACAAAATCCGCTGGATTCTCCGCCACTGCCGGCGACGCTGCCACAACCTGCTTTTTGCCGCTCTGGGCATTCGCAAACCCGGCTCGCGACAGCCCAGGCAGCAACGCGATCAACGCCACACACATCCATAAACGCTTCATTCAGCCCCTCCACGGGAAGCCATCGGCACAACTGACTCATGCGATAGCTGTTCCCCGTTCCTCAACCCTTGGTCGAGATGAACCAAGCGTAGAACGCGGAGTCACGGATTGTTTGTGACACCTGTCACACCAGTTGTGCCCAGGAGGCCAGGTCGCAAAGTGCACGAAACACAGGACTACCGCCATCCACCCACGCAATCCGCCCGAATCCGCACAGCGCACCCCCATTAACTGGCAGCATCCGACAGCACCCTGCTAGAGTCAGCCAGCAGCCTGCCCACAGCCGAAGGCCTAGGTTGGTAGCCCCCCCAAATTAAAGAGCTGAAGGCCCGGCATAACGGGCCACAAACCACCAGGGATGATTACGTTCCGCCAGTTCTGCCTGAGCTAACTGGAGAGTCATCTCCCCGCATTTCGCTCGCGCCCAAGTTCCATCTCACCCACTGACGCTAGCTGGCTACCTTCCCCGTCGCCGGCGACATCCACGTCAGCGCCTCTTCCAGGTAGCCCTTCAGGTCCTTGCGCTGCACAATCGCGTCCAGGAATCCATGGTGCAGCAGGAACTCCGACCGCTGGAAGCCATCCGGCAGCTTCTGCCGTGTCGTCTGCTCAATCACACGCGGCCCAGCGAAACCAATCAGCGCGCCCGGCTCGGCAATGTTCAGATCGCCAAGCATGGCAAAGCTCGCCGTAACACCGCCCGTCGTCGGATCGGTCATCACCGATATGTACGGAATCTTCTCATCGTCCAGCCGCGCCAGCCCGGAGGCAATCTTCGCCAGTTGCATCAGCGATACGATGCCTTCCATCATGCGCGCCCCGCCCGATGCCGCCACGATAATCAGTGGATGCCGCGTCGCCAGCGAGCGGTCAATCGCACGCGCAATCGTCTCGCCGACCACGGCGCCCATACTGCCGCCAATAAACCCGTACTCCATCGCGCTCATCACCACCGCATGCGGCCCCAGCATGCCGACCGCGTTGAGGATGGCATCGTTCAGCCCGGTCTTCCGCCGCGCCTCCGCCAGCCGATGCTTGTACTTCTTCAGATCCGTAAAATTCAGCGGGTCTGTGGACATCAGTTCCAGGTCCACCAGCTCATAGCCCGGCTCCAGCAGCAGCTTCACCCGCCGCCGAGCGTCAATCCGAAAGTGATACCCGCACTTCGGGCACACGTTCAGGTTCTGCTCCAGATCCTTCTTGAAGATCGCCTGGCGGCAGCTTCCGCACTGCGTCCACAGCCCTTCGGTGCGAACCGTCTTGCGCTCGTCGTTGACGATTCGATTGTCTTCCCGCTTGAACCAGGTCATACTCCATCCTTCGCTGCGTTCGACCGCATCCGGTCTATTGTAGCGGGACTAAGCTGGTTTCGGACGATTTCAGTCCCGTCGCGCTTCCTGTCCTCAAACCTTGAAAATATTTCCGAGCGAAAGCGCCACACCCACGTCAGTGCAGTAGAAGGAACAAAATGACAGCGGTCGGAGAACAGAGCTTGCGGTGGTTCTCAGCAGAGAAGGCAGTCGCCGAGCCCGATCTGAACGCGATGGTGCGCGATCATTCGGGACTCTTGTATCGCGTGGCGCTCTCGCTGCTGCGCAATCCCTCCGAAGCGGAGGATGTCGTCCAGGATGTCTTCGTCCGCGTTCTCCAGCGCCAGCAAGAGTTGTCGGCAGTGCTTGACCTCCGCCCCTGGCTGGTGCGCATCGCATGGAACCTGGCCATCGACCGCACCCGCCGCATCCGCCCGCAGCAAATGGACGACGCCTTTGCCGCCGCCATCGTCTCAGCCGGCCTGCCCGCCGACCAGGCCCTCGCCGAAGCAGGACGCATCCGCCGCGTACTGGACGCAATGGAAAGACTGCCGAAGCGCGAACGTCAAGCCCTGCTGCTTTCGGCGATGGAAGAGTTGAGCACCGCAGAGATCGGCGCAATCCTTGGCAAAAGCGAATCCAGCGTCCGCTCGCTGCTCTTCCGCGCCCGCGCCCATCTCCGCCAACGGCTGGAGGACGGATCGGGTCAGAAGCCTTGGCCGTGAGATAGGCCAGGGATTTGAGATAGGCCAGGAATTTGAGATAAACCGGAACCAATGGCTGGTGTCCCGAGTCATTTGTTCGCGAAATGCATAGGGCCGAAGGCCCGACATATACCAGCCTAGGCCGAAGGCCTAGGTTACAGACACCAAAGAGACAGAGGGCCGAAGGCCCGACATATATGAGATACGGATAGTCCAACCAAACGTCTTAGATAGGCACGGGGCTTTAGTTAGAAGGTCTTTGGATAGGCCGGGACTTTGGTCCCGGCATCCCCGGGGCAAAACAGCCCCCGCGACACGCTTTCGCAGACCCACTGAATCATCCGCAACTGAGGAGACTGTATGGAACACCAACCCAACCAACCCGACGACGCAATCGACAAGACCCTCGCCGCCCTGCGCAACGCCGCCCCGCCGGAGGGCATGGAAGCCCGCATCGCGCACCGCCTGCAACAGCCTGTCGCCCCGTCATCCTACTGGCGCGATCTCTTTGCCGCCACCACGCCGTCCGCCTTCTGGTTGCGCGGAGCATTCACCGGCGCCGCGGTGGCACTCCTTGCCGTCTGCGCCGTGCTGTCCGTCATCCATGGATTGCGGTCCTATCGTCCGCAACGAGCCCAAAACATAGCCGCGCGACAAACCGCTCCCAGCGTTGTCCCCGTAAGGGCATCGAGCGTAGAGACGGCCTCCTCGCCCTGCACAAATCCTTCCGCCCTGCGCGCACGAACCGCAACTCCCGCACCCAAAGCAGTCCTGCTTCGCACCGCCGGCGATTCGCAGCGTCACCCTATCCTGGCCGGCCCCCTCACCGCGCAGGAACGCGCCTTGATCCAACTTGCTCGCACCGCGGACCCCCAACAACTCGCATCCCTCAATTCCGAATCGCAGGCAAAACTGAAAGCCCAGGACGCCGACGAGTTTGAAAGATTCTTTGCGCCACCAGCGCACCCGAAGACACCAGACGAAAACGAATAAGCCCGAAGTACGCACTCAAAGGGAGACAGACAATGAAGCTCGCAAACGGATTCCTCGCATTCACTCTGGCCGCTTCTACTGGCTCGGTCGCGTTCGCGCAGCCATCGCCGGATGCAAACACCACGGTACGCACCTTCTATCTCAACAACACCGTGCAAGGCACCGATGACGCGCACGAAATCCTGAACGCTCTTCGCACTACGATGAAGTCGCACGACACGGTATACCTCGACGACAATCAGAACGCCATTGTCGTTCGAGCCACGCCGGAAGACCTCGCGACCGCACAAAAAGTCATCGACGACCTGGACCGGCCCAAGAAGACCTACCGTCTTACCTACACCGTGACGGAGTTGGACGGAACCAGGCGCATGGACGCACAGCACTATGCCATGCTCCTGGCTCCCAGCCAGAGAACAACGCTCTCAGAGAGCACCAAGGTACCGGTTGCAACCGGTATCCCGACCCAGTTCAGTTATTACAATGTTGGCATGACGTTTGACGCCACCATCACGGAAATGGGCAAGGGAGTGCGCTTGCAATCGAAGGTGCAGCAGACCAGCGACGCTGCTCCAGCCCAGCCCGATGCGCAAACGAACACCGATAAGACCCTCCCCCCGGTAATGCGCAATGCCAATCTGGAAGGCGCCGCATTCCTCACCGCGGGCAAGCCCATCACGCTCGGCTCGCTCGACATCCCCGGCAGCACCCGCCGTCTCGAAATCGAGGTCGTAATGGAAGAAGTCCACTAACCAACCCGCGATGGCTGCATACAATCCCTCACATCGCATGCAGCAAAAAAATAGGCACCCCACAAAGTTGTCAAC
>Ga0302276_10004430_pt1 | contig 11836 bp, 9 predicted proteins | sample III_Bog_N2_3_FD_198768 | JGI IMG/M metagenome (GOLD analysis project Ga0302276, IMG submission 198768) | Peat permafrost microbial communities from Stordalen Mire near Abisko, Sweden - III_Bog_N2_3 | ecosystem: Environmental > Terrestrial > Soil > Wetlands > Peat | place: Sweden: Abisko... | reverse complement strand
ATAAGAGCCGACGGTGAAAGTAAACCCTTTACAACTCGGGTGAGCGAAACTCTCAGGCCAATGACAGAGGGGGAGTTCTCGTCCAGCCCACTGTGCTTGTCACATAGCGATGCATGTCTGACAGCGATGCATGTCTCACAGCAGGGCCGGTTTAGCAGCAGCACCAGGAGAACTCCGTGACCGACAGTTCAGATTCATCCGCCCCAGGCTCCGCCCCAGGATCAGCCGCAGGCCCCGCCCGCTATTCACCCCTGCACCAAGCCCACGTGGCCGCGGGGGCGAGCTTCACCGATTTTGCGGGCTGGCAGATGCCGGTCCGGTACAGTTCCGATCTCGCCGAACATCACGCCGTGCGCACAGCGGCCGGGCTCTTCGACCTGTCCCATATGGCCGAAATCGTGGTGCTCGGGCCGGAGGCGGCTGATGCCCTCGACTATGCGCTCGCAGGCAAAATCTCCGCCGTCGCTGTCGGACAGGCGAAATACAGCCTGCTGCTGGGCCGCGAAGGTGGAATCGTCGACGACCTGGTGGCCTACCGCACAGGGGAGGATCGCTTCCTGGTGGTCGCCAATGCGTCCAACCGGGCTGCGGTCGCCGAGCAACTGCTCGAGAGATGTTCGCTATTCGACTGCCAGGTGTTCGACGAGAGCGACGATATCGCGCTCATCGCCATCCAGGGGCCGAAGTCGTTCGAGATCCTGAGCCAGGTTCCGGGAGTCGACATCCCCGCCCTCGAGGCCCTCAAGTATTACTGGTCGACGCCGGGCACGTTCCGGCCGGTTTCGACGGATGCGGACCGGGGCGAATCCGAGCCTGCCCGCCACGAGCTGCTCGTCGCACGAACCGGATACACGGGCGAGGACGGTTTCGAGTTGTACGTCGCTCCCGATGTCGCACCCGTACTCTGGGATGCGCTGCTGGAGACCGGCGCCGGTTCGGGACTGGTGCCCGCCGGACTCGCGAGTCGCGACACCCTGCGGCTTGAGGCGGGAATGCCCCTGTATGGGCACGAGCTCGGACTCGCCACCTCGCCCTTCCAGGCCGGACTCGGCCGCGTGGTGAACCTCAAAAAAGAGGGAGACTTCGTGGGCCGGGAGGCCGTCGAGTCCGGCGCTTCCGAGGGAGCCCGCGTGCTTGTCGGACTCGTGTCCGAGGGCAAGCGAGCCGGCCGCGCCGGATATGAGGTGTACGACGGTGAAACGGTCGTCGGTGCCATCACCTCCGGCGCACTCTCACCCACGCTCGGATATCCCATCGCCATGGCCTACGTGGATGCCGCATCCGCCAGCGATGGCGCCAACCTCCTCATCGATGTTCGGGGCACTCGAGTTCCCGCATCCGTCGTCCCCCTGCCCTTCTACAAGAGAGAGACCTGAAGAACATGACCGAGCCCTCGGCCCTCAAATACACCAAGGAACACGAGTGGGTCCTCGTCGATGGTGAGGTCGCCACCGTCGGGATCACCGCATACGCCGCAGAGAAGCTGGGTGATGTCGTCTTCGTCGACCTTCCGAGCGTCGGCGCGACGGTCGCCGAAGGGCGCGTTGTGGGCGAGATCGAGTCGACCAAGTCGGTTGGCGAACTCTTCGCCCCCGTGAACGGGACCGTCGCAGAGGTGAACGACGCCGTCGTCGCCGCGCCCGAACTCGTCAACAGCGACCCGTTCGGCGAAGGCTGGCTCATCAAGGTCGCCTTCACCGAACTGCCAGAGCTGCTGAGCTTCGACGAGTACAGCGCGCTGGTGGGCGAGTAATGACGGCACCTTTCCAAGACCGGCATATCGGAACCGACTCGGTAGCCCAGCTCGAGATGCTGTCGGCGATCGGCTACGACACCGTCGACGACCTCGTGCTCGCGGCGGTACCCAAGGCGATCCACGTCGACACGCTCGCCGAATCGAGCATCCCCGCCGCGGCAACCGAACGCGAAGCCCTCGCTGAGCTTCGCGCCCTCGCCCGCCGCAACACCGTGCGCCGGTCGATGATCGGTCTCGGGTATTACGACACCATCACGCCCGCGGTCATCAAGCGCAACGTGCTCGAGAACCCGAGCTGGTATACGGCGTACACGCCCTACCAGCCGGAGATCAGCCAGGGACGCCTCGAGGCGCTCATCAACTTCCAGACAATGATCGAGAATCTCACGGGACTCGATATCGCCAACGCCTCGATGCTGGATGAGGGAACCGCCGTCGTCGAGGCGATGATGCTCGCCCGCCGCGCATCGGGGTCGACGTCGAACGTGTTCCTGGTCGATGCCGACGCTCTCCCGCAAACCAAGGCCCTGCTGGCCCATCGGGCCGAGGCCGTCGGAATCACGCTTCATGAGACCGCTTATGACCTCGACCCTGACGACGTGCCCGAGCTCGACGTTTTCGGGGCATTCGTGCAGTACCCGGGGGCGTCCGGCCGGGTGTGGGACCCGTCGAAGGTGCTCGCTGCGGTCAAGAACCAGGGTGGGATCGCCGTGGTCGCCGCCGACCTGCTCGCCCTCACCCTGCTGAAGTCACCGGGTGAACTGGGAGCGGATGTCGCGGTCGGCACGTCCCAGCGCTTCGGCGTACCGATGGGATTCGGCGGCCCGCACGCCGGGTTCATGGCGGTACGCAACGGGCTGGAACGGCAGCTGCCCGGGCGACTCGTCGGCGTCTCCCAGGATGCTGACGGGCATCCCGCCTACCGCCTCAGCCTGCAGGTTCGTGAGCAGCACATCCGACGCGACAAGGCAACGTCGAACATCTGCACCGCGCAGGTTCTGCTCGCGGTCATGGCGTCGATGTACGCCGTCTACCACGGACCGGACGGACTCCGAAGAATCGCTCAACAGGTGCACGCGACCACCGCACTCATCGCGCGGGAACTGCGCGAGGCCGGTGTCGGGGTGCTGAGTTCAAGCTACTTCGACACGCTCGAGGTGCGGGTGGCCAGTGCGGATGACACACTGGCCGCCGCCCGCCGACGCAATATTAACCTGCGCAGGGTGGATGACCGCACGGTCGCCCTCAGCGTCGACGAAACCTGGGCCGACCTCACCGAGGTCGCCGACCTGCTCGCCGCCTTCGACGTGTCGGCGAAACTCGGCTGGGACGGACTGAGCCCGCGAACGCTGCGCGAATTCCCGAACGAGCTGGCGCGCACGAGCGAATACCTCACCCACCCGGTGTTCAACACTCATCGCAGTGAGACCGCGATGATGCGCTACCTCAAATACCTCGCCGACAAGGACTACGCCCTCGACCGCGGCATGATCCCGCTCGGTTCATGCACCATGAAGCTCAATGCGGCGACCGAAATGGAGGCGGTGACCTGGCCCGAGTTCGGCTCCATCCATCCGTTCGCCCCCGAAGACGACGTGCTCGGCTACCTCGACCTCATCGAACAGCTGCAGGGCTGGCTCGCCGAGGTCACCGGCTACGACGAAGTGTCGCTGCAGCCGAACGCGGGAAGCCAGGGCGAACTGGCCGGCCTGCTCGCCATCCGCGGGTACCACCTGTCCCGGGGAGACTCCCATCGCACCACCTGCCTGATCCCGGCATCCGCCCACGGGACCAACGCGGCCAGTGCGGTCCTGGCGGGCATGAAGGTCGTCGTTGTGGCGACCAACGACCTCGGAAACGTCGACCTCGACGACCTGCGCGCGAAAATCGCCGAACACGCCGACGAACTCGCGGCGCTGATGATCACCTACCCCTCAACGCACGGCGTCTACGAGCATGAGGTGCGGGACATCACCGACGCGGTGCATGCGGCCGGTGGACAGGTCTACGTCGATGGCGCGAACCTTAACGCGTTGCTCGGGTACGCACGGTTCGGCGACTTCGGGGGAGACGTCTCGCACCTGAACCTGCACAAGACGTTCTGCATCCCCCACGGAGGCGGCGGGCCCGGCGTGGGGCCGGTCGCGGCGAAGGCGCACCTTGCTCCCTTCCTGCCCGGGCATCCTCTCGCCCAGCGCGACACCATCGGGCATCGGGCGGGCCTCGGCCCGGAACCCGTCGACCAGCCGTGGCACCGCAATATTGTGTCGGCGGCGCCCTACGGGTCCCCGAGTATCCTGCCCATCAGCTGGGCCTACGTGCGCATGATGGGTGCGGCGGGACTGAAGGCCGCGACGGGCGCAGCTGTGCTGGCCGCCAACTATGTTGCTGTTCGGTTGCGCGACCACTACCCGGTGCTCTACTCCGGCGACAACGGGCTGGTGGCGCACGAGTGCATCCTCGACCTGCGGCCGCTGACCGCAGCGACGGGGGTCACGGTGGATGATGTCGCCAAGCGCCTCATTGACTACGGCTTCCATTCGCCCACGATGTCGTTCCCTGTGGCGGGCACGCTCATGGTGGAGCCGACGGAGAGCGAGGACCTGGTCGAGATCGACCGCTTCATCCAGGCGATGATCGCGATCAAGGCTGAGGCGGATGCGCTCGCGGCAGGGCGCTGGCCAGCCGACGACAACCCGCTGGTGAACGCGCCGCACACCGCGCAGTCGGTGATCGTGGGGGACTGGGACCATGCGTATTCGCGGGAGGAGGCGGTCTACCCGGTGAGGGCGCTCATCCGCGGCAAGTACTGGCCTCCGGTGCGTCGCATCGACCAGGCCTACGGTGACCGCAACCTGGTGTGCGCGTGCCCGCCGATTGAGGCCTTCGCCGACTAACCGCTGAGCTAGCGGTGGCGGGAGAAACTGCACCGCGGCGGGAGTTACGACTCCGCCCGTGAGCCACTTTCTCCCGCCAACCCGTGCGGTTTCTCCCGCCAACCCGTGCGGTTTCTCCCGCCGGTCCGGGTACACGAGTCAGAAGAGGTGGGGGAAGGTGGATGCCGCCCACGAGTACCCGACGAAGGTCGCCGCATCGATGAGGAAGTGGGCGATCACGAAGGGGAGCAGCCTGCCGTACCTCGTGTAGAGCCAGCCGAAGATCACGCCCATAATGAAGTTTCCGACGAACGATCCCCAGCCCTGGTAGAGGTGATAACTGCCACGGAATACGGCGGTCGATAGGATGATCCTCCACTTGCCCCAGCCCAGTTCGCGCAGCCGCGCATACAGGTATCCGATGACGATGAACTCTTCCTGCAGGGCAGCCCGAAGCGCGGAGAGCAGGAGTACAGGAATCGTCCACCAGTAGGCACTGAGGCTATCGGCCGACACGTTCACAGTGATGCCGAGTGCCCGCCCGCCAAGATAAACGCCGATTCCGCCGGCACCGATGACTACGGCAAGGAGGACGCCCACCCCGGCATCGAGCCACGGTCGCCGAAAGTCGACGCCAAGGCGGGCGAGGTGCGGCTTGGATGTCTGCCAGAGGATGTAGCAGACCAGCACAACGGGAACGAGCTGCACGAGGATGTCGTAGAGCTGGTAGGACAGGTCGATGTATTGGCGGTCGCTCAACGGGGTGTTGATCGCGGTCGACTGGTGGCCCAGCGGTGCCGACCTCGTGCTCAGGTCAATGAGCTGCAGGATGGCGAGAACGGCGGATGCCCCGAGCGAAACCCCGAGCACGAGCAGGATCTCGCCACGGAGTCGGCCGCGGGACAGAGGAGTTTCTGCCTGCAGGACGGGGCCGCTCACGGAAGCCCCTGCCCGCGTGCAAAGACGACGCTTTTTGAGCCTTTCCTACAGGCTCCTTGTCGTTGCACGGTTTTCATGGTACGCCGCCGTTCGCGCGCGTATGCACCAATGGTCTCCCGCGAGGCGCAATTTTATTGTGTTTTGGCCGATACTGGTGACGGATTGTTGTGCCGGGCGCAAAGATCGACACTGCGCGTTACCAATGTGTAACGTTTCCCCCTACAGTTTGGCGAAGGGTGGCACCCGTTCTAGGGTGGCAAATAATAAGCGTGGCAGAGCGCTAGGAATCGCTCTGCCATTCGCGCATCTTGCACAGGAGGAAAATTGAAACTCAAGCGCATCGGGATTCTCGCAGCAGTGGTTGCTGCGGGTGCTCTCGTTTTGTCCGGTTGCTCCGCGGGGTCGGGTGATACATCCGAAATCGTGAAGGGCACAGCAATCACGGTGGCCCAGAACTCACCATTCACCGCGTACAACAGCAACACGGGCACGGGTGACACGACCTACAACGGGAACGTCACCTATATGACGAACTCGTGGTTCTACTACTACAACAACACCCCGAAGCTTGTCTTCAACACCGCATTCGGTACCGAGAAGCTCGTCAAGACCTCACCCCAGACCGTCAAGTACACGCTGGCGGATGGTGTGAAGTGGTCGGACGGCAACCCCGTCACCGCAGATGACCTCCTCCTCAACTACGAGACCGGACTCACCAAGTACAACGACCCGAAGGGCGCGAACTTCCAGGCTGCCTCGTTCGGTGTCGGTGTCGACGGCTCAAAGGCGACCGTCTCGAGCGACAACAAGTCGCTGACGATCGTGTACGCGCAGCCGTACGTCGACTGGCAGCTCGCGCTGTCGACCACGATGCTTCCCGCCCACGTCGTTTACAACGTCGCGACCGGAAAGAACCTGAAGGCAGCAACGGCGGATGCCGATCTGCAGAAGGCGTTCACGGGTGGCGACACGTCGACGATCAAGAAGATCGCCAACACCTGGGCGACGGCGTTCAACTTCACGAGCACGCCGTCGAACAAGAACCTGATCCTCTCCGACGGCCCGTACAAGATCTCGGCGATCGCAAAGAACGCCTCGATCAGCCTCGTGCCGAACACCCTGTACAACTGGGGCCCGAAGCCGAAGATCTCCAAGTTCACGTTCCGCGTGATCCAGGACCCGACGGCCCAGGTGCAGGCCCTGCAGAACGGTGAGGTCAGCGTTATCTACGGCCAGGCTGACGCAGACACCGCAGCGGCGCTCAAGTCGAGCTCGGGAGTTTCGTCGTCAACGACACCTTCCGCCACCTACGAGCACGTCGACCTGACGTTCAACAACGGCGGACCGTTCGACCCGGCGACCTACGGCGGAGACGCGACCAAGGCTCTCGAGGTACGCCAGGCGTTCCTGAAGGCCCTGCCGCGCCAGGAGATCCTCGACAAGCTGATCCACCCGATCGCTCCCAACGAGACGCTCGATAACTCTCAGGTCCTTCTCCCGGGAGCTGCCGGATACGCGGCGTCGGTCGCCGGCAACACGTCCTCCGACTACTCGACGGTCGACATCGCCGCCGCGAAGGCGCTGCTCGCCAAGGCGGGTAACCCGACGGTCAGCGTGCGGTTCCTCTACGGCAAGAGCAACACGCGTCGTGCCCAGGAGTTCGCGCTCATCCAGGCGTCGGAAGCCCAGGCCGGGATCACGGTTGTGGACGATGGCAACGACGACTGGCCCGACCTGCTCGGCAACAAGAGCTACGACGCAGTGCTGTTCGCGTGGGACTACACCTCGCTCGCGGTGTCGCAGGGTCAGCCGATCTTCGGAACCGGTGGTGGTAGCAACTACCAGGGTTACAGCGACAAGGCGGTTGACGCCGACTTCACGAAGCTCGCCGGTGACTTCAACCAGGCGTCGCAGCTCAAGCTGCTCGCTGACGTGGACAAGCACATCTGGAGCGACGCTGCGGGAGCGACGATCTTCCAGTTCCCGGATGTCAACGGTTGGTCCAGCAATGTCGAGAACGTCAGCGATAACCCGCTGTCGCCGGCTATCTTCTGGAACTTCTTCGACTGGACCCTCAAGAAGACTAAGTAACAGGCAATCGCCGATACCTAGTAGCTAACGTTCGTGTGGGGTGCTGGTAGCGAGAAATCGCTGCCAGCACCCTGCATGGGTCGGCCGATGGGCTGATTCGACTTAGCGCTTCCTGACCGTTCACCGAAGAAAGCCCCCCATGAACCACCCACAGACCTTCGGCATCCCGCGAACGATGGAGTTCGCCGCATGCTGACATTTCTTACCCGACGGATCGTCATCTCGATCCTCGTACTCCTCGCGGCATCGTTCCTTGTTTATCTGCTCGCCGCGAACTCGGGTGACCCCCTTCAGTCCCTGCGCACGAGCACCAACAAGAACGCCGCCGCCGAGCTCCACGAGCGCGAGCTCCAGCTTCACCTCAACGTGGTTGCGCCCATTCGCTTCTTCTACTGGTTGTGGGGGCTCATCCAGGGCCTCTGGGGGCACCTCGACCTCGGAACGTCGCTGACCGGCCAGCCGGTCACGTCGATGCTGGCCTCCGCTGTCGGAGTCACGGTGCAACTGCTCATCGCCAGCTTTGTCCTCGCCATCGTTTTCGGGATCCTGATCGGAATCACTTCGGCGCTACGACTACACGGTGACGTTCCTGGCGTTCCTGTTTTTCTCGCTGCCGTCGTTCTTTGTCGCGGTCGTGCTGAAGGCCTACGTCGGAATCGCCTTCAATAACTTCTTACAAGACCCGACTATCGCGCCGTGGTTGCTCATCGCCCTGCCACTGCTGTCCGGACTGATCTGGATGGGCATCCTCGGCGGGTCCGCTCGTCGACGCTGGATGATCTTCGGCATTGCGACAGTGGCCACCGCCGGGGTGTTGGTCTACATTTCGGCCACGCACTGGCTCGACAACCCGAGCCTCGGGCCGGTCGTGATTCTGGTGCTGGGGATGGGCCTCGGGCTCTTGGTGGTCGTCTTGACCACCGGACTCGAGAATCGCAAGTCGCTGTACACGGCGGTCGTTACCGTCGTGGTCGGATTCGGGTTCTACTTCGTGGTCGGTGGGCCAGGAGGCCTTTTCCACAGCCTGAACATGAACATCTGGCTGTTGCTTGGGTTCGCCGTCGTCGCTGTCGGAGTCGGCGTGCTGATCGGTTTCCTGTTCGGCGGTGTGGACCGGCAGCTCTCCGCACGGACCGGTGGCATCACCGCTTTTCTCGTGGGCGGCTTGATCGTGATCGACCGTTTCATGCAGGACTTCCAGCTGTACTCGCAGAACATCGTCAACGGTCGACCCATCGCCACGGTGGGGGCGAGCACGCCGAACCTTTCGGACTACTCCTCGAGCTTCTGGATCCAGGGACTCGACAGCTTCACCCACCTGCTGCTACCGACGATCTCGCTCATGCTCATTTCGCTTGCGGGTTACAGCAGGTACTCGCGCGCAAACCTGCTCGACGTGCTCAACCAGGATTACATTCGCACCGCTCGGGCGAAGGGACTCAATGAGCGCACCGTGATCATGCGCCACGCTTTTCGTAACGCGTTGATCCCGCTGACCACCGTCATCGCGTTCGACATCGGTGGCCTGATCGGTGGCGCGATCGTGACGGAGTCCGTGTTCGCCTGGTCCGGGATGGGTGTGCTCTTCGACCAGGCACTCCAACTCACAGATGTGAATGCGTTGATGGGCTATTTCATTGTCACCGGAGTCGTGATTGTCGCGTTCAATATCGTCGCCGACATTCTCTATTCGGTGCTTGATCCACGAATTCGGGTGACCGTATGAGTTCTCTAATACCGCCACCCGGCCGCGGTGGTTCCTCAATCGACGACACACCGGGTGACTCAGAGCCGCCGATCGGCGATCCCGAGGTAACGCTGCCCCTCGATGGGCCTGAGGAAGCCCGTCGATCCGAGCACGCCGCGAACGCGATCGAACTGAAAGAGGTCGAGGGGCGCAGCCAGGGCTCGATCGTGCTTCGCCGGTTCTTCCGGCATCGCGGGGCCATGGTCTCGCTTGCGGTGCTGGTCTTCATGATCCTGCTCTCGCTGTCATCCGAGGGACTGGACCTGCTGGGCATTCACGTTCACGGATGGTGGATGTGGACCTGGACCCAGCTTGCCAACATCGAGAACGGGGGGCGCCCCACCTTCAGCCTGGTGCCGTTCAACATCGGGGCACACCCGCTCGGCCAGGACTCGCTCGGACGCGACGTTTTTGCGATCATCATGCGCGGAACCCAGCAGTCCCTGATGATCGTTTTCGTGGTCGGGATCCTGTCGACCATCATCGGCGTCGTCGTGGGCGCGGTGGCCGGCTACTTCCGTGGTCGCATCGACTCGGTGCTCATGAGAATCACCGACGTGGTCATTATCATTCCGCTCATCGTGCTGACAGCCACGCTGGCGCACACGTACGGCGCTTCCGGGTCGATCGTGGTCGCGCTAGTACTGGCTCTCGCGTCATGGCCGCAGCTGGCCCGCCTCGTGCGCGCTGATGTGCTCGGGCTCCGTGAGCGCGAGTTCGTCGATGCGGCGCGAGTCGCTGGCGCATCCAGCGCGCGGATCATGTTTGTGCACATCCTTCCGAACGCCATCGGCGTGATCCTCGTCAATACGACACTGCTCATGGCGGCGACCATCCTCACCGAGGCAGCCCTCGGCTTCCTCGGCTTCGGCGTGCAGCCCCCGGATGTCTCGCTCGGCTCGATCATCTACGAATACGAGAACGCGTTCAACACCCGTCCCTGGTTGTTCTTCGCCCCGGCGATCTGCGTCGTCATCGTCGCCCTCACCGTGAACTTCATCGGTGACGGTCTGCGTGACGCGTTCGACCCCCGGCAGAAGCGTGCGCTGAACAAGGCAGCCCGCAAGTCGGCAGCTGCGGCACGCCAGAAAGTGGCGGGACAATGATCGCGATCGCCGAAGGGCGCTCAGCGGTTCGGAACGAGCAGGATTGCCGCGACAGCAAGCACGGCCAGCACCACCAACAGGATGGTCTCGCGCCGAAGCACCGTCGTCACGACGCCGGTGCCCTCGATGACGCCGCTCGCCAGAAAGCCCGCGTCGCGCAGTTGTTCCCAGTAGCGGCGAACGTAGAGCGCAGCCAGTCCGGAGTCGGAGTTGGGGATATCGCTCGGTCGGATGGCTCCCGCCGCGTAGGTCGATTCGGGCAGCCTGGTGAGGTCCGCGCGCGTCGCACTGTAGGTGGCGAAGCGGCTCGGGGCGGGAGCGGACCACGCCGTCACGCGACCCGCTTTCGTGAAGAGGGTCAGCGCGAAGCGGGTATCGATGCGTTCGATGGCGGGCCAGCTGATCACGTTGTTGCGAACGAGGTTGCGCACGGTTACTCCGGATGGCGCAATGGTGACGCTCGGCGACCAGAGCAACAACCACACGATGTAGCCCATCAGCAGGATGACCGGGGTGTAGCGCAGCAGCTGGAGCCCCTCGAGCTGCACGACGAAACCAGCGATGAACACCGCGAGCACCGCCCACACGATTACCGTGAGAACGCGCCCGAATCGGGACCGCAGGGTCGTAGAATCGGTGGTCGCGCGAACTGGCTGGTCCTGGGCTCCGGTCACCTCCCAATGCTTGCAGACATTCGCCGGGGGATTGCCCAGCCCGGAAAACTGCCTGTCACAACGGGCACCACGAAGGAACCGACACTATGACCCCGGCAACCACACCGCCGACGCCTGCCGCGAGCGCGCCGGCCAGGAATTCCGCTGCCACCCCCATCCTCGAGGTGACCGATCTCGGTGTCGACTTCTGGGTTGACGGCACGTGGTACCCCGCCGCCATCAACATGAACTACAACGTGCAGCCCGGCGAGGTTCTCGCGATTGTCGGTGAGTCCGGGTCGGGGAAGAGCTCGAGCTCGATGGCGCTTCTTGGCCTGCTGCCATCGAACGCGCGAGTCACCGGAAGTATCAAGCTGCGCGGGCGCGAGATCACGACCCTCAGCGACCGGCAGTTGCGGATGATTCGCGGCCGCAGTGTCGCCGTCATCTTCCAGGAGCCGATGACAGCACTGAACCCGGTCTATACGGTCGGATTCCAGATCGTCGAGGTGCTGCGGCTGCACATGAATATGGGGCCGGAGGAGGCCAGGGCCAGGGCGATCGAGCTGCTCGAAATGGTGGAGATGCCACAGCCCGAGGTCTCGTTCAACAAGTATCCGCACCAGTTCTCGGGTGGCCAGCGGCAGCGCGCGATGATCGCCATGGCG
>Ga0302276_10004423_pt1 | contig 11850 bp, 10 predicted proteins | sample III_Bog_N2_3_FD_198768 | JGI IMG/M metagenome (GOLD analysis project Ga0302276, IMG submission 198768) | Peat permafrost microbial communities from Stordalen Mire near Abisko, Sweden - III_Bog_N2_3 | ecosystem: Environmental > Terrestrial > Soil > Wetlands > Peat | place: Sweden: Abisko... | reverse complement strand
CCCGTCTTATACTTAAACTCGATGACCACCCCAGCCCGCCCCCACGTCCGTTCGCGCCAGCTCCAGCAACGCGCAGAGAAGTTCCTGCCCGGCGGGGTCGATTCCCCCGTTCGCGCCTTCCGCGCCGTGGGCGGCAACCCGCCCATGATCGTCCGCGCCGAGGGTGCCTTCCTGATCGACGCTGACGGCAACCGCTACATCGACTACGTCGGCTCCTGGGGCCCGATGATCCTCGGCCACGCCGAACCCAGCGTAGTCGCGGCCATCCAGAAAGCCGCTGCCGACAGCCCCAGCTTTGGCGCCTCCACGCCCGCGGAAGCCGACCTCGCCGAGATCATCATCCGCGCCGTGCCCAGCGTGGAAAAGCTGCGCTTCGTCAGCTCCGGCACTGAGGCCTGCATGTCCGCCATCCGCCTGGCGCGCGGATTCACAGGCCGCAACATCATCATCAAGTTTGAAGGCTGCTACCACGGCCATTCGGACGCGCTGCTGGTCAAAGCCGGCTCCGGCGTGGTCACCTTCGGGATTCCCGGCTCCGCCGGCGTCCCAGCCGAGACCGTGCAGCACACGCTCGCGCTGCCCTACAACGACCTCGCCGCCGTGGAAGCAGCCTTCGCCCTGCACCCCGGGCAGATCGCCTGCATCATCGTCGAACCCATCGTCGGCAACATGGGCACCGTGCCCCCCGCGCCCGGCTACCTCGCCGCGCTGCTCGATATCGCCCACCGCAACGGCGCCCTGCTGATCTGCGATGAGGTCATGACCGGCTTCCGCGTCGCGCTGGGCGGCGCGCAGAGCCTCTACGGCATCACGCCCGACCTCACCACGCTGGGCAAGATCATCGGCGGCGGTCTGCCCGTCGGAGCCTTCGGTGGCCGCGCGGAGATCATGGATATGCTCGCGCCCCTCGGCCCCGTCTACCAGGCCGGAACGCTCAGCGGCAATCCGCTGGCCATGGCCGCCGGCATCGCCACACTCTCAAAGCTCGTGGCGGATCAGGCCACCATCTATCCGCAGCTTGAAGCCTCCGCCAAAGCCGTGGCCGATGGCGTGGCCAACGCCGCCCGCTGCCAGCGCATTGCCCTCACCACCAACCGCGTCGGCGCCATGTTCACCTGGTTCTTCACCGCGCAGCCCGTCACCGACTTCACCTCCGCCGCCACGTCTGACAGCGCGGCCTTCGCCACCTTCCACCGCGCCATGCTGGAATCCGGCGTGTGGCTGCCGCCCTCGCAGTACGAAGCCGCCTTCCTCTCCACCGCGCACACTGAAGCCGACATAGCCGCCACCGTCGCCGCCGCCCGCCAGGCCTTCAGCCAGATGGAACCCACCGCCTAGTTTTTTGTTTGTCATTCTGAACGAAGTGAAGAATCTGCTGCTCTGTCATTCTGAGCGTAGCGAAGAATCTGCTTCTGTCTTTCGTTTGTCATTCCGAAGCGCAGCGCGCGGAATCTGCTTTTCGAAGGTTTACCTCCAGCCAAACCCTGTTGCTTCTTCAACCAACCCTCCCCGAGTCATTCTGAGCGAGCGTCAGCGAGTCGAAGAATCCAGAGGGTGCCTGCGTACCCCGCACAGCCAGAAAGTTCCCAACTAAAATCTCCAGGCGTTCATGCAGAGCGAGTGCCCTGTCAGGCCCCCACACCGCATGAGGCCCTGTTCCCTGCCTTTACGGCCGGAAGTACTGCGTGCCATTCACCGGCTGCTCTATACGGGCGAGGAGCTGGTCGCGGTGGCGCGGGTTGTTCACGAAGTCAATCTCTGAGGTATTGACCACCAGCAGCGGCGACGCGGTGTAGTGAAAGAAAAAGTGCTCATAGGCGTCGGCCACGCGGGCGATGTATTTTTCGCTGACGGCGCGCTCGCTGGGCGCGGCTTTGCGCTTCAGCCGCGTCTTCAGCACCCCGGGCGTGGCCTGCAGATAGATGACCAGCGCGGGCGGCGTGATCTCCGTGCGCAGGCGCTCGTAGTAGCGGTTGTAGATCTCCAGCTCGGCGTCTGACAGGTTGACGTAGGCGAAGAGCTTGTCCTTCTCAAAGATGAAGTCAGAGACGACGGGCCGCTCGACGACCTCGGCTGTGTCCGGCGCGGCGCGCAGGCGCTCATAGCGCTCCATCAGGAACCACATCTGCGCGGCAAAGGCCATGCCAGGCTCCTGCTGGTAGAAGCGGTCAAGGAACGGGTTGTTCTCCGGCTCGATGACGGTGCGGGCGTTCAACTTCTCCGCCAGCAGTCGCGCGAGCGACGACTTGCCCACCCGGAGCGGGCCTTCAATGGCGATGGAGCGGGGTGCGGTGAAGAGGTTTGGCATAATTTAGCGAATAAAAGACGAAGATAACACGGGGACGGGGGCAGGGGTAGTGATTTACTGGGTTCAGGGGGGGTTGAAAAACTACTTCTATCCCTTGATGCTTCTTCTTCAGATTTTGGGTTGCGGTTGTGTCATAGCAATTCACCGGGCAGTTGTGTATGCTGGCTTCCTGTTGCCGGATGAATGACGCATGAAGTTCCAGCGAGTTTCGATCTCAGTCGCAATCTGTTGTGCAGTTATTCTCGGCGTGGCTGGATGTGGCGGAGGCAGTACGCCTGCGGGGACGGGAGGCGGATCCGGCAACAGTCCAAACTATACGACGTGTAGCGGGCAGCAGGTACCAAACTGGCGAAGCGCCGTATTCCAGAGCAACTATCAGGCCGCGATTCAGCAGGTTATCTCACACTATGGGGCTAACCCGATCATTGGGTACATCCGCATTGGGATGGGACGGGGCGGAGAGATTAATTTGCCGCAGGGCTGGAACGATTCAACGTCAGGCGCCTGTTACACGAACTACACAACAAACTGGGGATACACTGCAGGCGGCGACGCGACATTTACGTGGAATGCCTACTTGCAGTCGATGGTGCAGTATGAAGGAAGCCTCGCGTCGGCCAAGCCGCTGCTGGTAAGCATTACGCCCGTTACCGGAGCGGGGATTGCAGTGGACGATTTTATTGCCCCCATTGCAGTCGCGAACGGAATATCTTTCGGCAACCAAGGGCTACAAGCCAGCGATATCACCAACTATCCAAGCTGTAGCGGCGACTGGTGCAATCTATTCGCCAAGAATCCTAAGACACCGGTTCGCGAGTTGCAGACCTATGCGCAGAGCTGTCCGGTTGGCACCACGTGCAGCAGTGCTCTATCCACCAGCACTGGACCGCTGGATCCGCTCATTCCGTTTGCCACTTCTCATGGCTCGAACGACGTGGAACTCTATTATCAGGACTGGCTGATCGCGTACGACCCGGCGTATGCGAGTTCGGTGGGGGCGAGTGGCTCCAGTGCCGCTTACCAGGCGGCAATCCAAAAGGCGGCGGCAATAGCCGGGGTTAACCTTCAGGTTTTGTTTCCGCCGCAGACGGGGAATCCAGACTATGCGGCTGTACAGCAATATCTGATGACGAACCCTGCGGTAAGTGGAGTGGTGATTGATGTTGACTGGTCCGATATCGATATAGGGAACAGCGTAGCGGGGACGCACACAAAGTATAGTTTCGCTATCACTGACGCCGCGATTCAGCCGTGGATCGTTGCAGGGAAGACGGTGAACCTCGTCTTCCAGAACTCGACTTACGGTGGTGGAAGCAATTGCCCAGGGACAGGAATCGGTTCGAACGGATCGGTAGGCAGTAACTGTGCGATTCCGCCGTGGGTGTGGACGGCGCTCTCACACTAACCGTTCCGGTATTAGGACTCAGTGGATTGTTAGACTGGAAACTATGCTTACCCCGATTCTGAGTGCGGCTGGAGTGGCGGCGGCGGCCGTGGGCGGCTATGCGTACGCGGCGATGTGGCCACCTTCGCAGATCTTTGGGCGGACGGTGGTGGCAGGGAACGATCCGGACGAGTTTGCGCTGACGTATGACGATGGGCCCAATGAGCCGGAGACGGCGATGCTGCTGGAGTTGCTGGCCGAGTACAAGGTTCATGCGACTTTTTTTGTGATTGGCCGCTTTGTGCGGCAGCGGCCGGAGATCGTCCGCGCCATTGCGGCGGGCGGGCACACGGTGGGGAACCACACCATGACGCATCCGAAGCTGCTCTTCTGCAGCAGGCAGCAGGTGCATGACGAACTGGCCGGATGCAATGCGGCGATTGAGGATGCGCTGGGCGAGCCGGTGCGGTTCATGCGCTGTCCGCATGGCATGCGCAGGCCGGATGTGCTGCGCACCGCGCGCGCGCTGGGGCTGACGCCGGTGCAGTGGAATGTGACGGCGCAGGACTGGAACCCGATTGGCGCGGAAAAGATACTGCAGAACGTGGAGCGCGGCATTGCGCACAACCGCAAACGCAGACGCGGCTCCAATATCCTGCTGCACGACGGCGGACAGGCCGGCATCGGACAGGACCGCAAAGCGAGCGTGGAGACTACGCGCAGGCTGCTGGAGAAGTATGCGGGCAGCGTGCGGTTTGTGACGCCGCGGGAGTGGGTCTAAAGACAGGGAATAGGGAGTAGAAAGAAGTGTCATTCTGAGCGCGCCCTTGCGCGAAGAATCCCGAAAGTGTCTGCGCACCCCACACCGCCAGTAAGTTCCTAACCGGAAATCTCCAGGCCGTTTACCCCGCGAATCCACATCAGGGCTCCCCAACTGCACAAAGCCCCAATCCCTGTTCCCTATTTCCTGCTTCCTGCCTTCACAAACGCCAGCACTTCCTCGGCATGGCCCTCGGGCTTCACTTTCTCAAACACATGTAGCAGCCGCTGATCCGGCCCAATCACGTACGTCGTGCGATCCACGCCGGTCACCGGCTTGCCATACATGGTCTTATTGCGCAGCAGGCCAAACCGTTTGATGATTTTCTCGTCAAAATCAGCAAGCAGCGGATAGGGCAGGCCGTACTTCTCCTGAAACCGCTTCTGCTTCTTCACCGTGTCGCGCGAGATGCCCAGCACCACCACGCCAGCCCGCTGCAGTTTCTTGAACTGGTCGCGGAAGCCGCACGCCTCAATGGTGCAGCCCGGCGTGTCCGCCCGCGGGTAAAAGAACAGCACCACCGGGCTTCCGGCGAAGTCCGTAAGATTCACCGTCTCACCATCCTGGTTTTGCAGCGTAAAGTTAGGAACGATGGTATTAATTTCCAGCGCCATGATCTTCTCCCGTTGCAGCGCCCAAAGCGCCGCTCAATCCAGTATGCCGCAATACGCCGCGAACCGGCACGCGGCCAGCTCGATGCCCACGCGCATCCAACCAGGCATGAGGCTTGCCGCCATCGCCGCCCTGCTCTGCGCCGCCGTGCTGCCCGCGCAGACGCGCCGTGGCCCCGCGCCCGAGGCTCCGCAGAATGTGACCCGCGCCGTGGCCGTGTATGAGTGGACGGGCGACCTGGCCAAGCCCACCGCCGCCCGCGTCATTCCGGTCTCGCTCTTCATCGACCAGCACTTTGAGGATGCCGCGCTCTACCTCTCGCGCCCCGTGCCGATGGCGCTGCAGACCGGCACGGTATATGAACTGCAAACTGCAGGCGCGAACCGCGGCACCATCACGCTGCAGACCGCGAGCCGCGCGCACACCATGGCGGGCAACGGTTTTGACGATGGCTGGTTTGGCTTTGCCAGCTACAAACCTGTGCCCAAAGCGCCGGTCGTCGCCGTGAACACCGCGCCCAGCAATGCCCATGTCATCGTGAACGATGGCCGCCCGCACTTCGCCAAACGCCCGCCCGCTGACACTTCTTCGCCGGCTTCAACCACCACGGCCAGCACTGAACCGCCGCCCGATCCGAACCGCCCCACCCTGCACCACACCAACACCGGCGACCCGCAGTCCGCGCCCGCGCAGCAACCTGCATCCGCATCCACGCCGACAACCACAAGCTCCGCCCCACCGCCTGCGCCAACAACAGCAACGCCCGCGCCCTCAGCCGATCCCGACCGCCCCACCCTGAAACACGCCGCACCGCAAACCAAAAAACAGAAGCACGGCAGTGATGATGCGTCGGTCACCGATGCGGGTGGGCTGCTGGCCGAGGACCCGAACCGTCCGCATCTGCATCATGGTGCGTCCAGCGGAGCGGCGGCGGCGCTGCCTCCGCTGAAGGGCCTGCCCGCCAATATGCAACAGATGGCCGCGCTTTCTGATGCCGCCGACCGCCCCGAGCACGACTTCACTTACATCTGGCCCGATGCCACGCAACAGCCTGCGACGCTGGCCAGGCTGGAAACGCTGGCCCGCGCCGCGCTGCCCGCGCCAGCCCCGGCAGCGCCCGCACCGCACACCGCCGCCCACGCACGTTCGCACAAGCCCACGCCGCCGCCTACGCCTGTCGCATTCGTCAACGAACAGCTGCACGCGTTTGAGATCAGCTACGGCGGCGCGAACGTCTTCGTCTTCACCGCGCAGACCGCGGGCGAAGGCCCTGACCTGCACTACATCACGTTGCTGGCGCAGCCCGACGTCTACGGTGAGCTGCACGTGCTGCTGCAATCCGTGACCGATGCGGCCCATCTGGACCGCACGCCCTGGATGCGGTTTGTGGACGCCATCGACGCCGACGGCGACAATCGCGCCGAATTGCTCTTTGAGCTGCGCGGCCAAACGCAGCGGCAGTTTGTGCTCTACCGCGTGGCCCAGGGAACGGCCCAGCAGGCCTTCGCCACCGGCACCACGCCCTAAGCCGCGAAAATAAATTCTGCCGGTCACCGCACAGTGCTGCTCCGCGGATGTACTGTTTTGTCCAGGAGAATTTCATGTCTCACAAGAAGACCTGCAGAATGTCCAACAATTTCGTGCATGAGATCTGGAACTCAGATGAGCAGACCGCCAAGTGCCCGGTATGCCATGCCATCGTTCCCTTCTTCAAGATCAACGGCAAGATTAAACTCAAAGAGCATGCCCCGTTGAAGGAGCATGCTCATCTGGAAGTTGCCTAGCGTTTAGATGGGATAATTCTTCAGCCACTCGCGGAAGGCAGGGCCGAGGTCGTCGCGCTTCAGCGCAAACTCCACCGTTGCCTTCAGGAATCCCAGCTTGTCGCCCGCGTCGTGGCGCTTCCCCTCATAGCTGAAGCCGTAGACCTTCTCATACTGCAGCAGCATCTTGATGGCGTCAGTCAGTTGCAGCTCGCCGCCCGCGCCGGGCGTCACCTTCTCAATCATCTCGAAGATGCGCGGCGTCAGAATATATCTCCCGATAATCGCGTTCTGCGACGGCGCTTCCTCCGCCTTCGGCTTCTCCACCATGTTCTTCACCGCCAGCAGCCGCGGATTCTTCGCGTCCGGCGTGCAGTCCAGACATCCATAGGCCGAGATCGCCGCGCCCTCCACCACCTCAGACCCCAGGATCGACGAGCCCGTCTCGTTGTACGCCTCTACCATCTGCTTGATGCACGAGACCTTCGACTCCACAATGTCGTCGGGCAGCAGCACGGCAAACGGCTCGTTGCCGACCAGCTCCTTCGCCATCAGCACCGCATGACCCAGCCCCAGCGCCTCCGGCTGCCGCACGTAAGAGATCTTCGCCAGCTTCGCAACAGACAGCGCCACCTCCAGCAGCGCCTTCTTGCCGCGCGCTTCCAGCGATGCCTCCAGCTCCGGCGAACGGTCAAAGTGATCTTCCATCGTCGACTTGCCACGGCCCGTCACGATGATAATCTCCGTGCAGCCCGCGGCCACGGCCTCTTCCACGCCGTACTGGATCAGCGGCTTATCGACCAGGCACAACATCTCCTTCGGCGTCGCCTTGGTTGCGGGGAGAAAACGCGTGCCCATGCCTGCGGCCGGAAATACTGCTTTACGAACTTTTTGATAACTCATAATGATTCACCCTACCTGCGTCAATGCAGCTTTCCCAATGCAACTTCCGTTGCACCCCTGCTATCCCTTAGCTGTAGCTATCTTTTGAAGTATTGCAGCAATATTCGCCTTCTCTATATCGCGAACATCCACGTGATACCGTTCTTCAATCTTTACGTAGAACGGTTCATTTGTTAGTCCCTCGTGAAAATCCCAGAGCGAAGACTCATCTGACATCCAGGCCCCGTCTAGTTCGAGAATGTTTTTTGTGAATTCATCCTGAAGTTCTTGATATTGAGAAATTAATTCATCTGAAGCGAGTCCAATCTCGCGCGGTGTAGAGCTCTGTTCTTTATGCCCTAAAAGCGCGCGCAACCACAACCACGGCCTCATTATTATCCTGGTCCGCTCTTTGCTCATTGCGCCCCCATCGTTTTCTTCCTCACAGCACCGGAGTGTCATCCCCCAGCATCGCCTTGCGCACCACCTTGATCGGCGCAAACCCCTGGCGCATCAGGCTATCGTGGAATCCGCCCAGCGTAAACTTCGCGCCCTGCTTCTTCTGCATGTCCGCGCGCAGCTTCATAATCTCCAGCTTGCCCAGCGTGTAGTAGAGATACGTTGCGTCGCTCGTGCCGCGCTTCGCTTCCATCTCTGCAATCGCCGGGGACTGGTACCCGTCGCTCACAAAAAACTTCACCGCATCGTCAAAGCTCATGCCCTGCGTGTGCATCTGGATGCTCACCACGAACCGCGCATCGCGCAGCAGCGCATCCTGCAACTGACCCAGCCGGATCAGCTTGGCCTCATGCTCGTCCTTCGCGCCCACGCCCGGCTGGCCGTAGCCCTCGTCCAGCATCATCTGCTCGCAGTAGTGCGCCCAGCCTTCAATGTTGGTGTTCGCCCCCAGCACCCGGCGGATATCGCTGGGAAACTGCGGCTGCCACAGGAACTGCACATAGTGGCCCGGATACGCCTCATGCACCGACGTGCTCACAATCGTGCCTACGTTGAACGAGGCCATGTGCTCCGCCACATGCTCCGGCGTCCAGTCCTTCTCCGGCAGCGTCACGTTGAAATAAGCCTTCTTGGAATTCTTCTCGAACGGTCCCGGCGAATCCATAGAGGCCTGCGTGGTCGCGCGCATAAACGGCGGGGTTTCTTCCAGGGTGGGCCGCACATCGCTGGGCAGCGTGATGATGTGCTTCGCGCGGATGAATGCGATCTCACTATCAAAGCTGTCCTGGAAAGCCTGCAGCAGCTTGTCCGGCGCCGGATGGATGGTTGCCAACTCGGCCAGTTCCTGCTGCGGCGTCTTCTTCGGATCGATCTCTTTCGCCACCCGCTGGAACTCCGCCTGGTTCCTATGCAGGTCGGCATAGGCGATCTGCAGCAGCTTATCCAGCGGGATATCCACCATCTCGTCGTACAACAGCTTCTTGCGGAAGGTCTCCGCGCCGAAGCGGAATTCGCCGTTCGACCGCGTCAGCAGGTCCGTCTTCATCCATGTCTTGTAGCTTTGCAACGCCTCAATGACCGCGGCATTCGACTTCGCAAAGTCAGCCTTCGTCTCTGCATCCGTCGCACCGGCAAACGCCGTGGGCACATCGTTCTGGAAGAAGCTCACCAGTCCGTCAATCTGCTCCAGCGCAATCTCGGTATAGATCTTCGGCGGATTCTTCAGGTTCTTGCGCGCCTCCTGCAGCACCTGCGGAATCTGGCGCTCGCGCTCCACCGCTGCGCGCATCCGCACATTCACCGGCGCATAGTCGCGTTCCATCAGCACAAAGATGCTGTTGGTCACGCCGCTGGAATAGTTGTCAGGGTTCTTCTCCCACATACGCACGTCTTCCAGCATCAGCAGTTGCCCGCGAATATTGTTCACCAGGATGGCGTAGTCCGCCGCCTCCGGCGCATCCAGCGCGCTTGGGTCAATGCCCTGCAGCTTCTTCTCCCACGCATGCAGAGCCGCAATCTCGCGCTGCAATCCTGCGGCGGAATAGTCCTCCAGCTTGCTGTCGTACTGGTGCAGGCCGGCAGCCGTTCCCACCGTCGGCGCGAAATGAAAATACACTTCTTCGAAGTACTGGTCCGTGTACACGTGGAACGTCTGCATCGCGCCGTCCGCGCTGACATGCTGCGCCTGCGCCGGAATAGTTGTATTCATCGCCATCAGTACCCCACACAAAGCAACGGTTCGAAAAATCTTTTGCACGATTTCAACTCCTGCTGCTGCGAACTAAGTGCATTCTAAAGTGCATTACAGAATGGTGCCGCAGGAATCGCCCACATCCGTTTGTGGGTGTCATCCTGAGCACGCCCTTGCGCGAAGTATCCCGAAGGTGCCAGTCTCACGCCACACCGCCAGAAAGTTCCCGACCAGAAATCTCCAGGCGTTCATGCGGAAGATCCCGCGTCAGGCCCCACCCGCCCGCACGAAGCCCTAATCCCTGTTCCCTAATCCCTGTTCCCTGTCTCAATACTCTCCAGCAGCGCCTTCGCCTCGGCAATAATCTCTTCCGCTTTCACTGCACTGATGGGCCACTTCATCACGCCCTGCGGCGTAAACTGCGCGCCGTTCTTGGCCTGCTGCGCCACCAGCTTCATCAGTTGTGCCGGGTCGGCCTTGCTGTCCTGCGCAAACCGCAGGTGCAGCATCTCGCGCATCTGCGGAGCCTGGTTGCGACGCTTCGGGTCCATCGGGATCTGCGTGCGCTTACGGTCCAGTTGCGCAATGCTCACACTCCAACCGCAGCTCGCTGGCCGCCAGCAGATGCACCACCGTCTCCGGCAGCGCACCGTAACGGTCTTCCAGCTCGGCGCGCACATCCGCCAGCACGCCGCTGTTCTCCGCGCCTGCAATACGTTTGTACATCCGCAGCCGCTGGTTCTCTTCCGCAATGTAGTCCGCGTCAATCCGCAGGCTGATGCCGAGATTGAGCTGCGTCGCCGGCCGCTCCAGCGAGGCTTCGCCCTTCATCTTGCGCACCGCCTCTTCCAGCATGGTGGTGTACATCTCAAATCCGATGGCCTCAATGTGTCCGCTCTGCTGCCCGCCCAGCATGTTGCCCGCGCCACGCAGCTCCAGATCAAGCGCCGCGATCTTGAAGCCCGCACCCAGGTCGCTGAACTCCTTCAGCGCCGCCAACCGCCGCCGCGAAATCTCGCTCAGCTCTTTCTCCGGAGGAATCAGCAGGTACGCATAGGCACGCCGGTTCGAGCGCCCAACGCGCCCGCGCAACTGGTAAAGTTCGCTCAGCCCGTGACGTTCCGCGCGGTTGATCAGCATGGTATTCGCCAGCGGAATATCCAGCCCGTTCTCAATAATCGTGGTCGCCACCAGCACATCATACTCATGATTCATGAAGGCGAGCATCACCCGCTCCAGCTCCGTCTCGCCCATCTGCCCATGGCCCACAATCACTCGCGCGCTCGGCGCCTGCTCGCGGATCATCGACGCCATGTCGTAGATCGTTTCCACGCGGTTGTGTACGAAGTAAGCCTGCCCGCCGCGCTCCATCTCCACTTCAATCGCCGTGCGCACCAGCTTCTCATCAAACTTCGCCACCACTGTCTGGATGGCCATGCGGTCCTTTGGCGGCGTTTCAATCACGCTCATATCGCGCAGCCCGATCAGCGACATGTGCAGCGTCCGCGGAATGGGCGTGGCCGACATGCTCAGCACATCAATCGCCGCCCTCATCTGCTTCAGCCGCTCCTTGTGCCGCACGCCGAAGCGCTGCTCTTCATCCACGATCAGCAGTCCCAGGTCCTGAAACTTCAGGTCCTTGCTCAGCACTCGATGCGTCCCGATCAGGATGTCCACCTTGCCCGCCGCCACCTTTTCCAGAATGATCTTCTGCTCCTTCGCCGTGCGGAAGCGCGAGATCATCTCGACATTCACTGGGAAGTTCGCGAACCTCTTCTTGAAGGTCTCGTAGTGCTGGAAGGCAAGCACCGTCGTCGGCGTCAGCACCGCCACCTGCCGCGAATCCTGCACCGCCTTGAACGCCGCCCGCATCGCCACTTCCGTCTTGCCGTAGCCCACGTCGCCGCACAGCAGCCGGTCCATCGGCTGCGT
>Ga0302276_10004422_pt1 | contig 11850 bp, 11 predicted proteins | sample III_Bog_N2_3_FD_198768 | JGI IMG/M metagenome (GOLD analysis project Ga0302276, IMG submission 198768) | Peat permafrost microbial communities from Stordalen Mire near Abisko, Sweden - III_Bog_N2_3 | ecosystem: Environmental > Terrestrial > Soil > Wetlands > Peat | place: Sweden: Abisko... | reverse complement strand
GTTCAAGCCGCTGGCTTTAACCACTCCGCGACTGCCTCAGGATTCCGCGCAATCACCATCAGATAAGCCCGCGCCGGCGCATCCGGATTCTTGCGGCACTGCTCCCAATCCCGCAGCGTGCCCACCGGAATTCTATAAGTAGCCGCAAAAGCTTCCTGCGTAAGGCCGAGGCGCTCTCGCAACTTCTTCACATTGACCTGACGATGCAGACCCAGCTTCGCCAGCTCCTCGTCCGTACCGGCAGGGATCGGCTGTGCATCGGGATCTGCCAGCGCCGCAGCGGTCAGTTGTTCGTCTGTAAGCGCATCGAGGGCATCCCAGTCCGTATCGGTCTCCGGTAGGGGGTCGCCCGGCTCATGATCGAACACAATCATATTGTTTAACTTCATTCCTGTTCGCCTTTCTTACCGAGATGATTCGGGTAATGTCGTGCAGTGGGATCGCGGAGACCACATACAAAACTCGCCTCCTGCCCAGGCCCAGTGTCGCAAAGCGCTCTTCACCGTAGTCGAAACGGTCATCAATCCAGAATTCTCTGTATGGATCCTCAAGCGCGGGAACTCCTTCATCAAGAGATAAGCCATGCTTGCGACGGTTCAGGGCATCCTTCTCCGGGTCCCAGGTATACCGCATGGGATGATAGTACGGCTAAGCCGTAGTCATGTCAATTGTCTTGGTGGGCTCGGACAATCTACATTGTGGGATAGAAGCTCTGAATCCAGCCTTGGAGCAGGGCTGGGAAGCAGCCTAGCAGCACTACCGCAGCCGCGATTCCTACCAGCACAATCATGGTAACCGGATGGGCCTTGATGGGCGTCTCGTCGATTGCGGGCATTACATAGGCGCGCTTGAGCACTTGCAAATAGTAGTAGAGCGAGACGGCGCTGAAGGCGACTGCGAGAGCGACCAGCGCGAATGGAATCGGGCCGGCGGAGACTCCAAGGACAGCGGCAAAGAGGTTGAACTTGGCCCAGAAGCCTACCAGCGGGGGAATGCCGGCGAGCGATAGGAATAGAACCAGCAGGACTGCGGCTAGAATTGGATTCCGCTTGTGGAGGCCGAGGAAAGCATCCATGCGGTCGCTGCCTGTGGCGCGCTGGACTACGTCGACTACGCCGAAGGCGCCGATGGTGGTTAGGCCGTAGGTTAGGACGTAGTAGAGGACGGCGTTTGTACTGGCACCTACGCTTTGGAGCTTTCCCGCAATCAGATGAAGCTCAGCTATGGCCGTCGAATAATGAGGCAAGACAGCAACACCCAGTAACAGGTAGCCCGCGTGAGCAATTGCCGAATAGGCAAGCAATCTGCGCACACTTGTTTGGGCAAGAGCGGCCAAGTTACCAACCACCATTGAGATTGCAGCAATCATCAGCAAAAGAACGGCGAGCTTCGTCCAAGTCTGATCGACTGTGTTGAGCCATACTGCCAATCCCACTAGACCAGAAGTCGACCCAGGCTCAAGGGTCAACCAATTCACACCTATGGTCAACAGCAGCGCGAAGCTGGCAACCTTCGAGACTGACGCGATAAACGCCGCTGCCGGGGCGGGCGCGCCTTCATATGTGTCTGGAGCCCACAGATGAAATGGCACAGCGGCAATCTTGAATCCTAGGCCTGCCACAACTAGCACCCAGGCTACATAGAAAAGTGGATTGGGTCCCTGCTCCGCGATCACTTCTTGAATCACCCTGAGATTCGTGCTGCCAGTTAAGCCATAGAAGTAGCTAAAACCAAAAAGTAAGAATGCAGCTGACATGCCTCCGAAAAGGTAATACTTCATCGCGGCTTCGGCGCTTTTGCCCGAATGCTTGGCGAATGCGGTCATGATGTACAGGCCGAGGCTCAACAGCTCCAATCCCACGAAGATAACCAGCAGATCCACCGCACCGGCAATCAATAATCCACCTGAAGCCGCCATCAGCACCACGGCCACAAACTCGCCTACATGCCTGGTGAAATTCGAATCGATCAGCAACAAAAGCGTCAAAGCCGTCAGGACAAGAATTCCGGTCTGCGCAACCTTTACGTAAGCTCCTGTGACGAGCAGTCCAGAGCCAAAGCTACCCGCCAGTCCAGAGCCGATGCTATCTGCGAAGAAGGTAAACCAATCATTGCCCTGAAGCTGCAACGCAAACAGCGCCGCCCCGCACCCGGCCACGCCGAGCAATGCAGCAATGGTGACACGTGTTTTGAGCGCAGCTTTGCGCAGGAAGCCCAGGTCCACCACCAGCACCAGGAGCGCCGCGATTTCCAGCGCCGTCTCCGGCAGCGTTACGCGAAAGAGATCTGCGTAGTTCATTGCACACCTCCCGCAAGCAGCGCCTTCACGGCCGGTTCAATCTGATCGAGCAGAATCTTGGGATAGAGCCCCACCAACAGGCTGACCCCTGCAAGCAGCGCCACGCCGGTGACCTCGGGCCAGGTGATCGCGGCGAAGGGATGGAGGTGTTCCTTTTCAAGGACGTTCGCACTGGGCAGCGCATCGCTGAAGAATGCCTTTTGCACCGCGCGCCAGGTATACGCCACGCCAACCACTATGCCCACGCCGGCCGCGGCTACCCACCACGGATTCACCTTCCACGCACCGACCAGCACTTGTAACTCGGCAACGAATCCGGAGAAGCCGGGGAGGCCCATGGAAGCGATTCCCGCAATAACAAACGCACCTGCGGCGAACGGCATTCGTCGCGACAGGTGCATTGTCTCCAGTTCCGCCAACTGCCGCGTGTGGGTGCGCTCATAGACGATGCGGCCCACGATGGCGAAGAGCAGGCCCGCCAATATGCCGTGCGAAAACATCTGCATTACCGCGCCTGTAACGCCGATCTGGTTGAGCGTCATTAGGCCGAGCAGCACAAACCCCATGTGGCTGACGCTGGAGTAGCCGATGACGAATTTGAAGTCGGTTTGCACCAGGGCAACCAGCGCGCCGTAGACTATGCCGATGACCGCAAGCAGAGCGAACACATCGCGCCACGAGCCGATGCCGATGATTGAAAAACCCCATGGATCGAGGCCGTGCGGGAAGAGCGCAATGCCGACGCGAAGGCAACCATACGCGCCCAGCTTCATGACTACTCCCGCGAGCAGCATGGATGCGGCCGTGGGCGCGGCGACGTGGCCTGTGGGCGCCCACGTATGGAAGGGCCACATGCCGGCCAGAATTGCAAAGCCAATAAACACCAGCGGGAAGCAACCCATCTGGAAGCTTACCGGCAGGCCCGCATGAGCCAACGCGACGAGTCCCGTGGAATGGCTGCCCGATGTGGCGTAAGCGGCCAGCAGGCCAATGAGGACCATTGCCGAGCCTACGAATGAGTAGAGCGCCAGCTTCATGGCCGCGTACTCACGCCGCGTGGAACCCCAGATGGCGATGAGGAAATACTTGGGCACGATGGCGATTTCGTAGAACACGAACAGCAGAAAGAGATCGAAGCTGAGGAATACTCCGTAGACTCCGCCGATGAGCGCGAGGAAGAATGCGAAGAACTCGTTGACGCGCAGCTCGATGTTCCAACTGAACAGGACGCCGGCCACCGCGGCCAGACCGGTAAGCAGAACCAGTGTGCGGCTGATGCCGTCGGCGGCGAGAAGGAAGTGGATGCCCATGGACGGGACCCAGGGGATATCGACAAGGATGCGGGGCGATTGATCTGTGCCCATGGCGGCAACGAATCCCGCCAAGCCCAGCGCCAGCCCACCTGCGGCTACAGCAAGCGCCAGCCAGCGAGCCAGCGCGTTATTGCCCTTGGGCAACAAGGCCAGCAGCAACGCTCCGGCAAACGAGAGATAGATTGTAAAAGCTAACATCTAAAATCTCCAGTGAGCCAAGAGGTTTTGAACCGTTGGGTTCACGCTGTTCACAATCAACTGGGGCAGAAGCCCAATGAGAAACATCAGACCAATTACGGGGATGAGCGCCAGACGCTCGCCGTGCAGCAAGTCAGGGAATTTCGCGAGACGCTCCGGCACTGGCCCGGAGAATACTTTCTGAATCACAGTCAGAATGACCACCGCCGTTACCAACAGGCCGAGAATTGAAACTGTTGCCGCGATCCACGACAAGGAAAAGACGCCGCGGAAGATGAGGAACTCGCCCACGAAGCCGTTGAGGCCAGGCAGGCCGAGCGAACTAAACAGCGCAATGCCCATTAGCCCAGCCAGCACTGGCGCAGGCTTTCGCAATCCGCCGAAGTCGTCGATGCCGCGATGGCCGCCGGTGCGCTGCTGGATGAGGGCCACAAACCAGAACAGCGCCGCAGCGGTAACGCCGTGGTTGAACATTTGCAGAATTACGCCGTTGAGCGCCGCGGCCTTGCTTGCCAGCGCGCCGGCATCGGCAGCGGGAACGGCGAGCGCAAAGATGCCCAGCAAACAATAGCCCAGGTGATTGACGCTGGAGTAGGCGAAGACGCGCTTGAGATCTTTTTGCGCCGCGGCGGCCCACGCGCCCATGACCACGGTAGCCACGGAGAGGACCAGGAGCGGCGTGCGAATCTGCGCGATCTGTGCGCCGAAAATCGGGAGCGCAATCCGCAGCAAGCCATACACGCCCATCTTGGACATTGCGCCTGTGAGCAGCATGGTTACGGGCGAGGGAGCCTCAGCGTATGCCGCCGGGAGCCAGGTGTGAAATGGAATCATCGGCACTTTTACGGCGAATCCGGCGAGCACGCCGATGGCGAGCAAAAGTGTTACTGGCCCCAGATGCGCGGTCACCATCTGTTCCAACTCGCCTCTCGATGCCAGGTCCGCGAGACGCCCAAAGTCCAAGCTGCCAGTGGCGACGAAAATCGCAAGAAACGCCACTAGCAGCGCCACAGAGCCGGCCATGGTGTAGACGAAGAATTGCGTCGCCGCCGGGCCACGCCGCACGCCGCCCCATAGCTTGATGAGGAAGAATGCCGGAATCAGGCTCAGTTCCCAGAACAAAAACCAATGGAAGAAATTCAGAGCGGTGAAGGAGCCGAACAGCCCTGATTCGAGCACCAGGACGAGCCCGAAATAGAGCCCCGGCTGATGATGCACGCGATGCGCGGCATCCACCGACATGAGCGTGACGATGGCGGAGAGGACGAGCATGAGCGCGCCGAGGCCATCCACGCCGAGATGATATTCAATGCCGAGCGAGGGCGCCCAGGCGCAGCGCTCGATCAGTCCGATGGTCCCGTCGGCGGGCAACTGGGCGAACACATACAGCGCCCCAGCAAGGCTTGCAACGGCAGTGACGATGGCCACGGTGCGAGCGTGCTTGCCTGACATTAACGCAATCGCCGCTCCCACAAGCGGGAGCAGAGTCAGGAGCGTAAGTATGGGGATACCGTTCATGGCCGGCTGCTCCAGAATAAGAGTGCGGCCAGACCCACCACGGCAAAGGCGAGAATCCTGAGGTAAGTCTGCACGCGGCCATTTTGCACTCGCGCCAGCAGGCCTCCGCCTACGTTGAACTCTTCACAGCCCTTGTCGAAGGCGCCATCGACCCAATGCATGTCGATGAAGCGGTTGAGGCGCGCCCATTGGCGAAACGCCCACGCAACTCCGGCAACCATGCCGCCCCAGACGCGGCGGTCGAGCCAGTCGGCAACGCGGGCCCACCAGGCATAGAATGCAATCGCAGTCATACCGTAGAACTCATCGACATAAAGGCGGTCGCGCAGCCAGCGCCACGGTAATGGCGCAGCCGCTTCGAGGACGTCGGGATCTTCCGGCTTGGGAGCGGGACCGCCATAGAGACGCCAGCCAATGCCGATGCCAAGAAACACCACCACGATGGATGTCGCCATTACTATGAGCAGTTGCGGCTCGAGCAGTGCGTGAACGTCGAAACCTGTTGCGTGACCTTCAAGGAAGGCGTGGAACCATGGCCAGGCCGGCGTTCCAATGAACCCGAGCGCGATGGCGAAGAAAGCAAGGATCGCCAGCGGAATGGTCATCACGGCCGGGCTTTCCTGCGCCGGTTTGTGTCCGCGCCAGTGGCCGAAGAAAACATAACCCACCTGGCGCGTCATATAGAACGCCGTCAGGAGCGCGCCGAACACCAGCATGTAAAGGGGAGTCCTGGCCACGCTCCAATGCTGGGCCGCTTCGAGAATTCCGTCCTTGCTCCAGAAGCCGGAGAAGAAGAGCGGAAAGCCGCACAGGGCAAGCATTCCGGCCGCGTACGTGACGAACGTCAGCGGCATGTCGGCCCGGAGGCCGCCCATGCGACGCACGTCCTGCTCGTCGTGGCAGCCGTGAATTACACTGCCCGCGCCAAGGAATAAAAGCGCCTTGAAGAAGGCGTGAGTTATCAAGTGGAACATTCCCACGGCAACCCCGCCCATGCCGAGGCCGGCCATCATGTAGCCGAGTTGCGAAACGGTGGAATAGGCGAGGATGCGCTTGATGTCGTTTTGCGCGACGGCGATGAGCGCGGCGAAGACGGCGGTGAATGCGCCGACCCAGGTTACCACGATGAGGGCTGTGGTCGATCCGCCGGCCAGCGCTCCAGCGTGCATGAGCGGGTAGACGCGCGCAATGAGGTAAACACCGGCGGCTACCATGGTTGCGGCGTGAATGAGGGCGGAGACCGGCGTTGGGCCTTCCATTGCGTCGGGCAGCCACACGTGCAATGGGAACTGACCGCTTTTGCCCGCCGCTCCGGCAAAGATGAGCAGGCCGATTGCTCCGGCGGCGGTAAGGCCGAGGGCGGCGGGCTGCGCGAGGAGGGCGGTTAGAGCGCCGGCTTCCATGGAGCCTGTTCCGTTGTTATAGAAGAGCAGCGTGCCGGTTTGGGCAAAGAGCCACACGATGCCAAGCAGGAAGAAGACATCGCCGACGCGGGTGGTGAGGAAGGCTTTCTTTGCCGCAGCGGCGGCGGCGGGCTTCTGATACCAGAACCCGATCAATAAATAGGAAGTAAGTCCGACTAACTCCCAACACATGAAGAGCAGTAGGAGCGAGTTAGCAATTACCACACCGAGCATGGCTCCGGCAAACAGCGAGAGGAAGCAAAAGAAGCGCGTAAAGTTTTCGTCGTGCGCCATGTAGCCGGTGGAGTAGATGAAGATGAGCAGGCCGACGAACGTGACCATGACCAGCATGACGGCGGAGAGCGGGTCGAGGACCCAACCCAGGTCAACGTTGGTGGTCCCGAATTGTAGCCAGGTGAAATTGACGGTTTCGCGCACCGCCTGTCCATGCGACCATCCTGACACCACATGACCAAATGCAGCCAGCGCCAGCAGCAACGAAAAGCTCAGCGACCCAATGGCCAGCGCAGCCGAGGTCTTGCGCTTTGGCTGCTTCATCAATGCGATCAAGCCCGAAGCTACGATCGGCACAGCAGGGATAAGCCACAGGATCCCCGTCAGCGGAGAGGCCAGCACTTGCGGAGTGAATGAAATTGTTTCCTGCATCAATTGCTCACCCCTTCATCCTGTTCATGGCGTCGAGATCCGTTGTATGCGCGTGGCGATGGATGGAGATCACCAGGCCCAGTCCCACCGCCGCTTCCGCCGCCGCAACAGCAATTGAAAAGATGGCAAACATCATTCCGGTAAGCGCCTCGGGGTGCGGGCCATAACGCCAGAAGGCAATCAGGTTCAGGTTGGCCGCATTCAGCATCAGCTCAATTCCAATGAGCACGAGGATCGCATTGCGCCGCGTGAGCGCACCGGCCAGACCAATCGAAAACAAGAGCGCGGCCACGAGAAGATATCCAGCCAACGGAGTCATTTTGGCCTCTCTTTCTCGTGCATGGCCACAATCACGGCGCCAATCAGCGCCGCCGTCAGCAACAGAGCCACAATCTCCAGGGGCAGCACGTAGCGGCCCATCAGCGCATTGCCGATATCGAGGACAGTCACCACGGGTACCGCTGAAGTGCCTTGCGGGAAGGCGAACATGCTATGAAGCACAGCCCAACCAAGCACCGCAAACACACACGCGGCAACACCCAAGCCCACCGGCCAGTTGCGGCTATACACTCCGTCCTTTGGTGTTTCAGAGCCGCGCGTAAGCAGGATGGCAAACACTACAAGGATGGCCACCGCGCCGATGTAAACCAGAATTTGCGCGAAGCCCGCGAACTGCGCGTCGAGCTGAAGAAAGAGTAGCGCAAGCCCGGCAAAGGCCGCGGTCAAAGCCAGCGCGCAATGCACCGTATTCTTGAGCAACACAGCAGCCAGCGCGCCCGCCACCGACAGTGCCGCAAGCACATAGAAGATAAAGCTCATCGGCGGACGCTCCTTTCGATCTCGTCCATCCCGTCCATCGCGCTCGAAACCTCGAAGTGATTATTCGGCATAGCGGTATTTCCTTGGGCCAATATGCTCGCGGTACATTCCTATCCTGGCCATCAATCCATAAGCCAGCAGCAGGATGGCCGAACACACTACCCAACGCTGCCACCCATCGCCGAGGATGCGCCATAGCGCGGCCACGAACAGATTGAGCAGCGTAAGCGGCAGAACAAATTTCCATGCAAAGTTCATCAACTGGTCTTGCCGCATCCGCGGCAGCGTTCCGCGAACCCAGATGAACACGCAGATGGATAACATTACTTTTGCAAAGAACCATATCCACGACGGAACAACGCCAAGAATTGAAAGAGGCGCCGACCAGCCGCCGAGGAACAGCGTGGTGCCCAAGCCCGAGATGGATAACATGCCCACATACTCGCCAAGAAAGAAGAGGGCAAACTTGAATCCCGAGTATTCAGTAAAGTAACCCGCCACTAACTCCGATTCGCCTTCCGGCAAGTCGAATGGAGAGCGGTTGGTCTCGGCTGTGGCGGCTATGGCAAACATCACAAAGCCCGCCAGTCCCCAGGGCGTGAAGATGTACCAATGCGGCAGGCCCGACGTGTACTGGTTCTGCGCCGCCACGATTTTGTCCAGCGACAGCGAACCGGTAATCATGACGACGGCGACGCTGGACATGAGCAGCGGCACCTCGTAGCTGATCATTTGTGCAACGCCGCGCATTGCGCCCAGAAGCGAATACTTGTTGCGGCTCGACCACCCGGCCATGAACACCGAAAGCTCAGTGGAAGCGCCCATTGCGAAAAAGAAGAGCAGGCCGGAATCCATGCTGACCAGCGTCATGTTGCGTCCGATGGGGAGTACCGCGATGCCCATGAACACCACCACAACCAGCACCACCGGAGCCATAAAATGCACCACCGCATCGGCGCTGAGGGGAACAATGTCTTCCTTGGTGAGCGACTTAATTCCGTCGGCAATGGGCTGCAACAATCCAAACGGGCCTACGCGATTGGGTCCGAGACGATTCTGTATTCGGCCCAGTCCCTTGCGCTCCATCCAAACCGCCAGCGCGAACAGAGTGGGGAATACAGCGACGATGCCAACCACACTCAACAGCACGGCTGCTACCGGCTGCAATGCGGCAGGCAGGAAACTCACCAGCCAGTGCTGAAGGAGAACGAAGATCTGATCCGCATTCGAGATCATGCTTTTGTCTCCCCCGCGACTGGCTTAACGGCGGCATCGATCGCCGATGGCGCGGGCTTTGCAGGGGCAGCGGCAGGGGTGCCTGCCGGCGCAGCAGCCTTGGCAGCGGCAGCGGCGGCGACGGCCTTTGCCTTGGCTTCCGCCTTAGCCTTTTCTTCCGCAAGCCGCGCATCCACTTCCGAGGCCTCAGTGGGATGAATCTTGTGATAGTGCTCGTTCGACTTGGCCAGCGCCTTGCGGTCATGCAGCAATCCACCGAAGCGATCCGTGGTGCTCAGCTCAAACTCCGTATCCATTTTAATGGCTTCGAACGGGCAAACTTCGACGCAAATCTGGCAGCTCATGCACACGGAGATATCAATATCGAACCGCGCCGGATAAATCTGCATTTTGCCTACATAGTCCGGCTTTTTATCTTTGCTCTTGACGATGTAAATGCACTGGGGCGGGCACTCCTTCTCGCATATCTGGCAAGCCACGCAGCGCAGTCCCGCCTCCCAATCCGCACCGTCGTAGACCAGGAATGGGAAGTCGCGCGTCGCCTCAATTGGCGCGATCCGCTGCTCAGGATACTGGACCGTGGTGAGCCGGTCGGCGGACACAAAGCTGCCAGCAAAGTTTCTCGCAGTCTCTGCCAGTCCTTTTAGTATGCCTTCGCCCAGCAAGTAAAGCCTCCTAGTAGTTGTTAGTTGTAAGTTTTCATTTGTCAGCTACTTGTCGACAGAAGCCGGCAGTTAACTTACAACTTACAACAGACCACTTACAACTATCTATCCACTTCTCCCAATACAATATCCACGCTACCAAAAATCAGCACTACATCGGCCACGTTCTGGCCCAGGCACATATCCTCGAGAATTGTCAGGTTGATCAGGCTTGGCGGCCTGATGCGGTAGCGATAAGGATTCGGCCCCCCGTCGCTGATGAGATAGAAACCCAACTCCCCCTTGGGCGCTTCGATGCGTCCATAGGCCTCGCCCGGCTTGGGGCGGAAGCCGCGAATCTTCGCCTTCGGATCCATGACAGGACCTGTTGGAATATCTTTCAGCGCCTGTTCCAGAATCCCGATGGACTCCCGTATTTCGAGCAGCCGGATCATGAACCGGTCATACACATCCCAATGCTCGCCCAGCGGCACACGGAATTTGAACCTATTGTAGATTCCGTATCCATCCACCTTGCGAATGTCGTAGTTCACGCCGGACGCCCGCAGCATGGGCCCCGTTACGCCGGCGTTTACCGCCAGCTCAGGACGCAGAATTCCCACACCCTGCGTGCGCGCCATCAGAATCTCATTGGTCATGAGCAACTGCTCGAACTCACCCACAAACTGCGGCAGGCCGGCCACCACTTTGCGTGCCTCATGGAGCCAGGCCGGCGTGGCGTCTACCCGGCAACCGCCGAAGCGCATGTAGTTGACCATCATGCGCGCGCCGGTGAGCGCTTCGAACAGATCCAGCACCTTCTCGCGCTCGCGGAATGCATACATCAGCGGGGTTCCGCTGGCGCCCATCTCCTGTATCAGAAAGCCGATGGCCGAGGCGTGATTCACCACCCGGGTGAGCTCGCCGAGAATCACGCGCAGGTACTCGGCGCGCTCGGGAACGGCCTGCCCTGTAAGTTTTTCCACCGCCAGCGCATAGGCCCAGTTGTTGGTCAGCGGACAGATGTAGTCCAGCCGGTCGGTGAAGGGCATGGACCCCAGATAGCTCATTCCCTCGGCGAGCTTTTCGTGGTTGCGGTGCAGGTAGCCGAAGACGGGCTTGAGGCGGATTACGCGCTCGCCATCGAGCGCCACATCCATGCGGAAGACGCCGTGCGTGGAGGGATGATGCGGCCCCATGGCCACTTCCAGCAGCTCCCCTTCGCCATCCGGCTCAATCACCGGCGGGCGGTTCCAGCCTTCAAGCTTCTCCGACTTGTTATCCGCAACAGCCATCCAGACCTTATTCTCCATTCCCTATTCGCTGTCTTTGTGCGCCAGCGCCCGCGCCAACACATCGTCGTGGGCCGTTGGTTCGTAGTCGAAGTCGTCCGGCTCCACGTAATCCCGCCGCATTGGGTGGTCTTTGAACTCATCCCACATGAGCAAGCGCCGCAGGTCGGGATGGCCGGTGAATACGATTCCGAAGAGGTCGAAAATCTCGCGCTCCTGAAACTCGGCCGATCGCCAAATCGGGGTCAGCGAAGGCAGATCCACCTGATCGGTCCGGTTCGCCGTGCGCATGCGGAGGATGACCGGCCCATGCTTCTGGGCAACCGAAAACAGATGATACACAGCCTCCAGACAACCGGGCACAACGCGCTTGCGCGTTTCCTCCACAGTTTCTTCGGCGGCTTGCTCCACGCCGTCCACGGTCTTTGTCACGGTGCGAGTAACTTTTACTTTTTCGGCAAT